>Ga0183101_1000066_pt6 | contig 85701 bp, 58 predicted proteins | sample Biomet3_FD_127790 | JGI IMG/M metagenome (GOLD analysis project Ga0183101, IMG submission 127790) | Microbial communities from bioreactor (seeded with sewage sludge) at LBNL, California, USA - Biofuel metagenome 3 | ecosystem: Engineered > Bioreactor > Anaerobic > Unclassified ... | reverse complement strand
CGGCTCGTCACATCCTGGGGCTGGAGAAGGTCCCAAGGGTTGGGCTGTTCGCCCATTAAAGTGGCACGCGAGCTGGGTTCAGAACGTCGTGAGACAGTTCGGTCTCTATCTATCGTGGGCGCAGGAAATTTGCGCGGATTCGACACTAGTACGAGAGGACCGTGTCGGACTGACCTCTGGTTTACCGGTTGTGCCGCCAGGTGCACCGCCGGGTATCTAAGTCGGGAACGGATAAGTGCTGAAAGCATCTAAGTACGAAGCCAGCCGCAAGATTAGATTTCCATGAGGGTCGTTGTAGACTACAACGTTGATAGGACGCAGGTGTAAAGGTAGTAATATCTGTAGCCGAGCGTTACTAATTGCCCGAAACTTTCTTCCTCAGTCTTTTGTAGACTGGGCTGTCATATACGTCAGTGTTTTTACTAAAACACGCTTAAGTTTTAAGATTTCTTGTTTGCCTGTCATGTCAAAGGATATTTCAGGCGGTTATAGCGCGGGGGTTCCACCTCTTCCCATTCCGAACAGAGAAGTTAAGCCCCGCTACGCCGATGGTACTGCCCGCAAAGTGGGAGAGTAGGTCGCCGCCGTTTTAGCAGGAAGGGTTCCGGTAAAGCCGATCAGGCTGCCGGAATCCTTTCCTTTTTTTATACCGTTTATACCACTTATTCTGTTCATCGCATTCATCTCATGTCATTCATACCATTCAGGCCTTACCGTCCATCACGTTCATACATCTCATTCATAGTCCTTATTTTTCTTATTCGTCCTCTTTATCACGGCTCACCGGTAAAAGCAGGGGGAGTATGCATCAAATTCCATCTTCATATTAGCCTTTGCCACCTCCGTATGACACCATACGGCACTGCCATACAGCAGGTTAACGGTGCACCGTATACAACGCCAGCGAAAAGAGGCCTCGAAATCGGGCCAAGAGCATATTGTAGAGCTGTTATTTTCAGCGGACCTCTGCTTAGAACAAGTCTAAACACTAGCCTACAGATAGCTGAGGGCTCACTTTGTACATAGGCGAGTGTGCTCTACTTATTTTGATAAGTATCGGACGTATCGTATCGGCTGTAATTGATTATTCTTATAAGTTGGTTATTCGAGGTTAAGTTTGTAATTAAGGTATGGACGTCTCACACGTGTGGGGCAGATATATTAGGCCAAATGGATTTGTTATCCTTCCTTTCCGTCTTTTGTTTCACTCCTCTTCGTCTACTATCTCGATTTACAAGTAAAAACAGGTCTGTTTATAATCCGTAACTATTGCCCTATAAAGAAAGGATGGTTTGTTACTTATCTATAGATTAAACTTCTAGTTTGTTATATTCGGTATAATTTGCTGATATTTATTATTCTTTTATTTATTTTCCTTTGGTTCTTAATCTGCTTAATTTGTATCTTTGCCCGTCAACACTTAGATATTACTATGAAAATTATATCCATAGAAGCTCTTGAAAAGATAAGAGAAAGTGCGAAAAGTGCACTTTGTTTACGCGAAGTGAGCAATAAAGTTGTAGCGGAGAAAAGCTGCGGCTTAGCGTGTGGCACCAAACATTTGCAAATTCTTATTTGTGGAGGTACTGGTTGTAAGGCTTCTTCGAGTCATCTTATAGCTGATGATCTTAAGAAATGTATTAATGATGCTGGCATTGCCGATAAGGTTGATGTCATCACTACCGGTTGTTTCGGCTTTTGTGAAAAAGGGCCTATCGTGAAAATCATTCCTGATAATACTTTCTATATTCAAGTAACTCAGGAAGATGTAGAAGAAATTGTCAAAGAACATATTATTGCCGGAAAAAGGATAGAACGTTTATTATATGTTGATCCTAAGACGGAAAAATCCGTTAGTGATTCCAAGCACATGGATTTTTATCGTAAGCAGAAACGTATTGCTTTGCGCAATTGCGGCTTCATAGATCCAGAAAATATAGAAGAATATATCGCTCGATATGGATATTCTGCATTGGCAGATTGTCTGCTGAAACGTACACCAACCGATGTGATTGATGTTGTTAAAAACTCAGGTTTGCGTGGACGTGGTGGCGGAGGTTTTCCCACTGGCCTCAAATGGGAGTTGACAGCTCGTCAAAAAGCTGATGAAAAATATGTAGTTTGTAATGCCGATGAAGGTGATCCCGGTGCATTTATGGATCGTTCTATTATGGAGGGTGATCCTCACTCCATTGTAGAAGCAATGACTATTTGCGGATATTCGATCGGTGCTTCTCAAGGATTGGTATATATTCGTGCTGAATATCCTTTAGCTGTACGCCGTTTGCAAGTAGCCATCAAGCAAGCTCGTGAATATGGATTCTTGGGTGAACATATTCTCGGTACCGATTTTGGTTTTGATATCAATATTCGTTATGGTGCCGGAGCTTTTGTGTGTGGCGAAGAAACGGCTCTTATTCACTCTATGGAGGGCAAACGTGGTGAACCTACTTTAAAACCTCCTTTCCCTGCCGAGTCGGGTTATAAGGGAAAGCCTACTAATGTAAATAATGTAGAAACTTTTGCTAGTATACCTATTATCATTAATAAAGGTGCAGAATGGTTTGCCTCTATTGGATCGGAAAAATCGAAGGGTACAAAGGTCTTTGCTCTTGCAGGAAAGATTAATAATGTGGGTCTAATCGAAGTTCCTATGGGGACAACATTGCGTGAGGTGATATATGAAATAGGAGGAGGTATAAAGGATGGCAAGAAATTTAAAGCTGTTCAAACCGGTGGCCCGTCAGGAGGATGTCTGACTGAAAAACATTTAGATACACCCATTGATTTTGATAATTTGATAAAGGTGGGTTCGATGATGGGCTCGGGTGGTATGATAGTGATGGATGAGGATGACTGTATGGTCTCTGTTGCTCGTTTTTATCTTGATTTTACTGTAGGCGAATCATGTGGCAAATGTACTCCTTGCCGCATAGGCAATAAACGTTTGCTTGAAATCCTGAATAAGATAACTCAAGGTAATGGTACAGAAAAGGATCTACAGACTTTGCAAACGTTGGGAAAGGTTATAAAGGATACGGCTTTATGTGGTTTGGGACAGACCTCTCCAAATCCCGTGTTGTCGACATTGGATAATTTTTATGATGAATATTTGGAGCATGTGTGCGATAAAACATGCCGTGCCAAACAATGTAAATCTCTTTTGACCTACCATATTAATCCTGAACTTTGTATAGGATGTCATTTATGTGCTAAAAATTGTCCCGCAGATGCGATTGTCGGAATGCCTCGTAAGCCTCATACCATACTTCCTGAAAAATGTATCAAGTGTGGAATGTGTATGTCTCGATGCAAGTTCAAGGCAATCTCCGTATGCTAACCAGAAAGACTATGGAACAGAAAAAAATAACATTACGAATAGACAATCATTCGATTACCGTTCCGGATGGGACTACTATTCTTGAAGCTGCTCAAGAAATTGGAATCAATATACCTACTCTTTGCCATATTGATTTAAAAGGTACATGTATTAATAACCATCCTGCATCATGCCGGATTTGTGTTGTTGAAGTAGAAGGAAGACGTAACTTGGCCCCTTCTTGTGCCACTAAATGTATGGATGGCATGGTCGTACATACCAGTAACCTTAGAGTAATGAATGCTCGCAAGGTGGTAGCAGAATTAATCTTTTCAGATCATCCTAACGAATGCCTTACATGTTCCAAATCCGGCAATTGTGAATTGCAAAGTTTGGCAAAGCGTTTTAATATCCGCGAGATGCCTTTTGCCGGTGGTGAACTTTCCTTACGTAAGAAAGAAGTGACTGCATCTATCGTTCGTAATATGGATAAATGCATCTTTTGTCGTCGGTGTGAAACTGTTTGCAATGATGTTCAGACTGTTGGTGCTCTTGGTGCTGTGCGTCGTGGCTTCAACACAACTATTGCTCCGGCTTTCGATAAGAATTTAAGTGAAAGCGAATGTACTTATTGCGGTCAGTGTGTGGCAGTTTGCCCTGTCGGTGCCCTAACAGAGCGTGATAATACCAATAAATTGGTAGAAGATTTAGCTGATCCAGATAAGGTGGTTATTGTTCAGACTGCACCGGCTGTTCGTGTGGCTTTAGGGGAAGAGTTTGGCTATCCGGCTGGAACGATAGTAACCGGTAAGATGGTCTATGCACTCCGTGAATTGGGCTTTGATTATGTTTTTGATACGGACTTTGCTGCCGATCTGACCATTATGGAAGAGGGAGCTGAATTGCTCGATCGGTTGACCCGATATTTGGATGGAGATCGTTCTGTGTGTCTGCCTATCTTGACCTCTTGCTGCCCTGCATGGGTGAATTTCTTTGAACATCAATTTCCCGATTTGTTAGACATACCTTCAACGGCGCGTTCTCCGCAACAAATGTTCGGTTCGATTGCTAAATCTTATTGGGCCGAGAAGATGGGTATCCCTCGTGACAAAATAGTTGTTGTATCTGTTATGCCTTGTTTGGCAAAGAAATATGAATGTGACCGTGACGAATTTAAAGTAAATGGCAATCCTGATGTGGATTATTCTGTATCGACTCGCGAATTGGCAACATTAATTAAACGAGCTAATATAGGGTTCCGCTTGTTGCCGGATAGTGATTTTGATCAGCCGTTGGGTGATTCGACAGGAGCCGGTGTTATTTTTGGTACTACCGGCGGAGTGATGGAAGCTGCTCTTCGTTCTGTTTATGAAATATATACCGGTTCGAAATTGACTAAGGTAGATTTTCAACAAGTGAGAGGATTGGAAGGTATTCGTCGGGCAACGATTGATTTAAATGGTTTCGCTCTGAAAGTTGGTATTGCACACGGCTTGGGAAATGCCCGCCATTTGCTTAACGATATACGCCTTGGCATCAATGATTATCATGTGATAGAGATAATGGCCTGTCCGGGTGGATGTATTGGTGGTGGCGGTCAACCTTTACATCATGGTGATGTAGATATTATTTATGCCCGTCAACGTGCTTTATATAGAGAAGATGCCGGAAAATCTTTACGGAAATCTCATGAAAATCCTTTTATTAAGAATTTGTATGAGGAATATCTTAGCAAACCTCTTAGCGAAAAAGCTCATGCTTTGCTTCATACTCATTATTTTAATAAGTCTATAGATTAATTTCAATAGAATAAGTATTATGGCAGATATAAAAATTGCGTGTACAGTTATTGCCCAGGTGAAATCCATTTGTGACAAATATGGTAATGATCCCGGTGAATTAATAAATATACTTCATGAAGCTCAGCATTTGCTGGGATACCTTCCTGAGGATGTTCAATGTGTTATTGCACGTAAGTTGAATATTCCTGTATCGAAAGTATATGGAGTTGTTACATTCTATACTTTCTTTACGATGTCTCCCAAAGGTAAGCATCCTATTTCTGTTTGTTTGGGAACTGCATGCTATGTTCGTGGTTCGGAGAAGTTGCTTGAAGAGTTTAAGCGAGTACTGGGTATCGAGGTTGGTGAAACAACTCCTGATGGAAAATTCTCTCTTGATTGTTTGCGGTGTGTTGGCGCATGTGGATTGGCGCCTGTCGTAATGGTTGGGGAGAAAGTGTATGGACGTTTGCAGCCCGATAGTGTAAAGAAAATCATTGAAGAGCTTGAGTGAGTCGATTTTTTTTAATAGATATAATAATGTGTTTGTGTATTGAATTTTGTACAAAAAGCTTCGGACTTTGTGAAAAATCCGAAGCTTTAAAAAGTCCCTTTTAACAAAGAAAGAGCTTTGTTGTCGAGTTGTTCTTTTTCTTTTCTTATTTTATTCTTTGTCTTTAAACAAAGAGTAAATGCGAAAGAGATAGTTAGGTGTTTTGTATGAACTGCGTATGCCACAAAAAAGGGAAACTTGTGATAGATTTGGCATATAAGTGAATTCGAGAATCAAGTACCTACAGTACTATAAATATGTATATTGCAATGCGTAAAATGTTAGAATGTATATTTTGCCGATAATAATAAAAAGAGAGTGTGTCTCTCGACAATCTCTCTTCTAAAATTAACTTTAAATCTAAATCTCTATGAAAAAAACGTGCCGTAAAGGTAAGTTCTTTTTTTGAAATTTGTTATTCTCCAATTTGTATTTCATAATGATTTAAGATTTATTATATTTCTTCTTTTTGTCAATATTATACTTGAGTTCAGGATAAGAAATCAAAAGAAGGCGAGTTAATTTATCTTGACGGCTTCATATCGGGTAAGTGCTTTAGGCTTTTTTTCAAAGAAGCAGATCGCGGCAATGACTAAAATGGAGCAAAGCAAGATTCATCATTATTTCACTCTCTGACATAATACCTATTCTATTTGAATAGCTTTTTACCTTTTTTCTTATACCGAACTCAAGTATGAATTATTCAGGTGATGGTAGTTCTGCCGTTTCTTATTGTTGCAGTAGTTCCTGTCACCTTATCTTATTGACTATGAGTGATATATATTGGTATAGCCTGTTTATGGGACCTCTAAAAGGTGTTATCTTGCTTATTGTTAGTGTGTTATGAAACGTGGATCGCCCACTTCGTATATCAACCGATTAAGTCATTACTCGTATCTGTGGTGTGTGCACCGTGTAGAAACTCTCAGGCGTAGGAATATAAATACTGCTGTTGCGCGAACCTTCTCGCTAAAGTAGAGAATATATTCCGCTGCACAATACTTTGATACGCCATCCAATGTTGCCACGAAGCATATTCCAACTCATTTTTCAATTGGCCGTAGGTAATGCTTCCTTTGCTTACCGCCCGTGCATGGAAGTGGTCTTGCTCTTCTCTGAGAGAAGGTTTTTTGTACACATCTTATTGAATCAGGATTGTTGTATTTAAGCTATTTCTGCCGGCTCATTATGGTTTTGTCGTTCCATATATGTGATTCGATCAACTCACAATTGTGAGTCGATCGTTCCACATATGTGAGTTGATCGAATCACATATATGGAACGACTTCTTCTTAGGACAAAACATAAAATCTTTCTGATATGAACCAACTTTCATCAGTATGTTTCATAGACTTTGCCCTTTTAAAAAGGTATTACGGAACTTTTAAAAGCATTTTGGACAGAGCGTTGCGACTTTAGTTACAACACTGTGGCAGAGACGTACGAATGTAGAGTGTGCAAGTTGCAATATGATTTTGTTGAAATAGACCACCAGATTACGATATACCTGAGTTCTTATGCCGAACTCAACTATTTATCGTCTTTTTGGATATGTTCATTGCCTTCTTTAAAAAACAATGAAGTGTTGTTGTAATTACTTATGGAGATATTTTCAATTATCTATTTATAGATCTTGCGACTCACGCCCGTGAGTCGCAAGGTTCGTCCTTATGTTTTTTCCGACTCACGGGCATGAGTCGGAAAAAACATAAGGACGAAACGATCACGTGATCATTTCGCAGTTTTGAAAACGAAAGGATGTTGCATTCTTTGATACATGATGTATTGGATGTATCTTCTTGGACTTTCTTTGTTTTATAGATTGGGGGGAGGGTATGTTGTCGTACCTCAACAATCTTTTGATACGGGCTAGTCTTCTTTTATTTTGAGCTGTTCTGCTACTTTTTCCATTTGTTGTTCAGAGTATCCTCTGAGTGATTCAAAAAAGTGAGCGTGAGAGATAGCGAGCGGTTTGAGATGCCCGGGATATACCATCATTGAAGGATATTTTATGAATAAGGAGTAAAATGCGAGGGTCTTTCGTAGGTCTTCTTTAGAACCTCCACTCAGATTGGTATAGGTACGGATGTTTGGCACATAGTTGTCTCCCGTAAAGAGAGCTTCATTATCAATGCGAATGGTCGTAGAACCAAGACTGTGCCCTAGAGTTAAGTAGAAATAGATAGAGTGACCTCTCCAGTTGAGTTTTTCTCCGTCTGCAATTGTTTTGTCTGCCGGTGCCACCTCGAATGATTTTCCTTCTGTCCAGTATGCCGAATAATTACCTCGCGAATACTGAATTAGCTCGTTGCACTTTTCGCTACAGTATAGTGGAGCATTTGTTTGCTTTCGTATAGCATTGACTCCGGCACAATGGTCAAAGTGCTCGTGAGTTAGTAGAATGAAATCGATCTTTAAGTCTTTTGATTGGATGTAATCCAGCAACTCCTCGCTGTCGGCTGTTCCTGCATCGATAACAATAGCACCGCTGCCGTCCGATATGATATAGCAATTGGACGACACCGGTGCATTGATTAATCTTTCGATTTTCATCGATTTTATTTATTCTTCTCTATCCAACGACGAGCATTAACGAAAGCTTCCAACCAAGGAGTCACTTGATCTTTTTCTTTTCTGTCGGTAGGGTAGCAACCCCATTGCCAAGGATAGATGGCACGTTCGAGGTGAGGCATCATTGCTACATGGCGCCCGTCGGCACTTGCCAATGCTGCAATACTATAGTCTGAACCATTAGGATTGCCGGGATATTCATCGTAGCTGTATTTTGCTACAATATTGTAGTGTTCTTCTTCGTAGGGAAGAGAGAACTTTCCTTCTCCATGAGCTACCCAAATGCCAAGCTTGTTGCCTTTGAGCGAATCGAACATTACGCTGTTGCTCTCTTGGATGGTAAGACCCAAGAACGATGACTCGAATTTATGGGAATCGTTGTGTAGCATTTTTCCTTTGTTCTCGTCATTCGGGGTAATCAATCCCAATTCTATCATCAACTGGCAACCGTTGCAAATACCTAGTGATAGCGTATCTTTGCGTGCGTAGAAATTCTTTAGGGCTTCATTGGCTTTCTCGTTATAAAGGAAGCCGCCGGCCCATCCTTTGGCCGATCCTAATACATCAGAATTAGAGAAGCCACCGCAGTAGACAATCATATTGACATCGGCAAGCGTTTCGCGTCCGCTAATTAAGTCGGTCATTGTTACATCTTTCACATCAAAGCCTGCCAAGTAGAGCGACCACGCCATTTCTCGTTCGCCATTTGTACCTTTCTCACGGATAATAGCTGCACGAACACCTGTCGGTTGACGACGGGTAGCATCTAGTTGATACTGTGACAACTTGCCTGTGAAATTATAATTGAATTTGAATTTGAGAGGTTGCGCCTTGTAATTCTCATAACGCTTTTCGGCGCATCCGTTTATGGATTGTTTACGATCGAGCAGATAGGATGATTTGTACCAAACATCGCGCAGAGCATCAATATCGAAAGTATACGTTGTTCCTTCCTTCTCGACAACAAGATTGCGCTCTTCGCAGGGATAACCTATTTTGATGAAACCTACACCAGCTTCTTCGAGCATTTTTTTGACATAGGTTTGATTCTTATCGCTTATTTGAATGACAAGTCCCGGATTCTCGGCAAAGAGGATTTTAACCAAATCCGATTCCTGAATCTTGTCCAACTTGATGTTCATACCTCCATCTTCGTTGGCAAAACACATTTCCAGTAATGTTGTAATGAGACCCCCGGCGGATATGTCGTGCATTGCCATAATCATTTTCTCATGAACCAATTGTTGTATGGCATTGAAAGCATCAACAAAATAGTCGGAATCTGTCACTGTGGGAACTTCACTACCTACGTATCCCAAAGATTGAGCAAAAGCAGAACCTCCGAGTTGTAAGTTGTCAAAGCTGAAATCAATGTGGTAGAAGTTTGATTCTTTGTCGTTGACCATGACGGGCGATACAGTCTTCTTAACATCGTCCACTTCGCTTCCTGCCGATACGATGACCGTGCCCGGAGAAATTACTTTCTCACCGTTCGGGTAAACTTGAGTTAGAGATAGAGAATCTTTTCCTGTCGGTACATTGACACCTAATTGGATACAGAATTCGCTCAATGCTTCGACTGCTTCATAGAGTCGGGCATCTTCTCCTTCTTGCGAACGGCATGGCCACATCCAGTTGGCCGATAACGAAATACTTTTTAGTCCATCGCTCAGTGAAGCGCCTATGATATTCAATAACGATTCGCTGACAGAAAGAACAGAGCCTGCGCATGGATCGGCGAGTCCGGCTTGCGGAGCATGACCGAGAGCGGTAGCAATACCTTTTGTTCCTGTATAGTCGAGAGCTACCACACCGCAGTCGCTTAACGGCAATTGAAAAGCACCTTGTGTTTGTTGCCTTGCTACTTTGCCTGTTACAGAACGGTCCACTTTATTTGTCAACCAATCCTTACATGCCACTGCTTCGAGTTGCAGCACTTTATTGAGATAGTCATTTATTGTTTTCGTATCATATTCCGGCTTTGTATAGTGTCGGTCTTTCGTTTTGTCTATCATATAAGTCTTGGGAGACGAGCCGAACATTTGTTCCAAGCTCAAGTCGTATGGCTTACTACCGTCGGGCATTGAGAACGAAAAACGTTGTTCGCCTGTCGCTTCACCGACAACGTACATCGGAGCACGTTCTCTTTCGGCTACCTTTTTAACGTGATCGAGAGATTTCTCGTCAATGAGCAATCCCATTCGTTCTTGCGATTCGTTGGCGATGATTTCTTTAATAGACAATGTCTTATCTCCGATGGGAAGTTTGTCTATTTCGATGTTGCCACCACATTCGTCAACAAGTTCAGAGAAGCAGTTGACGTGACCGGCAGCACCATGATCGTGGATTGAAACAATAGGATTCGTCTCTTCTTCGCAGAGGGCACGTACCACATTATAGTCTCTCTTTTGCATTTCTGCATTGGCACGTTGCACGGCATTTAGTTCAATACCTGTGCTATAGCGTCCTGTGTCTACGGAAGAAACCGAACCTCCTCCTAATCCGATGCGATAATTGTCGCCTCCGATCAATACTATTTTATTTCCTTTTTGAGCTGCTCCTTTTTTGAAGTCGCGCTTGGCACCATAACCTACACCTCCTGCCAGCATAATGACTTTGTCGTAGCCATATTTTTCGCCGTTTTCTTCGTGTTCGAAAGTCAGTAGTGAACCGCAGATCAGCGGTTGTCCGAACTTATTGCCGAAGTCGCTGGCTCCGTTTGAAGCTTTCGTCAATATTTGTTGGGGCGTTTGATATAACCATTTGCGAACCGGGAGTGCTTTTTCCCATTCGCGTTCACCGTCAGTGCGTGGATAAGAAGTCATATAGACTGCCGTTCCTGCAATAGGCCAAGAACCTTTACCTCCTGCCATACGGTCACGAATTTCACCTCCCGTACCGGTTGATGCTCCATTGAATGGCTCAACGGTTGTTGGGAAATTGTGCGTTTCCGCCTTATAAGAAATAACGCTATCGATGTCTTTTACTTTGAAGAAGTCTGGCTTCGAATGATCTGCCGGAGCAAACTGTTCAATCTTTGGACCTTCCGCAAAAGCTACATTATCTTTATATGCTGAGACAATATAATTGAGATTCTCTTTTGTCGTATTTTTGATGAGTTGAAAAAGTGATGAAGGTTTCTCTTCACCGTCAATAACAAAAATACCACCAAATATTTTGTGACGACAATGTTCCGAGTTGATTTGTGCGAAGCCGAATACTTCGGAATCGGTGAGGGGACGTCCACAATCTTTCTCTACTTGTTTGAGGTAATTAATTTCTTCGGGCGAAAGTGCCAACCCTTTTTCTTCGTTGTATTTTTCGAGATCTTCGATGTGAACGATTGGTTCGGGTTTGTGATCGAAAGAAAACACTTTCTGGTCGAGTCCCTTATACATGCGTTGTAACATCGGGTCGAATTCGCAACTCTCATCTTTTACCGGAAAATACTCTTCTATACGAACGATGCCGTCGAGACCCATATTTTGAGTAATTTCGACGGCATTCGTACTCCACGGAGTAATCATCTCTCGGCGTGGCCCGACGAAATAACCATGAAGGTTTTCCTCGTTCTCGACTTGAGCTTCACTGAATAACCAGCAAAGCTTATTTATTTCTTCTGGAGAAAATGCGTGATCGCTCTCTACGGCAATGACGCTCTTAAAAGGGGTTTTGAAAAAAGAAATCATTGGATTGTATTCATTACTTTGGTGCAAAGATAAAGACTTTCTCTCGTTTTCCGGAACTTTTGTATGACTTTCTTAGTTTTCGTGCAGATTATTTTGTTACGTCGTTCAAAATAATTTAATTTGCAGAATGAAAAAAGTGAATATATGAAAGGTATTATTTTGGCAGGTGGAAGCGCGACCCGTCTTTATCCTTTGTCTAAGGCTATATCTAAACAGATAATGCCTGTCTATGACAAACCGATGATTTACTATCCGCTTTCGACTTTGATGCTTGCCGGCATTCGTGAAGTGCTGATTATTTCAACACCACGAGATTTACCAATGTTTGAACAACTCTTCGGTAGCGGAGAGAAGTTGGGAATGAGTTTCACTTATAAGATACAAGAAAACCCCAATGGATTGGCACAGGCTTTTGTTCTTGGTGCTGAATTCTTGAATGGTGAATCGGGATGTCTTATCTTGGGAGATAATATGTTTTATGGACAAGGCTTCTCTGAAATGTTGCATCGGGCTTCTACTTTGAAGCGCGGGGCTTGTATCTTTGGATATTGTGTCAAAGATCCTCGAGCTTATGGCGTTGTCGAATTCGACGCTGAAGGAAAGGTCCTTTCGCTTGAAGAAAAGCCTACTCAACCTAAAAGTAATTATGCTGTACCTGGACTTTATTTTTACGATTCGACTGTTGTAGAGAAAGCTGCTGCACTAAAACCTTCGGTACGTGGAGAATATGAAATTACCGATTTGAACAAGCTTTATCTTGAAGAGGGTTCACTGAAAGTGGAGCTTTTCGGACGTGGTTTTGCATGGCTCGATACGGGCAATTGTGATAGTCTGCTTGAGGCTTCTAACTTTGTTGCTACTATTCAGAATCGCCAAGGATTTTATGTCAGTTGTATCGAAGAGATTGCTTGGCGTAATGGATGGATTGATGACACTCAACTTATACAATTGGGCGAAAGTCTCCAGAAAACAGAATATGGTAAATACTTGCTCGATTTAGTACACTAAATAATATAATATGAAAACTTATCTTGTTACCGGTGCTGCCGGATTTATAGGCGCAAACTATCTGAAATATATATTGAATATCCATGATGATATCAAGGTTGTTGTACTTGATGCGTTGACTTATGCCGGCAATTTGGGGACGATAGCCGATGATATTGATAACGAACGTTGTATTTTTGTTCGTGGTGATATTGGTGACGCAGAGCTTGTTGGACGTCTTTTTGCTACTTTTCGTTTTGATTATGTAGTGAACTTTGCAGCCGAGAGTCATGTAGATCGCAGCATTGAGAATCCACAGCTTTTCTTGCAGACTAATATCTTGGGTACTCAAAATTTGCTCGAAGTAGCACGTCGGGCATGGGCAAAAGGCAAAGATGAGAGTGGCTATCCAACTTGGCAACATGGTGTGCGTTTTCATCAAGTATCTACCGACGAGGTCTACGGTTCGTTGGGCGTTGAAGGGTATTTTACAGAAGATACCCCGCTTCAACCGCATAGTCCTTATAGTGCTTCAAAGACAAGTGGCGATCTTGTGGTAATGGCTTATCGCGATACTTATAAAATGCCCGTATCCATCACTCGTTGCTCTAATAATTATGGTCCATACCATTTTCCTGAAAAGCTTATACCGCTAATTATTAAAAATATACTTGCCGGTAAGCAGCTTCCCGTATATGGTGATGGTAGTAATGTTCGCGATTGGCTTTATGTAGAAGACCATTGCAAAGCGATTGATTTGGTTGTTACAAAAGGACACGATGGTGAAATTTATAATGTAGGAGGGCACAACGAACGAACCAACTTACAAATAGTTAAATTGACAATTGCTACTATTCATCGGTTGATGGACGAGCATCCTCTTTATCGTAATATGTTGAAAAAGCAGGTGAAGAATGCTGATGGTTCCATCTCTATCGACTGGATTAATGACGATCTAATAACATTTGTCAAAGACCGTTTGGGACATGATCAACGTTACGCTATAGATCCGTCAAAGATTAAAGCTGAATTGGGGTGGTATCCGGAAACCACGTTTGAAGTAGGAATTGTGAAGACCATTGAATGGAATCTCAATAATCAAAAGTGGGTTGAAGAGGTTACCAGTGGCGATTATCAAAAATATTACGATAGAATGTACGGAAATAGATAATCGAGTATCATTCCTATTGCCGATAATAAACCGAATAATAGCATGTTGCGGGATGTCTTCCCCAATATGCTATTTAATTTTTTACCAGTGCCTATAGCCATCATGCTTTTCCATGTGAGGTAATGCGGAATGAGATATATTATAGGTAGTAAAGCGGTAAACCAATATATTCTGAGATAAGGTTCCTGCATTCCAAAAGATTCCGCTCCATGTTGTGTTTGACAAAGCATTAGCATCATTAACATTGTTGCACCCCAACCCGATGATAAATATAAAATTTCTCCAAACCTCTTTCCAAAGCGTACGATCAATGTCTTTTTATGACTCTTTTTATCGGCTTCGTAGTCTCGATAGTTGTTTACTATCAAAAGTGTCTCAATGACCAATCCGCATGCGAGCGCTGTCAATGTTGTATGGATTGTCCATTGCAATGCTTGTACATAGTATGTTCCTCCTACCGCAGTTAATCCAAAAAATACAATAACCATGATGTCTCCGAAACCATAATAAGAAAGACATGTGGTATAAAGAAAGGCGAATATGATACTTGCAATACCGATCCATATCATATTCCAACCGCCATAATAAATTAAGATACAACCGATAATCCCTGCAAAAGCGATAGTGATAGCTATGCCCCATTTCATGGCATAAGGTGATATCCAACCTTGAGCACAAGCTCTTTCCGGACCAAGTCGGTCTTCTCGATCACTTCCTTTTAGATAATCGTACAAGTCATTGATGAAGTTGGCTGCAATCTGCATTAAGCCAGCGAAGAGCAGGCAAACTAAAGCGGGGATCCAGAAAAACTTTTGATCTAATAATGCTAAGGCACTTCCCATTAGAACCGGAATAATAGCGCCTGTTAGCGTTTTGGGGCGTGCGGCAAGAATCCACGCATAAAAAGAATTCTTTTGAATCGTATTGTTCATCTTCATTTGTTTTAATTATATGCCTATCTTAACCCTCTGTCGTTAACTCGATGAAGCGATATATACCGCATATGGATGATAGGATCAATGGATATCCAAACCCTTTAGAGGCGGTAAAGATAGTGAAAAAAGAGAAAAATATTGCAATGTAATGTATAGTAAGTTGTTTGTTTCGGCTGAATATTGTTTATTATTTCTTTTTTGTTGTAGTGACAAAACGTTTTATTTGAGCGTATTACTTGTCGTCTTTTTGACAATAATGAGTGCAAAGGAATTTGTTATTATTCAATATTATGTTAATCTATTTATTTCTGAATACCCACTATTGAGTATTGTTATTTAAATTCTGTCTAAATAGTTGTGCGATACTCAGCTTATCGCTACCTTTGTTTCGAGAAACAGGAATAAAGGACTAAAAATAATAGATATATGCGTTTATCAGAATTGAAAACAGGCGAAAAGGGAGTCGTTGTAAAAGTTCTAGGTCATGGCGGTTTCCGTAAGCGCATCGTTGAAATGGGATTCATAAAGGGAAAGATTGTTGAAGTGCTGTTGAATGCTCCGTTGAGAGATCCAGTGAAATATCGTATTATGGGTTATGAAATTTCTTTGCGGCATGAAGAGGCGGAAATGATTGAAATTATCAGCGAAGAAGAAGCAAAACAACTGGAAGTCGAACAAGAGAGCATAGATTTGCCTCATTCACACGGTCTGATAGATGAAGACGAAACGCTGACCGACGAAGAACTGAAAGAATTGGCCCTGAAAAAACGTCGTACTATTAATGTAGCGCTGGTTGGTAATCCTAATTGTGGTAAAACGTCTCTTTTTAATATTGCATCGGGGGCACATGAGCATGTAGGCAACTATAGTGGTGTCACCGTTGATGCCAAAGATGGTTATTTCGATTTTGAAGGTTACCATTTTTGTATTGTTGATCTTCCGGGTACTTATTCACTGTCGGCATATAGTCCGGAAGAACTTTATGTTCGGAAGCAGATCATTGAAAAAACGCCTGATGTTATTGTCAATGTGGTTGATGCGTCAAATTTGGAACGCAATCTTTATCTTACTACTCAGCTCATTGATATGAATCTTCGTATGGTCGTTGCGTTGAATATGTACGACGAACTCGAGCAAAGCGGCAATAAACTTGATTATCGTTTGTTGGGTCAATTGTTTGGTATACCAATGGTACCAACTGTATGTCGCAATGGGACAGGGATAGAATTGCTTTTTCATATTATTATTAATCTCTACGAAGGTATTGATTTCCTGGATGAAAATGGTAATATAAATACTGAAGTGGCGCAGCAATTGAGAAATTGGCATAAACAATATCATAGTGATGAAAAGGGACAAGAATCTCATGAAGAAGATTTTGCTCAAGGGCCACGTCCGCATGGCAACGTGTTTCGTCACATTCATATCAATCATGGTAAAGAAATAGAAAAGGGTATTGAGGCTATCAAGAAGGAACTTGAGAAAGATGAAAATATTCGCCATAAATATTCTTTGCGCTATTTGTCTATCAAGTTGATGGAGAGAGATAAAAGTGTTGATCAGTTTGTTGGCACGTTGCCCAATGGTAAAGAGGTTACCACTATTCGTGATAAAGAAGCTGCAACTATTCTGCAAACCTTGAAGGAAGATAGCGAAACGGCGATAATGAATGCTAAATATGGATTTATTTCAGGTGCATTGCATGAAGCCTATGTTGATGTTCATCGTAAAGATACTCGTCAGTTCACCAAAATGCTCGATTCGATTGTTACCAATCGGATTGTAGGATATCCTATTTTCTTCTTTTTCTTATGGTTGATGTTCGAGACAACCTTTGTTTTGGGCCAGTACCCTATGGACTGGATAAACGCGGGTATTGGTGCGTTAAGCGATTTTGTGAAGAATGTAATGAGCACCGGGCCGTTGCGTGATCTTATTACCGATGGTATATTGGGCGGTGTTGGTGCTGTTATTGTCTTTTTGCCTCAAATATTAATACTCTATTTCTTCATTTCTCTTATGGAAGAGTCGGGGTATATGGCTCGGGCTGCTTTTATTATGGACAAGATTATGCATAAAATGGGGCTTCATGGCAAATCATTCATACCGCTTATCATGGGTTTCGGTTGTAATGTACCCGCCATCATGGCAACTAGAACCATCGAAAGTAGAAAGAGCAGGTTGATTACGATGTTGGTATTGCCTTTGATGAGCTGTAGTGCTCGGCTTCCTATTTACTTGATTATAACAGGAATCTTTTTTGCACATTATCAGGGACTCGTTATATTGTTGCTCTACGTTGTTGGAATTTTACTTTCGGTAGCAATGGCAAGATTGTTTTCTGTCGTTCTAGTTAAAGGCGACGATACCCCTTTTGTAATGGAGTTGCCACCTTATCGTATGCCGACGACGAAAGCCATTTTCCGTCATACATGGGAAAAAGGACGCCAGTATCTGAAAAAAATGGGAGGAATTATTTTAGCAGCATCTGTTATTATATGGTTCTTGGGGTATTATCCCCATCATAATGCATATAACTCTGTTCAGCAACAACAAGAGCATTCTTATCTCGGAATGATAGGAAAAACGATCGAACCGGCTCTTCGTCCTTGTGGATTTGATTGGAAAATGGGGGTAGGACTTGTCTCTGGTGCAGGTGCCAAAGAGTTGGTAGCAAGTACAATGGGTATTCTCTATGGCAATAATACCGGTTCGAACAACACACAGATGGCCACCAGTATTCGTGCTGACGGTATCACTTCTTTGGGGGCTTTTAGTTATTTGCTTTTTGTTCTTATCTACTTCCCTTGTATAGCCACGATTTCTGCTATTAAGAATGAATCGGGACGCTGGAAGTGGGCACTTTTTGCAGCGGGTTATACCACTCTATTGGCTTGGCTTGTATCATTTATTGTTTATCAAGTAGGAGGATTGTTCTGATGGGAATTCAAGAGATCATAGTCTTTATTGTTGTGGTGCTTTGTGTCGCATGGGTTATATATAGGCGTTTCGTCAAAAAGAAAAAGGGATCTGGTTGCGATTCGTGCACCGCAGATTGTCAACTTCGTGGCCTGATGCAACAAAAACAAAATGATTGTTGCAAACAGAAGAAAAAATAAAGAAAAAGTTAGGCCTAATAGTTGGAGATTAAAAAAAATGCATTACCTTTGCAACCGCAAATGAAAGTATAGGGTACCTTGACCGAGTGGCTAGGTGGCGGTCTGCAAAACCGTATACGGCAGTTCGAATCTGCCAGGTACCTCAAAATAGGTAAAACGGCGATAGACAGTAGTCTTTCGTCGTTTTTTTATAAAAGTGTAACGATGAGCCGTGATTTGCACAAAGTACAACAGTTTATAGAGAAACATAATCTATTATCGCAAGGTGATAGCGTGTTGGTGGCATTGAGTGGTGGAAGTGATTCTGTCGCATTGCTTCTTATGTTGAAACGTTTGGGTTATCATTGCGTGGCGGCTCATTGCAATTTTACTTTGCGCGGTAGTGAATCGGATAGGGACGAGGCTTTTGTGACCGATTTTTGTCGTCAACAACAGGTAGCACTCGAGGTTATTCATTTTGATACCCGTACTTATGCAGCAAATAAACACTTGTCTATCGAGATGGCTGCTCGTCAATTGCGTTACGATTGGTTTGAACAACTTTATATCAAATACGGTGTATCAGCGGTTGCTGTAGCTCATCATCGAGATGATAGCGTCGAAACTTTTATGCTCAACCTCATACGTGGTACCGGTATTAACGGGCTCTGTGGTATTCGTCCTCATAATGGGCATGTTATTCGTCCTTTACTTTGCTTGTCACGGTTGGAAATACTTGATTATCTAGACTCTTGTCATCAATCGTATGTTACTGATAGCACTAATCTTCATGATGAATTTACTCGCAACAAGATAAGGTTAAGGTTGTTGCCGCTCATGGAAGAGATCAATCCTTCTATAAAAGAAAGTATACAGCAAACGTCATCTTATATCAATGATGCCGCTATGATATATAATAAAGGTATCGCCGATGGAAAAGCGAGGGTAATGAAAGATGGGCATATTTCTATAGCTGCATTGCAGGCAGAACCTTCTCCACGCGCATTGCTTTTCGAATTGCTTTATCCTTTGGGTTTTAATTCTTCGCAAACGGAGAATATTTTTGAATCATTGTCCGGTCAATCCGGAAAGGTGTTTTTATCGGAGACTTATCGGGTTATAAAAGATAGAGACCTGCTCATTGTTCAACCCTCTGGCGAAGAGACTGAAGAACCTCCTTTCGATCTTTGTTTTGAAGAATTGCCTTATACTTCTTCTTTTGCGATACCGCGGGGTACAGAAAAAGTATGCTTTGACGCTGAGAAGTTGAGTGGTCACATTGCTTTGCGTAAATGGCGCCAAGGAGACAAGTTTGTGCCGTTTGGCATGAAGGGGCAAAAGTTGATAAGCAATTTTCTAACCGATAACAAACTGTCTGTTGTGCAAAAGGATGCTCAGTGGGTGATGTGTTGTGATGAGAAAATAGCCTGGGTTATAGGGTTACGTACTGACGACCGATTCCGTATTGACGCTTCTACGAAGTGGATAAAAGTTGTGACGATCGTAAAAAAATAAAAAAATAGTCTTAGGATGATGTGAAATCATTTATTTGTTTATATCTTTGCACCGTTAATAGAAAAGAAAGTCGGTATTCTGGAAAAGAAAGCGGCATTATTTATCAATCAATAAAATTATATTTATTTTTTTTCCATCAAAAGAGGTGGATTGTGCATATCGAAAAAAGCTTTCAGTATGTACTGAACCTCCAGCTTTTATCTTTTGATAGAAACAAAAAAGAAACATCATTCACATATTATGTATAACATTATGCAATTAAACGGCAAACAATTGCCGGAACTACTTGCAATTGCTCAATCTTTGGGCATAAAAAAAGCAGACTCTTTTAGTAAAGAAGAATTGGTCTATTCCATTCTTGATGTTCAGGCAGAGAACGATGCTCCTCGCTTGGCAGCCGAAGAAGACGCACGTCTAATTAAAAAGGAGGAACGTCGTAAACGTCAACGGGTATCACGGAAGAAGGATGTCAGTAAGGTCTTTTCGTCAACAAAAGAAGGAGCACTGACAAAGTCGGATAACGAACAAAAGTCGCCCCAACTTTTCGATACAAAAGATTTATCGACTGCAACAAACAAAAAGAAGAATGAAAATAAAGGTATAGAATCTTTATTTAAGAGTAAAGCTGATTTAGACAAAGCTAAAACACTTGTCACTGCTGCATCGGAAATTGAAGAGAAACCTGCGGAAACGCCGATAAAGGCTTCGGCTCCTAAGCATAGAGGTCGTCCTCGTAAAACGAAGAATCAGCCTGTAGCGCAGACTGAAGTAAAAAAGGCTGAAGAGAAGAGACCGATAGAAGCTGCTGAAGTGAAAAAAGAAAATGTTATTCCTAATAAGCCAAAGGAAAAACGAGAAGTTATTGATATGGAAACTAAAGAAGAAAATATTAATAATGATTTACCAATAATCGCTGCTGCCGATGATTTTATTCCTATTGAGGAATTACCGGATGATGGAAAAGTAGAACTTCCTACAGAATTAATTACCAAATTTGATCAGTTGAAAGAGTCTGCACCGGTTGTTGCCCAGCCTCAATCTCGTAGACTGCAGAACCAACAACGTAATAATAAGGGCCGGAATCCCAATTTTAATGCGAATGTTAATAATCCGAATAATCCTGCTTATCAAGGTGGTAAGCGTAATATAAACATCCCTAATACCAATAATATCAATAATAATATAGTGCCCGAAGCTCCAAGTAGCTATCAACAGCCTGTCTCTCCGGCAGAGCCTGTTAATAATGTAGTAGAAACCCGTCCGGTTGAAAAAGAGAAACCTTTTGATTTTGAAGATATCTTGACAGGGAATGGTGTGCTTGAAATAATGCCTGATGGTTACGGTTTCCTTCGTTCGGCAGACTATAATTACCTTTCTTCGCCTGATGACATTTATGTCTCTCAATCGCAGATTAAACTTTTTGGATTGAAAACGGGTGATGTGGTAGAGGGCTCTATTCGCCCACCACGTGAAGGTGAAAAATATTTCCCGTTGGTTAAAGTTTCGAAGATAAATGGACGCGATCCGGCTTTTATTCGTGACCGTGTACCGTTTGAACACCTTACTCCGTTGTTCCCTGAAGAAAAATTTACTCTATGCAACGGTGGCTCTACAACTAATACTTCTGTACGTATCGTCGATTTGTTTTCACCTATAGGTAAAGGACAGCGCGGACTTATCGTTGCTCAGCCCAAAACAGGTAAGACTATTTTACTCAAAAATATAGCCAATGCTATTGCGGCTAATCACCCCGAGGTATACATGATTGTTTTGCTTATCGATGAGCGACCTGAAGAAGTTACCGATATGGCTCGTAGTGTTGATGCCGAAGTGATTGCGTCGACATTCGACGAACCGGCTGAGCGTCATGTGAAGATTGCAGGTATTGTGCTTGAAAAAGCTAAGCGTTTAGTTGAATGTGGGCACGATGTGGTCATTTTCTTAGATTCTATCACTCGTTTGGCTAGGGCATACAATACGGTTTCTCCGGCTTCGGGTAAAGTGCTCTCTGGTGGTGTTGATGCCAATGCTTTGCAAAAACCCAAACGCTTTTTCGGCGCTGCTCGTAATATAGAAGGAGGTGGTTCGCTTACTATTCTTGCTACAGCCCTTATCGAAACCGGTTCGAAAATGGATGAAGTTATTTTCGAAGAGTTCAAAGGAACTGGTAATATGGAATTGCAACTCGATCGTTCTTTATCCAATAAACGTGTCTTCCCCTCTGTTAATATTGTGGCTTCTAGTACTCGTCGTGACGACTTACTACTCGATAAAATGACACTTGATAGAATGTGGATTTTACGCAAATACTTGGCAGATATGAACCCGATAGAAGCAATGAATTTTGTGAAAGACAGACTTGAAAGAACCAAAGACAATGAAGAATTTTTGCTCAGTATGAACTCATAATTCTTGTCTTGTAGTATTATTTTGTCTATTTTTGTATCGCTGAAAAAAGATATTATAGAATATGTTCGATAATTTGTCAGAAAGACTAGAACGGTCTTTCAAAATATTAAAAGGTGAAGGAAAAATCACCGAGATTAATGTTGCCGAGACACTGAAAGATGTGCGTAAGGCGTTACTTGATGCCGATGTCAATTATAAAGTAGCAAAATCGTTTACCGATAGAGTAAAAGAAAAGGCAATCGGACAAAATGTACTGACAGCTGTTAAGCCCAGTCAGTTGATGGTCAAAATAGTTCACGACGAACTTGTTGAACTTATGGGTGGTACGGCTGCCGATTTCAATGCTAAAGGTCAGCCGGCTGTCGTTCTGATGTCCGGTTTACAAGGCTCTGGTAAAACCACCTTTTCGGCCAAACTTGCCAATCTGCTCAAATCCAAGAAAAGCCGTAAACCTATGTTGGCAGCTTGCGACGTTTATCGTCCTGCCGCAATAGACCAGCTTAAAGTATTGGGTGAACAAATAGGTGTGCCGGTATATAGCGAACCCGATAGCAAAGACCCTGTTGAGATTGCTCAAAATGCTGTTAAAGAAGCACGAGCCAATGGTTACGATGTACTTATCATTGATACTGCAGGTCGCTTGGCTGTGGACGAACAAATGATGAACGAGATTAGTGCCATTAAAGATGCCGTTAATCCGACAGAGACGTTGTTTGTTGTCGATTCCATGACAGGACAGGATGCTGTTAATACAGCCAAAGAATTCAATGATCGTCTTGATTTTAATGGTGTTATTCTTACCAAACTTGATGGTGATACTCGTGGTGGTGCTGCCATTTCTATTCTTTCTGTAGTAAGCAAGCCTATTAAATTTATCGGTACCGGTGAAAAGATGGAGGCTATAGATTTCTTCCATCCCGAACGTATGGCCGACCGAATTTTAGGTATGGGTGATATCGTTTCGTTAGTTGAACGTGCTCAAGAACAGTACGATGAGGCTGAGGCGAAAAAGTTGCAACGTAAAATCCAAAAGAATCAATTTGACTTTAACGATTTTCTTGCTCAGATATCCCAAATCAAGAAGATGGGTAACATTAAAGAACTTGCGTCAATGATTCCCGGCGTGGGCAAAGCAATTAAAGATATCGATATTGACGACAATGCATTCAAAAGTGTTGAAGCTATTATTCATTCAATGACTCCCGAAGAACGCACTCATCCCGAAATACTCAACGGTCAGCGTCGCCAACGTTTGGCAAAGGGTAGTGGTACCGATATTCAAGAAGTGAATCGTTTGCTTAAACAGTTCGATCAGACTCGTAAGATGATGAAAGCTGTAACGGGTACTAAGATGGGTAAATTGATGGCTCATGGCAAAAAACTTCATTAATTAATATACCGAATATGACATTAATAGATGGAAAAGCTGTTTCAGCTCAGATAAAAGAAGAAATTGCAGCTGAGGTTGTCGAGATTGTAAAGAACGGAGGCAAACGCCCTCATTTGGCAGCAATATTGGTAGGCCACGATGGTGGGAGCGAGACGTATGTGGCAAGTAAAATTAAGGCTTGTGAAATTTGTGGTTTCAAATCGACACTTATTCGTTTTGAGGCTGATGTTACTGAAGAAAAACTACTTGATGCCGTTCGGCAGTTAAATGCTGATGGCGATGTCGATGGTTTCATCGTACAGTTGCCTTTGCCCAAACATATTTCCGAGCAGAAAGTTATAGAGACAATAGACTATCGCAAGGATGTGGATGGATTTCATCCCATTAACGTAGGACGTATGGCAATAGGATTGCCTTGCTATATTTCGGCAACTCCCAATGGTATTCTCGAATTGCTGAAACGTTATAATATTGAGACTTCCGGCAAAAAATGTGTTGTGTTAGGACGTAGCAATATTGTTGGTAAGCCTATGGCGCAGCTTATGATGCAGAAACGTGTTCCTGGTGATGCTACTGTTACCGTATGCCATAGCCACAGTAAGAATATCAAAGAAGAATGCCTTTCTGCCGATATCATTATTGCAGCTCTTGGACAACCCAATTTTGTTACTGCCGATATGGTGAAAGAAGGCGCTGTTATTATTGATGTAGGTACAACTCGTGTTCCTGATCCTACCAAGAAAAGCGGTTTTCATTTGAATGGCGATGTAAAGTTCGATGAAGTTGCTTCCAAATGTTCGTTTATCACTCCCGTTCCCGGTGGAGTAGGTCCGATGACTATTGCTTCGTTGTTGAATAATACTCTTTTGGCAGGCAAAAAAGAAATATATAAATAAGATTATAATCCAAATTTAGTCTTATTTAGGTGTAAATGCCATTAGCATTATCAGGTTTATAAACCTTGTAATGCTAATGGCATTTTCTGCAAAAGAAACACTTGTGCACTCATTTTAGAAAATACATCACCATAAATGGCACCTCGGTTATAGGAAATTTACAACGGCCTTTTCATTCCCTTTTTTATGCTATATTAATCTGTTAATCAGTATGATATATGCTGATTTTCTTTAGCAATCATTAATAAAATGAATATTTTTAAATATTCTGATACTTTCTTATCCAGACAAGGCTATAGGCATACTCCTGAAGGCATTTTGTTACCAATTAAGCGACAGAATGCAAACTGAATCAGCACAAAAGTATAAGTATTGCACACATAACGCGCTGGTATACAGTCAGAAATTCATAAGGACGAAAATAAAAGTTTCTCCTTACAAACATTTATTTTCGTCCTTATGAATTTTTATGTTCGTCCTTATCATTTTCCGAAAGCAAAGCTTCAATTTTCTGTACCAAGAAAGATCACTTCGGTGTAGTTAAAAAAGTATCATAATGTCGACGAATATTCACCTTCCAAGATGTTCTGGAAAACGGTATCAAGACAACTGCTTTCGATCAACGCAATCTTGCGTCAAGGAGGATGTGCGTATCGGACTCATCAGTAAAAATCAGGAGACTAAGTGACATGAGGTACTAAATGAATGGGGTACACTCGCCTGTTTACAAAACGAGCTTTCAGGCACCTGTAGAGCATCATTTAGAGTGATTCTAAACAGAGGTCCGCTGAAAATAACAGTCCTACAATATGCTCTCGAGCCGATTTTGGAGCCGATTTTCGCTGGCGTTGTATATGGTGCATCGCTAACTTACTGTGAAGCACCGCCGTATGGTGTAACACTGAGGTGACAAAGAATATTATAACTATAAAATTTGATGCATACTCCCCACTTTTACCAATGAACCCTTATCTTCCAGAATCACATATGGACCTAAATCTGTTGACGTCCATACGTTTTCAAAAAAACTTAAGGACGTCACCGAAAAAACTAACATACGACAATTGAGTAAGATAATGTTGTCCTTGATATCTGTTCAGGAGGTTTATTGTATGACTGTATGTTTCTCTGTTATTTTGTTTATAAAAATGATGGCGTGTCGCTTTGTTTTATTTTCAACAGATACTATCTCGACTTTATAATCATGTTTTTGTAAGTCGCTGCGAGATGATGATAAAACGTTATAATATAGATAGTAAATATTTGATAAATAAATTGTTGATCCAATGATAATTTGTTGTATTAAACAATTCTAATTTCGTATTAATAGCTTCTAATTGATTTGAAAAGGAGAATATAAATTTATGCGATAACTTTGCGACAAGTTTTAAATTGATTATGAGAAGGTACATATTTTTTTGCATCGTATTGTTTTCAGGATATCATTTAGCTTCTCAAAATATTTCGAAATGTGTTTTGAATATAGCGGAAGCCGATTCCATCTTCCTTCATCGTAATGCTTGTCTATTGGCCAAGCATTACGATATTCATATTGCTCAAGCGCAAGTGCTTCAGGCGCGTTTGTTTGATAACCCAGTCATTTCGTTTGATGAGAATCTTATAAATAGAGATAATCACAATCGGTTGCTCGATTTTGGTCCAATGAGTGAACAAACGGTAGATATAGAGCAAGAAATATCATTGGCAGGAAAACGCAATAAGCGTGTTTTGTTGGCGAAGGTCAACGCTGAAATGGCACAATATCAATATATGGATTTGATACGTACGTTACATACAGAACTTCGTACGCAGTATATCAAAACGTATTTCGATCTACGTAAGAGTAAAGTTTATGATCAAGAAATACAATCGTTGTCGAAATTGGTAAAAGTAATGTCTGCACAGGCCGATAAAGGAAACCTTTCGCAAATGGAGCTTGTGCGACTCAAAGCAGAATTGTTATCTCTAAAAAAAGAGAAAAATGATATTGATAATGATTGGGTGAACGATAGCAAGGCGCTTAATTTGCTCCTTGGATTTTTACCTAATGCCGATATCGAGCCGATACTCGATGAATCTGTTCTTGGACAGGTGGCTGCTAAACAGATTGATTTCGTTTCTATAGATTCGACTGTAAACGAACGACCTGATGTGAAAAGTGCTATTGCCAATATTGATGCGTCACGGATAAATCTCCGTCTTCAAAAAGCAATGGCTGCTCCCAATCTAACAATAAAGGGAAGTTATGATAGAAGGGGAAGTGCCTTCAATAATTATTTCTCTGTAGGGGTAGGGGTGGCTATTCCGCTCTTTGATAGAAATCAAGGCAATATAAAGGCTGCCAAATATTCTGTTCAGCAAAGTGTACGTGAGAATGATGCTGCTTTGATGAAAGCTCATTCAGAATTGTACGAAGCATTTCAGGAATATAAAAATGCTGTAGCTATGATGCAGTCGTCAGAGACGTCTGTCGAAAAGGATTTTGACAAACTATTATCGGGGCTTATTTCCAATTTCAGTAAAAGGAATATTAATATGGTAGAGTTTCTAGACTATTACGAAAGTTATAAAAATACCCGTTTGCAACTTTATGATATACATCAGGATGTATTCTTAAAGATGGAAAATGTAAATGCAATGGCTGGTAGAACAATATTTGGATATTAGAGATTAAATAAATGAAGAGAATGATGAATTGCAAAACAATTGTCTCGATTTCTATTTGTGTTCTTCTTTTTTCAGGATGTTCCCAAAAGAAAGAAGTGAAAAATGCTACAGAACAGACGTTAAATGATAGTTTGAAGAGTGTTACCTCTGTGCAATTGGTTGACAGTCGTCCTATTTCGGACGAACTGACATTGAATGGAAAGATTGATTTCGATAATGATGAAGTTGCTCAAGTGTCTTCGATGTTCGGCGGATCTATTGCATCTGTACATGCCGAATTGGGCGATTATGTCAGAAAGGGCAGTGTACTGGCTGTTGTTCGTAGTGGCGACGTGGCCTCTTATGACAAAGAGCGTGAAGAGGCTCGTCAACAGTTGCAATTGGCTCAGCGCAACCTGAATGCCTCAAAAGAATTGTATGCATCGGGTATGGCTTCGAAGAAAGACTTGATTATATCCAAGCAAGACATGGCAAATGCGCTTGCCGAAATACGAAGAATAAATACGATCTATCATATTTATCATTTGTCTCCTAACGCTGTTTATCAGATAAAAGCTCCGGTCTCCGGATATGTTGTACAAAAGAGCATTAATCCTCAGATGCAGATTAGTCAGAACGATTCTCCTGTTTTTACGATCTCCGGACTTACCAATGTATGGGTCATAGCCAATGTTTATGAAAATGATATCAGCAAGATACATCAAGGTATGCCTGTAAGGATAACAACTTTGGCTTATCCGGATAAAGAGTTTTCGGGTAAGATAGAGAAAGTGTACAACATGTTGGACGAAGACAACAAAACAATGCAGGTGAGAATCTCTTTGTCCAATAGACAACATCTACTGAAACCGGGCATGATGGCCAATGTCTATGTAGAGTGCAACAGTTCGGGGCAGTCAATGCCTTGCATCGATCAGCATGGGCTGATATTCGACAATGGAAAAAATTATGTGGTGGTTGTAAAGAACAATAATAAATTGGAAATAAGAGAGGTGGATGTTTACAAACAAAACAGCAGTTCTGCCTATATATCTCGTGGATTGAATGTAGGAGAAAGAATCATAGTAAAGAATGCTTTACTGGTATATACTTCTCTAGAAATATAATATAGTTAAAGCCAAATAGTGTTATGCATAAATTCATCGACAATATTGTTACGTTTTCGCTGAAAAATAAATTCTTTATTTTCTTTTGTACACTTATTGCGATAGTGGCTGGTGTCTGTTCGTTCTTGAATACTCCTATCGACGCATTTCCCGACGTGACTAATACGAATGTCACTATTATTACTCAGTGGCCGGGACGAAGTGCTGAAGAAGTAGAAAAGTTCATTACTATTCCGATCGAGATAGCGATGAACTCGGTTGAGAAAAAAACGGATATACGATCGACTACTTTGTTTGGGCTTTCTGTGGTCAATGTGATGTTTGATGATCATGTTAATGATTTTAATGCCCGTCAGCAAGTTTACAATATGTTGAGTGATGCTAATCTGCCTGATGGGGTATCTCCTGATGTACAGCCTTTGACTGGCCCTACCGGAGAGATATACCGATATACGTTGCGTAGTAAGGTACGTAGTGTTCGCGAACTGAAAACACTGCAAGACTGGACCATAGAACGTAATTTGCGATCGGTGCCCGGAGTTGCGGATATTGTCAGTTTCGGAGGTGAAGTGAGGACTGTAGAAGTTAGCGTAAATCCGCACAAACTGACTCAATATGGCATCACTTCTCTAGAATTATATAATGCCATAGCGAAGAGCAATATTAATGTCGGCGGTGATGTTATAACAAAGAGCTCTCAGGCTTATGTCGTACGTGGCATCGGGCTTATTAATAATTTGGAGGAGCTTCGTAACATCGTAGTCAAGAATATTAAGGGGGCTCCTATATTAGTGCGCCAGCTTGCCGATGTACACGAATCTTGTTTGCCCCGATTAGGGCAGGTAGGGCGAATGAATGAAGACGATGTGGTTGAAGGAATCGTATTGATGCGCAAAGGCGAAGATCCTGCTGCTGTCATCAAGGGTTTGAAGGCAAAAATCAAAGACATACAGCAAAATATACTTCCGAAAGATGTACATATAGTGTCTTTTTATGATAGGGATGATTTGGTAAATCTGTCGGTGCATACGGTGACGCACAATTTGCTTGAAGGCATTATTCTGGTAACGTGTATCGTGCTTTTATTCATGGCCGATTGGCGGACTACCGTTATTGTTTCGAGCGTTATTCCTCTTGCGTTGTTGTTCGCCTTTATTTGCTTGCATCTCATGGGCATGTCTGCCAATTTACTGTCGATGGGAGCAATCGATTTCGGTATTATTATCGATGGTGCCGTAGTTATGGTAGAGGGCATTTTTGTTGTTCTCGATAAAAGGGCGCGCGAGGTGGGAATGCCCGTATTTAATAAAATGTCGAAAGTAGGGCTTATACGCAATACGGCTAAGGATAAAGCCAAAGCTGTATTTTTCTCCAAACTGATTATTATAACGGCCCTTATTCCTATCTTCTCGTTTCAAAAGGTTGAAGGCAAGATGTTTTCTCCATTGGCATTTACCTTGGGCTTTGCACTTTTGGGCGCTCTGGTATTTACACTTACTTTTGTACCGGTCATGTCGTCAATGCTTCTTAGGAAGAATGTGCGTGAACGTAAAAATTGTTTTGTAAAAGCGATTAATAAGACAGCTTTATCTATTTTCGATAAATTTCATGCACATCGTAAGCTGACTATTATTTCGGCATGCGTTATAGCTATTGCGGGATTGTGGACATTCTCGTGTCTGGGAACAGAGTTTTTACCGCAACTTAACGAGGGTTCTATTTATATACGTGCAACGCTGCCGCAGAGCATTTCGCTTAATGAGTCGGTACCTCTGGCCAATCAAATCAGACGAAAACTGGCCGCTTTTCCTGAAGTTCGTAAAGTGTTGTCGCAGACAGGTAGGCCCAATGACGGTACAGATGCTACGGGTTTTTATAATGTAGAGTTCTTTGTCGATATATATCCGGAAAAAGATTGGAAACAACATATAACCAAAGAGGAGCTTATTGATGAGATGCAGAAAAAACTATCTATCTATCCTGGTGTTGACTTCAATTTCTCTCAGCCTATATCCGATAATGTAGAAGAGGCGGCATCGGGTGTAAAGGGGTCTATAGCAGTTAAGATTTTCGGACAAGATTTACATGCTTCTGAACATTCTGCAGAGCAAATTGCTAAAGTCCTTCAGACGGTAAAAGGTATAGAAGATATTGGTGTGGTGCGTAATATAGGGCAGCCTGAACTACGTATTGAACTAGATGAGGGTAAGTTGGCGCGGTATGGCGTTTCGAAGGAAGATGTACAGTCTATTATTGAAATGGCTATTGGTGGAAAATCGGCTTCATATATGTACGAAGACGAGAGGAAATTTAATATCATGGTAAGGTATAATTCGCAGTATAGAGAAAACGAGGATGAAATAGGCAAGATACTAGTACCTGCTATGAATGGGGCTATGGTACCTATTAAAGAATTGGCTGATATTCGAACAATAACCGGATCACTGTTGATTTTCAGAGAACATCATGAACGCTTCTGTGCCGTTAAGTTCTCTGTTCGCGGACGTGACATGGGATCTGCCGTTACTGAGGCTCAGCACAAAGTCTCTAAGTTAGTGAAATTGCCATCTTCTTATTATTTGAAGTGGGCCGGTGATTTTGAGAATCAACAACGTGCAACAAATCGTTTGGAGCAGGTCGTTCCTATCAGTATTATTATTATTTTTATTATTCTGTTCGTCTTGTTCTCAAATGTTCGAGATGCTGTATTGGTCTTGTGTAATGTTCCATTTGCCGCCGTCGGTGGTATTATGGCTTTATTTATCACTCGTTTTAATTTTTCTATATCTGCGGGTATCGGTTTCATCGCACTCTTTGGTATATGTATACAAAACGGAGTAATAATGATCGGCGATATCAAACAAAATCTTCGGCAGCATTTGCCTTTGGACGAGTCCGTCCGCAATGGAGTGAATTCTCGTATACGTTCTGTGGTGATGACTGCTGCGATGGCGATGATTGGTCTATTTCCAGCCGCTACGAGCCATGGGATCGGGTCCGAATCGCAACGTCCACTTGCTATCGTTATTATCGGTGGACTGGTTACGGCCACTTTCTTTGTGCTGTTTGTCTTTCCGCTGATTATAGAAAAGGTATACCGTATGATGCTTTATGATAAAAAAGGAAAACTGTATCAACGTAAATTATAAATTGTATCTTTGCAAGAACAAATAGATTATAGAGATGGCTCACATTTTGTTAGTAGAAGACGAAGTGAATATAGCCTCGTTCATACAACGGGGACTATTGGAATTGGGGTATGAGGTCTCTGTGGCCAATGACGGCGAAGGTGGTTGGTTCATGGCTCAAGCCGGAAAGTTCGATATGTTGATACTTGATATTATCATGCCTAAATTGAGTGGACTTGAACTGTGTTCTAAATTTCGGAAGACGTTTGGTTTTAAAGTTCCTGTTATTATGTTGACCGCATTGGGCTCTACCGACGATATTGTGAAAGGTCTTCAAGTCGGAGCAGACGATTATCTAGTGAAACCATTTAGCTTTCAGGAATTGCAGGCTCGTATACAAGCATTGTTTCGCAGATCTTTTGAACAAGTTTCGCAAAGTTTGCTGAAATGTGCCGACTTGACGTTAGATTGTCAAGAACGGAAGGCCTATCGTGGGAGTGAGGAAATTTTGTTGACAGTGAAAGAATACAGACTCCTGGAATATTTCTTAATTCATCAAGGTATTGCAATCGATCGATTGACATTGTTGAGGGATGTTTGGGACAAAAATTTTGATACTTATACCAATGTGGTTGACGTGTACGTCAATTATTTGCGTAATAAGATAGATAAGAATTTTGATCATAAATTAATTCATACAGTGGTCGGATTCGGCTATATGATGGTCGAATGAAATTGTTCAAAGTATCATGAAGATAGGTTCGAAAATTACTTTGTTTTATACCTCTATTACAATAGGTATAAACTTACTTATTATTTTGGCTTTCTATCTATTCACATCTAGATATATCAATTTGCTCTTTGATATGAATCTGTGCGATAAAGTATATCTCACGGCGCAAAAACACTTTGAAAAGGATGAGTTGGATATGCGAAGCTATAATATGATAACAGATAAATACTTGTCTTTACTTCCACAAGCTAATGAGATTATATTGAATGCCAGCGACAGTGCATCAGCACAAAAAGTGTTGGATAGATATCTTACTTCGAAGCAACAGCATGAACTATATCACAACATGGTTTTATTTTCGAAAGATAAGCTAAGAGGGGTTGCTTTGTATTATCCCGATAATGAAGGCAATTTTATTGTTTTGGTGACGGCTCAGAATGTATATGGGCAAAATCTTAAAAAACATATTTTGTATTTGTCATTAGGCCTATTATTGTTTAGTGTCCTGATTACGTTCGCTGTAGGGCGTTTCTATTCCGAACGTATACTTTCACCCTTAAAACATATATTGGTGAATTTGAAAAAAATACGGGGTAACAATATGGAGCTTCGGCTCACCGAGACAGGCAATAAAGATGAATTGGACGATTTGATACATTCTTTGAATGAAATGCTTGATCGATTGGATAGAGCTTTTCAATCCGAAAAATCGTTTGTAAGCTCTGCGTCTCATGAGATGAGCAATCCGCTGACTGCTATACAAGGTGAATGTGAGATTACATTGATGAAAGAGCGGGATACACACGAGTATACTGATGCTTTGCAACGTATATATTCGGAAAGTAAACGAATGTCATTGCTTATCAAACATCTTCTGTTCTTGTCGCGCAACGGTGATGATCTATCAAATGATGAATTGATGCTTGTCAAATTGAATAGAATGTTGATCGATTTGGCAAATGTCGATGCTCGAATCGTTTTCACCGACCGGACCTCCGGTCCTATATCTATTATGGCCAATCCGCATTTTCTGCAAATAGCTATTCAAAACATATTGAATAATGCGATTAAATATTCAGAGAAACAAGTGGATTTGGTATTGAAACTTGTAGACGGACATCCGCTGATTGAAATTGAAGATAAAGGTATTGGTATTCCTGCCAAGGAAATTCCGCTTATTTTTCAATCTTTTTATAGGGCTTCCAATACTCATGAATATGTAGGTCATGGCATTGGTTTGGCTTTATCAAGTAAAATTTTGCATATCTATCATGGACGGATAACCGTAGATTCGCAAGAGAATGTTTACACTCGGTTTAATATCTATTTTGGATGAGGCTTGTCCTGAAATTTAAATTTGTACTCCTCTTTTTTGTGAGTTATCAATTAATCTCTTAGCTTTGTAACCATATTTATTATTTATCATTAGAGTTATGAAAAATTTAAAGTGCTTTTTTGTTTTATCCTTATTGGTTGTTGTAACCTCAGGCTTTGCTCAAAACGATATCAAAGTTATTAATCTTACTACTGCCGGTAAGTTGGCTGCAGCCATAGGCTCTAATGACAAATTGTTGAAAATTAAACAGCTGAAGATTAGCGGACCGATTAATGGAGAGGATATTATTACTATCCGCCGAATCACAGCTTTGACTTATCTTGATTTGAAAGATGCTAAAATTGTAAGTGGCGGTGGAATGTATGACTCTGATTATACTGGAGCGAATAGAACGGAAAACGATACAATTGGTAATTATATGTTTTGTGCAACTCGTTCTCTGGTTTCTATTTATCTGCCTCCAACCGTACGTTATATAGGGAAAAATGCTTTTGAAGGATGTACTTCGCTTACAAATATTGTGATACCCGAAGGGGTAACCGGAATTGATGATTATGCTTTTTCCAAGTGTAGTAGCTTGTCTACTGTAACGCTTCCTAATACGTTGGCTCGGATAGGGGAAAATGTTTTTTTGAAATGTGCTCAGCTTGCAGATGTTAAGATTCCCGATAATGTTTCTGCGATAGGGGAGAGTGCTTTCGAAGACTGTGTGGCAATGAAAAATGTGTCACTTCCTGGTTTGCTGAAAGAATTGGAAACTCATGCATTTAAAGGATGTGAAAACTTACTTTCTATCTATTGCTATAGTAAAGAACCGTTGACAATAGATACCGACGATAATAGTGAATTGCCCTTCGATTCTGAAGAACCATCCAATACATACGAAAAAGCGACACTTTATGTACCTGCAAATACGAAAGCAGGCTATTCTGCTGTGACTCCCTGGAAGCAGTTCAAGAATATAAAAGAAATGTAGTTCGAAATCATTCGAGCCAATTAGCTTTTTCTATCATTGAATATATTTGGTCGGCCGTAGCAATGCGGTCTATGTCATCTCGATTAGAGAAAAATAGGACTAATATGTCTTTTGAAGGAATCTTCCCCGCATAAATGGTAAATCCTCCGTTGTCGCCCAGGTGATAAACTATTTTAGGCTTTCCTGGTATTTGTTGTATGAAAAAACCATAGCCATAACCGGTATCTTTGTTGTATCCGTACTCTGCCGTCTTTGGAATCATGATTTTAGGAGAATAGGCCATTTCTTTCGACTGTTCCGACCATACTTTGTCATCACGCAGTGCCTTTTCCCATTTTGCAAAGTCGGTTATTGAAGTATATAATCCACCATCGGCTTTTGATGCAAAGAAGTTGGCCTCACCATAGTCGTTTTCTACATATTTATCTTTTGTCTTGTCGAAACTATATCCATGTGCCATATTTTCTATTTTTTTGTTGGCTTCAAAATAAGTTGTATGTTTCATGCCGGCAATATCGAATATGTATTTTTTCATATATGTGTCGAAATCAATTCCGGTCACTCTAGGTATAATCTGATAGACCAATTGGAATGTCGGATTTATGTATTCATATTGAGTACCTGGCTCAAAGTGAAGTTTGTCGAGGTCGATCATATACTTGCACGATTCTACATCAGTAGAGTATAGTACGAAATTGCGGTCGCTACGGTTTCTTGTGTCTGGAATCCCTGAGGTGTGACTTAAAATATGTTTTAGCTTAATGCGATTATAGAAATCGGCTTTATACTCTGGAAAGAATTTTTTTAGATTGTCATCTAGTGATAGCAGCTTCTTTTCGGCTAATTGCATAATGGCTACAGCGGAAAACTGCTTCGATACAGAAGCAATGCAGAAGTTGGTTCGAGGCGTAATAGGCTTTTGGGATGTGATATCTTCAATACCATAACATCTTTCGAATACTTTCTTACCATTTTTCATTATTAATACAGCGGCACCCGGTTCATCAGCTTTCTGATAAATACTAGAAAAGAGTGAATCTACTTGTTTGTTAAATTCCATTTTTGCTCTCTTACTTTGTGCATTTATTGTGATAGAAACGACTATCAGACTCCATGCGATTATAGCTTTTTTCATGTTGTCTTAACTTATTAGTTGGGAATACTTATAATGATACAAAAGTATAAAAATAATAAGATTTTCATCTATTAGGGGAAAAATAACTGTCGAAAATTTGGAGCATAAAAGAATAATTCATACTTTTGCACCGCATTTCGAAAGAAACAGCACATACATGGTGGCCGTAGTTCAGCTGGTTAGAGCGTCAGATTGTGGTTCTGAATGTCGTGGGTTCGAATCCCACCGGCCACCCCCACTAAAATCACTTAGAAAACCTTCTAGAGCCGCATTTCACAAAAGAAATGCGGTTTTTTATTTTTGGCAAATTTGCGGCTTTTTACTACTTTTGCATGACAATGTTTCGCAATTGTTTCGCAATTTTTTAATAAGCATTATTATGGCAACGTTTAAATTTGAATTGCAGAAGAAAAAGAAAGACGGTACGCGGAATGTCAAAATCATCCTCACGCATGAAAGAAAATTAAAACGCCTTCCTACAAACATCTATGTATCCGGTACGGATTTAACTAAATCCGGTAAACTGAAAAATCAGTTGGTCATAGATAAAATTGGAGATTTGATGAGGAAATACAGAAATAAATGCAATGCCTTATCGATCGGATTGAATGGAATGGACATTCAAGCTTTAGCTTCTTATTTGGAAGAAGAATCGGAAGATCTTGATTTTATCAAGATTTTCCGAGAGTATATTTTATCGCACAAAGAAAAGAAAGGTATTAAAAATTACCGATCTGCCCTGAACGCTCTTATTAAGTTTATAGAGAACGACAAACTTGGAATATCCGATATTAGTGTTTCTTTTTTGGAGAAACTCGAAAAATCACTTACCGGGCGTGCCGTATCTCTTTATTTGGGGAGCATCAGGCATGTGTATATGTATGCCAAATTGAAGTATAACGATGAAGAGAGAGGTATTATACGAATACCCTACAATCCTTTTGAGAGATACAGGGTCCCTAAACAGAATGTAGCTATTAAGCGGGCATTGGATGCTTCGATAATACGTCAAATAATAGATCTGCCTTATGATGCCGCAAAGTGTCGTGCTGGGGACGAAAACCGCTTTAATTTGGCAAAAGATTGTTTCATCCTTTCCTTTTGTTTGATTGGTATGAATTCGGTGGATTTGTATAATTGCGATCGGTTTGAAAAGAATATGATCATTTACGAGAGAACAAAGACCAGAGACCGTCGGAGTGATCGGGCCGAAATACATGTTTCCGTTTCCCACTATATTAAAAAGCTATTTAATAAGTATCATGATAAGACAGGAAAACGAGTTTTTGTATTTTACCAAATGTATTCAACTGAATCGACATTTAACGCCGCACTCAATAACGGTCTGAAAAGAATCGGTGAAAAACTTGGAATCGAAAAATTGGAGTTTTATTCAGCTCGCCACTCATGGGCGACTATTGCTCGTAATGATTTGATGATCGATAAGTCTACAATCAATGATGCCCTGAATCATATCGATAATTCTATGTCGGTTACTGATCTATATATAAAGAAAGACTTTTCCGCTATTAATAAAGCTAACGAAAAAGTCTTGGATTATATATTTGGAAAATAATGTAGATAAACCGCTTTTAAGACCACTAGTAAATTGGTCTTAAAAGTTTTTAGTCTGATTATTATGTGTGGGCTATTGATTATTGTGATCAGATTTGTCTTAATTTTATATGTTAGTATGGAGGTCTCTTTTTCGAAAAAAAATCACGTGCTTTCAATTTTTTTTAATCACCACTCTTTATTCACGAGAATCTTGATTACTTTCCATACTCCGACTATAAAATTCTTGGGCAAATCCTCAACCGGGTATTCCTTATTGAAGGAGACACATGTGACATATTCCTGCGAATTGGAGTCGCATTTTATCACTTTCTTCAAAATTCTTCTTCCGTCCTTGAGAAGAAGTACGAAGATATTTCCAAAGCCGAAATATTCTCTCCAGCATTCCACTCGTCGGATGAGTACGATACTTCCGGCAGGGCAGGTCGGGTCCATGCTATCTCCGGAAACCTGTATGCATTTGTCCCCTTCTTTGGCATCATTGAATGCCACCTGTCTGATAATGTATTCGGACTGGTCCAGCACTGCATTTGACGAATGCATGCCACCTACGGCATCCATATTGATCAGTGGTACTAATTTATAGTCATTCGTGATACAAATTTCACTTCCATATGAAAAATAACCCTGACCTTCTCCCTGCATAAGCATACTTCCTTCACCGGTCAACAACCATATTCTGCTATAGTTGGGATATACGGATCTTATTCTGTCCGCATAGGCATGGCTGATATTCTTTATCTTGCCATCCCGAATATCATAGAGGGACTGTGATCTTGGAATTCCCATCTTTTGGGCAAGTTTGTTATACGAAATTTTTTCGTTTTCTATTATTCTCTTTAAAATTTCACTGGCTGTCATTGTCATTGCTTCATTTATTTTACTGTATGTACGATAATCAATCAAAATGGAGAAATTGCGGGACGTCTCATTTTCTGATAAAGTCCTCCTAAAGCATTCTCTTGCCTCTCTTTTTCACTATTTTAATCTTTGGAGGTTTACATGTTTAAATAATGCTTTCGAGTATCATATTTCTTCCTTACTCGCTTTTAATAAACAGTCTAAAACTGTATATTTGCGTATGAAAAACAACTGCTTTACAAAAGTATCGATAAACTATCAATAAAACAACGTTTATGTGCTAAAAAAAGTAATACGGAATGATACTGATTTAAAATAGAAAGATTATTCCCTTACTTTTAAAGATAAAAAGGCAGCAAGCCTATTCTTGCAAACTAAATCATAGGAAATTGGAAAGGAAACAATGATTATTCATTTGGATGTTTTCGAATTAAAGAAGCTTTGTATGGAAATGGCCGAACTTGGTGCAGCGGCCAATGAAAAACGTCATTTTCCGGTATCGGATCAAATCAAGCAACGGGAAGCCCGAAGATGGTTGAAATCTCTGGGTTATAAACCTTCGCTTCTTGATCGGTTCGAAGAAAAGGGACTCGTCGGCAAGGAGCGGATTGGGACGGGCCGAAATTCGCCGTTATATTATTCCCGCCTAGAAATACAATCGGCCTTGAATGCTCTTAAAATGGATGGATATGTAAATGGATACCAAAATCAACAGTAGTCATGAATAACGGATATATCAAACTAAGCAGAACATTTTTCACGTCAGAATTATGGAGGACTGCCCGCACTTATAATGAAAGCGAAGCGTGGTTGGACTTAATACAGTCAGCACGATTTGAGGCTTCTGAGCATACTGCTCGTGTCGGAGGACGTGATATAACTTGGGGAAGAGGTCAATATCCCGCATCTATCAGATTCCTGTCTTCAAAGTGGCATTGGAATGAAAGGAAGGTGAGAAGTTTTATGTTGCGATTAAAGAAAAATGAAATGATAACAACTGATGATAAACAGGGTATGAATGTCATCACATTGGTTAATTTCGAAAAATACAACAATTGTAACACCTCTTGCGACACAGCGGTTGACACAGTAAATGCCACAGCAAATGCCACAAATAAAAATTTGAATATTAATGATTTGGCTGATAAACTGACACGGCAGATAACACAGCAACTGACACAGGGATTGACACAGACGCGACACAGCACTGACACAAATAATAATAAAGATAAAGAAAGTAAAGAAAGAAAAGAAAATAAAGAATTATCCCCGTATACTTCGTATACTCCCCCTACAAAGGGGGCGTCGATAAACTCCCGGGCAAGAGAAGTTTTTGAAAAATGCTTTCGGGATACTTTCGGAAACGAATACTACTGGACCGGCAAAGATGCCGGAGCCATGTCCGGTCTGCTTAAAAAGCTCAGTTATTTTCGTTCCAAAAAGAATCTGACCAATGACGATGATTCGCTACTATACGCCTTGAACGTGTTTCTCTCGTCGATAAAAGACGGGTGGATATTTGAAAATTTCAGTGTGACAAACATCAATTCAAAGTTTAACGAAATTATTTCTCAAATTTATGGAAAACCAATTGTTAAAACAAAATACCAATCAGCTGCAGAAAAGGCAGCAAGCCGTGAACGTCTTGAAGAACTGGCCGATGAAATATTGGCAAGCGATCAACCCGATGAGTATAAAGGACGTTTTCCATTCTCCTGAGATTACGATAGGGGAATTGAAAAGGGAAAAAGGTATCGCATGGATACGTGCCATAATGGTGAAAATTTTAAATTCTTTCATTCAAGCCTATTCCACCGCAAACACGATGAATGAGATACAAGTGGCCGATACGATTAACCTGATCATGGAAGAATATCCGTATTACACTCTTGAAGACTTCAAGGTGTTTTTCAAGATGGCGAAGAAGAGTTATTTCGGTGAGTCATACGGACGTATCGACGGGCCTATAATACTGAATTGGATGCGCCGATATGATATGTGTCGCGTTCAAGAAGCGGAAGAGATGAGTATTGAGGAATGCAACAGTTATAAAGGACCGCCTTCCACCAAAAAGATGAAAGGGTGCATTACCTACGTTGAATATCAAACGCTAAAGAAGAGAGCTGGTAACAAGGACAAAGAGGCCATTAAGCTTTTGAAATTACCTGCATGAATCTGAACTTGATTTAATGAAGAATCGCCGTTTGAAAAACAAATATCTAAAGTCCTTTCTGCTATTTGTAGTTATAAATATCGATCAGCTGATAGAATTTCAAAATTATTTAGAAATGAGCAGTAAGAAAATCTCCATACGTGTGGATGAACATACTTTGATGATGCTTGATGAACTATCGGAGAGAACCTGCAAGAACATGTCCCTGCTCATACGTTCACTGATAAAGAGAGAACTTGCTACGCTTATTGACAGTTACGGCTATTTTAAAGATGAGGAGCATAAAGAAAGGGGTAGCGGACAGCCACGTGATGGAAGTCCTTGCCGGAAACTACGACAAACTTAAACAACTATGCGGATATAGGAAATCCGGATTATATTGTTCCAAGTCCTATGAAGACATCTTTGAAGATACGATCTTATTTGTGGCACAGGACACAAAGGCTGCATCCCTGAAGAGTGACAAGGAAATAATCGATTATTTCCGCTATCGTTACAAGATGATACAGTTTCAAACGATAAACGATGACAAACAGCTGAAAGAGATTCATTATGCAGACTATCTGAAAAATAAAGAGAATACAAGAGAGAACTGGTGTCAGCTACTATCTGAAATGCCCTAAGATATATGACTCTGAGCATTGGTAAAGATTACGGGCATAGAAGTTGACCGAATCAACATCTGCAAATATTTTAAATACACGTCACTATTATTTCCCATTTAACTAAAATTATATAAGGTACATGTTATAATACAAGAAGCCATTTTTATCTTTGCGTGCACTATCTACATTTTATGTATAGTGTGCATTTAATGGTAAAATCTATTCGTTAAATCCTAAGAATATTATAATTATGAGAAGACACCTTTTATTACAAGATTTATTATTGATCGTTTTGTTGGTATGGACTGTAGAGGCAAACGCTTCCGGGCCGGCAAAAAAAGGCGGCGTGGCGCAGTTATGGGCCAAGTCTATTATTGCTCAAATGACGATGGAGGAGAAAGCCGATTTTCTGTGTGGCTCTTCGTGTCCGTTGAACGATGCGCTGAAAGCTTCCGCTTCTACCAAAGAAATAAGCCGCTTGCGAGTTCGCCCGATGGTTACTTCCGATGGCCCTGCCGGTTTGCGCATTCTTACTTTAAGACCTACCGACATCAAGACTTACTATACCACAGCTTTTCCAATCGGCACTTCCCTGGCTTCTACGTGGGATGTGAATATGGTAGGCAAGATCGGCGAAGCTTTTGGTCAGGAGCTGAAGGAATATGGAGTGGACATACTTCTCGGACCGGGTGTGAATATTCAGCGCTCGCCCTTGTGTGGACGTAATTTCGAGTATTATTCGGAGGACCCTTATGTTACCGGTAATATCGCCGCTGCTATGATCAACGGTGTGCAAAGTAATGGCGTCGGTACCTCTATCAAACATTTTGCGGCCAACAATCAAGAGACCAATCGACAGTCAATTAACGAGATTATTTCCGAGCGTACTATGCGTGAGATATATTTGAGAGGTTTCGAAATAGCGATCAAAAAGTCACATCCTTGGACTGTGATGAGTTCGTATAATAAGGTCGACGGCTCGTTTACATGCGAGCGTCATGACTTGCTGACGGATATTCTTCGGAACGAATGGGGATACAAAGGTTTTGTAATGTCTGATTGGGATGGAGGTGTAACTGGAAGCAATCGCAGTGATGTCGTGGCTCAGATTTCTTCGGGGAATGATTTGTTGATGCCCGGTTATAACGAGCAGCGTGAAGATCTTCTGAAAGCAATGAAAAGCGGTCAGTTGAAAATGACTGACGTAGATCGTGCATTGGAACACATATTAGGTATCGTATATATGTCACCGGCTCAAAATAAATATGTCTTTTCAAATAATCCCGACCTGAAGGCTCATGCAGAACTTACTCGTAGGGTGGGGGCAGAAGGTATGGTATTGCTTGAGAATAGAAATGACGCATTGCCACTTTCTAAAAATTTCAAAGTTGCTTTGTTCGGTTCCACATCATACGCTCCCATTACAGGCGGATTGGGTAGCGGCGACGTTTACAAGGCTTATGTTGCTCCGGTGGACAAAGGTTTGAAGAATGAAGGCATAATGCTTGACTCTAATCTAGCCGATTATTATGCCGCCTATTTGTGCTATCCTTATCACACTAGCCAAGATTACAATTACATCAACGAAGATCAGATGGATTTCAATGCCGATTGTCTCAATACACTTGCTGCAGCCAACGATGAAGCAGTCATTACACTCGGCAGAATCTCGGGAGAAGGTTCCGACCGTAAAGTAGACGGTGATTTTCAACTTAAGCCCTTCGAGCGGAAGATGGTCGAGAATGTATCGAAGGCTTTCCATGCAGTAGGAAAGAAAGTCGTTGTCGTTCTTAATATCGGTGGAGTTATCGAAATGGAAAGTTGGAAAAATGAGGTCGATGCTATTTTGTTGGCATGGCAACCCGGACAGGAAGTCGGCAATTCGATTGCAGATGTATTGACCGGCAAGGTCAATCCTTGCGGTAAACTGACCATGACGTTCCCGAAAAGCTATGAAGATACACCTGCTGCGAAATACTTCCCCGGAGAGCCGGCGAACGATCCCCAAGTTTCATACTATAAAGAGGGTATCTATGTAGGGTATCGCGGCTACGATAAGCAGAATGTACAACCTTCATACGAGTTCGGTTATGGTAAATCGTTTACCGATTTCAAATATTCCGATTTAAAATTGAGCAGCAACCATTTTTCAAAACAACTCACCGTATCGGTTGTTGTTACCAATGTGGGCAAATATGCTGGAAGAGAAGTTGCTCAGCTATATCTTTCGGCCCCTGTTGCAAATATCGACAAACCGGTAAAAGAACTGAAGGGCTTTGCAAAAACAGGGCTGTTGCAACCCGGTGAGAGCGAAACGCTCACCATGACGCTATTGCCCAAGGATCTAGCCTCGTTTTATACCGGCAAAGAAGCTTGGATTGCAGACAAGGGTGAATATAAGGTATTAATCGGTGCGTCGTCCCGTGATATTCGCTTACAGGATAAATTTACATTGCCAGGTCGTATGGTCGTAGAAAAAGTACATCCTGCATTTGAACAATAATTCGAAGATCGAAGAGGATATTTAAATGAGTATATACATCTGTATGGGTGTATATGCTCATTCTGTTTTAATATGCGTATTTTGGCTTTTTTGAAAAAGTGCCGTGTGTGCGAAGCGAGGTTTGACGAGGTTTGGCGGCCTTGACGCATAAAAAAATCACCCCCATACCCCTCTAGGATGATTTTTAGCTTAAAAAGACCTTCTAAGAAGAACTTTTTAGCAATATTTCAGCCAAAAATAGTGCTAATTTAGTGTTAAAATAGGACGTTTTAACACTGTCATTTGTTAGAATAATACTCGCTTTTAATAGATAGTTCATTGACTACAGTGTCATTTCCCTTTACTAGTAAATATGTCACCAATCTTCCAATATCTTTGGTTTGCTTCTCCTGATAAGTTGAAAAGATTTCTTTAGCGATGTACAGCATATCTTCTTTCAATAACGGTTATAAGCAGCGAACCTAAAATCAAAATAATTCCTGCACCACATACGCCATACCATTGGCCTATTTTCCATGCTATTCCAGCGAAGAGGGTACCTATTGAACCTCCTACGAAATAGGTAGTCATGAAAATGGTATTTATTCGATTTGATGCCGTTGGGCAAACGTCGAAAATGGAAGCCTGATTGCTAAGCTGAATACACTGCATGCCTATGTCTAATAATATGATTCCTGATATGATTCCGATATAGAAGTTCTCGAATACAACTAAAATGCTCCATGCTATCAATATCAATCCACACCCTATAACATTAAATTTCCTTACGCCAACTACCTTCACATATTTGCCTATAAACGAAGCGGCTAGAGCTCCTGCCACACCACATAATCCGAGCATACCGACAATGTGACTTCCCGCATAAAACGGTGCAAGCTTCATTTTGAATGCCAAAGTAGACCACATGGCTAGAAACGATCCGAACGCCAATCCCGATCTGGATGAATAAATCATTAAGCGGGGATATTTAATCACCAACGATGCCAATGATTTTATTAGTTGTTTGTAATTCCCTTTAAAAGTAGGATTTATTTCGGGTATTTCTATTGCAATTACAATTGTAGATACCAGCATTAGGACTGCGGCAATGAAAAACATAGAACGCCACCCCCAGTATTCACCAACAATCCCACTGAGTACACGCGAGGCCAATATACCGGTTAATAGACCGGAGATAATAATTCCTACATTCCGCCCCTTGTTCTCGGGCACTGAATATTGTGCGGCAATAGGTACGAAAATCTGAGGTACAATAGAGCAAATACCCGTAATCAGGGAAGCTGCCCACAGCGAATATAGGTTATGCGAAAAACCGATAGATACAAGAGATATGATTAATAAAGAGAAGCAAATAAGCACAATCTTTTTTCGTTTTATCAAATCTCCGGTCGGTACAATGAAGAATAGTCCTATGGCATATCCTATTTGTGTAATCATTGAGATTAAATTCGCTTCAAATTCACTTAGTCTCAAATCTACCCGAATCATGTTCAATAAAGGCTGATTATAGTATAAATTGGCCACTGACACACCTGCTACAATAGCTAAAACCCAGAGTATTTTACGTGGAATGCCCTGGTTTTCTTTTAGAACAACTTTCATTGTGATTTGTTTTATAATCTGTTAAGTGAAAAAATCTGTTTGCAATATTAGTCATTTTTACTGAGAAAAGCAACGTACTTTGTCCCATCTCTTATATTGGGTCTGCTGAATTGTATTTATCCACAGATTACATTAATTAGCTTAAATGCAATCACCCGCCTCTGATTTTTTACTAAATCAAGTGTGAACTTAATATTTCTCCACATTTGCATTATTTCAGTAAGCACATAAAGAAGTCTTTTGAGGAATTTCATTACATTTTTTGAAGAATAACACACTCTTACACATGTCTAGCCCTTATCCGTCAGTTTTGCTCTAACGTCGTTCGTCCGATAAATTCGTTTACCGGTACCAAAGGTGGCCTTTACTTTACATCTCTCCCCGTTGTTCCACGAAAAGATGTAGCTTGTGTTTTTTAGTGTAACAAGTTATTAATCAAGTCATATCATTTATTGTTGTAATAGAAGCAAAAAATAAAGTTCTTACAATCTAAATTTTAATCTGAAATTCCTTGTTTCATACATTAGATTTGATTAATTTTGCACCCGATAATAGTACTCTATTCCTAATTCCGTGAGCGTAGGCTCTTGTACAGATGTGGTTTAAAAAGGCTATGTCCTTAATGATAAAACAAACTACTATCGGATGTGTGATAAAATCCGTAGAAGGGGAGAGTATGATTTGAGGATAAATGCTATGTAAGTCACACCATCTTGAGTTCCGCGGTAGAGTTTTAATATTAAAGAATGGAACAAGAAAAAAATAGTTGTTGGTATGCTATACGAACGTTCAATTGCAAAGAAATTAAAATAAGCAATTTTTTAGCGGAGAAGGGCCTGCCTAATTTCGTTCCGATGACCTATTCTCAGAGATTTGTTGAAGGAAAAGAAAAACCTCAAAAGATATTAGTCCCAGTTGTTCACAATTATTTGTTTTTACAGAAAATACAACCCGAATCAGTCATACTTCAAGCGCTTCAAGAGTGTCCTATTCCAATGAGTATCATCAAAGATCGAGACACTAATCAATTCTGTGAAATTTCTGATTCCGAGATGGCGGAATTTCGATTACTCTGCGATCCTCAGTTCGATAGTTCTATCTTTATGGATAGTGAGGAGGCTGAAGCCAAACCTGGTAAAGACGTTCTTATTATTCGTGGCCCTTTCAAAGGGGTCAGTGGTAAATTGTTTAGGGTTCGCAACAATTATTATTTCATCAAAGCATTTGTGGGCATAGGAGTGATGGTCCGTATTTCCCGTTGGTATTGTCAAGTAAAACCTTAGTTAAAGTATTGGATTAATGATGGAGATGGTGGTGAATCTATTTTAGCTAAATAGTCTATTCGTTACCGAAAATAAAATATAAAAAATCTGCTAATGCACTTTCCGCGGCTTCAGTTCAAAGCTGTTAATCGTAGAAGGTAGAAAGGACGTAAAGAAGCGGGCACTTGTTTGACCGACTATAAGGAGGAAGTTGACCGCTTTAGCTCTTTCTCTTCTCTAAGAGTAGGCTTTTAGGTGCGTCGGCAGTTCTTCTTGTTTCGTTCTTCTGTCTGCACAGAAGAATGAAAAATCAACACATATTATATAATCATTACTGAATTTTTCTTTAGTAGTGTTTTTTTTAGTCCCTATTTTTCAATTTCAAACATAGGAACTTAATTCTATCTTTTAGTTTGCTTAAGGATAGAATACAGTGAATCAATCAGAACAATGGAAACAAAATTAATTACGAAAGCGAAAGAATTACGAAGAATAGCCGAGAGGCTAGCTTATTTCCAAGATGATGGCGAATATTCCTATATTGATAAATATAAAGAAGTCATATCTTGGATTTATAGGTCTTGTAGAGAGTTGATCCGATTTCATGGAGAGAATGAAGAAGAAGAAGCTGAAATATGCTTGTCTGTTTTGATAGGATATAGCACTACTGTGCGCAATGCCAAGAATATTCGGCGAGCTATCGATCGTGCCTATGCAGTACTTCCGCATTTGGACCCATCTTTATTGAAGTGCCAGTTGTTGGCATATTGCTATGCAGAAGTTCGCAATCCAAATTTGCTGGAACAAGCAAAACAAATTTTGCAGACATGGAATGGTATTCAATTATCCGAAGAAATAACTCGTACAAAGAATTTGCTTCAGGATATTGAATGGAAGTAAATGGAATGCATAAAAGATCACCTCAGCAAGGATACTTATAAACTTAAAGTTCGCTTTTATTTAATAGAATAAATCTTTATTGAGCAACTTATGAAATCTCTAACAAAATTATTTCATAAATCACTGTATGTGATTTGTATAGTTGAAATATGTGATTTTCTACTGATGAATTTTATCTTTTGGATATTATTTTGTTTGAATTTCCATTTTATCAAAAATCTATCAGTACTTGGTCATGCTTGTTCCTATTGGATCATTGGTAATATTACTTATTTTATAAGTGTCAATTGGGTCTCAGTTATTGAGCACAATCGTACTGTCAGGCCCGAAGCAATAGCATCTCAAATCACTAGAGTATTTATTTTGCAATTTATCTTGTTTTTGGCTATATTGTCCTTATTTAAGGTCTCGGTTCCCTCTTGTCTCATGTTGGTTGCGTTTTATGTGCCGACTTTCTTGTTCGTTTGTTTGGGACGTACTTTTTTGTATAAAATATTTGGGTCTATTCGTTATTCTGGAAGCGATAATTATACCACAGTGCTGGTCGGCGATGAACAAAATATGCGCGATTTGGTCGAATTGATGAATAATAAGTGGAATGGGTATCGACTAGAAGGTGTTTTTACATTAGAAACCAGTCATCATTATGGTGATGATGTGAAACGTATTGGCAGTATTGACGATGTGATACCTTACTTAGAATCCCACCATGTCGACGAACTCTTTTGCGGGCTTCCGTCTCTCTATAAGGATAAAATTGTGCCTATTATCGACTATTGTGAAAATAACTTAGTACGTTTTTATAGTGTCCCCAATTTGCAAAATTACCTTCGTCGTCAAATCGAAATGAAGCGCGTGGGCAATTCCATTGTATTAGCTATTCGTAAGGAGCCCTTAGGTCGGTTACGCAATAGGCTTTTGAAGCGAACTTTTGATCTTTTGATCTCTACCTTATTTCTATGTACATTATATCCCATTATATATATTGTTATTGGAAGTATTATTAAGTTCACTTCTTATGGACCGGTCTATTTCAAACAAGCCCGTACGGGGCTAGATGGTCGCAGTTTTATATGCCTTAAGTTTCGTAGTATGTGTGTGAATAAACAAAGCGATCATTTACAAGCTACCCAAAACGATCCTCGCATTACTACAATAGGGCACTTCATCCGTCATACTAATATTGATGAATTACCGCAATTTATTAATGTGTGGAAGGGTGATATGAGTTTAGTTGGTCCTCGTCCTCACATGTTGGAACATACTGAAAAATATTCTCAGCTTATCAACCATTTTATGCTTCGCCATCTTATTAAACCTGGTATTACGGGTTGGGCTCAGGTCCAAGGTTGTCGGGGCGAAACGAAAGAAGTTACAGATATGGCAAAGAGAGTTCGCTTGGATATCTGGTATTGTGAGAATTGGAACTTTTGGCTGGATATCTTGATTGTATTTAAAACTGTTTGGAATATGATTTGTGGTGAGAAAAAGGCATATTGATCTGAAGGTTAATTTTAAATATCAGATAAATATATTATCATTTCGTAGAGAGAAAGTCTTCAGAGTTCTTGAAAAAAAGAAATTATATGATAGATAATATGACTGTGAAATATATTTATATAGGTAAACTGCATATTCTTCAATTTTTGAAGCAGGTTAAATTAATAAAATATTTTTATTGATTTAAAGATTTTAGGTTTATATTAAACCTGATAGTGCATTTGACTATTTGTTGTGTAAGTATTTTGCTATTTTTTAATATGAAACACTATATAATAAATGCTAAACATAAACAATTTTATTTATCAATACATAACTAAGAGACCGAATAGTCTTTTCACTGATGATATTGAAGCTAATAGAAAAGAGATCACAAGAGAAGTAGAAGGTAAAAGCCTTTGCGTTATAGGTGGAGCTGGTAGTATTGGTTCCTCATTTATACGTGCTATATTGCCATTCTGCCCTAGTAAGTTAATAGTTATCGATTTAAACGAAAATGGTCTTGCGGAACTTACTCGAGATTTACGTTCGACTTATGGTATGTATGTTCCTGAAGAGTACAGAACCTATACATTGAATTTTGCAGATCCAATTTTTGAAAGAATATTCAGAGAAGAAAAAGGCTTTGATATTGTTGCAAATTTTTCTGCACATAAGCATGTTAGAAGTGAAAAAGATAAATACAGCGTACAAGCGTTGATAGAAAATAATGATATTAAAGCAAAAAAATTTCTTGATTTACTTGCTGTATATCCACCTGAACATTTTTTTTGCGTGTCTACGGATAAGGCTGCTAATCCTGTAAATATTATGGGCGCTAGTAAGCGCATTATGGAAGATCTGATTATGGCTTATTCGTCTAAATTTAATGTTACTACAGCACGTTTTGCGAATGTCGCGTTTTCTAATGGTTCACTTCCTGATGGCTGGATGAATCGCATAATGAAAAAACAGCCATTGGCAGCACCTAATGATGTAAAGCGATATTTCGTATCACCTGAAGAAAGTGGACAAATATGTATGCTTGCATGTCTTCTTGGTAATAATGGCGAAATATTCTTCCCTAAATTAGGAGAATCGCAGATGCTTACTTTTAGTAGTATATGTGATAAATTTGTAGAAACTATCGGATGTAAAAAGAAGGAGTTCAATACAGACGATGATGCTAAAAAGTTTGCAGATAGTATGTCTTTTGATGACAAAGAATATCCAGTGGTTTATTTTAAGAGTGACACAACGGGTGAAAAGCCTTATGAGGAATTCTATGTTCCTGGAGAAAGTGTGAACTTATACCGTTTTAAAGGTCTTGGAGTTATAGAAGGTATTAATAAAAGGCCAATGACAGACATTGATAATTTCTTTGAAGAAATGGAAAATATATTTTCAGAGCCATGTTTTACGAAAGAAGAAGTAGTAGAGTCAATCAAACGATTTATTCCGAACTTCGAACATGAAGAAAAGGGGAAAAACTTGGATCAAAAAATGTAATTTAAGCATGTATTCAATAAAAGTAAAAGAACGTAAGTCGAATATTGAATTATTGAAATTATTGTCAATGTTGATGATTCTAAATCGTCATAGTTTTTGGGGATATAATCATGGTAGTGGATTTTTACAAGCTATTGATTTTTTAGAGAAAGCACTTCTATCTGTGCCGTGGATGTATTTATTTTGATATCTGGGTATTTTAGCATTAGATGGAAATTGAAAAGCTAAATTGTGATTTTTTTTAATATTTTTACAGTTTTGTTGTTTGTTTGGCTTCCATAGCTTTGGGATTATTTAGTTTCAATAAAAATGCTTTTTTTCATTGTTTCAAAGCTCTTTATTCATCTTATAATTTTATTACATCATATATTATAATGTATTTTGCATCTCCATGTATGAATTTTTTTGCAGAGACAACTTCATCTAAAAAGTTGTTTTCTTATATTCTTATGATTTTTTTGCAGAAAATTTTGTGTTTCATTCTACAGGAGTAATTAATTTTTATATTTTGTATTTGTTAGGTAGATGGCTGTATAAAACTGGAATAATTTATCAATTAACAATTAATTCCACACAAAAATATTGGTTTATAACTTCTGTCATTTTTATTTTAACGTATTCAATATTTATAAAGTGTAATTTTGATGCAGAGAAAATGCAAAGTTTATTTATTGGCTTTAATTATGCTGCTCCATTAGTTATACTGCAAGCAGTCTTTCTTTTTATTAGTTTTGGTAATATGACCATACAAAGTAAATTTATAAATTGGTGTTCGACTTTTTGTTTATCAATTTTCTTAATACATATGTATCCTGCTATAAAGAATATTGGTTATTATTCATATATATATAATCTTTATAATAAGCCTTTATGCAAACATATTATTATTCTTTTAATCTTAATGATAATAGCTTTTGTGGGGTCAATATTGGTTGATAAAATAAGAATTTTTATTTCTGATAAAATATATTCTATTTTATTATTTATACATAATAAAATTCCACATTGAGTTTTGAGCTAAATACTTATTTACCTAGATTAATAAAAAATATCATGTAATTATGATTTTAAAAAAAATAACGGATTTTATTCATGATTTGTATGGTTCTAGAGACTTTGTACCTCTAGCTGTGCCTTTGTTTATTGGTAATGAAAAGAAATATCTTAATGATTGTATTGATACAACTTTTGTATCAAGTGTAGGAGCATATGTAGATCGTTTTGAAAAGGATATAGCTGAATATACAAAATGTAAACATGCCGTTGTAACGGCATCAGGGACAACGGCTCTACATATGTCTTTAATTTTGGCTGGTGTTGAGCACGATGATGAAGTACTTACACAGGCACTTACATTTATTGCTACATGCAATGCCTTAAGTTATATAGGAGCTCATCCTGTATTTATTGATGTAGATCGCGATACAATGGGGCTATCACCGTCTGCTGTACGTGAATGGTGCGCAAAAAATGCAGAACTCAAAGATGGTGTCCTTTATAATAAGCATAGTGGGCGTCGTGTTAAAGCTGTTGTCCCGATGCATACATTTGGTCATCCTATTCATTTGGATGAGATGGTTGAAGTATGTAAAGAATTCCATCTGCAAATGGTAGAAGACGCGGCAGAAAGTATCGGATCATTATATAAAGGAAAACATACAGGTACTTTCGGAATTGTAGGTGCATTAAGTTTTAATGGAAACAAAACCATTACTACTGGTGGTGGTGGTATGATGCTTTTCCAAGATGAAGAACTTGCCGAGATGGGTAAGCACCTTACAACGCAGGCAAAGGTTCCACATCGTTGGGAATTTAAGCATGATCATATTGGTTATAATTATCGTATGCCCAATATTAATGCAGCTCTTGGTTGCGCTCAATTAGAACGCATAGAAGAATATGTCGCAAGTAAAAGAGCTGTAGCAGATAGTTATGAAGATTTCTTCAAAGATATAGATGAAGTAGAATTTTTTAAAGAACCAAAAGACAGTCGTTCTAACTATTGGTTAAATGTCGTTATACTTAAAGATAAAGAAGCGCAGCTTGACTTTCTAGAATATACAAATGATAATGGTATAATGACTAGACCAATATGGGAGCTTATGAACAGGTTACCAATGTTTGAAAAATGCGAAACAGATGGGCTAAAGAATACAACTTGGTTTGCTGATCGGGTTGTAAATATACCAAGTAGCGTAAAAAGAACCCCATAATATTACTAGGCGGAAGAGGACATTGTAAATCTGTGATAGAGGCCGCCGAAAGTGCTGGATTACAGATCAAAGGTGTTTTTGATACTTCCGATAATTTGAGTAAGGATGTGTTATCATATAAAATTATTGGAACAGATTTTGATATCCCTAAATATGTGAAAGAATGTGACTTTGTCGTAACTGTTGGTTTTATTAAAAGTCCTCAAATTAATATATTAATACATGAGAAAGTTATAAAAGCAAATGGACGGTTCGCAACAATAATAGCATCGACGGCATACGTTTCAAAATATGCTACAATAGAAAAGGAAGTAGTAATAATGCATAATGCTTTCGTAAACGCAGGGGCTGTTATTGGATTTGGATCAATAATAAATAATTTTGCAGATATTGAACATGATGTTAGGATTGGCCAGCATTGCCACATTTCTACTGGGGTAATGATTAATGGAGAAAGTGTTATTGGTGAAAATATATTTATTGGAAGCCAATCCGTTGTTGCCAATAACATAACTATATGTCCAAATTGTATTATAGGAGCCGGTTCTGTAGTTCGTCATGATATAACAGAATCGGGTATTTATGCTGGAAACCCAATAAAAAGAATTAAATAATTTCAACTTTAAGTATTAAAGTTAAAATATATGGTAATAGCATACTACTATATATTGTGATTATATGTATGAATATTCGCAAATAAAGATTACAAAGAATACTAACAAATTCAATTGTAATGAGAAAAATATTTGTAATAACTGAAAGTCGTGCTGAATATGAGTTATTAAGTACTCTAATGAAAGCCATGAATAAAGAGAACGAACCCTGTTTACAGATTGTTGCAACTAACATGCATCTTTCACCTGAGTTTGGTTTGACTTATATGAAGATCGAGAAAGACGGTTTTAATATTAATAAAAAAGTAGAAATGCTATTGTTTTCTGATACATCAAATGGAACAACTAAATCAGTAGGTCTTGTTTTGCCGATGTTTTTGAAGGTTTAAAACCTGATATAATAGTTGTTTTGAGGGATCGTTACGAATATTGTCAGCTGTTGCTGTTACAGCTGCTACATTATATTAAAATACCAATAGCCCATATACATGGTGGAGAAATAACAGAGGGAGCTTACGATAATTGTATACGCTATGTTATAACTAAATTGGGCCATTTGCATTTTACTTCTACTGAAGAATATCGCAAAAGAGTAATACAGATGGGTGAACAGCCTGATACTGTTTTTAATGTAGAAGCTTTAGGAATAGAAAATATAAAGAAAATAAAACTACTATCGCTCAAGGAATTGGAAGAAAGTCTTAACTTTAAAATAGGAGATAAATGCTTTATTGTAGCATATCATTCTGTAACACTTGAAAACAAAAAATTATAAAATGTTGTCAGAAAAACATTTTTGCGATATAAAATAGTAAATATGACACTTTTATATCTATTCGATTAAATTTTTGGAGAAAAATACAGATTACAATTTTTGTATTTTATGAACATACTAACGATGTTTGAGAAATGTGAAATCGTTGATTAAAGAATACAACTAGGTTTACTGACCGAGTCGTAAATATTCTACGTAATGCTAATATATTAAGTGTTTAATAATGAAGAAAGTTTGTGTTGTTACCGCAGCGAGATCTGAATACGGTGTATTGAGGTGGGTTATTGATGGTATTGATAAAGATGAAAATTTGCAATTGCAATTAATAGTGACAGGTGGTCACTTGTCACCAGAACAAGGGCTAACATATAAAGCAATTATTGATGATGGATATAATATTGATAGTAAAGTCGAAATGCTTTTGTCCTCAGATAGTCCTGTTGGAATCTCTAAATCAATGGGCCTATGTTTAATAGGAATATCTGATACTTTTGATAGATTAAAACCTGATATAATTGTCGTACTTGGTGATCGATATGAATTGTTACCAATAGTTGAGTCTGCATTAATTATGAAAATACCTGTAGCTCATATATCTGGAGGTGATGTTACAGAAGGGGCTATTGATAATGAAATAAGAAATGCCGTTACAATGATGGCAACATTACACTTCCCTAGTGTTGAAGACTCCGCTAATAATATTCGCCGGATGCTTGGAAAAAACTTAAATATATATGTCGTTGGCGAACCTGGCTTAGATAATTTCAATAAGTTATCTTTAATGAGCCGTAAAGAAATTGCTAATAATTTGCGATTAAATATTGATAAAAAGTGGATACTTGTAACTGTACATCCGGAAACTCAGGAATCATTAGAATATAATCTAAATATTGCTAAGAATATAAAGTCTATATTGGATTCCTTGGTAGATATAAATGTTATAATAACAAAAGCAAATACTGATTTAGGCGGATTTCAAATAAATAAATATTGGACTTCTGTAGTTCAAGAAAATTCTCAAAGATATAAATTGTTCTCATCTTTAGGACAGAAAAGATATTTGAGTTTTATGAAAGAATGTACTTTTGTCTTTGGTAATTCTTCTAGTGGCATAATTGAGGCCCCATGTTTAGGTATTCCTGTAATGAATGTTGGAGATAGGCAGCAGGGGCGTCATTTATGTAAAAATATATTTCAGGTTTCTAATGATATAGATTCTATGAAGAAAACTTGCGAGTTTATATTGCGAACAAATAAAAAATCTTTTGATAATTATTATGGAGATGGTCATGCTTCAGAAAAAATTGTAAATATCATTAAAGAATATCTTTATAGTAATTCTAATATTTAGCAAAGAATTTGAAAGAGTTTAATAGTCATTTTGCTTTATAGTTAAAAAATATATTAATGAATTGTTTTCTCACAAAGGAGTGGCATAAATACTTGAATATGTTTGATCTTTCCCAAAAAGATGTATATTTTACAGAAGAGTATATTAGGCTATATGAAAATCCTTCAAAAAAAGAAAAAAGTATATGCTTTGTAGCACAAGAAAAAGGCAAATGCATGTTATTCCCATATTTGGAACGTTGTTTTGAGTATTTTGGTAATACATACAAAGATTTTGAAACTGTTTATGGTTATGGTGGCCCTATTTATAATACTGTAGATCAGAATTTTCATACACAGTCCTCAAAAGAAATGTTTAACTTACTAAAGTCTCAAAATTATGTGGCCGGATTTATAAGATTCCATCCATTACTTAAAAATTATCAAGGATTCGCTGTCGGGAAAGATATTTACGATCGAAATACAGTAGCATTAGATATATCTTTATCAGAAGATGATATTTGGGCTAATGAGATACATACAAAAAATAGGAATGTTATTAAAAAGGGGGAGAAAAATGGATTGAAGTTTTATGCGGACTATGATTTCATATTCTTAGATGATTTTAAATTGCTTTACAATAAGACAATGGACAAATTATCTGCAGACGATTTTTATTATTTTGGTGATCAATATTATAATAATTTTAAGAAAAATATAACAAATAGTTTTATAGGTATAGTCAAAAAAGATGATAAAGTTATTTCAGCAGCAATTTTTATGTATGAAGGGAAATATGCTCATTATCATCTTTCTGGAAGTGATAGAAATTATCTGTTATTACAACCAAATAACTTTATGTTATATAAAGCAGCACTTGAATTGAAAAAATGTGGAGCCGAAATATTCCATTTAGGTGGAGGCACTACATCAGATGAAAATGATAGTCTTCTTTGTTTTAAGAAAAAATTCTCAAAACATTTATATGAGTTTCATATAGGGAAAATAGTTTTTAATGAAGGATTATATGAAAGTATTTGTCAAGATTGGGCGCAGAAAAATCCAGATAAAGATGAAAAATATAAATGTTTTTTGCTAAAATACAAATATTAATACTAATACAAATAATAACATGTCCGTTTATATAATAGCAGAAGCAGGCGTAAATCATAATGGAAAGTTGGAGTTGGCCTTAGAACTGTGTGATGCTGCTAAAGATGCTGGCGCAGATGCCATTAAGTTCCAAACATGGAAGACCGGAAAAATTGTTACTCAATCTGCAGAATTAGCAACTTATCAAGAAAATAATATTAGTGACAAATCTAAGTCTCAGTTTCAAATGTTGAAGGAACTTGAGCTTAGTTATGAGAATTTTAGTGTTATTAAGGAACATTGTTGTAAAATTGGAATACAATTTTTGTCAACACCTGATGAATCCGATAGTCTTGAATTTCTTTGTAATTTGGGACTTCCATTAATAAAATTAGGCTCTGGAGATGTAACGAATATTCCATTTTTGAGAATTGTTGGAAGTAAGAGAAAAAACGTAATTCTATCTACAGGAATGTCTTATCTTTCTGATGTTGATATTGCATATCGGACGTTGCTAAATTCCGGTTCAAAATCTGTTAGTCTATTACATTGCACAACAAATTATCCATGTCCTAAGGATGAAGTTAATTTGCGAGCTATGCAAACAATTAAAAAGGCGTTTCATTGTAAGGTTGGATACTCGGATCATACGTTAGGCGTCGAAGTTCCTATTGCAGCTGTTGCAATGGGGGCAGAAATAATAGAAAAGCATTTCACTCTTGACAAGACCATGGACGGTCCAGATCATAAAGCTTCGCTTGATCAGCTAGAATTAAAGAGCATGATTTCTTCTATTAGAAATATTGAGATTGCTTTAGGAGATGGTATTAAACGTCCGAATAAGAGCGAAATAGAAATATCATCAGTTGTATTGAAACGTATAGTTGCAGGTAAGCATATAACCAAAGGTTCTATTTTCTCTGCTGATAATTTAACTGTGAAAAGAAGCTCTCAAGGTTTAAATGCTCAATTATGGGATTTGGTAATAGGAAAGGATGCTACTAAAGATTATAATATCGATGAACCAATAAATTTATGAATGAAAACATTATATTTAATTCCAGCAAGAGGTGGTAGTAAAGGTATTCCTCATAAAAATATAAAGCTACTTAGTGGAAAACCATTAATTTATTATACAATTGATATCGCACGTCGTCTGGCCGATGACAAGGATATTTGTGTCTCAACCGATGATGATGAAATCATTAATACTGTTGAAGAGTATGGACTACATGTACTATTTAAAAGACCAGACGCTTTGGCTACTGACAAATGTGGAACTTACAAAGTAATATTGCAAGCACTTGACTTTTACAAGAATAAAGGTGAAATCTATGACGCAGTTGTTCTATTACAACCGACATCTCCTTTCAGAACTGTAAATAATGTGAGTAGTTGTATTGAAAGATACCTTCAGGAACACCGGGATATGGTAGCTTCAGTTAAAGAGTCCTCTACGAATCCTTATTATAACTGTTTTAAAGTTGATAATAGCGGTACATTAGAACCTTTATTCAATGAAATAATAACTCGTCGCCAAGATGCACCAAAGACTTATGAATATAATGGAGCCGTATATGTGATGAATGTCGAAAAATTACGTGAAAAATCATATGAGGAATTCAATAATATTGGTTATGCTATTATGGATGAATTGTCATCAGTCGATTTAGATACCATAGTGGATTGGAAGTTTGCAGAAATGATTATCTCAGAAAATCTAATTAACCATGGATACTAATTATTTAATAAAGGAAGACAAAACACTACTTGATGCATTAAAAGTCATTAATAGTATAGATGATGGTCCACTTGTCCTTTTTGCGGTGAATGATAAAAATCAGATGGTTGGTACTTTAACAGATGGTGATGTAAGACGCGCTCTTATTGCAGGATGCAGTGTTGATGATAAGCTTTCTAAAGCTTGCCATCGAAATTTTAATTTTTTGCGATTTGGGGAAACTGATACTGTTGAAAATCTTCACAAACAGAAAAAAATGAAGATGAAATTGGTTCCTATATTGGATTCAAATAATCATTTGATAGATGTAATTAATCTTGAAAGATATTATTCGAGGTTACCTATTGATGCTATTTTAATGGCAGGAGGCAAGGGGTTGAGATTGAGGCCTTTGACTGAATCTATACCAAAGCCTCTCTTGAAAGTTGGTGATAAAGCAATTATTGATCATAATGTAGACCGTTTGATTGATTTTGGCGTAAAGAACATTTCTGTAACGGTCAATTATCTTGCAGAACAGTTAGAGGAACACTATTCTATTCTTCATAACGATATAAAAGTAAATTGTATTCGTGAGCCAAAGTTTTTAGGGACTATAGGGGCTGTTCAATTTGTTCCCCAAATAATTAATGATACTGTTCTAGTAATGAATAGCGATTTATTTACCAATATTGACTATGAAGACTTCTATCTTCATTTTGTTGATAATAAAGCAGATATGAGTGTAGCTGCTGTGCCATATAGTGTGTCTGTTCCATACGGAATTTTTGAATTAGAAGGACGAAATATTACAGGTGTAAAAGAAAAACCTTTGTATAATTATTTTGCTAACGCTGGGATATATCTATTTAAAAAGAGTGTATTAGAATTTATCCCTCAAGATGAATTTTTTAATGCAACAGATTTAATAGAAAAACTTGTATCTTTAAATAAAATAGTAATTCGATATCCGATTACTGGATTTTGGCTAGATATAGGAAATAAAGAAGAATATGCTAAAGCAAATGAATTTGTTAAACATCTTAATTAAACGTATATCGATTAGCGGTAATTTTTGATTAGCTTTAATGAATTTATAATCATTTTTTGCATAATATTTTTATGACTAAAGGTTAATAACTTGTACGCGCAGAAACACAAAAGCTTTGGAATAATAAATATTTCATGGGAAATTTTATGAAGTATACTACTTATATCTGTTGTCTAATGGGGTTTGGGTAAGCTTTGAAAAGTTTATGAATTGGCAACGCCATCAATTATAGGATTGAAAAACTAGTAAGACCGTTGAAGTTGAACAGTTGAATGTGCTGTTGGTCAATTGCATTTCAACCATATCACTAAATGTTAAAATGTAATAAAAAGTAGGATAAGCCGGAGTCTATCCATTGAATCAAGGTGCAGTTGGTTAATGGCGTAAGTATCTTTCAGAGAAATACAAATGTGTCGGATCTGGATTTTTACGCTCAACAATTGACTAGAAGATATATTGAGTCTAAGCACAAATATGAATTATTATCTGTTCAATGGGAACGTTGATTTGGAAAAATCTAGATTTGTGAATTCATATGTATTGATTTGTTGAAGGGGGAAGGCGATGCATTCAACGTGTATAGATTAACTGTTTTTCATGTGCTTTGCAACATAATATGAGGAACAGGTCTTTTTGCCAAACTCAAGAGAATAGTTTACGATTTCTATAATAATGTTAGTCATGTCTGTCGTGTTGTTCTGGATTTATTCAATGAACTCATTAGTAGTGATATATTAACTGATGGCTATGTCACCTACAGCATTTTCAATGATACCCAAAAGTATCTGGATATTGTCTATATGAAATTTATGGTGCACCATCGTAGAAAAGATGGATATGTTGACTGATATAGGATAGGCGGGGACGTACATTATAAATATGATTGCGAATTTGTTCAGAAACGGAACCTCTTTCAAAATACTTAATCTGAGCATTTTTCAAATAGCAGACCGTTGAAAGGAAAAGTCAAAGCATATGCTCAGAAAAATGTACGATGCTGTCATAATGATGATAAATGGACTGATAAAAAAGGTCGCCAAATATCCATCCCATTAATGGAAGTCACAGGGGAACTTTACAATGCCTGTCTTAGTTGAAATATTAGATATAATTTATGTGAACAGAGAATGAGAGTATTAAAGTTGAATCTTAAAGCAGCGAGAATTGATAGTGCGGTGAATGTTACATTTGCTTTATCTGTTACAGGAAGCTAATAATGTCAATTTCGAGAATTATATAAGATGGTCAGAATGCAGAATAAGTTACAACTTTTGCCTTGCTACTATAATGAATAACGTTAAATTAAAAAAGTTTTATTCCCTTACTTTACCTCTCATTGGGTTTATAAACCCAATGAGAGGTAAAGTAACGCCGAAAATAGAACGTTCACAAAATTGCAAAGTAAGACGATAAATTTTATTGCCCTTTCGATGTTGTATGTTTATTTAATTATAAAATAAATATGAAGTTGTATTCCCTATTATATATTTTACTCAAAAAAAATAATTTCTAAAATAATAGCAAATTTCATCATATAATGCTCTTTGGAAAATTAAAGGACCGTAAAGGAGAAATAATATATACTGTAGCTAGTATAGCATCACCAGTTCTAGGTATGATAAATAGTATTATAGCTAATAGGTATATTGCCCCGTCCGATATGGGAGCAATACAAAGTGTATTACTTATTATTACCTATGTCAACTTCTTGCAACTCGGTGTATTTAATGGATTAAACCGTAATATCGCATATTATAAAGTTCAAAAAAAACATGTCACAGTACAGAAAATGGTTGATACATCGTATTTTGTATCAAAGATAATTGCAATTACTAGTTTTATACTGGGTGCATGCTATCTTACGTATCTTATTATATGTAACCGTCAACCAATTCTTATATGGGGTGCTGTGTTGCTGTGCATAATGCTTCTGTTCAGTCCATTAACGACACACTATGATACAACATTCAGGAGTGGTCAGGAGTTTAAAACACTAGGCTTTATTAAGGTAAAAGAATCAGTAGTATATCTAGTTACAACAGTATTACCCGTTTTTTGGGGATATATTGGTTATATAATTTCGCAAGCTTCTAAAACTATTGTTGGCTATATTCTAAGGAGGGAAAAAGAGCCGTTTCAATATGAGCATCAACAGAACCTTGAAAGCTATAAAGAACTTGTTCGGGTTGGTTTCCCATTGCTCGTAAGTGGATATATCTGGACATTATTGATGGTAGTTGACCAAACATATATAGTACTTTATTTGGGAAATGAGCAGTTAGGACTATACACGATAGCTCGTCAATGTACAGCTGCTTTTAGTGTTTTGCCTGGAGCTATTAACTCTTTATTATATCCAAAAGCAGCTGCATGTTATGGAGCAACAGGTAATGTAAAAAGCTTAAAACCTTTTTGGTGGAAATCGTTAATACTTTTTATAATTGTTTTAGTACCAACTGTATTAATAGGATATTTTATACTTCCCGTTTTTGTAGATTTTGTTATGCCGAAATATCATGGAGGCATCATTGTTGGACAAATAGCATTATTATCTGGTCTTACTTATATATGTAATGGACCATCGGTAGTATTTGGAACAATCAGTAAAAATATGGCAGATATTATTGTCTTAACTATTCTCTTTGGATTATTTTGGTTGATTTTAATAGTCTTTCACGATTTTTTTTCGACCATTGTTGATGTTGCCATTCTAAGACTTATCGTTTTGGGTATCCAAATGATATTTTCATTAAGTTTATCGTATTATTATATAAATAGAAAATGAAAAAAATTTTAATATTTGATAGAAGTTATATTGTCGAAAGTCTTAAAAGCAATAACTTTGAAATAATTGCTGTTGCTCTTTCAATACGAGAGAAAAAAAGATTGTTAAATAAAGGTATACATGTCATTGGGTGCTTTGATGAAGAATACAAATCACTCCCTATTTCTAAGGTTCCAGATAACTATTTAGATTGTTCATGGAACTCTGATAGATTTCTTAATGGAAAAAAATTAGGAAAAAGAAAAGAAATCTTAGGCAAGGAAATTTCGTTCTGGTCTAGAATATTTGATGAATATGAACCAGAATTTATTGTAAATGAGCCGGTTACTATCGAATATATGGAGGTCGCTTTTATCGAAGGACGTAAAAGGGGAATTCCATATTTACGATGGGGTTGTTTAACAGTACCAACGGGAGATATTTGGGTGGATTCTCCATACCATTCTAGAATTGACAATAGACGATGGGAGAATGCTGTACCTAATCATGAGGATTTTATTAAAACTGCGGAATATATCAATCAAATACGAGTTAAACATTTTCGTCCTTTGTATGTCATTAAGAGGCGTTTATCTCCAATTAAAAAATTGAAGTTGCTAAAGGATGATTTAAGAGATATGTTTATTCATTATAAATCTAAAATTCAGCATAATTTTTTGTATGAAGATTATTCTGAATTTCTAATACAAAAATACAAAAGATTGATATTTGATATATTTTATAAATATGATGAACTAATATTTGATCAAAATAATGAGTATTTCTTTTACCCAATACATTATGAGCCAGAATCAGTCATTAGTTATGCTGGATTCTATTTTGATGATCAAGCAATGCTTATAGGTAGAATTGCACATTCGATGAGTACTAATCAAATTCTTATTGTGAAAGAGCATCCTCAACAGTGTGGAATGTTGACAACTTATCGTTTCAGATTGTTAAAAAAACAGTATCCAAATCTTATGTATATTAGAGGCAATGTCTCTGCTTATGATATTTATGATCATATTAATGCTTTGATAACGTTAAATGGTACAGCTGGGTTCGAAGCTTGGACGTGTGGCATTCCAACAATTGTTTTTGGAGAAGTTTATTATAAAGACTTTGCGGGTATTACGCAATGTACTGATTTTAAAAGTTTGAAAATAATTCTTCGTGAGCATAAATATATGATACCTTCAGATGAGAATATATTCTTGTATATTGCTAAAATGTTTCATATATTGAGACCTATTTTCCCTAGTTACAGCTATATTAATGGAAAAGATAAAGAAAATATAGCCTTTCTTAAATCGGAAATAGAAAAAGCTTTATTAGAAGGGATCGATTCGATAAAATAAAAACATAGATTTCGTAAAATTTTAGACAATATTATGCTGTTAATAAATTTATGATAAAGATTTATAATAATAGGCCATTTTTGCTTAGAATGGTTGAGAAAATTGTGGTTTGGGAATTTTTACTTTTCTCAGGAGGCTTGAGATTTGATATGAGTGATCAACGTGGCGCGATGTTACTTATTCTTCTAACAAGTTTCTATGTCTTTTATAAAAATAGAGCGTCAAAGTCATCAGTATTTATTCATAACTTCAAAATAGCTTTACCCTTGATGATTTGGGCTTTTTTATGCAATGTAGTCTTTAACCAGTTCAAAGATTTTACTTATATACCATATATCTTTTATTGTTTAAGTTGCTGTCTTGCAATTTCTACATTTGATTTTGAAATATTTAGGAATAGAATATTAAAATATCTCAAGATACTTTGCGTTGGTGCAATTATAGCTCAGTTAGGACATGATTATTTAGACATCTCTGCAACTCGTTTTTATCCTTCTTGGAGCATGGGCTCATGGGGAATGAATCTCTGGATGTTTAATACGGAATGGGATGTACATCGAATGGCATGTATATATTGGGAACCAGGTCAGTTTCAGGTTGTTCTGATTTTTGTTCTATCTTTGTTTTTTGATGAACTAAAAAGTATGTCGAATATTTACGTAAAATTGAAAAAATTTGGCCTTCTTATAATTTCGATATTGATGACACTTTCAACGACAGGATATATTACTTTGGGATTGCTAATAGTTGCTGCTACTTTATGTTCTCCAATCGCTAAAAAACATAGAATATTATTGCCATTTATTATTTTTTTATCTCTCATTCCTGCTTATTTTCTTTGGAACAGTAGTGTAGTAAAAGATAAATTTGCAGAAAAGGATAACAGTTCATACTCTTCTAGAATGTATGATATTATGGGAATGTTACGACTAATAGAACTGAAGCCTATTACAGGATTTGGTTCTACTAGTCAAACAGCTCAAATTATCAATAACCAGACTGATAATCGGAACTCTTCTAATGGTTGGTTACATATTGCTTCAGTAAATGGCATACCGTATCTTTTAGCTCTTATTATTTTTATGTATTACAGCGTGAAACGGCAGGTTTACGATACAATATCTACTTTTTCTATTATGGTTGTTTTGATAATGTCTCAAGCAGGAGAACCATTGCCATATTACCCTTATATGTGGATGTATATTTTTATTTTCAAAAGTTATGGAGTTTTACCTATTAGACCTAAGTTAAGTGAAGAGGGGGTGGTATCTATTAATTGAATATTGTTACAAATAATTAATCATACTAAGCATTTCCTGTTTTGATCCCTGTATGACAAAAAACTTGTTGATTTCTACTAATGTTGGCGTATGTGAAAAGTTGAGATCGTTAGCAATGGGCAAATTTCACCATATTAGGTAGAATGTTGATTTAAAATTATAATTTTGTGTCCGAATAAGAAATCGAGTGAGATGAATATAAAAAAGTAAGTGGATACTATTCTTAATGGTACGTATATACAAAAATGAAAGGTAAGAATATTCAAAGTTTTATCCTCCCAAAAACGGCACAAAGATGCTTCATTCTTCACGAATCGAATCATCTCTAAAATTAATGGAAAATGTTCATAATTGAGTGCTATTTTAAGGCTTACCATTTTCCCTCTAGATGCTTGAAACGCTGTCAAAAATGATTTGAGAAAGATACAGAATTATACCTTCTCTGAGTTCTTAACTATGCGCTAGGGGAATATTCTTGTTCTTTCAGGTATTTGGAAGATGGAAATCTAGCATTAAGCGATAACATCTGTAAGCTGCAAATACGCCAAATTACAATTTGTCGAAATAACAGTTTTATTGTTGAGAGTATGAAGTTTGCAAAACGCTTTGTTAGAATATGCTTTCATGTGCAAAGTCTCACGCTGTATAAGAAAATATGATACTGTATATACAGAACTTACTCAAAAAGTCTGGAATACAATAAAAAAAGATGAGTATGCTAACCTATAGTCAAATTATGGGGCTGATTTCGTTATTATATCTTTGTTTTACTAAGATGTGTGTGTTTAAAATATTAAATTATATTAAAAAATAAGGCTATCCTGGTTGGAAATACAATTAATGGAATTGATGACTTGCTTTCAGATAGTAAAGAAAAAGGAAAAAATAGAATAATGGATAATATGCCAAAAGTAACAATAGTGACGATCTGCTATAATATCGTCACCGAGGTTGAATTAACAATAAAGTCTATTATAGACCAGACATATCCAAATATTGAGTATTTGGTTATTGACGGAGGTAGTACAGATGGGACTGTCGATATTATAAAAAAATATCAAGATAATATAACATCATGGACATCAGAATCAGATAAAGGCTTGTATGATGCTATGAATAAAGGAATTGAAAGAGCTACTGGTGAATGGATTATTTTTATGAATGGTGGTGATTCTTTTTTTAGTAATCATGCAATTGCAGATGTTATTGCTAAGATAAATTATGATACAATAATAGCTTATGGGAGGCTTATGTGTTATTATCCCACCTTCAAATTCGTATATAAAGATAAACCGTTGGACTTGTCACTTCTTGTAAAAAGGTCGATAATGCCACACCAAGCTACATTCATCAATGTGGCTTATCACAAACGGCATTTGTATGACTGCACGTTAAAATCTGCATCGGATTATAAATTTTTTCATCATGCTTATTTACTGGACAAGGTGAAATTTCAGTTTATATCTGTCATAGTTACTAATTTTGATAATTATGGGGGAATATCAAAATCGATCAAGGCGATAAAGGAAGATGAAGTTTCTCATTTGAATGGTAATTGGAGATCACCTATATATCGGTTAAAAACCTATACGGCTGTTTTTAAATTATCAATTCGTAATAAATTGCCAATTCAGATAGCAATGTTATATAGGCGTATGCATCTGGCATTAATGGGTTTTAAAACTTATTCTCTTAAGGATACCAGCATGAATAAATAAATATAGTTTGCAATAAAAGGGCTATGTAGAATAAGATGCTTGTTTTGTCAGGAGACATTCTTCCTGTTAGAGTTCAATGCCATTCATACTTATACTCCAAAGAGGGTAAGATGCGATAAAATATATTAAAAAGCAATGAAATTAATGACCTATCGTATTTGGAAGTACGCTGGAGAGACTTTGGAATTAAGATATAGGAGTACATTAAATCCTTTCATAGACAATCTTATATCATAATTTGTATGAAATAATCGTTATCACGATTAACAATCTTATTATTGTGTTAACTATTTGTCATTATATATGGATGATTTTATGATGTTTTTTAGTCGACCTACGCCATTTTCTGTTGCACGTTTAGCTTACTGGTTATGGGTTGAGAATGCAATGCAAAGCGTTTTATATGGAGTTCTGTAAATCGCATAGTTTATCAAAAGCAATTGGATTCACTGTATAAAGCGAATTTAGGATTTAAAAATCATATTCAATTATTATAACATAATATATTCCAAAGGTCGTATTCGTATTCTGATTATCTGAAGACACAGTTCAGTCTGCAAGCCATTGTGAAAAGAAATGATGATGTTGTAGTAGAACTAAAGAATTCTGTAGCATCCTTTGGATAGGAATAAGAGTGCCAAAATGAGTCTGAGGATAAACTCTTTGTAATAAAGATAAATTCTATTATAGGCATTCAAGAACGTTCCTTATACTTATATAGATGGGTTCTCTAAAAATAAAAAATATTTCCGTATGCAGATATTAGTAAAATGCTTTTGAAAAGAGACTGAAGCATATTAATGTCCAGTATATACGAAAGAAAAACAATATCATTTTTTTAGCATTTGCAAAATCAGATATAACGCTAAAGTTCAATAACGATATAAAGCATGCTAAATTACATCACGTTTATTTGACAGGTACAGAAGCAATAAAATTCTGTGAGAGAATATTAAGGTTGAGTTTAATTTTAAATTATTGCATATTAATTTTATGAATATCCCTTTAGTCTCAATTCTTGTACCAATGTACGGAGTGGAGAAGTTTATTGAAAGAAATGCGGTGAGCCTAATGGAACAGACTTACCCGAACATTGAATATATTTATGTGGATGACTGTAGTCCCGATCATAGTATTGATGTGCTGAAAAAAATATTGGAACAATATCCTGAACGTAGAGATAATGTGCATATAATTATGCATCAGCATAACAAAGGCTTGGCTGCGGCACGCAATACAGCTGTTGCAGCGGCAAAAGGAGAATTCGTTTGGCATGTAGATTCTGATGACTTTGTAGCATTAGATGCCGTGGAGAAACTTGTCTGTAAGCAACAGGAGGATGATGCCGACATCGTTCTGATGGAATTAAAAAGGATGGGAAACAAGTTCTCTTATAAGATTAGGCGTGAAAAATTCGGCAGTACCAATGATTGGACATGTGCTTTTCTTGCTCGTAAATCATTTATGAGTGTGTGTGCGGGCTTGTTAAGACGGTCTCTTTATACAGAAAATAATATCATAGAACATGAAGGAATAAATATGGGGGAAGACTATCAGACTCTTCCTCGTATAACATATTACGCTAAGAAAATTAACGTTATTCATGAAGCTCTTTATTTTTATGTCGTATTAAATGAAGACTCATATAGCAATTCTTTCTCAATGGATAAAAATATTCAATATTGGCGAGCAGTAGATGTTCTTGAAGAGTTTTTCAGCAATAAAGGTGATGAATATATGCTGGCTTTAGAGCAAGGCCGTGTGAGCGTTTGCTTGGAGATGCTTCGAAGTTGTACGATGACCAAAGGTAATGAAGAGGCATTTGTATATCTTCGTTCTAAACTTATGTCACTAGATTCTAAGGCATTTGTACAGCTTAGTATACCATATAAAGTGCTATCAAAGTTAGATAATTATTCAGTAATGCATTGGTATGTGAAAATCCTTGGAAGTATAAAAAGAACCGTATTAACACTAAGAATTAATAATTTTTTTTAATTGACACAATTTCTAATATAAATAGACAGCATAATTAAAAATGTCCTTTTACTAGGAGGTTTTAGCATTGGAATAATGGATGGCACTAATTTGAAATTGTAGATAATAAGTATGGATCTTATTGGTGTGTAGCTTTCTTTAAAATATAGATATAAAAAAATAAGGAAAATCATGATTTGGTAGAACGAATAAATATAGCTATGAGAAAATTTGCAGTAAACGGAAGATTTGTTGTAAGGAAACTTACTGGTCAAGAAAGGTTCGCGAGAGAACTTTTGGCCGAATTAGATAAGTTAGTATTACCAGGTGATATCGAAATGGTCGTTCCTATTTATGCGCGAAAAGAAAGTATTCCTGTATATCAAAATATCAAAATTGTGAGATACGGTAATATTAAGAGTCTTTTTTGGGAGCAAATAGATTTCTTATATTATATAATAAAAAATAAGCGATATGCACTTAATCTTTGTACTACTTGTCCTATTCTTAATCCAGGATTAAATACTATACATGATATAAATCAGAATGTAAATCCAAATTATTTCAAGAACTTTTACGGAAGATTATCTACTATATGGCATAAGATAATGTTGAATTCAACATTGCTTCTAGGAAAAAAAATGTTAACAGTTTCTGAATTCTCAAAAAAAGAAATGTTAACGCATCTAAAAGTTAGGCCAAATTTCATCACTGTAATAGGTAATGGATGGCAACATATAAATAGAATTATTCCAGATATGGGTATATTTGATAGATTTCCTAATCTGAAAGAAAATCAATATTATTTTGCTGCTAGCAGTTTGACACCACAAAAGAACTTTAGATGGATTATTGAAGTTTCTAAGCGTAATTCTAATTTTCTGTTTGCTATTGCTGGAAACAAAATGGGGTTAACTAATTTTAATGTGGAGAACACACCCAACCTTTGTTTTTTAGGATATGTTACAGATGAGGAAATGAAGGCCCTAATGATGAATTGCAAAGCATTTATTCATCCTGCCAAATATGAAGGTTTTGGAATTCCTCCATTGGAAGCATTGGCTAACGGAGCAGATGTTATTGTAGCAAGATCTTCTTGCTTACCTGAAATTTTTGAAGACTGTGTGCATTATATTGATCCGGAAAATTCTAATGTCGATTTGGAGGTTTTGTTAAAAGAACCGGTAGCTGATAGAAATAAGGTGCTAGATAAATACTCTTGGTCAATAATGGCACATAAACTCTATGATGTTCTTATTTCTATCTAAACATAAATAATACTGTAGCCCTCCTTAATAATAGGGCAGAATATAATTAGGGTCTGCTGAATAATTCCATTTAATATTATTTGATTTGAATATCAGTATATTAGCTTCCCCAATTTTCGTGATTTTAAATAGAAAAGGCTATTTTTAGGTGTTAAAACGAAGTAAGATGAAATACAGTTCTCAGCGTAAACAGCTCAGCTTCGATGTTTTCCATTCATCCTTCTCTGATTTTTCAAAAGAAAACCGTTGGGTCAAATTAGGTGATAGCCTTTCATGGGATGAAATAGAGAAAATCTACAACAGACGATTGAATAATACTCATGGAGGTGTTGGCAACAAGCCTGCTTGTATGATAATAAGCTCAAGCATAAGATGACTCTTTCTGATGAAGAGACCATTCAGGCCATCCGTGAAGATCCCTAGCAGTATATGCTTGGATTGAAAGAGTTCAGCGATAAGCCCGTATTTGATTCGTCCTTATTCGTTACTATCTGCAAGCGAATAGGTAAGGATGACTTTAATGACATGAGTGAATCCCTGCTCAAACTTTAGATAAAAAAGGCAGAGGAAGAAAAGGGAAAGTCAGATAAAGAGGATGATGAGAATAGGAGTTCTTCATCATAGGATGAAGACACTCCCTCTTCTATACGTTTTGAACCGGGGGCTGATTCTTTACATAAGGGAATATTGAAAGTTGATGCTACTTGCTCCGATGCCGAGATGAGATATCCGACGGATATTGATTTGTTCAATGATGGCGTCGAGGTCATTGACAGAATCATTGACCATATTTGTGCAAAGAATGATTTTCTCCGTCCCAATACCAATTTGAAAGAGATTCACTCGAAACATCTGAATGTCATCAAGCTGTGTTTCAAGCCGAAGAAAAAGGTGTATGAATGTATGGAATACCTGCTGACCATGCTTTACCGCAATATCAACACTTGTCTAAACATGTTTGCTTGCACTTTCACAGCTGTTTTTGATTCTATGAAGAAAAGGGACCGCGAGTTGTTTATGACCGTGCTGAAGATGTATCATCAGCAGAAAGATATGTTCAAAGAAAAGATTCATGTCTGCAGTGATGCAGTGACTGTATAGTGAGTATCTTCCAGCCGCATGTGCGTCCGATAGTCTGTGGTAAGGCAAAGGCTAAAGTCGAGTTCGGCGCCAAAATCGGAGTAAGTGTGGTGGATGGCTACACCTTTATAGACCACCACAGCTAGGATACCTATAATGAGTGTGAGGATCTGATACCTCATTTGAGAGCTTACAAGAAACGCTTCGGTTGTTTGCCGGAGAAGTTGGAGGGAGACAAAATATACATTAATCGCCGGAATCGGCGTATACTCAGATTCTTACAAATAGAGGTCGGAGGTAAACCTCTGGGAAGACTTTCTAAAGAACAGCAGGACGAAGGATATCGGAAAAAGATGGTAAAGAACGTTGGAGGAAGAATATATTGTCTAATTTTGTGTTGTTCTAAAAAGAGAATGATTACAAAATGAATAAAAGTTTAATCGCCTCACTTTTTTCCTTATTGCAAAGCCAATAAGGAAAAAAGTATGTGGCAAAAATAGAACATTTATATTTATGAATTTACTTAAAACATATCTAGATGGACTTTCCATAATAAATCCGAATATTTACGATGATAATAGGGGCTCTTTTTTTGAAGCTTATAATAAAGAAGAACTACAGGGAAAGGGTATATTATATAACTTTGTGCAAGATAACCAGTTATTATCTTTCAAAAATGTTTTGAGAGGAGTACATGTACAAAAAGAAAATCCACAAGCAAAAATAGTACGAGTCTTAAGAGGTAGAATATGGGATGTAGCTGTTGACATGCGGAAACATTCTCTTACATATGGGAAATGGTTTGGACTAGAATTATCATCTGAGAACAAAAAACAATTGTTCATACCAGAAAATTTTGCACATGGTTTTCTTACACTTAGTGATGAAGCAGAAGTATTAATGAAAGTAACAACCCATTATCATCCGGGTGATGAAATTGGATTTATATGGAATGACCCATTTATAAACATTGAATGGCCAATACATGTGGGAATGGATATAATTCTTGCAGATAAGGATAAACAATGGAAAACATTTAAGGAAACGTTTTAACATAATCAGATTTTATGAATATTGAATATACTTGTGACGATAATTTCGTTTGGCTTGCAGGTATCTCCATGATTTCTTTATTTGAGATGAATAAGAATCTTAAGGAGATAAATGTTTATCTTCTAGGTGATAATATCTCTGATAAGAATAAAGGAATATTAAGAGAAATTTCAAGCAAATACAGTAGGACGTTTGTTGCTATAGATGTTCCGGAACTTGACATACCTGAAATATTATGTAATCAGCGTTGGCCACGTAGTGTTTATATTCGTTTGTTCTCGGGACAATTGTTGCCTAAAGATATTAAGAGTATACTATATTTGGATTGTGATACTATTATCACGAATGACTTAAGTCAACTTGAAAATCTAAATATTGAGGACAAAATCGTATATGGTGTAAAAGATTGTATCGGAAGATTATATAAGGAAAATATTGGTCTATCAGAAGATACTGTGTATATCAATGCTGGGATTCTAATGTTTAATGTTGAAAAATTGAGAGATATGGATATGAGTAAGGAAATCTCTGGCTTTCTGAACAAATATGCTAAAACAATGTTTTTCGCTGATCAAGACGTATTGAATGGTATTTTTAAAGGAGATGTTGGAGTTCTTAATCCAAAATATGATCTTATGACATTACTCTATTCTTATTCTTATAAAGAAATACAATCTTTAAGAAAGCCCACGGCATATTACAGTAAGGTCGAAATAGAAGAAGCGAAGGAAAAACCATGTATAGTGCATTTTACAACATGTATGCTGAACGTGCGTCCATGGTTTCATGGCTCAAATCATCCATATTCCAGATTATTTGATATGTATTGGACAATGAGTCCTTGGTCAAAAATGCCATATCAGGTAAAGAAAAAAGACTCAAAGGAAGATACAATACTCAAATTTCTTTTATCTATTATGCCTAAAAAAATAGGTATTAGCATATTGGGAATTTTGCATTCTAACGTAAGACCTTTTTTAGTAAGGCATAAAACACGATTATTATGAATATATTAGTAACAGGAGGAACTGGATTTGTTGGTATAAACCTAATACCTGTTTTATTAAAAGAAGGGCATAAGGTCAGAATTTTCTGTCGAAATAGAGAAAAGGCAATTAAATTGTTTGGAAATAAATGTGAATTATTCATTGGCGATATTACAAATGAATATTCTTTAAAAGGCTGTTGTGACAGAATTGATGTAGTAATTCATATGGTAGCAAAAGTTGGCAATGAATTACCTGACGAAAACGTACTTGAAGAATTTAGAAAAGTTAATGTATATGGTCTTAAATCAATTATAAAGGAAGCAAAATCAGCTAATATAAAAAGGTTTATTTATATCAGTTCTATTGCTGCTATGGGAATTGTTCATGAATCTATTATTTCCGAAAAAAGTAAATGTAACCCATATCTACCATATCAGATTACGAAAAAAGAGGGTGAAGATGTTGTATTAAATGAATATAAGAAAAATGGATTTCCTGGAATAGTAATAAGGACCACTAAAGTTTATGGATATGGTGAACGTGAATTCACTTATTTATTATTAGCGAAATTATGCAAAAGAGGTCTTTTCCCAAAAGTCGGTAATAATAAAAAATTGACATCAAATATATATATAACTGATTTGATAAATGGATTACTGCAATCTTTAACTCATGGCAAGTTTGGAGAAGTATATATTATAACATCAAAAGAGTCTATCGGATTTGACGATTCTGCAAGAATTATTGCAAAAGAGCTAAATAAAAAGATTTATTTTATTTATATCATGCCCTGGTTTATGATATTATTGGCATCCTTAATAGAACACATGTGTATAATATTACATAAAAAGCCATTAGTAACAAAGAAAAACGTAGAGGCGACTTTGACTGATAGAATCTATAATATATCCAAATCAGAAAGTGATTTGGATTTTCATCCACAGATTTCAATGGAAAATGGTATAAAAAAGATAATTCAATATTACAAGGATGTTAAATTAATATAATAAAAACGCATTTTAATTAGAATGTAATTAATTTGAAAAGAATATTGATTATCCTTTTGATGAGGATGTGTAAAAACTTCCTCTTCAGTTGTTCTACTCCACAGAACTTGTAACGTGGGTATTTTTCTGTTCTTAGGTATTTTGACACATCCTCATGAATATATTAGTGGAAAGGGTAAATGGTCTGCTCGATAACAAGATGCAAATTGTTGTCAAAAAAATGTAGAAAGTTATGTAATCATATTGAATTCGTTTTGTACAATTATTGATTTTTAGCTATAAATATACAAAATATTCTTGTGATTACCAACTTTTTCATACTCTATTTTTTACTTCTCTTATTCCGAACAGAGGTAAAGTTATATTTTTTATGGACGTGTTTAAAGGTTATAAGCAACTGTACATTACTCATTATTGATTAAATTCGCAATGTTGCAGTTAAAGAAAACTAGATAAAGTGTATTAAATTGTGCAGCATGGACAAATGTTGATGCTGTGGAAACAATAGGAAAATATTGTAGAGATGTTAAATGATAAGGCCCTTTAGAAACTGCAAATCTAATGCGATACACATGAAAATGCTGAAATTTGGCGAATGCCATCTTTGGCATTATAGGGAGTAATAAGTGTGAGAAACATTTTGGAATTTATAATTTTAGCAATGAAGGGGATTCTTGGCATGACGTCATTGTTAAAATTATAAAATTTACAGATAATATGAATTATGATATTCAGCCTTGTTGTAGTGATGAGTTCTATCATCAGTAACGAGATCGACTGACTCTATTCTGGATATGACGAAAATCAAAAAGGGTTTCGGTATTAAAATTCATTATTGGACTGGCTCGCTGGAAAAAATGTATATTTAATCTTCTGGAATAATATAATTATGATGGATTACAAAAGGTATATTCTTATTTACGGGTGGCATTGGTTTTATCGGACAGTCCTTTTTGCCAATAGGCAAACAAAATAAGAATATAAAAAATGCATTGATTATCAATAGTATACGTTTCTTTTTATATAGAAGCTCTCTTGCTAAAAAAGTAAAAAGAATAAGAATATAATAAATATAGAGTGATTATCAACTACATGTATATTTGTTAAATAGAAGCAATTATCGAATATAGATATGAGTAAATATAAAAAAAAATCTTTTAATTTAAGAAAGCAAAAAGAACTTGTCTTTTTTTTTGTATTATTTAGTACATGTGCTAGTAATATAGCAGCTCAAAATTTTAAACATTTTACCCGAGAATTGGAGATGCAAATGGAATCGTCCACTACATTGAGTAATGGTAGGTATGCTCCTTTATGGTTGAGTAGCAATCGGTACGGGTTATCTTCGGTAGAGCATAACTCAAACTACGAGCGGGTAGTCGTTTTCCGCTCTTTGCAGGCTGATTCCATACGTAAATGGCAAATAGGGTATGGCATGGATATGGCGGGGTGTATTGATTTTAGTTCGCACTATGTGGTGCAGCAGGCGTATTTTGAAGTAGTTTATAAGAAGTTCTTGTTGAGTATTGGGAGTAAGGAGCGTCCGTGTGATTTGAAAAATAACGAACTGACGAGCGGTGGGCTTAGCCTCGGCATCAATGCCCGCCCCATACCACAGGTGCGGGGTGAAGTGAACTATGTCGATGTGCCGGGTATGCACGGTTGGTGGCAACTCAAAGGACGGTTGTCGTATGGTTGGTTTACGGATGGCAATTGGCAGACCCGTTATCTGGCTAATCGAGGTACGCTAAATACCGCTAAACATTCGGAGCATATACTCTATCACGAGAAAGCCATGTACTGGAAGTTCGGTAAAGAACAGGTCTTCCCATTGACTTTTGAGATCGGGCTGCAGATGGCGGCTGAGTTTGGAGGAACGTTGTATTATACTAATGGAACAAAATCGAGTAGGGGGACGAAATTGAAAGATTTCTTAACGATTTTGATCGTTGGGGGGCACGATCCTACGGACGGTCCCAATCCGAATACGGAAGGCAATTATGTAGGGAGTTACAACATGGCATTGATGTATAAGCCGGGCAATTGGATGCTGAAAGCTTATTTTGAACGCTATTTTGAAGATCAGTCCATGATGACGGTGCAGTATGGTATATACGATCATCTGTTGGGATTGGAAGTTGGTCTTCCTGCAAACAAATGGGTCAGTTCGCTGTTGGTAGAACATCTGAGTACCAAAGATCAGTCGGGTGCCGTGTATCATGACCGTACGTCAAATATTCCTGATAAGATGAATGGGCGCGATGATTATTATAATCATGGTTGTTATATGGGGTGGCAGCATTGGGGCATGTCATTGGGCAGTCCGTTGATTACTTCTCCGATATACAATACGAATGGCGATCTGTTGTTTCACAACAACAGAGTACAGGCATGGCATGTGGGGCTCAGTGGTGGCCCTTGTCCAGAGTTGCACTACAGAGTATTGTTGACGCATACGGAGAATTGGGGGCGCTATGTAGTCCCTTTTAATGATGTGTTGCAGCAGAATAGCTTTTTAGTGGAAGCATGCTACAAACCTCGTTGGGCCAATTCATTTAGTTTTACGGGAGCATGGGCTTGGGATCGCGGCAAAGTGATTGGCAATAGTCACGGAGTGCAACTTACTATTCGGAAATACTTGTCACTGAATAAAAAATAAGGAAATATGAAAAAGTTATTTATAATTTCTATCATCTTTATGCTAGCTGCCTGTGATAAACTACCCATGAATGGCAATTTGGATGGTATGTGGCAACTGATAGCGATACAAGATAATACTACAAGCAATATTTCGGATGTGAAAAGTAGTCGGCTTTATTATTCATTTCAGCTCCATTTAGTACAACTTAATAATGGAGAAGCGTATGCTCATTTCTCTCATAGGAATGATTCGATCGTCATGTATGACTGGTTCAAAGGGAATCTGAACAATGATAAAATTACTGATCCGACTGTATTGAATAAATTCGGGCTTTATGAATTAAGGGATTCCTTCAGGGTAGAGGTGTTGACTAGTGAGAAAATGCAACTTCGCTCTCGAAAGGCTACGCTGAGCTTCCGCAAATTTTAGATTTGTATCAGCTTCCGCGGTATGTTATCAATTCCAGTTCCAATGTTTCGTAATTGTTTCGCAAAAATATTTAATACTGTTTGTATGTATCTTTAATACAGATAGTTATGATGTAAAGATTTTCAGATTGTGGTTCTGTGTGTCTCTTGTGCCCCCGCTAAATTATCAATTCCTGTTCTAATGTTTCCCCCAAAAAAAAGTTTTAAAACTCTTTCCGTCACATTATCATATTGACTATGAGTGGTATATACAGGCGTGGTCTATTTTTGGGACTCCAAAATGGCATTATATTACTCATTGTTAGTATGTTATGAAACGCGGATCGTCCTCTTCGCCTATATCATCATCCGGTATCTGCCGTGTGTGCACCGTGTGGAAACTTCCCGGCGTGGGAAAATAAATGCTGCTGTTGCGTGGGCCCTCTCGCTCGAGTAGAGGATATTTTCCACTGCATAACACATTGATATGCCATTCGGTGTTGCCGATGAAGCATATTCCAAATCATTTTTCAATTGGTCGTAGGTGATGACTCATTTGCTTACCGCCTGTATTCTTCTCTGGGAGAAGGTGTTTTGTACACATCTTATTGAATCATAGTCGCCGTATTTAAAGCCTTTCTGTTGATTCATTCAGGTTTTGTCGTTCCACATATGTGAGTTGATCGAATCACATATGTGGAACGACATTCTTCTCAGGACGAAGATATGAAGTCTTTCTGGCATGAACTAAGAAGTTCTTTTGAATTTTTAGAAAAACAATAATATGAAACTGTTTCGAATTCTTTTGGCCTCTTTTTGACGTATTTTTCGGATTTGTTTCTCGATTTAGCCTGCTAAACCTTCAAAACAGCTTCTAACTTTCGTCAGTATATCTCACAGATCTCACCCTTTTTGAAAGGTTTCATGGAACGGTTCGTCTAGCATTTGGCAATTATCGGCGTAGAAAGCAGACACAGTCATTTCGGTTCTGTATATTCGGTCGCTCGGTTATGATCGTTACCAGGACCCTTGTGCCGCCGCAAAAACAGTGACAATTGCGAGACTCAGCTTTCATAAATTACTGTGTGATAGCTTAATAATGCCTTTTTTAGGTCCCGTTTTAGTCTATTATCTTTGTAATGCGTTGATTGCTAAGTGCTTGATGTGACGGATATGTTTGCGAAACTTTGTTTTTGATCATGAAATGGAGTAGAGATGGCATGAAAAGGGAATCTACGGAAATTTTACCGGACTGCAATCGCTCGTTCCGTACGAATTATAAATGGATGATGCAGCAAACTCCAGCTCCTTGCGTATTATAATAGGGGAGGGCGACGACGTTTTTCAGATGTTTACTTTTAAATAGCTTGTTTTTAATTGTAGGATAAAGCCAATAGCCTATTTTGGTGCTTAATATTCCAAAACCGGCGCCGGCAATGACGTCTGTGAGCCAATGTTTGTTATTGTACATTCTGAAGAATCCCGTACCTGCAGCTACCGCATATCCGGTAATACCAATCCAGGGCGAAACGTCTTTGTATTCTCTCCATAGAAATTCGGCACCCATAAAAGCTGTGGCTGTGTGTCCTGAGGGGAAAGATTGGTTGTTTGATCTATCGGGGCGTTCTTCTTTTATAATCCTCTTTAAAGATTCTACCGAAATGCCCATTATGAGATAGGATGTTGCTAGAATGATGGTACGATCTTCAAAATTATGATACCCTTTTAGTCCGGCGATATTTAGCCCATAGACGGCAGCTATGGGGGCATATTGCGAAAAATCATCGATTGAAATTTTCTTGTCTATGTTTTCTCTTAGTTCATCTTTTACCTGATAATTTTTGGATTCAAGCCAGTCACTATACACTCCTATTACCCCTATCGTAATCATTGTGGCAGGGAGCACCAATTGCTTCACTTTAAATTTGTAATAGTCTGAATGCTTTGACTTTAAAATTGAATCTTTGTTTTGTTTGTAAGATGTGATACTATCTTTACTGTATGTGTTTGCGCTTTTACTCAATATGTTTGTACTTTGAGGTTGTGCGTGCACGATTGTGAATAGGGCAATGGCGCAAATTGTAGGTAACAATCTGTGGCTATTTCTAATACCTAATCTTATCATTATCTCTTTTTTAGTTATTTAGTGAGCAAAAGTAATGATTATTTTGGTCTTATATGTTCTATTGGGCCTTATTATTGTTCTCTTTTACCTTTTTCAGTGTATTAAAACAACTTAATAGATGAGTTGATAAGTTCCGGCACCAAGTTCCCTCTTTTTGGCTTCGACTTCCACCGTTGCACTTGTATTGGTAGGAATGGTGATGTTTAGAATCACTTTATCACCCGATCGTTTCCACTCGGATTTAATCAGTCCATTTACTGAATGATATTCTGCTTTCACCCAATCGAGTCCTTTTACAAAATGCGGGTGTATCAGTATATGTCTAAATCCAGGATTTTGCTCGTCAAAGTTGATTCCTGCCAAAACCTGATACATCCATGCATTGATATCTCCAAGGAATACGTGATTGAGAGACGCATCTTTGAAGGTGGGAGAGAGTTTCCACGTTTCAGGAAGCGTTGTCAGTCCTCTATTGATCCAATTGCCCCACGAAGGAGAATCTTCTTTGGTGGCAAGTTCGTAAGCTTGGTTTGCATATCCATATTTTGATAACATTCTTAATACCGTTTTGCTTCCTAACATTCCGAAATCGAGAAAGTTGTTGTTCTCTTTAATTAGTTGACTTAGTTTATCCGCTACCTGTTGTTCATATTTCTTTGGTACGATTCCTAGGTAAAGGGCAACTCCTTGAGCTGCCTGCGAGCCATTTGAATATAGGCAGGTCTTCGGATCGAAATAGATACGGTTGATCAGTGATTTCAGCTTTTCGGCCTTTTGGGCATAGTTTGTGCCGTCTTTCCCCAAAAGCTTTGCGAATTGTGCCATGTACATGTTGTCCATATAATAATAGCACGTTGTAGTATAATCGGTCGGAGTCTGTGTCTTATAGAAGACCCAATCGCCTATACCGTACGTTACGGTTCCGTTCTTATCTTCGCGTGAGCTCAGGTATGCGAGGTATTTTTGACATGTGGCCCATATCTTTTGAATTCCGCTGACGTCACCATAATAGCGATATAAGTTCATCGGAACGATAAAAATGGCGGCATCCCATACGGGACCTATCCAATCGTCGTATCCCCAGCCCGAACTGGGTATGATACCAGATATACGCCCTTGGGGAGTCTGATTGTCGATCATATCGTTTATCCATTTTTCATAGAGAGTGATGCCGTCGAAGTTCAACAATCCCGCATCCATGCTGATATGAGCATCTGCTGTCCATCCATTCTTTTCGCGTTGAGGACAATCGGTGGGAATACTCATTAGATTGGATAGGTAAGATTGATTGACGGCTTTCCATATTTTATTGAGCAGGGTGTTGGAGCAGCTGAAATTGCCTGTCGGTGTTACTGCTGTGTGGAAGAATTCTGCTTTCAGACTTTCTTTCGTTAATTTGACCGGACGATCGGCGTGTACTTCTACATACTGAAATCCGTGATAGTTGAAATGCGGGATAAAAATATCATCTTTACCGTCCAATATATATGTGTCTGTTTGGAAAGTCATATCAGGCTGCGGTTTGAAGTAAAGATCAATATTGCCGGTTTCCAATCGTCCATCAGCCTTTTGTATTTCACCGTGTCTCAGTGTAATTTTAGTGCCTTTCTCTCCCTTTATAGCCAGGCGACAAAATCCGGACATATTCACACCAAAATTGTATACGAATAAGCTGTCTCCAAAAGAAACGAAATTGACAGGGCTGATTTCACGATCTATCTTAATCGGAGGCATGTGCTGTGATATTAGTAGAGGAGATGGGGCTTCTACTTGCCTTGCATTTTTCCATGAAGAATCGTCAAACCCTGATTTGTCCCAACCGTTTATTTCCAAACGGGCATCATAGGTGTCTCCGCCATAAATGTTGTTTTGAAGATATGGACCGGTATTTGTTTTCCATGAAGCGTCTGAACCGATTATTTGTTTTGTTCCGTCAGTATAGATTATATGGAGTTCGCATATCATTCTGGCTCGGTTGCGCCAACGTGCTTTCTCAAACTCCCATGGTCCCACGGGGGCTATTTCATTGTAGAAACCGTTTCCCAAAACAGCCGATAGAACATTTTCTCCTGATTTAATAAGAGAGGTTACATCGGAGACACTGTATAAATTTCTCTTATCATAATGCGTGTATCCCGGATTTAGCAACGAATTCGATACGGGTTTACCATTCAGTTTCATGACGCAATAGGCTGCCGCACTGACGTACAAACGAGCTTTATTAATCACACCTTTGTTTGCTCTGAACGATTTGCGCAGCATTGGAGCGGGATTGTAGTCTTTCTCGTATTCGTCTGTAATCCATTGCCCATGCCAATCTTTCTGATTCATCATAGCTGTGTCAAACGAGCTTACGGGCGATATGACTTTTCGTTTTCCGTTTTTGTCCCATGTTGTAACTTGCCAATAGTATTTTGTGAAAGAGTTCAGCTTTATTTTTCCATTGTATTGGGCGAAAGATCGATTTGAATTTATGATGCCGGAGGTCCAATAAAATCCATTTGTATGAGTGCTTTCATTAAGTAAGCGTCTATCTGTAGCAATACATATCTTATATTTGTGTTGCTGAAATGTATTGTTTGCAGAGTAATTCCAAACGAAACGCGGTATTGAAACATCAATGTTAATAGGATTGGTGTTGTATTCGCATCGCATGCCAACGATTGAAGTCGTGGGAGTGGTGAACGAACAGAAAAGAAATAGGATTAATGCCGTAAGTAAAAGATTCGAATATTGGGCAATTGTTTTCATGATGTCTAAAAATATTTTTAATAATGAAACGCAAAAGTTGATAGATTGTTTGTTCTCCTATGATTAAACTTTAGGAGACAATCTTGTTAATATTATTTGTATAAATAATAGGTTGCTAATAGTACAATTATATTTCACCTAAAACACGGGCAAATATACGTAAAAAAAAGTTGCTGTTTAAGAAACTGTTTTGAATTTTTAGAAAAATAATAGGGTGAAACTGTTTCGAATTCTTTTGGTCTCTTTTGGGCGTATTTATTGAGATTAAGTGAGAATCTATAATAAAGAAGAGGATGTGCCTGTTTTGACACACCCTCTTAAAAGTAGTTATTGTTGTAAACGCTGTTATGCTTTCTCGGCAGGTGCACCGATAAATCGGTTATCTGCAGGTAGCGTTTCATTCTTCATTAATACCGACAATGGATCGAGTATGGCATTTTTCTCCATCTTCGAATCGTATAGTACTACGGACATTCCTCCTACACTACTATTCTCTCCCAATGTGACGTACGACATTTTCATTACTCGGTCTTCAAAAAGATGGGTCTGCATGGTGCAGTTGTCGTTAAGGGCTGCGTAGTCGCCAATATGTATCAGGTCGAACTCTGTAATTTGTGTGGTGAACAAACAAGTGCGCTTTCCTATTTTACATCCCAGCAACCGAAGTGGATATTTGATAAACGGCGTACCTGTCAGTATATTCAAAAAGAATAGTACCAAAAAGTTTTCGTAAAGTCCCGTTACCAATTCGCTGCGCCATACGAAGCCGCTCCAAAGGGGTCTGTTTTGCGGAACATATCTCCCAATGACAATCCATTTGAATATTGCCATGATGACTGTGCCTACGATAGCCGCTCCGATGTATAACAGAGGGAACCACAACAAAAGTTCGCCCAAATCTTTGTCTATTTGCAAATACGATGCTGCTTCGGTGATAAAGCCTGCCATCAGTATAAAAAGAGTGGAGGGGAGTACTACACGAAAGAATTCAATAAAATATCGGTAGCAAAATAGTTTTTTGGATGGCTTATATGTGCGATCCATAGAGAAGTCTTGATTGACGTCTCTTCTTGGCAAGAATACCGCCGGAGAACCGAACCAGTTGGTTCCGTCTTTTATCGGAAGATCTTCTTCTTTCATTTTAGACAGCACGCCTACCAATACATCATTGCCGACTCTAGTCTTAGGACTCAATACGGCACTGTTTCCTACAAAAGTTCTGTCGCCAATATAAGTTTTGGCTATCTCAATGTAGCCACCTCTGACATACGAGGCACCTACCGAAACAGAGTCTGCTAGAAAACATTCATCTCCTGTGACTAATAAGTCAGGCGAAATAAATTCTACCGTTGATATTTCGACACGCTTACCCATCTTTACACCCAGTAGTTTGAACCACTTTTGCAGATAAAGCGTAGTATATAGAGTACCTATTACTTGTAGACTCAGTTTCATGAGTTGGTCGAAGAACCACTTCTTGTAATAGAACAGACTGTTCACTTTGTATTTGCCTTCCTTGATGTTGCCCAGTAATAGCCATTTGAATATGGCAATGATTACTGTAAGTAGCAAAACAAAAGACACGCCGATGAATAGAGTGACCCATGAGAAACTCCAAATGTCGGATACGTAATTGATATGTGCAACCAATATCATGCCCGGGAAGAAGGCCACCATTGTGATTAATGGAATGATGAAAACACAAATCAACGATAATAGAATGAATTTGAATGACCAAAGCGGAACGGTCTTTTCTGGTACGTTCTTTCCTATGGGTTGAGCCGGCGATCCGCCCCAATTTTCATTATCCGGAATGATTCCACCGTCGGGTATGAGTGTGAGGTCTTCTATCGAACTGTTTTTACCCATTTTAGCATTCTGCGCCAAGCAGCATCGGGTACCTACAAAGGCATTCTCGCCCAATTCTATGGTTCCTATTTTCAGCCAACCATCTTCAATGGTATATCCTCTGAGGTGTGTATCTGTACAGATACTTACATTATCGTCCATCGTCACTAGGTCGAATACATCGATAGCCGAAGTATTGATATAGCAGTTCTTACCGATTTTGGCTCCCATCAGTCGCAAAAACCAATTCATGATTGCTGTACCGCTGAAATAAATAATCGGACAGATGGCCGTTACTTTGCCGACGAGCCAGAAACGGAAGTAGTAGCTTCCCCAGAGTTTGTATTTTCCCGGCTTGATGCGACCTATTACCAGCCATTTGAAAATAATCGAAAAGACTGTGAATACAGGTAATATGGAGAAGTAAGCAAAAAGGCTTAATACGATTGAACTCCATATGCCGAAGTCGGCCACATAATAATAAGAATAAACGAAGAACGGTCCCAGCCATTCCAAACCGAAGAGAAGAGTAAGGAAAATAAGAGATATGCCTTGGCAGATGGAGCATAAATAATATTTCCATGTAGGAACCTTATAGATGTCTCTAACTTCTTCTTTCTGATTTTCTTTCGGGCGTTTCTTTTCCAATTCGCGAGCCAGATCTGACAATATAGGATATTTGTAGACATCGGCTACAGACATATTTTCGAATATCTTTAGCTCTCGCATCTGAGAGACAACAATGGCGGCGAGCAATGAATGCCCCCCTAGATCATTGAAGAAATGATCGTCCATCGAGATATCTTCTCGGTTTATATTTTGAGCGATTATCTTTACCATTGCTTTTTCGAGCGGAGTAGAAGGAGCGATAATCTGTTTGTTCGTCGAAAAGCTCAATGGCGTTTTGGGTGTAGGCAAGCGTTTGCGATCTATCTTCTGACTCGTCGTCATAGGCAGTTCGTCTATTTCGTCGAGTGTAGAAGGGATCATATAATAAGGTAACAATTGACGGAATTGTTTGGCTACCGCTTCGCGATCTATTGTCTTCCCTTTGCGCAACACAACGAAAGCTGCCAGTTGTTGAGTGTCTTTATCGAGTGTTACTGCTGCTGTTTGCACTGCTTCGTTTTGCATCAACAGCCCTTCTATTTCGGCCAGCTCTACACGAAAACCTCGTACTTTAACTTGCGCATCAGCTCTGCCAATGAACACAAATTCTTTTTCTTCATTATATTTTGCCAAATCGCCCGTGCGGTAGTAGCGCTTCATTTCTCCGCAGTAGCGGTCTGTTTCGATGAATTTCTTTGCTGTCAGGTCTTCACGGTTCAAATATCCTCGAGCTATACATTCACCTCCAATCAGTATTTCGCCTTCTTTATCTATTTCTGTTACAGGGTTCAGCTGTTCGTCTACGAGAAGCACTTCGTATTGGTCGAGTGCTTTGCCTATCGTCACTTCTTCTCCCGGTTTCAGAACCGAATAGGTGGCAATAACGGTAGCTTCGGTGGGCCCATAAGTGTTATAAACAGTTCTTCCTGCTTTACACCAACGGTTGGCTATATCTTTCGAGCACACTTCACCACCGAAAATCAGTATCTTGAGACACGGAATATCTTCTTTCACCATCGAGAGAAGAGTGGGTGCACACGATAAAAAGGTTATATTTAGATTTCTTAGTTTGGATGAAAACTGATCTCCGGAACGCATGATGTCGAAAGTTCCTACCACCAATGTAGCTCCTACCGAGAGGGGTATCCAAATCTCCTCTACCGAGGCGTCAAACGAAACCGAAAAGCCTTGTAGTGCTCTATCGCTTTGGTCTACTGGATAGATCTTTTGTGCTCCGAGAATATAAGTTGCGGCATTCTTGTGCATCAACAAAACCCCTTTGGGTTTGCCTGTAGTGCCTGATGTGTAAATCATGTAGCATAGATTATCCTCGCTACGTCCTTCTACTGTCGGTTTTGTATCGGGATAAGAATCCAACTCTTTCCAAGACTTGTCTATATTGTATATGGGAAAAGAGTTTAATTGGGAACCGATGTTTTTCATTATTTCATCGGAAGTAATCAAGATTTTTGCATCTGCATCTTCCATGATAAAATTTACTCGATCGGCAGGAATTTCGGGATCGAGTGGAATATAAGCAGCGCCTGTTTTGAGTATTCCCAACATTACGATAGTAACTTCCGCTCTTCGCGGTAATAGAATGACAACCTTATCTTCTGGTCCTACAGGTAATTTTTGTAAATAGTTTGCCAGCTTATTGGCTGTACGTTCGGTTTCAGCATACGAATATCTTTTTTTGCCTTCTTCAATGGCAATATTATTGGGATATTTGTGTGCTGAATCTTCAAAGAAGTTCTCTAAAAACATACAAATTGTCTTATAAAAATTTTAGTACTTGTCTAGACTCTCGTGACTGAGTCTTTTTTATCGTTTGCCAAAGATAAGTATTTTATTGTATCAAGAGTTTGTGTGCTGCAAAAAATTACCAAAAATTATCATTGAAAGAATCATTTTTGTCTAAGCTTATTACCATAATAGTCTGCTAATTTGTATTTTGATGAGTACTTTTATTTAATTTCTTTGTTTTTATAAGGCGATAATGCGAAAAAGAAAAGATGGTTGGGCGCTGTAACGCCTATCATTCATTTTAATCTTAATGAGTACTATGGCTTTTTATTGTGCAGTGAATATCTTTTGTGCTTTATGTTTTTGGGATGAGATAAAGGCTTATGAATGTTTTTATACTTATAAAGTTTGCGACTCAC
>Ga0183101_1000305_pt1 | contig 86156 bp, 88 predicted proteins | sample Biomet3_FD_127790 | JGI IMG/M metagenome (GOLD analysis project Ga0183101, IMG submission 127790) | Microbial communities from bioreactor (seeded with sewage sludge) at LBNL, California, USA - Biofuel metagenome 3 | ecosystem: Engineered > Bioreactor > Anaerobic > Unclassified ... | reverse complement strand
TTTCAATACTTGATGAGTAGTACTCCACGATAGTGGGATTAAGTTTGTAAAATTCCTTAATATTTGATAGAAGAAAATTTTGATAATTAGAATGGCTACGCCAGCTACCTAACATAAAAACACCTCACAATTGTTTTGTAAATAGATTCCATATTGCGAGGCTCCAAATTTTATTGATTTTGTCAAGTGTTTTTGAAAAAAGTAAATGAATTTTTTAATATTTTGTTTGAAATTCTGGGGGGAAGAACAAAAAAGAACCCTCCGGGATTAAGATAAATGGAGGCCTAAGGGTTTCCGAATACATTTTTACATTTATAGGGGGGACATTTATGAAAAAAACTAAAATACTTGTGTTAGCAATATTGGCTGTTTTTACGGCTGCTACATCTGTATATGCTAAGCTGCCTGGAAATACGGTAATAATACAAGATAGCGATGCTGCAAAGGTGAATAATGCATATGATGTGAACTACCTTTTTGATAGTTCCAATATAGGTACAGTAAATGGAAATTTAAGTTCGTCAACTCTTGATAGTATATACTTTATTGATACCAGCCAAAATATCAAAGACATTTTTGATGGTTCGCTAAAGAAAGAAAGTGATTTAAATCACAAGGATATTGAATATACATCTAACAGCTATCCAAAGGGCATTAAATACACATATAGTTCGGATAATTCAGAGTACTCTTTTTCGGATAGACCTGTGGTTAAATTTAATGTAACGACAAATAGTTTTAATAGTGGTTATTTTGTTTCTATAAGTTATAATAATAGTTTTACCAATACTTCTACTTCAGATGATAGTTATTTGAGCGATGCTACTTATATTAAAATAAATGGGGCAGATAAACTTAATATAACGGATACAGATGAAACAGTTAAATATTTTGTGAATTCAAAAGCAATACCAATCGCTATACTTAATAGCGGTAATATAGTTATTGCTTATGGTCAAATCGATTTATCAGCTATAAAATTGGGACAAGAAACACCAGTAACTTGTGCTCTTGTTAAGCCACTCGAAGAAAAAGATTTAGATACGCCTTCTGGAAATTCTCAGAATTCAGGAGAAGTTGCATTTGATGGTACTGATATTTATTATATCAATAGCTCAGACAGAGGAACTTTATATAAGTATGATATCCCTAATGGAACAAATACAGAAATATGTGAAGATAAGGTTAAGTATTTGTGTGTTAAAGGAAATTATGTATATTATAGTAATTTATCGGATAATGGTAAATTATATAGAGTCAATAGCACTAGCGGAATAAGAGAAAAGGTAGCAGATTACAGTGTAAGCTATATAACAATATCTAATGATTCATCGGTATATTTTATTAAAAGTTCGGATAACAAAATATATTCTTTTGATGGTACTCAATTAACATTAAGTGCAATTAATATAAATAATAATGCGTCTAATGTTCAAGTTAAAACTATAAATGTGATAGGTACAGATATTTATTATACTAAAATAAGCGATTCGAAATTGTATAAGTATTCTTCTAGTTCTGAATCTGCAGTTTCATCTGTGCCAAATGAAGGATTATCACAATTTGTAGGAAGTGATTCAAGTAAATTTATTTCATGTACTGCAAATGGAGATGTTTACAATGGGACTAATAAGATTATCATAAATCTATATAACAGCACTACAAAGACATCAAAGCTTGATAAGGTAGCAAAGATTAATGTCATAGGAGGCTATATTTACTATAAGAGTCTAAGTGATAGCAAGTTATATAGGGTCAGCATAAATGGCGGAAATGCAGAATTGATAGTTCCGACACCTGTAGATAATATATATGTAATAAATTCTAAAACTTTATATTATAGTCAAAGCGGTAAAGTAAACAGATTGGATATAAGTATGGATAGCACAGGAAAAACTAACTTTACAGTTACTCAACCTCAAAAGGAAGTTCAAAGCAAGATTACAAAAGTAACTACAGATTTGTCAGGAAATTCATTACCATCTACTTTAACGGTTACTTATGCGGATGGCAGTACTGGTAACATTGTTCCAGTATATTGGGATTTGAGCAAACCAATATATAATAGTTCTGAAACTATATATAATGGAGTACTTAAAGGTGGGATGACTGTACAGTACCATTATGGTGAAGGCTCAAATGGATTTTCTGTTTCTGATATTGTAACAAATAATATTATAAATAATTCAGGAAACAGAGATACACTAACCATAAGTGGAGGAGGATTAGAAACAGGAGATACTGTTAAGCTTTACAATGCTGACTATTCTTCTAGTACGCCTACACTTCCACAACCATTAGGACAAGGTGTAGTAGGAGCAGATGGTAAGGTGATTATTAATAATTTAAATATAGTACCTACTACTACAGTATCTACTACTTCCTTATGGGTAAGCAGAACACAAAAGGGTAAGAAGGAATGTACTACAAGACATCAAATAAGAGGAAATGATACTAGCATTACTGGTGTTACTAAGGTTTTAAATTGTCCTGTAATTAGTTCAGTTACAGATAGTGAAAATGTCTATAATGGTGCAGATGGTAGAGATTTATATATTAAAATTGCTAATAGTTATATTAGTCCGTTTAGTGGTACTAATGATAAAAAGTATGTTTACATTCTTCCAAAGGGAACGTTATTAGATTTAAACTCAACATCAGCATTAAAGTCATATGATTTAAGTGATGTAACTTTATGGACTAGTAATTCTGATTCTGATTATAGCTATTACACTGGTACAAAAGCTATTGTTTCTGATAGTTTAGGAAACACTCTAAACACTGGGGCATATGATATTTATCTTGTGGGGGAAAAAGATGGAGATAAGTATTCCAGTGATGTGAAAAGTGTTAACATAAATTCAGAGCAGTCAGCTGCGTCGGTAAGTTGTACGGTTATTGGTGATAAGTTTAAGGCAAAAGGAGCCCTTGCAGATGTTAATGTGAAATTATCAGCTAAAACTGCATCTAGCAGTACCATAAGTGATGTAACTAATAACTATAATGTGTCTGTTCAAAGAAATGGACTAGATAATGAAGATTATGTCATAGATCACAATAATGTTATAAGTTTAAGGAAAGATTATGTAAATACTCTGCCAGTAGGAAATAATGAATTTACAGTAATTTTAACAGATACTGCAGGTAAAACTATGACTTCTAAATTTGTAGTAACAGTAAATTCAGCTGCTAATTTTCAACTTTCACCTAGTGTTTCAAAGTTTACCAAAGGTTATGCCCCAAGCACTGGTATAGACATTGCCATAACAGGTACAGATACAAGTGGTAGTACAGTTGATGCATCCATAACTTTGAGTAATTTAACAGTATATGTAAATGATGCTGCTATTACTAATTTTGCGATTGATAAAAATGTAGTTAAATTAAGACAAGATTTCTTAAATACTTTAACTACAGGAGATGTAGTAGTAAAAATAGAAAATGAAGATTTGGGTTTAGCTGGAAGTGATACTTTGCATGTAGTAGATAGTCAGGCTGATTTAATTCCTGTAATACAGAGTTTTAAAACTTTTACTGTTAATCATGCTGAAGATGATACTTATGCAATTAATGTAAAATTGAATACCACAGATTCAACAGGAGCTGCTACAACTATTTCAAGTATAAATAACATAGAGTATGAAGGAACTAAAATAAAGAACCCTGGTACTGAGCCTTCTAAGTATTATTCTTTTAATACTGCTAATCAGATTTTAACTATTAAACCAGAATTCTTAAATAAACTGCAGTTTGGAGATAACTTAGTAACTATTAGTGGAAACACTTCTTCAGGATCTATAACAGGAAATATAAATATAAATGTAAAATCAGCAGCGAGATTAGCATTAAATCTTGATACTTCAGGTGGAGAAAGTAATTTATTTATAAAAGGTAATTCCGGAGATTTACATTATAATGTTGTAAAATATGATGATAATGATATTCCAGTTGGAGCAGATGATGTTGATTTAACTAATATTACTCTTAAAAAAGGAAGTTATACCCTTATAAAAGATACTGATTATAAAGTGGACAATACTAATAAGATAATTACTTTAAAGGACACCTATTTAAATAGATTGATACCAGGTGAAAGTACTATTATAGTACAACTTTCTGATTTAACAAGTAACATTGATTTAACAGTTAATGAGTAATGTACCAACAATATCTTAATTTTAAAAGATGAGGGGTAATACCTCTCAACTTATCTAATGAGTACAATGTAAAAATAAGTTTTAGGAGGAAAGCTGTGTGAAAACTATAAAAAGAAAAATTGTTTTAAGTATTTTTATGATGATTACCATGCTGTGTATTTCATGTTTACCAGTTCTAGCTGTTGATACTGACAATAAAATAGCAGATAAAGTAATAACGGATATTCATAAATCTTGGACTATAAATTTCAAGTCATCAATCGATTTTAGTACTGTAAAAAGTAGTGTAAAAGTTAAAGATACTAGTGATAGTACATATGCAAATGTAACCATAGCTCAAGGAAATGATGACAGTTCTATAATTGTAAATGCACCTTCAGAGGGCTATAAATTAGGACATACTTATGAAATAAGAGTAGATAAAAGTATAGCTAAGTCTAAAAAAGGGGTTAACTTAAAGAGAACTGCGGTAATGAATTTTACTGTTGAAAGCAGCAATGCGGCTAATTTTAAAGTAGAAGTTTCTCCAATATTACCTTCTTTTAAGAGGATAACCTTAAGTTCTATGAATAATACTAGTGTTAAAAAATTTAAGGTAGAAGATGGTGAACTTTGTAATTTAGGAGAGTCATCAATTTCAATCACTAGTAGTAAAAGTATTAATGTATACTTTTATGCGGATGATGGAGTTACCCTGTTAGGTAAAGGGGTGCTTGACATAAGCAAATCTAATAATAATGTGATAATGCAATTAAATAAATAAGTTTAAATAACAGCATAAGATATATTTGATTATATATTATGCTGTTATTATTATGTTTTTATAAAAGTTGTGTTGTTAAAAATTTTTATTCGCTATAAAGAAATTACTTTATAATAACGATAAAATAAATATTGATAGGTAATTAAAAATTAGAATGTGAAATTTAAATGGAGGGATTAGATTGAAATCAAGATTAAAAAAAATTGTTATACTATTTGTAGTTATAGTTATATTTACAACATCTGATAATTATAAAGCTGTAGCTTTAGATACGGATATAAAGGATTTGGGAAGTAAAACTATAACTGATATAAATAAAGTTTGGAAGTTAAGCTTTAATACAGAGTTAGATATAGATTCGCTACATGAAAATATACAAATTAAAGATATAACCAATGGAAATACTTTTTCTCCTAATTTAACTCAAGAAAATAATAATTCAGTTGTAAAAATAAGTGCTCCTTCAGGAGGATATTCTATTGGACATGAATATCAGCTTATTCTAAAGAATAACATAAAGTCAAAAAAAGGAAAAGGTTTATCCAAAACAGTTATATTTAATTTTGTAATTTCTTCCAGTAAAACTGAAGAAAATAGTAGTAATAGTAGTAGTAATAGTAGTAGTACCAGTGCTAAAAAATATAATGTTTCTGCTAAGGTTATAGTTTCACCTGTTGTGCCTATTTTTAAGCAAATAACTATAGTATCTACAAATTTACCAGGTGCACAAAAATATAAGATAGAAGGAAATGATAATTTAATAAGTATAGGAAATTCTGGAGTAGGAGTAGCATCAGGAGACAGTATGAAAATTCATATATGCGATGCTGAAGGAAATATAATTGGCACGACAGATATGAATGTTTCAGTTACTAAGGAAGATATTAGTTTATTAATTAGCAAATAAGATATAAATAATTTCACTAATATGATAGGTAATTGTTAAAAATATAAAAACAACTTTAAATTAGTGGGTTGGAAAATATAAAATGTGGTTTGGAGTGAAAATTTATGAGATTAAGTCATAACATTGCCTCTTTAAATGTATATAGTGCTTATTCTAAGGCTTTACAAAAACAAAGTACTGCAATGAATAGGATATCAACAGGGTATAAAGTTAATAATGCTAAGGATGATCCTAATGTTATAGCTCAAAGCGAAAGAATGAGAATGCAGATAAGAGGATTACAGATGGCAGGAAAAAATGCTCAGGACGGAGTTAGTATGCTTCAGACTGCTGAGGGCGGTCTAGATACTATGACGTCAATGGCTCAAAGAATAAGAGAGCTTGTTGTTCAGTCTGGCAGTGGTGCAAACACCCCGGAAGATAGAAAAACTATTCAGAATGAAATAGACCAAATGATTGATGGTATGGATGACATAGCTAAAAATACGGAGTTTAATGGAGTAAAACTTTTAGCAGAGGATAAAAGTTTAGAGATGCCTATCGGGGCGAATGCAGGTGAAAGTGTTGAAATACCTCAGCAAAATTTAACTTCAGAAAAGCTTGCAACAGCGGACGGAAAAACATTGAAACAGATGAAATCAGATTATAGTTTAACAAATGGAGATAATGTAGATGATGCACTAGACATAGTAGATAATGCACTGAATACTATAGTTTCAATAAGAAGCAAATACGGAGCACTAGAAAACAGATTTGAAAGCAGTCTTCAAGACCTTAATGAAATATCTGATAGAATGGATGGGGCAGACAGTAATCTAAGGGATGCAGATATAGCAGCAGAAATGGCAGAACTAGCAAAAAACAATATACTTACAGAGGCAGGAAATGCAATGATGGTACAAACAAACAAATTTCCACAGGATGTTTTGAGCATTCTACAAAATGTAAGAAGCAAGTAGAAAACTATATAGGGGTATACTATGTAGACATAAAGGTAAAATGAAAAAGCAGTATTTATTTTTAGTTATTACTAGAAATAAATACTGCTTTTATTAATTATATTGAAAAATATCTCTTAAATATAATCCCTAAAATTCCCTGATAGTAGACAAAATTACTCTAAAGGCTTGAATATTAAGGATTTTAAGAAAAATCAATAATTTTGATTGAATAAGTGGAAGTAGTTTCTTATTTACAAGGAGTTTGTGGAGGTGATATCTTAATTATAGAATTATGTAACTTTATAATACCAATATATGTTTTAGCTAAGTGTCGAAAAAAACATACGCTATAAATGGAAAAAAATGACTAAACAAGTAGCAAAGTGTACTTCCCTATTGTATAATAATAAAGATAAAATGTTGTTTTTAAATTAAATTTTAAGTTAATGACTGAATATCTATACAGTCTAAAAAAATTAATATAATACAAATTTAAAAAATGAGATAATTTTGATTAATAGTAACACAAATAAGCACTTTTATGATAAAATAAATTATAAATAAAAAGTAGTTTTAATTGAAAGTAAAGTTTAATTAAAAAAAATTCGCGTTAATAGAGGATTGTAAATAAATGTCTATTGATGTTATAAATTACGGAGGATGATAAAGTGAATGTACAAAATCTGTCTAAAGATCAATTAACGTATAATTTGCTAAAAAAAGGTTTAGATGCTTCGTCCATTAGAAGTAAAGCTATATCAAATAATATAGCTAATATAAATACTAAGGGGTATAAAAGGCAATATGTTTCCTTTGAGGAATCACTAAAGGAAAATATGGACAATGTTAATCTTAAAACAGAAGATGATAAGCATATACAAGATGGTAGTGAATACGGGGAAGTTAAGGCTGAAACAGATAATTCATCTAGTATGAGAGAAGACGGTAATAATGTAGATGTAGATAATGAAATGGTAAACCAAGCGGCTAATACATTGATGTATAATGCCCTTGTAACTCAGGCCAATAGTAGATTGACTATGGAAAGATATGTAATAAATGGAAGATAATATTATGAAAGGAGATAAAATAGTATGATTAGAGCATTTAATACCTTAAGAATAAGTGCTAGTGGACTTTCTGCTGAAAGACTTAGAATGGACACTATATCTTCAAATATAGCAAATGTGAATACTACTAAGGGAGCAAATGGACAACCATATAGAAGAAAAATTGCTGTTTTTCAAGAAAATTTAAATAAAGAATTAAATAAGGAAAGTGGTAAGTATGAGGATACTCCAATGGGAGTAAAAGCAGTTGGGGTTCAAGAGGATAATTCTCCTTTAAGAAGAGTATATGATCCTTCTAATGCAGAGGCAGATGCGCAAGGCTATGTTTCAATGCCTAATGTAAATGTGCTGAATGAAATGGCGGATATGATGGTTGCCACAAGAGCCTATGAAGCAAATGTTAATGCAATTAATTCTGAAAAGAGTATGTTCTTAAAAGCTTTAGAAATAGGAAGGTAGGTAATTTAGGGTATGAAAATAAATGAGTTTGCTCCAGATACTGAGATTTTTAAAAAAATAGGCAGTAAAGATAATAAAGAAGATATAAGCGGAAAAGATTCAATAGGATTTGGTGAGTTATTAAAGAAGAAGTTAGATGAAGTTAATGATAATCAGGTTAAGGCTGAAGATACAACCCAGAAATTTATTCAGGGGGATGAGTCTGATGTTCATAAGGTTATGTTAGATACTGAAGAAGCTAAAATGTCATTAGAGCTTGCAGTTCAGATTAGAAACAAATTCGTTGAGGCATATCAGGAATTAAATAGAACGCAGTTATAGTGAGGAGTGCTTAGATTATATGGGAAAGCTATCAGAAAGCTTAAAAAATTTAAAAGAGAAATGGAATGGCTTTAGTAAAACTAAAAAGATAGCTTTTGGTGTATTTTTTATAGGAATAATAGCATCTTTAGTGTTTCTTGGAATATCTGTAGGCTCAACTAAATATGAAGTGCTTTTCTCTAATATGGATCCCACTGACTCAGCAGCAGTTTATAAAAAACTACAGGATGATAAAGTAAATGCTAAGGTTAGTGGTAACTCCATATTAGTACCAAAAGGTCAGGTAGATCAGTTGAGGATGCAGATGCTTTCTGAAGTGTCAATGACTAATGGAAGTCAGGGCTTTGAACTTTTAGATAAAAGTAAACTTGGATCTACCGATGAGGAAATGAAGATAAACTATCAAAGAGCACTTCAGGGAGAATTGGAAAGAACAATAAAGAGCTTTCCAGAGATAGAGAATGCTAGAGTACACCTTGTACTTCCAGAGGATACAGCTTTTGTTAAAGATACAGAACCTGGGAATGCTTCTGTAACTTTAAAGTTAAAAACAGGTACAAAGCTGAGTTCAGATCAGGTGAAGGCAGTTGTTGCTTTAATAACGGGAAGTGTTAAGAATATACCAAAAGAAAACGTACAGGTTATAGATGATAAAATGACATTACTTTCAAAGGACTTGTATACTGATAATAAAAATTTAGCAGATTCAACAACACCAGCAGAAAAACAACAGCAGTTAAAAGCGCAGTATGAAAAAGATACAGAAAAAAGATTATTAAGTATGCTGGAATCAATTTATGGTAAAGACAAAGTTAAAGTTAAGCTAAATGCAGATTTAGATTTTGACGCAGTTCAACAGGATTCAGTAACTTATGATCCAAAAACTGTTGTAGTGAGTGAACATGGTGTAAAGGACAGTTCAACAGATCAAGGAAATAATACATCCAGCAGCCCGGTAGATAATAATATGACAAATTCTACAGCAACGAATACTAATAATAATGGGGCAACTACCCATGAAGAAACAACTAAGAATTATGATGTATCAAAAGTAGAGCAAAAAACTATAAAGGCTCCAGGTGCGGTTAAAAGGTTAACAGCTTCAATAGCACTAGATGGAAATGTGGATGATGCCACTAAAACTTCAATAAGAAACCTTGCAGTGTCAGCTATAGGTTACGATGATAAAAGAGGAGATACTATAAGTGTAGAGGGCGTACCTTTTGATACCAAAGTTAAAGATGATGCTAAAAAAGACTTAGATGCAATGCAGAAAGCAGCGGACCAGGCTAAGAAAGCCAAAATGTATACTATGATTGGAATTGGAGCTGCAGCACTTTTAGGCTTAGGAATAATGTTCTTCTTATGGAGAAGAAAGAAAAATGCAGAAGAAGATCAATTATTGGGATCACAGCTTGAGTCACAAGGTATTGATGTAATTATAGGTGATGATACTGATATTCAGGATGGAAAACAGCGTCCTAAGTTTAAACCTATAGAACTTGATGAAGAAAATGAAAGAAGTCATGTTGAGAATGAGATAAAGAAATATGCTAAGGATAAACCAGAACAGGTTGCAGATATTATTAAATCTTGGTTAGCAGAGGATGAGAGGTGATAAAGTTTGGCTAAGGAAAATCAAAAGTTAACAGGTGTACAAAAAGCAGCCATATTATTTATAACTTTGGGTCCAGAAGCTTCTGCAGGTATAATAAAGAAGTTGCCAGAATCAGAAATACAAAAAATAACCTATGAAATAGCTAATATTTCATCAGTAAAATCCGATCAAAAACAGGATATATTACAAGAATTTATGGAAATAAATAAGGCTAAAGATTATTTAATAGAAGGTGGAATTGATTATGCAAAAAATCTTCTATCAAAAGCCTTAGGAAATCAAAGGGCTATGGAAATATTAGATAAAGTAACAGAGGCTACACAACAGTTTAGACCTTTTGCAATAGCTAGAAAAGCGGATGCTAATCAGCTTTTAAATATTATTAATAATGAGCATCCTCAAACCATAGCACTAATATTGTGTTATCTTCAATCCGATAAGGCAGGACAGATATTATCTTCACTTCCTGAAGATACTCAATCAGAAGTAGCTTATAGAATAGCAACTATGAGTAATACATCACCTATGGTGGTAAAGGAAATTGAAAAAGTTCTTGATGATAAGCTATCTTCAGTAGTTAAATCTGATATGAAGGTAATAGGTGGAGTACCAACTATTGTTGATATTCTAAACCAAGTAGACAGAACTACGGAAAAGAATATTACAGAAGGACTAGAGAAGGAAGACGCGGAATTAGCAGAAAAAGTAAAAGAGTCTATGTTTGTATTCGAAGACATTATTACTCTTGATGATGTTTCTATTCAGAGAGTTCTTAGAGAGGTTGAGACTAAGGAACTTGCACTTGCACTTAAGGGATGTTCAGAAGAGGTTGCAAATTGTATTTTCAGAAATCAATCCAAGAGAGCTGCTGCAGCATTGAAGGAAGATATAGAATTCTTAGGACCAGTAAGGTTGATGGATGTGGAGAAGTCTCAGCAGAGAATTGTAAGCATAATAAGAAGACTAGACGAAGCTGGAGAAATAGTAATTTCAAGAGGTGGAGAAGATGCAATCATCGTGTAATGTTATTAAAAATTCCAGCGTAATAAAAGATGGTAATAGGCAAATAGTAACTGAATTTCAGAAAATAAATGAAGTTCAGCAAAAAGAACTAAATGAACTAAATGAACTAAATGAAACGAATGCAAAGCTTTTTATAGATAGTTATGAAAACTTAGCAAAAACTATGATTGAGAATGCTGGAAAGCAAAGAGAGGGAATTCTCTCTGCCGCCTATTCAGAGGCAGAAAAGCTTTCAAAGGAAGCCTATGAAAAAGCTTATCAAGAAGGTAGTCAAAATGGATATAATGATGGTTTTAATAAGGCATACGAAGAAGGGTATAAAAGCAATTTAGATAAAGCGCTTCAAGAGGCAGAAATTATAAAAAATAATGCAGACAACGTATTAAAAACTTGTATAGAAGAAAAAGAAAGATACTTTAAAGAAAAAGAAAATGAAATAAAAGATTTAATAATAAATTCTGTTGAAAGTATATTAAAAAGAGAAGTTAGGGATGCAGATGGGCTAAATAATATAATCTTTGAAGCACTATCAAAAGTAAAGAATACCAAGACCTTTATAATTAAAAGTAACCAAATACACTGTGAAGAATTTAAAAGTAAGATTGACCTTTGGAAAGAACAGCTTCCCTTTAAAGGGGATATATTTATAATACCGGATGAATCCATAGAAGAGGGAAGTGCAGTTATAGAGAGGGAAAATGGTAAAATTGAAGTAGGCGTTAATATTGCCCTGGAAAAGGTTCGAGAGATTTTTAATAGTGTAGAGTAATTTTAGTTTTACGCTGAGGTGTTTTTATGATAAATATAAATTTTGATGTTTTAAATAAAAAAATAGAAGAAACTAATTTTACTTACTCAGAGGGAATAGTAAAAAAAGTTATAGGACTTACCGTAGAGGTTGAAGGAATAAAAGCCTCCGTTGGAGAAGTATGTACAATATATAATGAAAAAAATCACCCAATTACTTGTGAAGTAGTAGGATTTAGAGAAGATAATGTTATACTTATGCCCCTTGGAGAACTTATAGGTATTGCTCCAGGATGTAGGGTGGTGCCAGAAGGTAAGCCTTTAAGCATAAGATGTTCTGAAGATTTATTTGGCAAGGTACTTGATGGTCTTGGAAATCCTTTAGATGGAGAAGTACTTTATGGAGGTACGCTGTATCCACTTGATGCAGAGCCACCAGATCCAATGAAGAGAAGAAGAATTACAGATGTTATACCTACAGGTATTCGTGCTATTGATGGGTTTATAACCTGTGGAGAAGGTCAAAGAATTGGTATTTTTGCAGGTAGTGGAGTTGGAAAGAGTACAACTTTAGGTATGATTGCTAGATATGCTGAAGCTGATGTAAATGTAATAGCTCTTATAGGTGAAAGAGGTAGAGAGGTTAGGGATTTTCTTGAGAAAGACCTAGGCGAAGAAGGAATGAAGAAATCTATAATTGTATGTGCAACTTCAGACAAGCCTGCTTTGGTAAGACTTAAAGGCGCATTTACAGCTACAGCTATTGCAGAGTATTTTAGAGATAAAGGTAAAAAGGTAATATTAATGATGGACTCAGTTACTAGATTTGCTATGGCTCAAAGAGAAATAGGACTAGCTATTGGAGAACCACCAGCTACAAAAGGATATACTCCTTCTGTTTTTGCAAAGTTACCTAGACTTATGGAACGTGCAGGTATGTCAAGCACAGGATCTATTACAGCTTTTTATACAGTTTTGGTTGATGGTGATGATTTTAATGAACCAATTGCGGACGCAGTTAGAGGTATATTAGACGGACATATTGTTCTCTCCCGTGCAATGGCAGCTAAAAATCATTATCCTGCAATAGATGTACTTAACAGTATAAGCAGACTTATGTCTGAGATAGCAGGTGACAATCATAAACAAGCGGCATCCTTTGCAAGAGATCTTATGGCCACCTATAAGAACTCAGAGGATTTGATAAATATAGGAGCCTATGTAAAAGGCAGTAATAAAAAAATAGATCTTTCAATACAATATAATGATCAAATAACAAGCTATTTAAAACAGGGGATGAAAGAACATTCAGGTTTTGGGGAAAGTATTGAAAAACTTCAGAGTATATTTATCTAAAAACTGGGGGGATTAGGTTTTGGATCAATATCAATTCAGGCTACAAAAACTTCTAGACATTAGAGTAGATAAAGAAGAAGAGAGCAAAAGAAACTTTAAAGAAGCTCAAAATGAAAAACTTAAAGTAGAAGAAAAACTCAATAATCTTAAGCAGAGTTACGAGAAATATAGAGAAATGACAGGAACAGAATCAGTTATAGAACGTAAGATTAAACATGTTTATTTAAATGCAATAAACTACAATATAGCTGAAGCTTCAGAGGAACTGAAAAGCAAAGAAATAGTTTTAGAAGATAAACGAGAAGATCTTAAGCTAAAACAAGTTGATAGAAAAACTGTCGAGTCTTTAAAAGAAAAACAAAAGGCAGAATTTATTAAAGAGCAGGAGTTAATAGAACAAAAAATGAATGATGAATTTGCACTTTATGCTTTTATTAGAAAACAAAAAAGTTTATAGACAACCTTGAAAGGAGGTGAAATTAATGAAAATAGATGTTTTAAATATTAGTAGTTCCTTGAATAATATACAAAAGTCTAATGCTAAATCTACAAGTAGTAATAATTCTTTTGATAGCTTCTTTGCAAAAGCAGCCTCTTCAGATTCAAATGCAGTTAAAAGTGAAAGTAATAGCATTAAAGAACTGTCACAAATTTCTAAGCAAACTTCAAAGGATGATGAGGATTATAGACAAAATGATGCTGTAAGAAATAAGAATGTTAGTGAAGATGATAGCTCAAAACCAGTACCAAAAGAAGTAAAGGATGCATTAAAAAAAGCTGGAATGTCTGATGAAGAAGTAGATAAAATAAATTCTTTAGAGGATTTAAAAGATAAGGTAGAGCCAGATAAGCTTTTAAGTATTCTTTTATCACTTATGAACGGGAATTTTTCCAACCTTGATTTATCAAATATAAAGGATAAAATAGGTGAACAAATTAAGTCTATTATGAATTCTGATCCTCAGAAATATGCTAATGTAACAGATGAAGCACAATTAAAGAATAAGCTTATTGATGGATTATTTGATAAAATTAGTAGTGAGGCAAATGGGGCAGTAGCTATAAATACTAAAGCTTCTAAAATTGAAGATATATCTTCTAAAATACCAACAGAATTAACGACAGTTATAAACAAAAATCTAAAAACAAGTGAACAAAAATCTGAAGTTCAGTCATTAGATATTGAGTCTACAGTGAAGAATACTGCTGACACAAAAGCTGTGATAAGTGATGATATACTCTCAAAGGTACAGTCAGAATTAGATGCTGTTTTAAAGGATTGTATAAAGGACTTAAAATCAAATAAAGAAAATGTAAATGCTTTTAAGTTTACTGCTACAAGTTTAAATGGCAAAGCTGCAGAAGAAATAATAAAATCCGTAAATGATGGAGATAAAACTTCAGATGACTCTTCAATGTTAAATAGCAATGGCTCAAAAGGAGACGAGAGTTTTCTGAAAAATTTGTTGTCAGATAACAATGATAAAATATCAAGAGTTACAAACTTTATGTCCCAATTCAATAATATGAAAGTGGACAACAATGCTGTTAGTGATCTGGAAAAAGTAGTTATAAATAAAAATACAATTGGTACTGACATGATAAAGGCACTAAAATATATGCAAACAAATAATATGAAAGATTTAACTGTAAAGATAAATCCAAAAGAACTAGGTGAAGTAGTTATAAAAATCACTATGGAATCAGGTGTAATGAAAGCAAGTATTAATGCTGCTAATAAAGAAGCTTATAGTTTACTTAACTCAAATTTATCAGATATAACAAGTAAGCTTCAAAATAATGATATAAAGATCCAAGATCTTTCATTAAATCTTTATAACGAAGATACTACTTTCTTTAAGGATGGGTCTGATAAAAACAGAAGTGGCAGTGAGCAAAAAGGAAAGAAAGCAGAAACTGTAGATGCAATAGGTGAAGACGAAATTGGCATAGACAGTCAGAATGAAACTGATAGTAATGTAAATATTTTAGCTTAACTCTCTTATATAAGTTGAGAGTGGAGAATTGAGAGTTAAATAAAATTTGGAGGTGAAGAAATTGGCAACAACAGTTGATAGTACAAGTAATCAAAGCTTGTTAGATAAAATTAATCAAGCTAACTCAACTAAGACAAGTAGAGGTACATCGATAGTAAAGTCAGGAGAGGATATGGATAAGAATGCCTTCTTAAAAATTTTATCTGCAGAACTTTCCAATCAAGATCCTGAAAATGCCAAGGATGGTACTGAATATGTAGCTCAAATGGCACAATTTTCAGGACTTGAACAAATGGCTAATCTAAATAGTAGTATTAGACTTACAGGAGCAAATTCACTTATAGGGAAAGAAATAACCCTTAGAAAGTATGATGAAAATGGAAACTTGTATAGTGGACAAGTAAAAAATGTAGTTAAAAATGGTGATGAATTAAAACTTAATGTTGCAGTTGGAAAAGAAAAAGATAAAGATGGAAACATAGTAGATAAGTATCAAGAGTTTAATGTTGATGATGTAACTGGAATCGAAGATGCAGTCAATGTATCAAATTCTATAGATAGTACTAATAATTTGTTAAATGCTGCAGCTATAATAGGTAAAACTGTAGAAATTAATGAAAAAGATAGTAACAATAACAACTATACAGGCGTAGTAAAAGGAATATCAAGAGATGCCCAAGGAATAAAAGTAAATGTTCAAATAGGTGAAGGCCAAACTAAAGAATTCCCATTTGATGAAGTTACAAAGGTAACAGGAAGTTAATCCTAGAAAGAAGTGATTATATGGGATATAGAGTTATTAATGGTAAACTACATCTAATTGGAGATTTTAAGTCCTACGATAAGGCTAAAAATACAGAAACTAAAAAAACGACAACTTCTTTTAAGGATGTTTTAGAAAAGCAAATTAATACAAAAGAAAGCTTTGTTATTTCAAATCATGCAGCAGAAAGACTTAGACAAAGGAATATAAGCTTTAATGAAACTGATATGAAAAATATAAATGAAGGAATAAACAAGGCTGAGGAAAAAGGCTGTCAGGAATCTTTGATTCTATATAAGGATACAGCACTGATAACTTCAATAAAGAATAGAACAATAATTACAGCAGTAGATAAGGAAAGTAGTAAGGGAAATGTTTTTACTAATATAGATAGTGTTATTATGATATAAACAGCAGGACCGAATTAAGGGGGCTGTACTCTGCGGATTGAATGAAGCAGAGATAGACAAAGAATATAAATCTAAAATAAAAATTCGGAGGTAAAATTATGTTACCATCAATGTTCTCAGGAATTAGTGGATTAAAGGCTAATCAGAAAAAACTAGATGTAATTGGAAATAATATAGCGAACTCAAGTACTACAGCATTTAAAGCTCAAAGGGTAAGATTTCAGGATATGGTAAGTCAGAATATATCACAGGCTACTCAGTCTAGTGAAAATCTTGGAGGAACTAACCCTAAGCAGGTAGGTCTTGGTGTCCAAATAGGTGGTATTGACACAACTACTTCTACAGGAAGTATGCAGCCTACATCAAGGTTACTTGATGCAGCTATAGATGGACCAGGATTCTTTATAGTTGGTTCAGGAGCAGTACCGGATGATACTAGTAATTCTGCAGATGTTGGTACTATAGTACAGTCAGACCTGGAAGCACATACTATGGCACCTAATGGAGTTACAACTAGCTTTACAAGGGATGGATCTTTTACATTAGACACTCAAGGAAGCTTACTAACATCTGATGGATTAAGAGTTTATGGGTATGCTAATGATAATGTTGAAATAAGTTATGCTGATGGAAAAGCAGATCCTAAAGTCCCATTTACGGCTGCTATTACTACATTAAATAATTCAGGAGGAGCAGATGCAACTATTAACTCTCAATCTTTGGTACCATTAGTTATACCAGATAGTATATCAGACGGTACTAATAATTTAAGAGTTCAATCTTTTTCTATAGGAAAAGATGGTTTAATTACAGCTACGCTATCTAACGGGGCTACTGCCGCTTTAGGACAAGTAGCTATGGCTTCCTTTAAGAATGATGCTGGTCTTACAAAAATGGGTAAAAATACTTATCAGACATCATCAAATTCTGGAGATCCAATTTTGAGAAGTTCTGTTGGTGATACAGAAAATGATAATAGCAAGGGGTATGGTGATATGCTTCAAGGAATGCTTGAAATGTCAAACGTAGACCTAGCTGAACAGTTTACAGACATGATAATAGCTAGTAGAGCTTTCCAAGCTAATGGAAAGATAATAAGTACTGGGGACGAAATACTTCAGGATCTTGTTAACTTAAAGAGATAGTAATTATAGTTGAAAATGGGGAAATTCTCTCCATTTTCAACTAATTAAAAAGGAGATATATTTATGATTAAAGTTGTTGGTTTAGATAGTAAAGAGTATGTTCTTAATGCAGATCATATTGAGAAGCTAGAGGAGATTCCTGAAAGTGTTATTACACTTACTAATGGTAAAAAGTATCTTGTAAAAGAATCCAATGATGAAATAGTCAGAAGAGTAATAGAATACAAGAGAAAGATTTACGGTGGACCATAGGGTATTGTTATTACGTACTTACCAAGTATAATTATTCTAAGAAATCAGTGTAACATAACAATAATGTGTACTAATAATGGAGTGTATAAATGTAATTTTCTTCTATTGAAATAATGTAGAAAGTTTATTGTATGCAATTAACTTAAAAGATTATTTATGTAATGGGGACCAATGAATTGCACCTATGAATGTAGTAGAGAATTCGTTATAATCATTCTACAGAACAGCAATTATAAGACTTGTTAATAGATTTTAAATTTTAAAGGAATATTAGATTAACCTTATGGTAATATGCTTCATATTTTATATGGAATGCAGTTTAGAAATAATTTAAAGTGTGGTATATGAAAAGGAGATTAGTGACATGGAGAATAAAAAAGAGAAAAAAGGCAGCAGCAAGATAAAAATAATTCTAATAGCAGTTGTTGCTACTCTTGTGGTTGGTGCAGGTGCATATTTTGGATATACTATGTTTTTAAAAGACAAAGGACAAACGACTAAAACTGCAGCGCACACAACTCAGCAGGTTGTAGTACAACAGACTCAGCAACAAGCAGGGGCAACTGGACAACAGGTAAGTTTAGTACAACCAGTGGTTTCAACAAAAACTTTTGGACTTGATGAGTTTTTAGTTAACTTAGCAGATGAAGATGGTAAGAGATATTTAAAGGTAAAGGTTTTTCTGGGATATGACAATAAAAAGTTAGATGCAGAATTAGAAGAGAAAAAACCAATATTGAGAGATGCCATTATAAGTGTTCTAAGAACTAAGAAGGCAGCAGATATAACTCCTAAGGGCGTAGAAAGTGTTAAGATTGAAATTATTCAAAGAATAAATTTAATGCTTGAAAAGGGACAATTGAATAATGTTTATATCAATGATATTTTAGTACAGTAAAATGTTTTAATATGAATGGAGGGTGTAAATGGATTTACAATTTTTAGGCATGGTTTTAAAAATAATAATATTTTTACCTTTTATACTTCTGCTCATATATATATCTATAAAATACGGTGGGAATAAGCTCCAGGATATGCAAAATGGAAGGTATATAAAAATCCTTGAGAGAGCGGCTATTTCAAAAGAGAATGCTCTTCTAGTAGTTAAGATAGGTGAAAAAGGATATGTCGTGTCTTCTGCCAGTGGTAAGATTGAAATAGTTTCTGAATTAGATGAAAAAGAAATTTTAAAGGTAGAAGCCTCAAGGGCTATTCCAGAGTATGAGAGCTTAAAAGACTTTTATGAAAAATCAGGATTTAAGAATTTTTGTGATAAAACTAAATTAACCACTGTATATGAAAAACTAAAGATTAAAAAGGAAGGTAGAGATGGATAAAAAAAATAGCAAAATTATTGTAACTGCGTTGGCTTTAATGTTTGTATCTATAATATTTGTTACGGCTAAGGTTCATGCGGCACCAGAAACATTGCCTATACCTAAGATTAACATTTCCGTGGATAATGCAAACACTCCGCAGCAATATGTAGGGAATTTAAAGCTACTAGTGATGCTTACAATTTTAACGTTGTTACCTTCTTTTATTATGATGATGACAAGCTTTGTGAGAATTATAGTAGTTTTTGGTTTTTTAAGGACTGCAATGGGAACACAGCAGTCACCTCCAAATCAGGTTTTAGTTGGACTTGCCTTATTCTTGACTGTATTCATTATGCAACCGGTTTATAACAAGGTGAATACTAATGCAATACAACCCTATATGGAGAATAAGATAACTCAAGATCAGGCAATCGAACAAGGAGCGAAACCCTTGAGAGATTTTATGCTTAAGCAGACGAGACAGAAGGACTTTAAGTTATTTATAGATGCTGCAAAGTTAGATTATAAAGTAACTAAAGATAATGCTCCATTACACGTAGTAGTACCAGCATATATGATAAGTGAGTTAAAAACATCCTTTCAGATAGGATTCTTGATATATATTCCATTTATGATAATAGATTTGGTAGTGGGTAGTGTGCTTATGGCAATGGGTATGATGATGTTACCGCCAGTAATGATATCCCTGCCTTTTAAATTACTATTGTTTGTAATGGTAGATGGTTGGTACTTGCTAGTGAAGTCTTTAATTATGAGTTTCTCGTGATGGGGTGAGTTAAATGAGCGAAAATTTAGTTATAGGAATTATAAGGGATGCACTGCAGACTGGAATGATGGTATCAGCACCAATACTAGGAATCTCCTTATTGGTGGGACTAGTTGTCAGTGTATTTCAGGCTACCACACAAATACAGGAGCAAACATTAACCTTTGTACCAAAGCTTATAGCTGGAGCTTTGGTTGGACTGTTAACAGGAAGCTGGATGCTCCATCAGTTAGTAAGTTTCACTGAAAGAATATTTACCTATATAGCACATATTACACAGTAAAATCCAGGTTGACGATTGAGAAATTGACAATTGACAATTTAGGGTGTTTTTTCATATAAGAAATAGAATTTATTGTAATTGTCTGTTGTCAAAAATCTATTGTTAATGCGGGGTGAGAAATATGATTGACACTTTATACTTTACAGCATTAATTTTAATAACAATTAGAATGTTTTGTTTTTTTCTAGTAGTTCCTGTATTTTTCCCAAATGGAACTCCTAATACTGTTAAAATAGGTCTAACTTTAGTTATGGCCTACATATTAGTACCTGGAATAGATTATTCAGGTATTCACACCATAAATAATAATATGCCCTTTGTAATCAACTGTATGAATGAAGCAGTTGCAGGACTTACCCTAGGATTTATAACTAATTTATGTTTCATGGCGGTAAGAGTAGCTGGAAATCTCATGGATTTTCAAATAGGATTTTCAATGATGACAATGTTTGACCCAAGTTCCGGTAGTAATACTACTTTGATGGAACATTTATTATATTGGTTTAGTATTGTAGTGTTTTTTATTGTAGATGGACATCATATGCTGATAAAGGCATTGATGGAAAGCTTTAGTGTGATAAAACTTGGAACCTTTTTTTTATCCCAAGATTCGATTAACCTAATAATAAAGGTTTTTATTGAATACTTTGGCATAGCGTTGAAAATAGCAATACCTATCGTATTGATAATTTTTATAACAGATTTAACGTTGGGGCTTATTGCAAGAACAGTTCCACAGTTAAACATAATGATACTTGGTCTTCCTATAAAAATACTTTTAGGACTTACAGCCTTTTGTTTTGCACTCCCTATATTTTTAAAGGTTATAGAAAATTCTTTCTACGGCATACCTGATGCCATAAGAGGTTTTTATAAAACTATACCCCTACTTATAATATTCGCATCTGATGATAAAACTGAAGATGCTACTCCGAAAAAAAAGAGTGATGCAAGAAAAAAAGGTCAGATACCTAAAAGTAAAGAGGTAGCCTTAGCACTAACACTACTATCATCGACTATTATTATAGCAACTTTAGGGGGTTATGTAGGAAATGAATTAAAAGCTACAATGATTACATTTTTAAATAATTATTTAACTATGGCATTAGATTATGATAGTGTACAAAAGATCTCCGTTATAGTGACATGGAGATTGGCAGTAACATTTATCCCAATAGTAGTTCCAATAATGCTCATGGGAGTATTAGCAAACTTTTTACAGACTGGTGCACTTATTACTTCTGAACCATTAAAGCCAGATTTAAAAAAGCTTAACCCTATAGCTGGATTTAAAAGAATGTTTTCTATGAGATCCCTAGTTCAGCTTTTAAAAGATTCAGCACTAGTGGCGGTAGTTGGTTATATAGGATATAAATTTATCAAAGATAACTATAGTTATATACTCACATTAGGAAACTTAAATCCTGCAGGAGTATTATCAGCTATGGGAAGTCTTATAGTAAGTATATTCTTTAAAATAACTATTGTAATGATTACTATAGCATTAACAGATTATATTTATCAAAGATATCAATTTAACAAAGATTTAAAAATGACAAAGCAGGAAATAAAGGAAGAGTATAAACAAAGTGAAGGGGATCCTCAAATTAAAGGTAAGATAAGACAGAAGCAAAAAGAAATGGCAATGAGGAGAATGATGCAGGAGGTTCCTAAGGCTACGGTTGTTGTCACAAACCCAACACATATTTCAGTAGCACTTAAGTATGAAGAGGGAAAAAATGCTCCTATTGTTGTAGCAAAAGGTGCAGATAATGTAGCTCTTAGAATAAAGGAACTTGCGAAAGAAAATGATGTTCCTATTATTGAAAATAAACCACTTGCAAGACTTATGTATAAGGAACTAGAATTAGATCAGGAAGTTCCTGTTGAAATGTATCAGGCAGTAGCGGAGATACTGGCACTGGTTTACAAGCTTAAGAAAAAGTAGTTTAACAAAGGACGAGGTGATATCTTGGAAAGTAGTAAGAGCAAATTCAGTATAAAAAATAATATTGATGTATTAATGGCTTTTGTAGTTATAGCAATAGTATTAATGATTATTATACCGCTACCATCAATATTATTGGATGTACTTTTAGCCTTTAATATAACAGTATCAGTAGTAATTATACTTTTGACATTGTTTACCACAGAAGTATTGCAATTCTCAGTATTTCCTACATTACTATTAATTACCACTCTATTTAGATTGGCACTTAACATATCTTCTTCAAGACTTATACTTAGAGATGGCTATGCTGGAGAAGTAATTAATGCCTTCGGAAGCTTTGTTGTTGGTGGAAACTACGTTGTTGGTATAATTATCTTTTTAATCATAGTAATAATACAGTTTATAGTTATTACTAACGGTGCTGGTAGAGTATCGGAAGTATCAGCAAGATTTACACTTGATGCTATGCCAGGTAAACAAATGAGTATTGATGCAGATTTAAATGCTGGTACTATAGATGAACTTGGAGCTAGAGAAAGAAGAAAAAAATTACAACAGGAAGCAGATTTTTATGGTTCAATGGATGGTGCGTCTAAGTTCATAAAGGGAGATGCAATAGCAGGACTTATAATAACAGCAATAAATATTTTAGCGGGTATTATAATAGGTGCTGTGATGCTAGGTATGGATATAAATACTGCAGCACAGACGTACACTAGACTTACTATAGGAGATGGACTTGTAACACAGGTACCTGCACTTCTAATATCAACTGCCTCTGGTATACTAGTTACACGTTCAGGAAGTGATGAAAACTTCGGTACTTTAGTTGTAAAACAGTTAACAGGGTTTCCGAAAGTTATAGCGATAGCTTCAGTAGTTCTTTTGTTCATGGCTATTATACCTGGACTACCTCATATAGCTTTCTTTATTCTATCTATGGCTTGTGGAGTAGCAGCATTCTTACTTTATAAGGATGCGAAAGAGCAATTTATGCAGCAGACAGAAATAGAACAGCAGGAAATAACTGAAATAGAGAGTAAAGAGCCTGAAAATGTAATGAATTTGATATCTGTAGAGCCAATGGAAGTGGAGATAGGCTATGGACTTATTCCTTTAGCAGATGAAGGTTCCGGTGGAGATCTTCTTCAGAGAATAACCTCTGTAAGAAGACAATGTGCAATAGAAATGGGAATAGTTGTACAACCCATTAGAATAAGAGATAATCTTCAATTAAAAACAAATGAATATGTTATAAAGATAAGAGGTACAGTACTAGCAAAGTCAGAGCTTATGCCAAGTATGCTCCTATGTATGGATCCAACTAATGGAGAAGCAGAACTTCAGGGAATAAGAACTATGGAACCATCCTTTGGACTTCCTGCAATATGGATAAATAAGGACCAGAGGGAAGAAGCGGAAATAAAGGGATTAACAGTAGTAGATCCTACTACCGTTATGGTTACCCATTTAACTGAAACAATAAAGAATCATTCCTATGAATTACTTGGTAGACAGGAAGTTAAGCTTATTGTTGACTCAGTAAAAGAAAAGTATAGTGCTGTAGTAGAGGAATTAATACCAGATCTTTTAACTATAGGTGAGCTTCAAAAAGTGCTTCAAAATCTTTTAAGGGAAAGGGTTCCTATAAAAGATATGGTAACAATAATGGAATCTTTAGCGGATAACTCTAGAACTACAAAAGATGTTGAGGTTCTTACTGAATACGTAAGATTTTCACTAGGAAGAAGCATATGTAATTCTTTAGTTGATGATAATGGAGCAGTAACAGTTGTTACTTTAGATTCTAAAATAGAAGATTTGGTAGGTAACAATATACAAAAATCTATGCAGGGTTCATTCCCAGCAATAGATCCAGATACTACAGGAAGAATATTAAACTCAATTAAAAATATACTTGACTCAGTTTACTTTTATGAGAATCAGCCTGTAGTGTTAGTATCACCGAAAATAAGACCTGCTTTTAGAAAACTTATAGAAATGGTTTTTCCAGCAGTAAACGTGTTGTCACTTAATGAAATCCCCAATGATATTGAAATAAGAACTGAAGGAGTGATTTCCATCTAATGATTATTAAAAAATATAGAGTTAATAATATGAATGAAGCTCTAACGCGTATAAGATATGAATTAGGGAAGGATGCAGTAATAGTAAGCCAAAGAAAGATAAGAAAAGGTGGTTTGCTTGGGTTCTTTGCAAAAAAAATTCTTGAAGTTACAGCTGCAGTGGATAATAATAAAAATGATAACTCAAATAATATGCAGGAAAGTATAGATGCTATAAAAAGATTAATGAATGATAAGCTTGGTGAAGAAACAGTAGCGAGAAAAGTGCCGACAGGATTAGAAAATAAAAACCAAGATAGAATTCAGATGAAAGAAAAGATAGAAGAAAGAGTAGAAGAGAAGGTTAAATCTAATCGAGTTATATATGATGAAAATTTAATTAATAGAAATAACGAAAAAGTTGTAGAAGAAGTACAGCAAATGAGAAGTATGCTAAATGAAATGATGACCATGACTAATACAGGAAACTTAGGTAAGGGAAAAGCTCAACTAAAGCTTGAAAAATGTGATTTAGATGAAAAGCTTGTAAAAAGAATAGTTGATAAAGTAAATAAAATAGAAGAAGAAAAAACAGAAGATCAGAAGGTTAGAGAAGTAGTTGAGGACATGATAAAGGTTGTACCTAGCAAACTAGAAAATGTTGTAGTACTTGTTGGACCTACAGGGGTTGGTAAAACAACAACTATTGCTAAAATAGCAGGAAGACTTGCACTGCTTGAGAAGAAGAAGGTTGGCCTTATAACTATTGACACCTACAGAATAGGTGCAGTGGAACAATTAAAGACTTATGCTGACATTATGAATATACCATTTAGAGTGGTGTTAACTATAAAAGATATGGAAGCAGCAATAGAAAGCATGGAGGATTGCGATGTAATCCTAATAGATACAACTGGAAGAAGTAGTAAAAATACTATGCAGATATCTGAGCTTAGGGCCTTTGTAGATAAGGTAAACACAGATAATATCCATCTTGTAATAAGCTGTACTACAAAAAATAAAGATATAGAAGTTATAACTAATGGGTACAAGTTATTGAAGTATAATAGTATAATAGTAACTAAATTAGACGAAACTTCAACTTACGGATCGATACTAAATATACTAGAATGTGCTGATAAGCCAATAAGCTTTGTTACCACAGGTCAGAATGTTCCAGATGATATAAAAATGATGAATCCGAAGGAGCTAACAAATCTTATTTTAGGAGAAGAAGTAATATGTTAGATCAGGCTGATAGATTAAGACAGTTAGCGGAAAAAGAGAAAGAAAGTAAAAAAGATATAAATTTGGAATCATCCAAACCTAGGATTATTACAGTAACTTCCGGAAAAGGTGGAGTAGGAAAAAGTAATTTTGTAGTAAATACAGCGATATCACTTCAGAAGATGGGTAAAAAAGTGCTTATATTTGATGCAGACATGGGTATGGGCAATGATGATGTACTTATGGGTTTCTTACCTAGGTACAACGTATTCGATGTAATTTCAGGAAATAAAAGTATAGATGAAGTTATAATTGAAGGTCCCCATGGGGTAAAACTACTTCCAGGTGGAACAGGAATTACAAGAATTGAAGAACTAGAGGAAAAACAGCGTAATAATTTTATAGAAAAACTATCAAGTTTAAGTGATCTTGATTATATTATTATGGATACGGGAGCTGGAATAAATAGAACTGTGCTTGGATTCGTTGCATGCTGTGAAGAACTTATTGTTATTACTACGCCGGAGCCTACATCTCTTACAGATGCATATAGCCTTGTAAAAGCAGTAAGTTATTTTAAGATAAAGGATTCAGCAAAAGTGGTTGTTAACAGAATAATAGATAACAGAGAAGGTGAGGTCACATTTAATAAGTTTAATAGCGCGGTAAAGAAATTTTTAAATATAGACCTCCAGTACTTGGGAAGTATATACGATGATAAAAAACTTGTTCAAGCTGTAAGAAAACAAGAGCCTTTTGTAGTTAGATATCCTAGTTCCGATGCGGCGAAGGATATAAATAGGATAGCAGATAAGATTATAGGATTAGAAGTGAATAAAAAGGGAAGCAGTGTGCAGGATTTATTCAGAAAAATCTTCAATATTTTTTCATAAGGAGTAAGAATATATGGGCGTTAAGGTAGAGTTTCTAATCAACAACAAAATAGAAGTAGAATTTAATGATGATTCTTATAAAAGTAATATTCAAGATGTAACAGATGAATATTTAGGTATAAGTATTCCAGTAAGCGATGGGAAATATTTACCTTTAGCAAGAGGAGAAAAGGTTACAGTAGTATATTATTATGGTAAAGATATATATAGATTTGATACTGTAGTAATAGGAAGAAAAATAGAAAAAATACTGATTATTATGTTAAAAAAACCTGAAAAAATAATAATGGTACAAAGAAGAGGGTTTGCTAGAGTTCCTCTAATGATAAATGTTTGTTGTGCACTAATTTGTACTGAGAAAAGTATCTACACTATAGGAGATAATCAAATTGAGTTTTTCGATGCATATTCCTTGGATATTAGCGGTGGTGGAATGAGACTTGCTATAGATAGGAAATTTGAAAAGAAGATACAGAGAGGTAATATGTTAATGGTAACAGTACCTCTTGGTAATGAAAATGTAACTATTCAGGGTAAAATAGTACGAGTTGAAAATGATAGAATGAATCCAAAGATTTTGTGTGGATTAAGCTTTATAGATTTAGATAGAAAAGTTCGTGAAATTATAATAAAAATGGTTTTCCATACAATGAGAGATCAAATGAAAAAAGGGGCTAAGGAGGATTAATCTATGGCGATAGCAGCTGAATTAGATATGAAAGAGCAGTTAGTTAAGAAGTATATACCATTGGTTAAATATATTGCATCAAGGGTTATAATAGGTAAAACTAAGCATATTGAATTTGAGGATTTAGTGAGCTATGGAATGCTTGGTCTTATGGATGCCCTAAGTAAGTTTGATGAAACTAGGGGAATGAAATTTTCAACTTATGCATCTATAAGAATAAAAGGTTCTATGATAGATGAGTTAAGAAAAAATAGCCCGATTTCTAAAGGCGCTATGGACAAACTTAATAGATATAATGAAGCTATAGAAAAGCTGCAAAAAGAATTTGGGAGAGATCCTGAGGATGCTGAAATAGCAAAAGTGCTACAAATATCTATAAAAGAGATGATGGAAATTGAAGGTTATATAAACTACATATCAGTGGTTTCTTTAGAGGATTTAATATTTTCAGAAGATGATGATATTCCTTTAATGGGCACAATAAAAGATGATAAAAGTCCAAGCCCTGAAAAAAGCTTAGAAGAAAAAGAAGAGTTAGAATATTTAGCAAAAGCGTTGGATATGCTTAATGAAAAGGATAAAACTGTATTGTCTTTATATTATTATGATCGTTTGACATTAAAGGAAATAGGTAAGGTTTTAAATGTTTCTGAATCTAGAGTATGTCAACTTCATAGTAGGGCAATTGTGCATTTAAGAAAGTCAATGGTTAAGCTGAAGTATATAGATTAAGGGATTCACAAGCCCGAAACTTAATCTAAACCCGGTATTACTATGGTTATATCTTCTGCACTGTTAACAATTTTAAGTTATCTCTAAGGCTCAACATCTAAGAAAATTAATGAAATTAAATAAACTCGCTATCGCTCGGGCAATATTTAATTTCATTAATTTTCTAAGATGCTTCACCAAGAGCTAACTAAAAATCGTTAAATGTGCCGTCAGATATAACCATAGTAATACCTAGTATAGATTCCTGTTTGATATTGGAATCCTATATAAATATACAAATTCATAAATACCGGTGAGTGTATCTTAACTTACTTTTTAGGGAAACTAAAAAGTAAGTATATTTTCACATTTAAAAGAGGAGAAAAGGTATGACTGAAGTGATTGCACTTTTTTTAATCGGAATATTACTGATAGTATTAAATTTTAATGCAATCAGAAAAGATAAAAGGTCGTTTAGCGGAATGCTAAAAGATAAAGAAAATAATATGCAGGATTATGAGATAGAGATTGGAAAGCTTAGAAGAGAGTTGTCTGAAACTGTATTAGAACTTCAAAAAGAGATTGAAAATTTAAAATTAACAAGAGAAACTAATAATTTAAAAGAAGTAAAATATAATGATAACTTAGAAAATCAAGAAGCTTATAAAAACTTATATGAAAGAAATTCCTATGATGATGAGAAGGTAATAAGTAAAGACTTAGAATCTGAAGGTATTGAGCAAGATTTAAGGAAAGAGTTTATAAAAGAACTTGAGGCCGTACAGAATAACAAATTAAATGAACAAAGCAAGAATGAAATTGAACATCAATCTAGAAATGCAATAGAACAAGTAAGAGAATATAATGTTGTACAGCAAAATGAGAATGAAAGTAAAAAAGAAATTAAACAAAAAGAGATAAATGAAAAGCTTGAAAAAGAAAAAAAGAAAAATTACTATAAAAAAACAGGTAATGACCTAAATAATTATGATGTAGTGGACGAAAATAATAAGAGTAACAAAAATAATGTTAAAGTAACTGAGATAAAAGCAATGCTGGATAGTGGATTATCAGTTGATGAAATATCAGAAAAAATAGGTATAGGTAAGGGGGAGGTACTATTAATAAAGGAATTATATATAAAATAAAATTATTAATAGACTTTCTAAGTGATAGGAAACTTTTAATGGGAATAGGAATAGGAATTATTATTTCTACAACTATTATGGCTGGTGCAAAAATAGAATACCAAATGAGTAAAAGTCAGATTGAAGATAAAGCTAGATCTATGGGAATGATATACCCAGATGAGGTAAAAGTATTGAATGATAAGGATAAGGGTGGGAATAAATGATAAGAAGTTTGTATACTGCAGTATCTGGCATGATAACACAGGAAGCTAAACAGGACATAATAACTAATAACCTAGCTAATGCAAATACTGTTGGCTTTAAAGCTGACAATTTGTCAATACGTAAATTTGATGATGTTCTATTAGAAAATTATGATAAGGTATCTGGAGGAAAGAACGTAAAAAATGTAATAGGCTCCATAAGTCTTGGAAGCAAATTAGATTCAGTAAATACGGATTTTACTCAAGGTATGATACAATCTACAGATAAGACTACAGATTTTGCAATTGAAGGTAAAGGTTTTTTTACAGTCCAAAGGAACGATGGAAATAACAATGGGCAGTATTATACAAGGGATGGTCATTTTCATGTAGATATGAATGGGATTTTGGTAAATGATTCTGGAGATAAAGTAATGGGAAGAAACCTGCAGACTAATCAACTAGAACCTATTAATGTTGGTAGTAGTGATTTAGTATCTGATGTAAGTGGTAATATAAGTGTAAATGGTAATAAAGTATACAAACTATATACTGTTGATTTTAATGACTATAAGACCTTAAAAAAGACAGGAGACAATTTGTATCAAGGGAATAATCCAACGGAAAACAATGCTTTAGTTAGGCAAAATTCACTAGAAAAATCTAATATTAATGTTATAAATGCAATGACTGATATGATTACAACTATGAGAAGTTTTGAAACAAACCAAAAGGTAGTACAATCCTTGGATGAGACATTGGGGAAATTAGTAAATGAGGTAGGAAGCGTAAGATAATAAGGAGTGATTTTAATTATGCTAAGAGCTTTATGGAGCAGTAGAGCTGCTATGAATGCGCAGCAGCAAAAATTAGATAGTATATCGAATAATATTGCAAATACAAATACTGTAGGTTATAAAAGGGAAGATGTAAGCTTTCAGGACTTAGTTTATGAAACTTTAAATAGAAAGGGAATTCCCACTGGTGAAAATAATACAGATACTCTTATAAATGGCACAGGGGTAAAAGCTACAAAGTGGATTAGAGATAATAGTCAGGGAAGTCTAAGAGAAACTGGTGAAAAAACCGATTTAGCCCTAGATGGAGAGGGATTTTTTAGAGTTACATTACCGGATGGAAGTAAAGCTTATGAAAGATCAGGAAGTTTTAACATAGACAGCACCGGTGAAATTGTAGATAAGAATGGTAATAGATTGGATGTAGCCTTAACGGAAGAAGGAACCAATATGTTGAATTCAGGCTCAGTTTTCACAACAGATAACTTCGCTGTAAAGGAAAATGGAGATGTTTATCTAGCTGTAGATAATAATGGCTCAAAAACTGATGTGCTTTATGGGAAAATAAATATTTATAATCCAATAGGTCAAGATTCATTAACCTCAGTTGGAGAAAATCTATATGTTCCAAATTCTGGGACTATAATGAATGTAAATACAGATGTTAATATACTTCAGGGATTTGTAGAAGGATCTAATGTAGATGTTGGAAAAGAAATGACAGATATGATAGTAGCACAAAGAGCCTTTGAGCTTAGCTCAAGAAGTCTTAAAACTGCAGATGAAATGTGGGGACTCGTAAACAGCATGAAGAGCAGATAAATGGACTAGAAGCTTCACCTAAGAATTGATACCCAGTGGTAGACAGTATAGAGTCTTCTGTCAGCCTTCACCTCAAGAACAGCCTCTAATACTGGCTCAATTTTAAAAAGGCAATTTGTTTCAATACTTTCTTTGAAAGCTGAAAAAATTAAGCCTTTTTAATATCGTCAGTATAAGAGGTTATAATCTTTTGTTCAATGCTGACTTCCACACTCTATATCTTCCCACCACTCAGGTATAAAGTTCTCTAGTTCAAGCTAATATTATTATTTCATTTCAAAACTGTTATAATTAAGGTATAAATAAACTAAAATTGTTATTAGTACATAAGAGGGGCCCCTATGAATACTGGTGATAAGTCTAGTAACTAAGTCGAATACCTATAACTATCTTAAGTTTTTGTAAACATATGACTTGTCCTCACATATAATATATGGATTCAATATTTTGGGAGGATTTATATAATGGATAATACATTTTGGAGGGATAAAAAATGCAAGGGGAAGCATGGTAGGCCTATGATGCACGGTATGTGCCCTATGATGCAGCATTGTATGCACGAAAAGGATAGTATGGATATGATGGCTCCAGTTAAAGGCGTGGAACAAGAAAATGAACCATTTATGGAGGACATACAGCAACCAATGATGGGAATGCCACATCCAGGAATGGTTATGGGGATGCATCATCCAATGATGGGAATGCCATGCCCAGAAATGGGTATGGGGATGCATCATCCAATGATGGGAATGCCGTATCCAGGAATGGTTATGGGGATGCATCATCCAATGATGGGAATGCCATGCCCAGGAATGGGTATGGGGATGCAACAGCCGATGATGGAAATGCAAGATCCAAGCATGGTAATGGGGATGCAGCAGCCGATGATGGGAATGCCATGCCCAGTAATGGGTATGGAAATGCAACAGCCAATGATGGGAATGCCATGTCCAGGGATGGGTATGGAAATGCAACAGCCAATGATGGGAATGCCATGTCCAGGGATGGGTATGGGAATGCAACAGCCAATGATGGGAATGTCATGTCCAGGGATGGGTATGGGAATGCAACAACCAACTATGGGAATGGAAATGCAGCAACCGATGATGGATATGCAAGATCAAACTATGGGAATGGGAATGCAGCAGCCGATGATGGGGATGCAAGATCAAACTATGGGAATGGGAATGCAACAACCGATGATGGGGATGCAAAATCAAACTATGGGAATGGGAATGCAGCAACCGATGATGGGGATGCAACAACCAACTAGGGAAATGGAAATGCAGCAGCCGTCGAACATTATGGGTGATGTTGGCAGCGTAAAAATGAAAAAGGTAGATATAGGTGAGATAGAAGATTAATCTTATTATAATCTATTAAAGAAAGATAATTTCACATAGAAAGACTCCATTTTTTATTAATCTTTATAAGATATAAAAAATGGAGTCTTTTAAAAATATTATTAGATTTTGTTTTATTTTTCTGAAGCCATTGCTGCAGCTAGTTGCGGTATAACCTGTTTTTTTCTTGAAAGAACACCAGGTGCATAAGCACTGTTACCATCAAGGGTTATACCAAAGGCCCTTGAAATGGCATCTTTATGACTACCTATAGCGATTAATTCTGAACCACCTCTTAATATATCTGTTACCAATAGAAGAACTAATCCGTAACCGTCAGTATCAGCTGTTTTTTCCATTAGTTCAACAACATCTTTTCTTACAGCCTCGAATCCTTCTGTATCCATAGTTGTAATTTGTCCTACTCCAACTTTAATATCACTCATAGTAAATGGTTTAAAGTCTTGGTTAAGTATTTGAGAAGGTGTTTTTCCTTCTAATGAAGATCCAGCTTTAAACATTTCTTTTGCAAACTTTTCAGCATCTATATCAGCTATACTTGCAAGCCTATTTAATACAAGTTTATCTGTATTAGTTGAAGTTGGTGATTTAAATAATAATGTGTCTGAAATAATTGCAGCACATAGAAGACCAGCAATCTTTTTAGATGGTCTTATACCATTTTCAAAGAATATAGAAGCAACTATTGTAGCAGTACATCCAACAGGTTCATTTCTAAAATATATAGGATTTCCTGTTTCAACGCCTCCAATTTTATGGTGGTCAATTATTTCTAATATTTCAGCATCCTCTAGACCATGAACAGATTGAGCTTTTTCATTATGATCTACAAGTACTACCTTCTTTTTATTTTTAGCAATTAAGTGATATCTAGAGATATTTCCTATTATTTTATTTTCAAAATTTACAACAGGGTAGCTTCTAAATCTAGTTTTAAGCATAACTTCTCTTACATCATCAATGAAGTCATCAGTTCTGAAGGATACAAGGTTATCACTAGTCATCACATGACTTACAGGAACACTTTGAGTAATTAATCTTGCGGCAGTAAATGTATCATAAGGTGTTACTATTATAGAGCAACTTTCTTCTTTAGCTCTTTGTAGTATTTCATCACTTACAGTATGGTTACCAGTTATTATCATAAGAGATGCATTACAGTTAAGTACTACGTTCTGAGCATCTTCTCTATTTCCACAGATAACTAAATCTCCCTCATCTATAAATTCTCCAGCGCTTTCAGGTTGCATTGCTGCAACAACTACTTTACCTGTAAATCTTGGATCATTTTCAGCAGCATATATGCATTTAGCTGAAAGTGTATCTAAGATATTTTCAAGTTTTGTATTGCTTTTTTCAATTACATTAGTATCCCATATATCCATATAACATGAAGTTATATTTGACTGAGATGCAAGACCGATTAATCTATCTTCATCATCAACAACAGGTAAAGTTTTAACGTTATTTTTTCTTATCATTGACCAAGCTGTTTTTAATGAAGTTTCGGCACAAATAGGTGTAACACTATCAATTTCTAAATCTGCTATTTGAGTTTTAACAGTCTCAACTAATTTTGGAACTTTAACACCAAAATAATCCAGTGCAAACTGAGTTTCTTTACTAACCTCTCCTAGTCTAATAGGAACAGCATTTACTCCAATTTTGTTTTTAAATTCAGAGTAGGAAATAGCGGAACAAATAGAATCCGTATCTGGATTTTTATGTCCTGTTATGTATACTACATCGTTCATTTGTGATGTCCTCCTAATTCAATATATAATAATGTAATTTATATGTATATAAATATTTTTCTATTTTGGGGTTTACACAATAACTAACTTATATAATCTACAACTTTTATAAGTAAAGCCCATATATATTATATACAATCCCTTCATTTTATCAAAGATATTTTAAAATAAAATTTAAATTTCTCAAATTTTACATACTACTTAATCATAATATAATGCAGCATCTTCATATATTTAATTAATGAGAGACCATGTAAAAATGTAGTACTTGGGGGGATGGAATTGATTAATGAAAGGGAATTACAAAATGGGTTAACACAGGTTGAAGCAGCTAGAAGGCTGAAAAAACATGGGCCAAACAGGCTAGAAAATAAGAAAAAGATATCTCCTGTAAAGATATTTTTATCTCAGTTTAATGATTTCATTGTTTGGGTTCTTATTGCAGCCACAATGATATCGGGGTTTATTGGGGAAAAAGCAGATGCTATTACAATATTGATTATAATTATAATGAATGCAATATTGGGTTTTATACAAGAATATAAAACAGAAAAATCCCTAGAAGCTCTAAAGGAATTAGCAGCACCTACTGCAAAAGTAATAAGAGATGGAAATATTAAAGTAATAAATGCAGAGGAAATAGTTGTAGGTGACTTATTATTACTTGAGAGTGGAGATAGAGTTCCGGCAGATTGTATGCTTGTAGAAGACAGCAACTTTATGGTGGACGAGTCTCTTTTAACGGGAGAATCTGTTGGTGTTGAAAAGAGCTCAAGAAAGAAAGATAGTTCTGCTTATATGGGGACTATAGTTCTTACTGGTAAGGGCAAAGCTAGAATTGTACAAACAGGTATGAATACTGAGATGGGTAAGATAGCTGGTATGCTCCAAAGTATTGAAAATGAGAGGTCACCTCTTAAAGAGAAGCTTAATTCTTTAGGAAAGGTATTAGTAGTAATTTGCATTGTTATATGTACAATTGTAACTTTAACAGGTATTTGGAGAGGACAAGATAAGTACGAAATGTTCCTTCTTGGTGTTAGTTTAGCAGTAGCAGCAATTCCAGAAGGCCTTGCTGCAATAGTTACAGTAGCATTAGCCCTTGGAGTTTCAAGAATGCTAAAGAGAAATGCTTTGGTTAGGAAACTGCCAGCAGTGGAAACACTAGGATGTACCTCTATAATATGTAGTGATAAAACTGGAACTTTGACAGAAAATAAAATGACAGTAAAAGCTATGTATTTTAATGGTAGAATTTTCAATGTAGATAAAGACTTAGTTCCTGAAAATTTATTACTAAAAAAGGCTTTTACATATTGTAATGACTGTAATTTTGATTTTCAGCAAAGCAATATTTCAAAAAGCTTATTTGGAGATCCTACTGAGACTGCACTAATCAAGGCATTTTTTAAAGAGAATAAAGATTTAAAAAATTTCTTAGATTTATCAAGAAGAGTATATGATATTCCTTTTGATTCAGATAGAAAAATGATGTCTGTAGTAATGAAAGAGAGAAATAAAGAAACTTGCTATGTAAAAGGAGCACCAGAAAGAATAATAAATAGATGTAAATATATATTGGACAAAGGTGAGGTAAAATTATTTACATCAGATTATAGACAAAAGGTATTGAAAGCAGTTGAAGCTATGTCCTTTAATGCATTAAGATGCATAGCTGGAGCATATAAAGAGCAGAACATTGTAAAAGGAAAAGCCTTGGAAGATAATCTAATATTTATAGGTATAGCGGGAATTATAGATCCTCCAAGAAAAGAAGTAAAGGATGCAGTTTTAAAATGCAGAATGGCGGGTATAAGAGCTGTTATGATTACTGGGGATCATAAAAACACAGCTTTTGCCATAGGTAAGGATTTAGATATTTGTAAAAATCAATCTGAAGTTATAACAGGAGAAGAATTAGATGCATTAAGTGACAAACAATTAGGTTCAAAGGTTAATAACATTTCAATTTTTGCAAGAGTAAGTCCAAACCATAAGTTGAGAATTGTAAAAGCATTTAAAACTAAAAATAAAGTTGTAGCGATGACTGGAGATGGGGTAAATGATGCACCGGCAGTTAAAGAAGCAGATATTGGTATATCAATGGGTATATCAGGTACAGATGTAACTAAAGAAGCTTCATCTATGATACTTTTAGATGATAACTTTGCTACCATTGTATCAGCAGTGGAAGAGGGAAGGGTAATTTATGATAATATAAGAAAGTTTATAAGATATCTTCTTTCCTGTAATTTGGGAGAAGTTTTAACTATGTTTTTAGCTTCACTTTTCTATTTAGATACACCACTTTTGCCTATTCAAATTTTACTAGTTAATCTAGTTACAGATGGATTACCAGCTATGGCTTTAGGGGTAGATCCAGCTGACGGTGATATAATGAGTGGAAAGCCAAGACCTAAGAATGAAAGTATATTTGCTAGAGGGTTAAGTGAAAAAATTATTGTAAGAGGTTCTTTAATTGGAGTATGTACAGTACTTGCATTTTTGGCAGGAAGGTACTATGGGTTTAACTTGAAAACCTGCAGAACTCTGGCGCTTTGTACTTTAATAATGTCTCAGCTTATACATGTATTTGAATGTAGGTCCGAAAGACATTCAATATTTGAAATAAAATTATTTACTAACTTATATCTTGTTGGAGCAGTAGCTATTTCTATAACTATGGTTCTATGTGTGCTCTATATCCCATTTATGCAAAGTGTATTTCATACAACAGCACTTGGTATTGGGCAATGGGGAATAGTGTTATTCTTCTCTGGAATAATTGCACTAATAAATAGCCTTTATTTATATTTTAAATAGAGACAATTATTAAGAGTAAAAATAAAAGGTTAGAATTGCCTTAGCAATTCTAACCTTTTATTTTTTCATTCTTTGAACTTTTTGAGTTTTCGGCATTTTTCCTTCGATAGGCACTAAGTCCTTTTTAGTAGTCATGTTTCTAATATTCATCATTTCAATATGTTCGGTAGTTCCTTTTCCTTTTCTACCTTTCAGTCCTTGAACTAAAACTAGATTTCCTTGATTTACTGTTATAAATTCAGGTTTTTTGAACCATTTATTTCTTAAGTAAACACATTTAATTACATTTTTACTTCTTTCAGGTCTTACTAAAATAGTAACAGTTATCTTATTAAATATCCATAAGATAGTCTTCTCAGAAACTTTAATAGATACTACAGTACCTTGTACTTGAGTAAGTCTATCACCATATTTCTTCAAATAGGATTTTGTGTAATATTGAGCGATTTTTTCTTTAAAACTCATATGTATAACTCCTTCATATAATGCTGAATATTCAGCAGTATTCCTAATAGAATTTCACGTACATTATAACATAATATTCTTCTTTTTAAAATATAATGAGTGATTTTTGTAGTAGTTTTCCCCATTACCTATAGATAGATGTAAAAAAAATAAATATTTTTAACAGATACATTCATATAACTGTTGCCTAAACTTGCTTGTAAGATTTCAGTTGTTGGTGTAAAATTAGCAAAGAGATAAGAAATAGGAGATGTATATATTTCTATTTAAAATACTGGAGGTATACATATGAAAAGACAAGAAGTAGCAAGAATCATAGATCATACTGTTCTAAAGGCAGAAACTTCAGCAGAGAAGGTAAGACAAATTTGTAATGAAGCCTTAGAGAATAATTTTGCTTCAGTTTGTATTAATCCTTGTAATATATCTTTAGTAGCAGAAATGTTAAAGGAAAGTGATGTTAAGGTTTGTACAGTAATAGGATTTCCTTTAGGAGCTAATACCACTGCAGTTAAAGCTTTTGAAACAGAAGATGCTATAAAAAATGGTGCACAAGAAGTAGATATGGTTATAAATATAGGAAAACTTAAAGATAAAGATTATGAATATGTAAAAAATGATATAAAAGCTGTAGTAGATGCAGCAAAAGGTAAGGCATTAACAAAGGTTATTATAGAAACTTGTCTTTTAACAGATGAGGAAAAAGTTACGGTATGTAAGTTATCAAAAGAAGCTGGAGCAGACTTTGTAAAAACTTCAACAGGATTTTCAACTGGTGGAGCAAAGGTAGAAGACATTAAGCTTATGAGAGAAACTGTAGGACCTAATATAGGAGTTAAGGCTTCAGGTGGAGTACATGATTATGCAGGCGCAAAAGCATTGGTAGAAGCTGGTGCTTCAAGAATTGGTGCCTCAGCTTCTATCGTGATATGCCAGGGAGCAGATCAGTAATATATTAGTTTAGGGGTATTAGAGCGGGTAGTCATCGGATGAAAATAAGGTATGGACTTGAATTTATCGAAAAGTTTAAGTCTATTCTTTATTTTTTTTATTTTTTGTGCCTAAATCTCTTTTTCAAGAATATTATTATAGTAAGCGGTGAAAGGGGGATGAGATATGAATAGAGAATTGACACCACAAGAAATAATCTATGATTTTAAGGTTATTAACTTTAATCAGAGAGAAGATATTGATAGTATGCCTGAATATGATCAGGTATATGAAAAGATAAAAACAGCTTTAGAAATAGAGGAAGAGGGATATAATGTTTATCTTATAGATGATTTTTCAAAAGACAAATTAGATAAGATTACTGAATTTGTAAGAAAAAAACTTGAAGCTAAAGATAAGCCCCAAGATATATGTTATGTGGTGAATAATGATGAAAAATGCCCCAAGTCCTTATTTTTACAAGGAGGCAAGGGTGTAAAACTTAAGGAAACCCTTGAAGATATACAAAAATTATATGCAGAACGTACGTATGAGTTTTATAACAGTTCTTCAAATAAAGAAAAAGAAGAAATAGTTGAAAATCTGCAGAAAAAAAGAAGTGATTTAATAAACAAACTTGTAAAAATGGCAGAAGATGATGGATTTACTATGAAGGCTACGCAAAATGGGTTTACTTTTATTCCTCTCAAAGGAGAGGGAGAATTAATGAATGAAAGTGACTATGATGATTTGAAATGCGATGAAAAGGAAAATATATTAAATAAAGTTAGTAGTTTAAAAAATAATGCTCAAGCGGTACTAGAAGAACTAAAGGATATTGAACTAGCAGAAATTGAAAAAATAAAAAAGATTATGTTAGAATATTATAATAAAGAAACAAAGGAGATAAGAGAAGAGTTTTTTTGTGAGTTTGCAGAAAATACTGAGGTTATAGAGTTCTTAAATAATGTATGTGATAGTATTGAAAAACACATAATGGAAATATACTCTATAAATTATGAGGATGATGAGGAATATATAAGTGAAATAATTTATAAGTATGTTGTTAATGTTTTAGTGGATAATAGTGAAAATGATACCCCACCTGTAATCTTTGAGGAGGATCCAAGTATTAATAACTTACTTGGTGGTATGGAATATGAGAATAAAAATGGAGTTTACACTACAGATGTAAGCTTGATTAAAGGAGGATCATTTTTAAAAGCTAATGGAGGATGTTTAATACTAAGGGCAAGTAGCCTTTTGACTAATTCTTCAGCATATTATTATTTTAAAAAGTCACTTATTAGTGGAAAAGTAGATTTAGATTATAATAGAGGATACTTAGAACTCTTGTCACTTAGTGGATTAAAGCCAGAACCTGTGAAGTTTGATGTAAAGATTATACTTATAGGTGACTATCATACCTACGATTTACTTTATAGCTATGATGAGGACTTTAAAAAAGTATTTAAGATAAGAGCTGAATATAAGTCTACATTAGATATTAATAAAGATACAAAGCAAGCTTTTTTAGGAAAAGTATCTAGTATTTGTGTTAATAATAAAATCCAAACTCTTACAGATGAAGCTATTAAAGAGTTAGCAAAGTTTCTATCAAGGAAAGCTGAAGATAAAAATAAATTTTATATTGATGATTATGAGTTAGGCAGGGTTTTAATGCTCTCAAATAATAAGGTCCAAAGAGAAAAGAGAAAATTTATAGAAGGTCAGGATATAATAGATACAGCTTATTGTGAAGAATTAATCGAAAAAGAAATAGATGAAAGTTATAGGGAAAATAAAATATTTATCAATGTGAAGGATAAGCTTGTAGGTCAGGTAAATGGATTGTCTGTTATAGATACTGGATACTCTAGTTTTGGGAAACCTATACGGATAACTTGTTCCTGTTATAAAGGAACTGGAAATATAGTAGATGTACAAAAGGAAAGTGATTTAAGTGGTAAAATTCATAATAAAGCTATAAATACATTAAGAGGATTTATGAATACATTAATGGGAGGATATGAGAAACTGACCGTTGATTTTCACTTAAGCTTTGAGCAGTTATATGGAAAGATAGATGGAGATAGCGCTTCTGTAGCAGAAGTTATTTCCATGATATCTTCTTTGAGTAAAATAGGAGTAAAACAAAATATAGCGGTTACTGGTTCTATAAATCAGTTTGGAGAAGTACAGCCAATTGGTGGTGTAAACGAGAAGATAGAGGGTTTCTTTAAAATATGCAAACTAGTAGATACTATAAAAGATAAATGTGTACTAATTCCTGAATCAAATGTAAATAGTCTTGTATTAAATGAGGAAGTTGAGGAAGAGATTAAAAAAGGAAATTTTCATATATACTCTATGTCTCATATTAAAGATGCAGTGGAAGTTCTTATGGGAGAAAATGACATGGGATATAACGAAGTAATGGATATGGTAGCAAAAGAATCAAAAAAATATTTAGGTAAAGGTGAAAATAGAAAAAAGAAAGAACAGTAGATAACAGCACCAAAAGTTAGCTAGTGCTGGTCTACCTATGTGAAGCTCTTCTGCACTGTTAACAATTTAAAGCTATCTCTAAGGCTTACACCAAAGAAAATTAACGAAATTAAATAAACTCGCTAGCGCTCAGACAATATTTAATTTCATTAATTTTCTAAGGTGTTTCGCCAAGAGCTAGCTTTAAATTGTTAAATGTGCTGTCAGAGATGCACATAGGTAGACCTAATACTAGCTAATTTTTGATTGAGAAACCATATATAGAGACAAACAACTGTAATTTATACATTAAACCTAAAGTTTACTATATCGCCATCCTGCATAACATATTCTTTTCCTTCAAGTCTGAAATAGCCTTTTTCTTTAGCTGCAGATTCTGAACCTACTTCTACTAACTTGTCATAAGAAATAGTTTCAGCTCTAATAAATCCTTTTTCAATATCTGAATGGATTTTTCCAGCTGCTTGAGGTGCTTTTGTTCCTATTTTTATAGTCCAAGCTCTTGCTTCTTGAGGACCAATAGTTAGAAAACTCATAAGACCTAAAAGCTTATAGCTTGCATGAATTAACTTATCAAGACCAGATTCCTCAAGTCCGTATTCTTCAAGCATTTCTTTTTTCTCATCTTCATCCAGGGTAGAAAGTTCTTCCTCAATTTTAGCTGAAATAACTACTACTCCAGATTCTTCATTAGCGGCAAATTCTTTAACTTTCTTTACATAATCATTATCTAAGTTTCCTGAAACCAAATCATCTTCAGAAATATTTGCTGCATATAATACTGGTTTCGTTGTAAGTAAGAAGAAGCCGTTAACAACTTCTGATTCATCTTCAGTTAGTTCTAAAGTTCTAACTGGTTTGCCTTCTTCAAGATGATTCTTAATTCTTATCATTAAGTCATACTCAGCTTTTGCTTCCTTATTCCCGCTTCGTGCAAGTTTAACTACTTTTTCTATTCTTCTATCCATAACTTCCATATCTGAGAAAATAAGCTCAAGACTTATAGTTTCAATGTCACGAATAGGGTCTATAGTAGCATCTACATGAACTATGTTAGGGTCGTCAAAGCATCTTACTACATGAACTATTGACTCAACTTCTCTTATGTGTGATAAAAATTTGTTTCCTAGTCCTTCTCCTTTGCTTGCTCCTCTAACTAATCCTGCTATATCATAGAACTCAATAGCTGTAGGTATTTTCTTTTTTGAACTATATATTTGTTGAAGTACGTCTAATCTTTTATCTGGAACACTAACTACTCCAACATTTGGTTCTATTGTACAGAATGGATAGTTAGCTGATTCAGCTCCTGCCTGTGTTATAGCGTTAAATAAAGTACTTTTACCTACATTAGGTAAACCTACAATTCCTAATTTCATATATGTACATTCCTTTCTTAATAACTTATATTTGCAATTTAAATCTATTAAATTATACTCTACAAAGTCAGCTATTTCAAGAAAAGGTAGTGATTATGTAGTAAAAGTAAGATATTTTGATAATTTTATAAGATTAATTTTATATAGCAATGAGGATTTAGTTAGAAATTTTAAAATAAAGCTTCAAATTATATAGGTAATTTTATTAAGAAAAAATAGTCGTATTTAGTATTGATTTAATCGATTTAAAGATGACAAATTACAGGATTTGAATAAATTTTACACTATGTGAGATAAATAAAACCATATAACTGTAAACATTAAAAAAACGTAAGTCGATAAAGCTTGAAAAAACAATTTTAATAGGTTTAAAAAAAAAATTAAAAAAGGTTTTTAAAAAGAGGAAATTTTATGGTATTATAGAATAAGTAATCTTAGTGGTTAAAAGTGGGGTAAAGTGGAGCAAAATAACAAAATAGGGGTGCAGTAATGTTTATAGGGGAATATGAGCATGCCTTAGATAGTAAAAATAGAATAATTGTCCCTTCAAAGTTCAGAGAAGAACTGGGAAATAAATTTATCCTCACAAAAGGTTTGGATGGTTGTTTATATGCATACCCCTTAAGTGAATGGGCAACACTAGAGGAGAAATTAAAGAAGCTCCCTTTAACTAGTAAAAATGCACGGGCTTTTGTAAGATTCTTTTTTTCAGGAGCCAATGAAATGGAAATGGATAAACAAGCCAGGGCTCTAATTCCACAAAGCCTTTTAGAATATGCTGCGATAAAAAAGGAAATAGTAAGTATAGGTGTATCAAATAGAGTGGAGATATGGAGCAAAGAGAGCTGGGAAGAGTATAATAATTCAAATATAGATTTTGATAATATAGCAGAACAGATGAGTGAGCTTGGAATATAAGAAAATGAATGGGGTTATACATAGTAATAATAAATTAGGACAGGACGAAGTGTGGTAGAAATATAAGAAAAATTGGAGGAAGTAAGATATGGAGTTTAAACATGTATCAGTTTTATTAAATGAGTGTATAGAAGCATTGAACATAAAGGAAGATGGAATATATGTAGATTGTACTCTTGGAGGAGGGGGCCATTCCTATGAGATAGCTAAAAGGTTATCTAATAATGGAAGACTAATAGGGATAGATCAAGATACATCTGCGTTAAGTGCAGCCAAGGAAAAATTAAAAGAGTTTAATAATGTTACATATGTTCATAATAATTTTTACAATATAGATTCAATTTTAAAGGAACTAAATATAGATAAAGTAGATGGAATATTGATGGACCTAGGAGTATCATCATATCAGCTGGACGAAGCTGATAGAGGATTTAGCTATATGAAGGATGCACCCTTAGATATGAGAATGAATAGAGAAAGCGATCTCTCAGCCTACGATGTAGTTAATACATATAGTGAGGAGCAGCTTTTTAAAATAATAAAAGAATATGGTGAAGACAATTTTGCTAAAAGGATAGCTAAATTTATAGTAGATAGAAGAGGAGATGAAGGTGTAAAAACTACAGGAGAGCTTGTGGATATAGTAAGAGCTGCTATACCAGCAAGGTTCCAAAAAGATGGCCATCCAGCAAAAAGGACTTTTCAGGCTATAAGAATAGAAGTAAATCAGGAGCTTGAAATACTAAATAAAGCTGTGGAAGATAGTGTAAACAATCTCAATCCTAGTGGAAGAATAGCAATTATAACATTCCATTCATTAGAAGATAGAAAAATAAAAGTGAAATTTAAAGAATTAGAAAAGCCATGTACATGTCCACCGGATTTTCCTATTTGCATATGTGAAAAAGAACCTACAATTAAAATCATAAGTAGAAAGCCAATAGAACCTTCTAAGGAAGAAACGGAAAACAATTCAAGAAGTAGAAGTGCAAAGCTTAGGGTAGCTGAGAAAATTTAGTTCTAAAAATTTTGTGGGGTGAATAAAGTGATAGTGGTAAATGAAAATAGTGTTATACGCGGTAATACTGTTCTTAAACCTGATTATAATCCTTATATAGATGACCAATCCGAAAGAGAAGAAAAAAGAAAAAGAAAGTTAAAACAGAATAAGCAAAGAAACAGAAGAATGAGAAATAAGATTAAAGTTATGAGGAATATTGCTTTAGTATTTATTACAGGACTGACGCTTGTAGGAAGATATTGTATTATTTATGATATGCAAATGGAATTAAATTTAGTAAAATCAAGTATAAGTACAGTTAATAAGGAAAATGAAAATTTAAAGGTAGAGTTGGTTAAATATAATAATTTACAACTCATAGAAGATACGGCAATAAATAAACTTCAGATGGTAAAACCTGATAAAAGTCTAGCGATATATACCAATTTAGATAAAGAAGTTATACAATCTAGAGAAAAGAAAAAAGAAATAGAAGCACAACAGAATATTTGGAATAAGTTAAGAAAGATATTATTTTAATCTAAAGATTCTCATAAGGATTTGAATACACTATAGGATGAAGTGAAGAGTAACTTGCTCTAATGATATTAATATTTACAGTAATGTTTAGCGGAGGTAAATAGGTTGGTTAAAAAAGAATACAGGGATAAAGTTATCATTAGAAAAAGAATGGTAGTTGTTTTCAGTTTTCTTTTACTTACGTTTTGCTTACTATTTAGCAGAATGTTTTACATAATGGTATACCAATCCCAAAAACTTAAGTCATTGGCAATTGATCAATGGACAAGCGAAGTGAAAATTGATGCCAAAAGAGGAAGAATCCTTGATAGAAATGGACATGAGCTTGCTGTGAGTGCAAATGTGTATAGAGTAGACTTGGACATGAATACTTTAAGAGACACAATGAAGGAAAAGAAGCTATCACAAGATCAAGTATCTGAAAAGCTTGCAGGAGCTTTATCTATGGATAAGGCTGAAGTATCAAAAATTTTAGGTAGGACACTTCCTGGAGGGCTTCCACTTGGTTCTGCTACATTAAAAAGAAGAATTGAAAAAGATGCAGCAGATAAAATTAGAGAGTTAAGTTTAAATGGAGTTCTAGTATCGGCGGATACTAAAAGATATTACCCTAACAATAATTTTTTGGCACATGTACTTGGACATACCAACTCAGATGGAAATGGGCTTACAGGTGTAGAACTTTACTATAACAAGGAGTTATCAGGTACTCCAGGTGTTAGAATAGCAGAGACTGATAGAAAGAGCAAGGATCTTCCATATACTATATCAGAATACTCCAAGCCTGTAGACGGAAAAGATGTAATTTTAACTATAGATGAAATGATTCAGCATTTTGCTGAAAAAGCAGCAGATCAGGCTATAAAGGATAATAAAGCAAAGGCAGTTACAATAATTGCTATGGATCCTAAAAGTGGTGAAATACTTGCTATGGTAAATAAACCAGATTATAATCCTAATGATCCTTGGATTAAGGGGGTTTCCTATGCTGAACTTCAAAAAACCTGGAGAAATAGAGCTGTTAGTGATACTTTCGAACCAGGATCTATATTTAAGGTGTTTACAGCAGCAGCAGCTCTTGAAGAAGGTGTAGTTAGCGAAAATGATAAGTTTATATGCACAGGAAGTTTTACAATAGGAAAGAGACTAATTCATTGTTGGAAAACTTCAGGTCATGGAGAACAAAATTTTGTAGAAATATTAAAAAATTCATGCAATGCAGGGTTTGCTGCAGTTGGAAAGAAATTAGGTAAGGAAAACCTATATAAATATATTGTGAAATTTGGTTTTGGTGAAAAAACAGGGGTAGATTTACCTGGAGAAGCTAAAGGAATTATAAAGAAACCAGAAAACATAAGTGATATTGACGTAGCTACTATATCCTTTGGTCAAGCTAATACTGTATCCTGTGTTCAATATTTAACTGCATTAAATGCAGTAGCTAATGGGGGGACCTTAATAAAACCTCATGTTATGAAAGAAATAGCGCACTACGATGAAAATAAAAATATTGATATAACAGATCAGAAATTTGATATATCGGGCAATAATAGTAAAAAGATATTAGGTACAGATAAATTAGCACAGCTAAGAGGATATTTAGAAAAAGTTGTTGCTGAAGGTGGAGGTAAAAAGGCATTTATAGAAGGCTACCATATAGCAGGAAAAACAGGAACAGCACAAAAGGCTGGTGCTGGAGGCTACCAACAAGGAAAATATGTAGCATCATTTGCTGGTATGGCTCCAGCAAATGACCCTAAGATAACAGTTATGGTATCAATAGATGAACCAGATCCATCAAACTACTATGGAGGTCAAATATCTGCGCCAGTAGCCCAACAGATATTCAATGATGTATTTAATTACCTAGCTATGAAAAGTGATGCCAGCAGTGATGATATAGCTAAGAGTATGCTTAAGGATGTAGTTGTACCAGATGTAAGAGGTATGAAAAAGGCTGATGCAGAAAAGGTATTAAAGGATCAACACTTGGATGCGGAATCAGATGCTAATGGCGATTATATTGTAGATATGAATCCTAAACCAGGTTATACCGTTAAAGAAGGAAGTAAAATTGTACTTTACACAGGTAGCACACCAACTTATAATAAAGTAGTATCAGTTCCGGATGTTACTGGATTAAGTCGTGAAAGAGCTGTATCAGTATTTAATAGTGTAGGGTTAAAAGTAGAATTTGACGGTGAAGGAATGATATCTGATCAAAGCATTGAACCAGGAAAAGAAGTAGAAAAAGGTACGAGTATAATGCTTCATACAGAACTAATAGGAGATTAATTTTTAGGCATGCAATGCATATAGAGGATTTTTATATGTGCTGCATGCTAATGCTATGTTTAAGTAAGGAGAGTTGAATTTATGAGATTAAAACAAATATTAGAAGGAATAGATTGTAAGCTTATTAAGGGTAATGATGATTTAGAAATAAGAGAAATACAATATGATTCAAGAGAAGTTAAGAAGGGTGATTTATTTGTTTGTATCGAGGGATATAGCACAGATGGTCATAAGTATGTAGATAGTGCATTTAAAAATGGGGCAGTAGCTATTATCTGCGGCAAGGATGTAGAGAATCTTCCAGATTGTACTGTAATAAAGGTTGAGGATAGCAGAAAAGTGTTAGCTTTAGCTTCAGCTAATTACTATGATAGACCGGCAGATAAGCTTAAGGTTATAGGAATAACAGGTACCAATGGAAAAACCACCTCTACTTTTATGATGAAATCAATATTAGAAACAGCAGGCTATAAGGTAGGACTTGTTGGAACTATTGCAAATTATATTGGAGATAAAAAAATACCATCACATAGAACTACCCCTGAATCTTTAGAATTACAAAAGTTATTTAAAGATATGGTTGATGATGGCGTTCAATATTGTGTAATGGAAGTATCATCTCATTCCTTATACCTTGATAGAATTTACGGGGTTAAGTTTTCCCAGGCAATATTCACAAATTTAACAAGAGATCATTTAGATTTTCATAAGACTTTTGAAAACTACTATGATGCAAAGCTTATATTATTTAAAAACACATTAAATTCAATTATAAATGTGGATGATCAATATGGTGAAAGAGTCTATAGTGATGTATTAGGATGTAGAAGCTCTTATTCAATAGATAAAACTTCTGATATAACAGGAAGTAATTTACATATGCATTCTAGAGGTGTTGATTTTAATATAACATATGAAAATGAGACTGAGCATATAAATTTAAATATACCAGGAAAATATAATGTAATGAATGCACTAGGAAGTGCTGGGGCATGTTTAAGAGAAGGAATATCTCTTAAAGTTGTAAAAAAAGGTCTAGAAGATATGCTCTGTGTGCCAGGAAGATGTGAAATAGTAACTAAAGATTATAATTTGGGTTATGAAGTTATAGTTGATTATGCGCATACTCCAGATGGATTAGAAAACATCTTGAAAACTGCAAGAGAATTTACAAAAGGAAGACTTATTAGTGTATTTGGTTGTGGAGGAGACAGAGACAATACCAAGAGACCTATTATGGGTAAAATAGGTACAGAATTAAGTGATTTATCTGTAATTACATCAGATAATCCTAGAACAGAAGATTCAATGTCAATAATAAATGAAATAACTACAGGTATAGAAAAAGATAATTATATTGTTGTAGAAAACAGAAGAGAAGCTATTAAAAAAGCTATGGAAATGGCTAGAAAAGACGATGTTATAGTTGTAGCAGGGAAAGGCCATGAAGATTACCAAGTTTTAAAGGATAAAACAATACATTTCGATGAAAGAGAAATTATTGCTGAAATAGTTAAGGGGTTATAGGAAGGAGGTTGTTTATAGTTGGAGCATATGACACTCGATGAAATAGTTAGTGCAGTACAAGGAGAAGTTGTGCTTAAAGGTGAATTTACTGGATTTAATGTGGTAAGCACAGATACTAGAAAGATAGAGAAAGACAACATTTTTATTGCGCTCAAAGGTGATAAGTTTGATGCAAATGAGTATATAAAGGAAGCTAGTGAAAAGGGAGCAGCAATATGTATTGTTGATAGCATTAAATACAACGCAGAAGAAATTCAAAAGCATACTACTGTTATTAAAGTTCAGAATACAGGAAAGGCTTTACTGGATTTAGCAGAGTTTTATAGAAGTAAGTTGAATTTAAAGGTAGTTGCAATTACAGGGTCTACAGGTAAAACTTCTACTAAGGATTTAGTAGCATCAGCCCTTAGTTCCAAATATAAAGTTTTTAAAACAGAGGGGAATTTTAATAATCAGATAGGTCTTCCTCTAATGATATTTAAGCTTGATAATAGCTATGATATTGCTGTTCTAGAAATGGGAATGAACAACTTAAATGAAATTCATTCCATGGCAAAGGCTGCAAGGCCGAATCTTGCTTTAATTACAAATGTAGGAACAGCTCATATTGGAATGCTTGGTAGTAGAGAAAATATATTAAAAGCAAAGCTTGAAATAACAGATTTTTTTAATGATAAAAATATATTAGTGATAAATGGAGATAATGATTTACTTTCTACAGTTAAAACTGATAACTTTAGAATAGTTAAAACTGGTGTAGATAGTGATGTGGAATTTAAAGCAGAGGATATACAAATGGGAGAGGCTTCTGTAGATTTTACATTGAGAGAAAATGGACATAATAGTGGAGAGAAGTTCCATGCAGATGTGCCAGGAAAACATACTATATCCAATGCACTATTAGCCATAGCCTGTGGCAAGCTTTTAAATATGGAGAATAGAGAAATTAATGAAGGATTTAAAAACTTACAAACTACAGCAATGAGATTAGACATAATCAAAGGAAATAAGTTTAATATAATCAATGACTGTTATAATGCAAATCCTGAGTCCATGAAAGCGGCTATAGAGGTTCTTAAAAATGTAAATTCTAATAGAAGAGTTGCGATACTCGGAACTATGGGTGAGCAAGGGCAGGTTGCTTTTCAGTCACATAGAATTGTAGGGCAGTGTGCTGCAGAAAATGAAATAGACTTATTACTAACACTAGGTGAATTCAGTAATGCCTATGAAGAAGGATTTAAGGACGGTTTAACTAATAAATCCAAAGGTGGATTTAAGTCTTTCGATGACTATGATAAAGCTGTAGAGTATCTTTTAAATGAATATTTAAAACCTGGTGATACAGTTTTAGTAAAGGCATCAAGGGCTGAAAAGTTCGAAAAAATAGTAGATAAACTAAAGAAGAATAACGGATAAGAGGAGGTGAAGACGCTCTAATCTTAGAGCGACAATATATAATGGATAGACTAATTTATTCAGTTCTAGTTGCATTTTTAATATCAATTTTAGAGGGACCTATTATAATTCCTTTATTACACAAACTAAAATTTGGCCAAAGTATAAGAGAGGAAGGTCCTAAAAGTCACCAAAAGAAAGCAGGAACCCCTACTATGGGAGGAATAATATTTATAATTTCCTCATTTTTAACTATGCTACTTATAGTTAGAAAACCTGGTGATGAGGCTATGGTTGCACTATATGCTTTTGTAGCATTTGGAATAATAGGTGCATTAGATGATGGCTTAAAGATTATCCGTAAGAAAAATTTAGGACTTAGAGCTTATCAAAAAATGATTCTTCTTTTAGGTGTATCAGGTGCTTTTGCATATTATGCAGCTCACAATCCTTATATAGGTACATCTATAATATTGCCTTTTGCACATAAAACTTGGGATTTAGGAGTATTTTATATTCCATTTATTATAATTTATTTTACTGGAACAACCAATGCAGTTAATTTAACTGACGGACTTGATGGATTGGCTACATCTGTAACATTATTAGTTATGACCTTCTTTTCCTTAGTAAGTTTTGCTACGGGACATTATACTTTAGCAATATTTTGTGCAGTAGTTGCAGGTGCTCTTTTAGGATTTCTAAGATATAATGCTTTCCCAGCTCAGGTATTTATGGGGGATACAGGGTCTTTAGCTTTAGGTGGAGCTGTTGCAGCTATAGCTATGATACTAAAAATGCCATTATTGGTTATAATAGTAGGTGGAATTTATGTAATGGAAACATTATCTGTTATACTTCAAGTAGCATCATTTAAGCTTACAGGAAAGAGGATATTTAAGATGAGTCCGATACACCATCATTTTGAATTATCTGGTTGGCATGAAACAAAAGTAGTTTCCATATTTTGCATTGTTACGGTTGTTTTATGTCTAGTAGCATTTTTGTCACTATTAGTTTGGATTTAGAGTTGCTGGCTTGATAGGAGTAATCAGGTAGGAGGAATAAAGATGAGTAAACCTGGTAATAAAATGGGGCCCATTGATTTTATGCTTTTTTCAACTATAATGCTTCTAGTAGCTATTGGAGTTGTTATGGTATATAGTGCTAGCTCCTATAGTGCATTTTTTAATCCTGTATTTAAAAATGATAGTATGTATTTTTTAAAGAAACAAGGGGCAGTGGCTATAGTTGGAATAGGAGCTATGTTTCTTGCTATAAAAACTGATTATCATAAGATAAAAAAATACACAAAAATAATTATGATAGGGGCTGTAATGCTTCTATCTGCGGTATTTGCTTTTCCACCAGTAAATGGTGCTAGAAGGTGGATTAATCTTGGTCCAGCTTCATTGCAACCTTCAGAAATCGCTAAATACATTGTGGTCTTATATATGGCTAAAAGTATTGAAAAGAAAGGTGAGAAGATTAAGAGTTTAGGTCACGGAGTTATACCATATCTTCTAGTTTCTGGTTTCTACGCAGGAATGGTATTTCTAGAAAAGAACCTAAGTATTGCCGCAGTAATAATGATAGTTACACTTATCGTACTTTATGTGGCAGGAGCAAAAACTTCTCATATGCTTGGATTAATTGGATTGGTAGGATTAGCTGGTGTAGCAGGTATATTGTTTGAGCCTTATAGAATGGCTAGATTCACTAGTTTCTTGGACCCTTGGGCAGATCCAAAAGGCAAGGGATATCAGCTAATTCAATCCTTATTGGCTTTAGGATCTGGTGGAATATGGGGTATGGGACTCGGAAAATCAAGGCAAAAGTGCTACTACATACCAGAGCCTCATAATGATTTTATATTTTCTATAATTGGAGAAGAGCTAGGGCTCATTGGCTGTACTTTAATCGTCATATTATTTGTTGTTTTTATATGGAGAGGAATCGTTACGGCGGTAAGGGCAAAGGATACCTATGGAACTCTTTTGGCTACGGGCATTACATCTGTAGTAGCGGTTCAAGCAATAATAAATATAGCCGTTGTTACAGGTTCGATGCCAGTAACAGGAGTACCTCTACCATTCATAAGCTATGGAGGATCATCTCTGGTGTTTAACCTAGTCGCCATGGGTGTACTCCTCAATATATCAAGGCAAAAAGAATAGAATTAATTCTTGTATAGCATTGCATTAAGCAATGCTATAATTTGTATAAAATGAAATTTATTACAAATAAAATTTAATGAATAATTTAATGAATAATTTAATGAAATTAATTGTATGAAGTGTTATTATATATATATCTTATACAGTGAACTAAGATGGGTTGGTGGAATATGGGTAAAATTACAAGTAAAACAGATAATGAATTAATCTTAAGAAGAAGAAGAAAAAAGAAACTACGAAAAACATTTTTGTTATTCACGCTAATGATATCGCTATTTGTTACCCTTTGTCTAAAGCTTCCATATTTTAACATAAAGGCTATTCAAGTACTTGGAACTAAAAATATTTCACAAAATGATATTATCTTGCTTTCTAAAATAAGCGCTGGTAATAATATGTTTTATATCCATCTAAGAGATAGTGAAAATAATATTTTAAGCAACCCTTATATATATAGTGCTGAAATTGTAAGAAAATTTCCTTCCACTATACAAATAAATGTAAAAGAGAGAGAAGCTGTATTTTACAATATAAAAGATAATAAGAATCTAGTAATTGATAAAAATGCTATTGTATTGCAGCAAAGAGACGATATAAAAGGTATGAAGCTAATCAAATTGGATGGACTTGATTATAGTAAAGTTGAGCTTGGTAAAACTATTGATGATGCAGATAGTAGAAGAGTAGATATCGTAAAAGCTTTAGGCGATATTATTGCAAATAATAAAATTTTAGGCATAGCATCTGTTGATGTAAGTAATTCTGTAGATATTAAAATATATTGTGGCAGTATTTTGATAAAAGTTGGAAGTGAAGATGATATCGATAAAAAGATGAATAAAGCTTTAAATATACTTGAGAGAAAAGAGGTAAAAGGAGCAAAGGGATACATTGATGTAAGTTTTGATGGTAATCCTGTATTCTTTATACAAAAGTAGGAGGATGTAGTAGATGCGTAGAGTTAGATCGCAGGTTGGCGTTGCTATGGTATGTGCAATATTAGGATTTATGGTTGTATATCAATTTAAAGTTCTTATGAAGCAAGATAAAGCACTAAATTCTAATAATAAAAATAGTACGGATGTTACTGTTGAGATAGAGCAATATAAGAAACAAAAACAAGAACTAGAAGGGAAAGTTGATGAACTTCAGAATCAAGTTAAAAATTATGAAAAGGCAGCAGCAGGGAAAAGTGATGCTACAAAAAATCTGTTGAAGGAACTTGAAGATACGAGAATGATTACAGGAATTACAGATGTAAGCGGACAAGGTATAACTATTTATCTTACACCAGACACTAAAATTTTTGGCAACAATACAGAGGATCATTTAACAGATAAACACTTAGTTTACCTTGTAAATGAATTGCGATTTGCCGGAGCTGAGGCTATATCTATAAATGATATAAGAATAGTTTCAAGAACTGGAATAAGAAATGCAGGTAATTATATATTAATAAATGATGAAAAAATATCTCCTTCAAGAAGAATTGTAATACAGGCAATAGGAGATAAGAATTTGTTATATAGTGCAATGAGTTTTCCAGAAGTTTTTTCGGATTTTAAAGGTTTATGTGATGTGAAATTTGAAAAAGCGGATGATATTATAATAAAGAAGTATAATAAAACTTACAAGTTTGAGTATGCTAAATCAATTAAAGAGTGAAGTGGAAACTTGAGTCAGATGGGGTTTCAAAACCCACCTGATTCTTAGTTGAACGAATCCAGGGACGTAGCGGCTCTTTACTCCCTCTTTGGGAAAAGCAGAGAGCCCAAATCTCTGATTTGGTGCGAATCGCTTTCACACCGTGCGTAGGGAGTATTAGAGCGGGTAGTCATCGGATAAATTAATAGGTATTATATGTTCTATTTTTTACAATTACAATTCACTATAAGGGAGTGTTATCTAGGATGGTTGGTTTTTTGGGGCTTATAATTGGAATTATAGTTGGTATTGTTTGGAAAGTAAATATTCCAGATCAGTTTTCTCCATATATGTCTGTAGCAATATTAGCTTGTTTAGATTCTGTGTTTGGGGCTGTAAAGGGAAGTCTTGCTAAGAATTTTCAGCCGGATATATTTATATCAGGATTTTTTGGAAATGCAGTATTGGCTGCAGGACTTGCTTATTTAGGTGATAAACTAGGGGTACCTATATATCTTGCAGCAGTTATAGTTTTTGGAGGAAGAGTGTTTGATAACTTCGCAATAATAAGAAGATTATTAATAGAGAAAGCTAGATCTCGTCAATGAGGTGGAAATAAATGAAAAATAACGAGGCTAATACTTTTGTATTCATAGCTTCTATAATTATAGGTATACTAATATCAATGAATATTAGTTTCTCAAGAAGTAATGAAAGCGTATTTTTAAGTGCGAAGCAGTATCAGGATGCATACAACTATAAAAATAAATTATATAATAATATTGTTGGACTTGTAGAGCAATATGACAAGTATTCTTCTAAACTGGAAAAATATAAAAATAATGAACAAAGTGAAGAGCAAGTTGCAAGTGCAATAGAAGAAGAACTAAGTGAAAATGAAATAATACTTGGAAAAACCGCTGTAGAGGGTCAGGGAATAAAGATAAATCTAAATGATGCCGGTACAGAAGATGTGGAAAATGTTTTTGATTATCAGCTAAGACTTATTCATAATACCGATATAATACAGGTGTTCAATGATTTAAGAAATGCTGGAGCAGAAGCAATCTCAATAAATGGCCAAAGAGTAGTGGATAGTTCAGAAGTCTATTGCAGCGGACCTTTCTTAAGAGTAAATGGCGTAAAAATAGCAGCTGAATTTAGTATTTATGCTATTGGAAATAAGGAAGTTCTATATAATTATATGATGTCAAATGAAAATTATCTAAAAACTTTGATGATTAGAAAAATAAGAGTAGATGTAGATCAATCAGATAAAATACAAATTCCAGCTTATACAGGGGAGCAGAAAGAAGGCTTCATGAAAGTAAAATAATGAGCTACTACAATTTATTCCAATATATATCCTTAATATGTTTAAATTAATTAAAAAATTAATTAATTTTTGAAGGAATTTTAAATTTTATGAAGAATAGTATTAGTAATCAGATGGTAAATTAGGAAATTGGGAAATTTTACAAATAATTAACCATCTAAAAATTCAATTTGGCATTAAAAGGAGACGATAAAGTTGTCAGTTGAAGAAAATATAATCGGAGTTAAAACAACTATTCCTAAAGATGTTACTTTAATAGCAGTTTCGAAGACGAAGCCTATTGAAGCAATAGAAGAAGCTTATCGCATTGGAATTAAGGATTTTGGTGAAAACAAAGTCCAAGAACTTGTAGATAAGTATGATAAGCTTCCTAAAGATATAAGATGGCATTTAATAGGTCATCTTCAAAGAAATAAAGTTAAATATATAGTTGGAAAAGTACATCTTATCCATTCTCTAGATGGTATAAAACTTCTAGATGAAATAGAAAGGCAGTACAAAGCTAGTGATATAACAGCCCAGGCATTGATTCAGATAAATATAGGGAAAGAGGAAAGTAAAACAGGAGTTTACCTAGAGAATTTAGAAGAATTATTAGAAGCTTGTGAAGGATGTAATCATGTAAAAATAAAAGGGCTTATGGCAATTATTCCTCAAGTAAGTGAGGAAAGCTGTAGGGATTACTTTAAACAAATGAAAAGTATATTTAACGACATAAAGAAAAGAAAATTTAACAATATAGCCATGGAAGTATTATCTATGGGTATGACAAGTGATTATGAAATTGCAGTTAAAGAAGGCTCAAATATGGTAAGAATAGGTTCAGGTATATTTGGAAAAAGAAATTATAATAATAAATAGGAGGTAACTTATTATGGCTGGTAAAGTTATAAACAAAATGATGGGATTTTTAGGATTAGAGGATGATTTAGAAGAAATAGAAGAAGAAAAGGAAGAGAAAAAGGCTGTTAATGGTATTGCGGAAGTGGAGCCTATTATGTCAAACAATAAAAGGCAGAATAAAGTAGTAAGTATACATACTACTATTTCAGCAAAGGTTAAAATCGTTAAACCTACTACCTATGAAGAAGCTGCAGATATTTGTGATGAAGTTAAAAATAGAAAAATTGTAGTAATAAATACAACTGGGTTAGAGCCAAGAACTGCTCAGAGGCTTTTAGACTTTATGGGAGGTGCAAGTTATGCCTTAGGTGGAGATTTAGAAGAAGTGGAAAGAGGCGTATACATATTGTCACCAGCAACTGTAGAGGTAAGTAATGACTTAAAAAGCGAGTTATCTGGCAAAGGGCTTTTTAGCTGGAATAAATAATTACGGAGGGTACGATGATAGATACTTTAAGAGTTGCAATATCCTTGCTGTTTAGATTTCTTGAGGGGGCCATATTTATAGAGGTTATTTTATCTTGGGTTATGCCGGGAAAAAGTAATGCATTTTTAAGTTTTTTAAGAATATTTACAGAACCTTTTATGGCACCAGGAAGAAAGATTCAAGAGAAACTTATGCCCCGTCTTATGATTGATTTTTCACCTATAATTGCTTTGTTTATACTTGATATTTTGAGAACAGTTATATTTAGCATTATATAATGAAAGATTATGGATAAAAAAACTTTTCTAAATAGGTTTAATTCAGAAGACAGTAGCATAGTTTCTAGTATTTACGATAAAATAGTTTTAGCTAAAAAAACCAATAGAACTATTTACACAGGAGAATTTTATACACCGAACATATGGAAACCTATTGAGAGCATTTGTATGGAACTGGGTATTGGAGTATATACAAATGGTATCTTTGAAGATGCTGAAAGAAAAATTATGGCATTTTCTTATGATGAGGTGTGGGATTATCCAATAAGTTTAATTAAAATTACATGTAAGGATAAGTTCAATAAGCTTAAACATAAAGATTATTTAGGATCAGTAATGTCTCAAGGAATAAAAAGAGAAAAGTTTGGAGATTTGATCTTAAAGAATGATGAGTGTTATTTAGCTGTGCAGTTGGAAATAAGTGATTATATTAGAATGAATTTAAAAAGCGTAAGTAGATGTACTTGTGCTATAAGTGTTTTAGATACAAGCATAACTGAAATTCCTGTATATGATTTTCAAACAATTATTGTGAATGTTTCCTCTCTGAGAATTGATTGTGTTGTTAGTAGCTTGTGTAACACATCAAGGAGTAAAGCAGATGAATTAATTAGACAAGGCAAGGTGCTTATAGATTATTCTGAGGCTTTAAGAAAAGATAAAATATTGAAAAGTGATTGTATAGTAACTGTAAGAGGATATGGAAAATTCAAAATTATAGAAGAAGCAGGATGGACAGGAAGTGGAAGAACAAAGATTGTTGTAAAAAAATTTATTTGATACGAGGTGTTCACAATGCAAATAACATCTATAGAAATAACTAATAAGGAATTTAAAAAGGTTATTAGAGGATATAGTCAAGAGGAAGTTGATGAATTCCTAGACAAAATAGCTGAAACCTATGAGGCACTTTATAAGGAAAATTCATCTTTAAAAGAAAAGATTCTTAGTTTTGAAGAAAAAGTAAACCACTATAATAAGATGGAAACTACCATACAAAATACTTTGCTTTTAGCTCAGAATGCATCCGATCAAGCAAGAGAGAATGCTAAAAAGGAAAGTGAATTGATTTTAAAAAATGCTAATGATACAGCCCAAAAGGTAATAGACAAAGCTCATAGTGATGTAATCCATATTAATGATGAATTTGAAAAAATGAAACGGGAATTTAGTAAATTTAGAACTAAGTTTAGAAGTTTCATGGAATCACAACTTGAAATGTTTGATGATATGGAAAAGGAATTTGTAAAGAATTACAATATAGGATATGAAGTTAGTGAAAATGTAAATAAAGATGTAAAAATAAAGGGTAAAGAAATAGAAATAGTATCAGCAGAGTATCCTAATGATTCAGAGAAAAAGGAAGAAGAAAAGTCAGATTCTCAGATGCAAGAAGGCATGGTTGTTAATGCAGATGAATTAGAAGAAATTAAAAATTTCTTTGTAAATGATTAAAAAAAATCCCACTCAAATGAGTGAGATTTTTTTATTTGTGGCTAAGTGGGTGACTCTAATTAGAGCTTCCATGCTGTTAATTACATAACGGATAAAAATACTGGAATATGGTATAATATAGGTAAGGGTGGTGAATTTATGAAAGAATTAACTGTTCGAAGTATAGAAAAAAATTATAGAGTTTATATAGATAACACCATAGATAAGTTTCATACCTTACTTGAGGTAAATAAGATAAAAGTTAATGATAAAGTGTTTTTGATTACAGATGATGTAGTTTTTAATATTTATAAAGATGTTATAGAGCTTATTAAAAATGAAACGAACTGTAAAGTTTTTTATTTTATACATGGAGAAACTAATAAGAGTATAAATACCCTGCAAGCTATTTATAATTTTTTGATGGAAAATGGTGCTACTAGAAATAGTACACTTATAGCCTTTGGTGGAGGAATTGTAGGAGATTTAGTAGGTTTTGCTGCTTCTACATATATGAGAGGAATAAAATTTATAAACATACCTACTACTTTGCTATCACAAGCAGATAGCTGTATAGGTGGTAAGATGGGATATAATTATAATGGAATAAAAAATGCAATAGGAAACTTTTATAATCCTGTTTTTGTTTATGTTTGTATAGGTTTCTTAAAAACACTTAAAAATGAGCAATTTAGAGATGGTTTGGGAGAGGCTATAAAATGTGGAGTAATAAAGGATAATCAATTATTACAGTTTATAAATAATAATTATAAGTATATATTAGAAAAGGAAAATGACAAATTACTTCATATAGTAAAAGAATGTTTGATAATTAAATCAGGAGTAATAGAACAAGACTTCAAAGATATTGGAATTAGAAACATATTAAATTTTGGTCATACAGTTGGCCATGGTATTGAAGTAACTTCAAATTTTGGGATTTCCCATGGGGAAGCTGTTGGATTAGGTATGCTTGTGGCCGTGAAATTGTCAGAAAGTAAACTTTTACTCTGCGAAGAAGTCTATGTAAAGTTAGAGAACCTATTAAAGAAGTTGGAATTGCCTGTAAAATATAAAGTTGACAATTATTCTTCGTTTATGTATGCTATTAATCATGATAAGAAAAATAATGGCAAGATAAGATTTGTATTACTAGAGGAAATTGGTAAATGCAAGATAAAAGTAGAAATTACTGAAGAAGAAATTCTTGCAGCATTAAAAGAAAGTATTGCTAGGGGGTAATAGAATGGTAATTGGAATTATAGGAGCTATGGATGAAGAATTAGAAATTTTGCTAAAAGAAATGAAGCTAGAAAGAACAGTGGTAAAGGCTAATATGCGTTTTAACATTGGAAAGCTTTATGATAAGGATTTAGTAGTTGTAAGAAGTGGTATCGGTAAAGTAAACGCTGCTGTCTGCACTCAAATTTTAATAGATGATTTTGGTGTAGATAAAGTTATAAACGTAGGAATAGCTGGTGGCATAGGACAGAATGTGTATCCAGGAGACGTGGTTGTTGCTAGCAATCTAGTTCAACACGATATGGACACCACCGGTTTTGGATATGAGATTGGTCAAATACCAAGATTAGATACATATGATTTTAAGTGTGATAAGGAACTAGTGGACAAAGCTAAGAATGCTTGTGATAACATCAAAGAACACAAAAGTTTTATAGGAAGAATAGTAACTGGAGACCAGTTTATTTGTAATACAGAAAAAATAAAGTGGTTAAATGAAAAATTTGAAGCACTTGCATGTGAAATGGAAGGCGGAAGTATTGCACAGGTTTGCTATTTAAATAACATACCTTTTGTTGTAATAAGATCTATATCAGATAACGCAAATAATGGAGCACATATGGATTATGAAAAGTTTGCTCCAATAGCAATAAAAAATTCTACAGAGATATTAAAAAACATGATTTCAAATATTTAGATGAACTTATAGATAAGCAAGCCCGAACTTAGACTTATTCTTTAATATTTCTATGGCTATCTCCTATGCACATTCATAGAAATATTTAGAATAAGTCTAAGTTCTCTGTTACCAATTTGTTTAACTATATATCAATAACTATAATCATAACATTTAAGAAAAAGATTCCATAATTACAGAATAAATAAAAAAAATCTAGTTAAAATAAGAATAATCATGAAATAATATGTAAGACTATTAGGGGAAACTATAGTAGAGAATTTTTGGGTAAGATTGTTTCTGTAGATTTTACTTAATATGTTGAGGAAGGGGTTTCTGTGGTTATGGATAAAGAAAGGTTAGAGTACTTCAGAAAAAGGCTAAATGTGGAGAGGGATAGAGTATATAGTCTATTGCAGCAGATGGAAGAAAATGAAACAATCAATTCTAATTCAGCAATGTCTGGAGAGTTATCTGCCTATGATAACCATCCGGCGGATACTGCTACAGAACTGTTCGATAAGGAAAGAGGTTTGGCTTTCAAAGGAAATGAAATGACTATAGTCAAGAAAATAGAGGATGCTTTAGCCAGCATTGATGAGGGTACTTATGGAACATGTAAAATGTGTGGAATAGATATAAGGCCCGAAAGGTTAGAATTCATTCCATATGCTCAGTTTTGTGTTAAATGTCAAAAGGAAGTATTTGATACAAAACCTGAAGAAAAGAATAATAGACCTGTAGAAGAAAGTGTTCTTGGATACCCTTTTGGACAGGGATATAATGATTATAGTTATGAGGAACAGGTAGAATTTGATGCAGAAGACAGCTATCAGGCTGTTGATAGCTTTAATAGGCTAGAAAACCAAACAGAATGGTACACTGATGAAGATCAGGAGTATGTAGAACCTATAGAAAAAATAAGTAATGGTCAGTATATGAATCAATTACCGGATTAGAAAGTGGGGAATTGAGAGTTGATATATGATTTTCATCTATTGAATGAAAATCGACTTTAATTTTCAATTTCCCTTTTGAAATTCTTAATTTGGGGGGATGTAAGTGGAAATTTTAATAATAGTTTTGGGCTTAATTTTAGATAGATTTACAAAAGTGTGGGCACTTAATAGTTTATCTAAAGTTCCAGAGATAGTTTTAGTAAAGGACTTCTTTAGTTTTTCATACCTTGAAAATAGGGGAGCAGCCTTTGGAATATTTCAGAATAAGATATTATTTTTAACATTAATAACTTTTATTGTAATGCTAGCAATAGTTTATTATTTAATTAGGTACAAACCTAATTCTAAATTATTAAGAATAAGCTTAGCACTTATACTAAGTGGTGCCATAGGAAACTTAATCGATAGAGTAGGATATAAATATGTAGTTGATTTTATTATGCTTCACTACAAGGAGGCATATTATTTTCCTACTTTTAATGTAGCTGATATGTTAGTTGTAACAGGAACAGCACTACTTGCAATTTATTTAATGAAGGAAGATAATAATGGAAGATAAACAGTTTATAGTAGATGAGGATTTAAAAAATTTAAGATTAGATGTATTTTTATCAAGATATTTTGAAGATAAGTCTAGATCATATCTTCAAAATTTAATAGAAGAAGGAAATGTAAAGGTTAATGAAAAATTAAAGAAAAGTAACTATAAATTAAAGGCTGGGGAAAAGGTCCATATCCTAATACCAGAGCCAGTTGGTCTTGACTTGGAGCCTGAAGATATACCTTTAGATATAGTTTATGAGGATAATGATGTAATCGTAATAAACAAGCCGCAAGGAATGGTTGTTCACCCTGCAGCAGGAGTTTATAATGGCACATTAGTAAATGCACTTTTAAATCATTGCAAGGATTTATCGGGAATAAATGGTGTTGCAAGACCAGGAATAGTTCATAGAATAGATAAAGATACTAGCGGTGTATTAGTAGTAGCCAAGAATGATAATTCACATAATAAATTAGCAGAACAGTTTAAAGACCATTCTATGACGAGATCCTACGTAGCCTTAGTAGAAGGTATACTAAAAAAGGATGAAGGCACAATTGATGTACCACTTGGAAGACACCCTGTTGAAAGAATTAAAATTGCAGTTATTAAGGATGGAAGAAGAGCAGTTACTCACTATAGGGTATTAGAAAGATTCAACAGTAATACCCTTGTGGAATGTGTGTTAGAAACAGGAAGAACACATCAAATTAGAGTACATATGGCTCATATTGGGCATCCTTTAGTAGGTGATCCGGTGTATGGTTATAAAAAGCAAAGGTTTAATTTAAAAGGACAGATGCTTCATGCTAAAAAACTAGGATTCATACATCCTTCTACAGGAGAATATATAGAATTTCAGTCCGATTTACCAGGCTATTTTGTCAAAATTATAGGCATTTTAAGAAATGAGTTGAAATAAAAATAAATCTATGTTATACTTACAAAAAACAATTATTGGACAATGAAAAGACAATATTCTACAATTAAATATCCTTTAAGTGATCCAGTGAGGTCATAAGGCGGCGAATCAGATTTTATGTAGGCTTACTGCGCCCATGCTCACTGAGTATGGGCTTTTTTATATGTAGATGAAGTGAAATTTGTATAATATGGAATTAATGCACAAGGATAGGTAGCTAAATGTCGGACAAGTTAAATATGGTAATTGAATCAATAAAGGAGGTATTTGTATGAATCTTAAAGCAATTATTCTAGATGAAAAAGGAATAAAAAGAACTTTAACTAGAATATCTCATGAAATAATTGAAAAAAATAAAGGTGTAGAAGATATAATACTTGTAGGTATAAAGAGAAGAGGCTATCCAATAGCAAAAAGGATTGCTGAAATAATAGAACAAATAGAGGGAATAAAAGTTCAAGTGGAAAGTTTGGATATTACTCTTTATAGAGATGATTTAAGTAAATTGGGTGAACAACCAATAATAAATGATATGGATTTAATTGATGTAGAAGACAAGAAATTAATATTAGTAGACGATGTAATATATACTGGTAGAACAGTGAGGGCAGCTATTGACGCGGTAATACATGCAGGAAGACCTCAAATGATACAATTAGCTGTGTTAGTAGATAGAGGGCATAGAGAACTTCCTATAAGGCCAGACTATATAGGGAAAAACATCCCTACTTCAAGGAGTGAGCTTGTTTCTGTAGAGATTAGCGAAATTGATGAATGTGATTCAGTAAAAATTTATGAGCTATAATTAATTGTCTGTGTAAATAAAATATACTTTTAAAATAGTCCCGTGAGACTATAAAGGAGGAATTATTAATGAAAAATTTTGTAGATGTAGAAGAAAAGTTATCCATAGGAGCCACTATCCCATTAAGTTTTCAGCATCTTTTCGCTATGGTAGGAGCTACTATACTAGTACCAATTATTACTGGTATGAGTCCGTCAATTGCACTATTCTGCAGCGGAGTTGGTACATTACTATATATATTATGTACTAAAGCAAAACTTCCAGCATATATAGGTTCATCCTTTGCATTTATAGGACCTATGCTAGTAGCTTCAAAAAACTATGGTCCTGAGGCTATGCTATCTGGTGTTATGGCAGCAGGTATGGTTTATATTATAGTAGCAGTAATAATTAAGTTTTGTGGTATTAATTGGTTAAATAAAGCTTTACCACCAGTAGTTGTAGGATCTATAGTTATAGTTATAGGTCTTGGACTTGCAAGTACTGCTATAAACTGGGCAGGTTTAAATTCAAGTTATATGGATCCATCCCTAGCTAGCGTACCAAGATGGGCATGGATAACAGTATCTGTAGTTACCTTAGCTGTAGGTGTACTTGGAAGTATGTACTTTAAGGGATTTTTAGCAGTAATACCAATACTTATAGCAATGATAACTGGATATATAACAGCATTAGCTCTTGGAGTTATACCTCATCAAGCATTAGAAGCAATAGCTAGTGCAAAACTGTTTAGACTTCCACCATTCATGACACCAAAATTTAATTTAAATGCAATGATGCTTATGGCACCAGTGTCATTTGTAACATTAGCGGAACATATAGGACATGTTTATGTTACAAATAACATAGTAGGAAGAGATTTTACTAAGAATCCAGGATTACACAGATCAATTTTAGGTGATGGTGTAGCTACAATGTTTGCTGGATTTACTGGTGGACCTCCAAATACAACTTATGGTGAAAATATAGGAGTTATGGCAATAACTAGGGTATATAGTGTATGGGTAATAGGCGGAGCAGGAATAATAGCGATAATGCTTTCCTTCATAGGACCAGTAGCAGCTATAATTGAAAATATGCCTTTACCAGTTATGGGTGGGGTAAGTATACTACTTTTCGGTATAATAGCTTCATCAGGGTTTAGAATATTTGTAGAAGATAAGATAGATTTTGGGAAAAAGAAAAATTTAATACTTTCATCAATTATTATAGTAATTGGAATTGGTGGTGCTGCAGTTAAATTTCAATTTAATGGTGCAGAGGTAGAGATTGCAGGGGTGGCACTGGCAACAATCGTTGGAATAGTATTAAATTTAATATTACCAGATAATAGTCTTTCTGAAGAAGGTCATCTTAGTGAGGATGACAATGATAAATTAAAAGAAGATAAAGTAATTTAGTAATGAAATGAAAATTGAATCAGATTGGGCTTATAGCTCATAGGATTCTTAGTTATGGATAAAATTAAGATTATAAAAAATCTCTAAAGCTTAGAAAAATAGTTTTAGAGATTTTTTTATATTTTACTAAATTTAGCTAGATTTATTTATTTATGACTTTAAAAATTCTTTTGTTATGGTTATAATAAGTTTATTATAGGATAAAATGCTAACAGAAGTAATGGGACTATAGTATTGTCTTATTGTCATAGAGTTAGAAATCTAAATAATTACCTATATTTATGTAATATTATAGTAAGAGGAGATAGAAAATGAATTATACACTAATTGCAACATCAACTTTTGGACTAGAATCAGTAGTAGCAAGTGAGTTAAAAGAGCTTGGTTACGATGGTTTAAAGATAGAAAATGGAAAAGTAACCTTTGAAGGTGATGAAAGAGATATAGTAACCTGCAATATGTGGCTTAGAACCGCAGATAGAATTTTAATAAGAATGGCAGAATTTAAAGCAGTAACCTTTGAAGAATTATTTCAAGGAACCTTAGCAGTAGATTGGGGTAGTATAATGCCTGTAAATGCTTTTATGCATGTAACAGGAAAGTCTATTAAATCTACACTATTTAGTGTTCCAGATTGTCAGTCTATAGTGAAAAAGGCTATAGTTGAAGGAATGAAAAAAAAGTATAACACAGATTGGTTCAGTGAGGATGGACCTGAATATAAAGTAGAGATAGGTCTATTAAAGGATATAGCTACTTTAACATTAGATACCTCAGGAGCTGGTCTTCATAAAAGAGGATATAGAGAAAATGCTGGTGGAGCACCTATTAAGGAAACCTTGGCAGCTGCATTAGTGCTTTTAAGTAAATGGGAACCATCTAGAATACTATCAGACCCTATGTGTGGTTCAGGTACTATTGCAATTGAAGCAGCACTTATTGGTAAGAACATAGCTCCAGGAATGAATAGAAGCTTTGTTTCAGAACAGTGGGATATTATACCTAATAATATATGGGAAGAAAGTAGAAAATACGCTAGGAATGCTATTAATGATAAAGAATTCAAAATAATTGCATCGGACATAGATGGTAGAGTATTTAGAACTGCTAGAGACAATGCTGAAAAAGCTGGAGTTGAAGAATACATTACTTTTCAAAAAATGCCTATGCAGGACTTTAGCACTAAAAAAAGATATGGGTTTATAATTACTAATCCACCTTATGGAGAAAGAATTGGTGAAGCTAAAGAAGTAGAACAATTATATAAAGACATGGGAGAAACCTTTGAAAAGCTAAAGGACTGGTCATATTTTGTAATTACATCACATACGGACTTCCAAAAACTTTTTGGAAAAGATGCTAGCAAAAATAGAAAGCTTTATAATGGGAAGCTCAAGTGCTATTACTATCAATACCTTGGCCCGAAACCAGAGAAGAAGTTTCATGAGAAGGAAGAACAGCAGAGTTCTTAAGGGGTTACAAGGCAAAAATTTGACTTAGTCCCGGTATTCCTATGGATATCTCTTCCGCACTATTAACAAAATTAAGCTATCTCTAAGTCTCGCACCAAAGAAAATAAATGTGGAAAATATGTTATTATTTTTATAAAAGTTAATTTTGCATTGAGTGTTAAAGACCACAATAGATTGAATGGGACAAAACAAAGCACAAAAACACAGGAAGATATTCTCTAATTTTTATATAATGAGTTTGAAAGGAGATGAGAATTTTGGAAACAATCAGGTTGCTTAACAATACACTTGAATATATTGAAAGGAATCTAGATGCAGCACTTAATATAGATGAGATATCAAAGGTTGCATGCTCATCACGATATCACTTTCAACGTATGTTTTATGCACTAACAGGGTTTACTGTAACCCAATATATAAGAAATCGCAGACTAACTCTTGCTGCAGAAGAGTTAGCAGCAACAGACAAAAGAGTTATTGATGTGGCGGTAAAATACGGTTATGAAAGTCCAGAAGCATTTACTAAAGCTTTTCAAAGACTGCATGGAATATCTCCATCAGCTTTAAAAAAGCTTAACGGAAAAATTAAAGCCTTTCCCAAAATCTCATTTCAAATATCAATAAAAGGAGAATGTGAAATGAATTATAGAATAGTGGAGAAGGAAGCTTTTAAAGTTTTTGGTGTAGGTTTTATAACAACTAAAATTAATGATGCAGCCTATAGGGAGATACCAGAATTCATCAATAAGATTTTCGAAGATGGAACACATGATAGAATTAATCAAATATTAGGTAATCCTAAAGGTACTTTATTGGACGGATTTCATTACGACTTTAAAGAAGATGGTACAAGAAAATATATGATGGGATATGAAATTCCTAAAGCTGAGATATCAGATGAATTTACAATACTGCAAATACCAAAACTTACATGGGCAGTATTTGAAGGCCATGGAAATATACCAGACAACTTGATTATACATGATATATGGAAACGTATATATTCCGAATGGTTTCCTTCCTGTGGATTTGAACAAGTGGAAGGTCCATGCATTGAAAAAAACTTTTGGAATGATAAAAAACAGATTGAATACAAATGTGAAGTATGGATTCCGGTAAAAAGAAAATCGATTAATTCATAACTTTCTTATTGAGTATCACAACTAATAAAACCGAATAATTTTTAAAATACCGTATTATTCAACATTGAGTTTTACGGTATTTTTGCGTCGTAATACAAATATATGGTCTATTTATTGTAAATTTGCGATAGATAGACTTTCTTCTTAAAGCTCGACATAGGATTAGATCTGAACTAGAACTTTATGCCTGAGTGGTGGGAAGATGTAGAGGTTGTTCTTGAAGTGAAGGCTGACAGAACACTCAACATCTTCACATCACTCAGGTTGCCAAGTCTTGGGGCAAATGCTCATTTGCTTCAATCTTCACTAAAGTTAGGATAAATATTCTGAGTTTAATTTAACTGTTCTAAATCTAGTTTTTTAGGATCTACATAAATAGTCTTGTTAGTATGATAAATAACCATACCTGGTTTTGAGCCATTTGGTTTATGTACTTGTTTTACTTCTGTATAATCTACCGGTACTTTTGTAGAATCCTTTGCTTTGCTATAAAAAGCAGCAATCATTGCAGCTTCTTCTAAAGTTTTATCTGGTATATTTCCAAAATTTTTAATTATAACATGAGAGCCAGGAATATTTTTAGTATGCATCCATATATCTCTCTTATCTGCAAATTTTAAAGTTAAATAGTCGTTTTGAAAATTATTTTTCCCTACATATATTTCGATTCCATCGCTTGATAGAAATCTCATAGGTTTTGAAACTTTAGCCTTTTTATTAGACTGTTTCTTAAACTTAATATATCCTGTTTCCATAAGTTCTCTTTTGATTTCGTCTATACTTTCATAGTCTTCAGCATTTTTTATGTTTGTTAATACTGATTGCAAATATTCTATTTCTCCACTAGTCATCTCCATTTGAATTTTTGCTGCTTCTTCAGCCTTTTTTGATTTGTTATATTTTTTAAAATAATATTGTATATTTTCAGAAGGAGTTTTATTTTCATCAAGTTTTATATCCACATAATCCCAGTTGTCAGTATAGTAATTCTGTAATTTAGCAGAAGTATCACCCTTCTTCAAACTGTAAATATTAGCAGTTAAAAGTTCTCCGGATATCTTATATTTATCTTTATTAGAGCAATCCTTAAGTGTATTTTCCAATATATCAGCTTTTTTATAACATCTTTCTAAATTTACATTTAAGAGTTTTTGCAAATCTGAACTTTTACTATTTAATCTATCTGCTTTATCTTTTTCAAAATAATAATCTTCAAGCAGTTCAGAAGGTGAAGAAAATAATTTTTCATCATATTCATTTAGATAACTAAGTTTTTGACAATAAAAATCTTTTACTAATCCATTTGATGAGTAAGACGTAAAATAAAATTCATTATTCTTAATTCTAGTGAAGATTTGTTTTGAAAATTCATATACGTAATCTAAGTTCTCAAAAGAAAAATCCTTATCATTATTGGTAAAATGGTAGCTCATTTCTGTAGAAAACTGCTTACTTACTCCTGTAAATACTTTTGAAAAGAAACTTTTATCTAGTTTTATGTGGTTATTAGAAATAAAAGTTTTAACATCTTCCTTATTATAGTCAAATGGGCTTAGTTTTGTGGACTTAGGAGGAAAAACATATTTAATTCCAGGATAAAGAGATCTTACGGAATTTATCTCAGGAGTAATATGTTTTATGCTATCCATAATCATACTATCTCTTTGACGAACTAGGGAGATATTACTATGTCTACCCATGGTTTCTACTACTAGAGTGTATATACTATTAAAGCCTAGCTCATCGGAAGCCTCAAAGTCTATAAAAACAACTCTATCAGTATCTAGTTGTCGTATATTTATAATTCTGCCTGTATTTATATGTTTTCTTAAGACCATGCAGAACATAGGTGCTTGCATTGGATTAACTTTGCTTATTTTTGTAAGATGTATTTTAGGAAAAACAGGACTAGCACTAATTAAAAGTTTATAGTTTTTTCGTTCATTCTTTATAGATAAAATTATTTCATCCTTTTCAGGTTGATTTACCTTATCAATTCTACCATTTAACAAGTATTTTTTTAATTCTTCTACAATACTGTGCATAAAAATGCCGTCTAAAGCCATGAATATCACCCTTTCTTATTATAAACTACAATCCATCGAATAATATAAAATTATAACATTTAAATTTTTTAAAATAAAGTTAAATAATATTATTGATAAAAGTTTAGTAGAGTAGTAAACTTATTTTGATGTTTATGAATTGGAAATAATAATGGCAAGGGTGGCGGATTTTAATGAAATTTACTAAAATGAATGGTAATGGTAATGACTTTATAGTGATAGATGATAGAAATAATCAGTTTTTAGGTAGAGAAGGGGAAGTTGCTAAGATACTTTGCAACAGAAATTTTGCAATTGGCGGAGATGGAATATTAATAGTAAGAGATAGTAACATTGCTCAAACACAGATGATTATAATGAATGCAGATGGTTCTTATGCATCCATGTGTGGTAATGGAATTAGATGTTTTGCAAAATATGTATGGGATAAAAATATAGTAAAGGGTAACTCTATAAAAATTGAAACAGGAGATGGGATAAAAGAAGCATTTTTAAATATAGAAGATAATGAAGTGAAAGAGGTAACTATTAATATGGGAGTTCCTTCTTTTAAAGTAGAAGATATACCAGCAAAATTTCATGAAGAAATTATAGATAAGCAAATAAAAATAAATGATAGAGAATATAATATAACAAGTATGCTTATGGGGGTGCCACACACAATTATATTTGGAAATCTTGATCAATACAATGTAGAAGAGGGGAAATATATAGAAAAGAGTGAAACTTTTCCTATAGGAACTAATGTTAATTTCTGTGAAGTTATTAGTAAAGATAAAGTTAGAGTGAAAACTTGGGAAAGAGGGGCTGGCCCAACTCTAGCTTGTGGCACAGGAAGCTGTGCTTGTGTTATAGCTTCTCATAAGTTAGGATTTACAGATGCTAAGGTAGAGGTTCAGGTACCTGGAGGAAAACTCTTAATTCAAATAAGGGAAGATGGTGTTCTTATGACAGGTCCTGCAGTAGTATCCTTCGAAGGAGAATATGAAAGTTAGAGGAGAATATGAAAGTTAAATGAAATCTTTTATAAAAACTACGTTTTTCATAACCTTTTTCATAGCAATTTTAAGTTTTACTGCATGTGGTTCAAAAGAAGAGGAACTTACAAAAGTTAATAAGTTACCACATTATTCTCAGGTTACAGCAATAGAAAATAAAGATGATACTGCTGAAGTGTTTAAAATCGAAAATAATAGTTTATATAACATAGGAAATGTAGAGAGCGTACTTGATATGGTGTACAATATTAAGAATTCTCTCTATATATATTCGGTAAACATCTCTAAAGGAGAAAATTTAAATAACAATAAGTTAGTAATAATTAAAGATGAAAAAAGAAAAGAATTAAAAGATTTCTATTCAGCAGTAGATTTAAAAATTAATTCTTCAGCAGACAAACTTGCATTTAGGACTTTTAGTAAAGATGCACAAGAGAGTGCTGAGGGATTAAAGATATATGATATAAACAACAAAAAATATATAGATATAAAGTCAAAAGTATTGGTATCTGGAAATTTATATCAATGGATAGATGAAAATAGAATTATTTATTATGGGGTTATAGAAGGACAAAAAAACTCTAATAAAATATATTTATATGACTTCAATAGTAACAAAGAGGAAGTTTACTTAGATAATATTAATGGTTATTGTATGTATTTTACGCCTATAAATAAAGATATTCTATTTCTTGCCAGACAAGGAGATAAATCAAAATTATACTATTATGATAGTACAGGTAAAAAAATTAAAAGTGTAGAAGGAAATATAGAAGAAATTTATAAGTCTAAAGCAGATTTGAAAAATGGACATATATTTTTAGCTGCTGGAGAAGATGAAGTAAACAGAGCACTATATAAGTTTTCATCTGAAGACTTGAAGTTAGAAAGAATAACCTATGATTTCCCAAAGCAAGTTGATGTACTTTCTGGTATAGGATTAGACGAACAAGGTAATATTTATTTTTCAGGTATACAGAATGAAAGTGAAAAAGATAAAAAAGAAGTATTTATGTATGATAATAAAGAGCATTCAATAAATTTAATATCCAATCATGAAGGAAAATACAGTGTTTATAGTTCAGTTAAGTCTTAGGCATCTTCAAAGAAATAGCTAGTCAGTATGTTAGTATATTTTGTGTCATACTGCAACCTCAGAACCCATTGATAGAACAACTATCAATGGAACCTTTCTACTTGTCTGACGGAAAATATCCAACCCATCTTTGACTGTTATTTCTTTTCAGATGCCTTAGTTAAAGTTAGTTTTAAATACGCAAACCCTCTAGTTTTAAACTAGGGGGTTTGCATATTTTTTATAATAGCTTGTTTAAATACAAAAATGGTGGACATAATTTGAGTATAGAACTATTGACAGTTAGATATTATGAAAGAAGTTAATGATTCAATTTTTAATAATAAGAGGTGGTGTTATGGAGGAATGGTAAATGTAGAAAAATTAGAGGTTATAGACTTAGAAAACTTAATTATTGATATATCAGTTGTTAAAAATATAGCAGAAGAAATAGCCATAGACAATTGTATAATAGCTTTTAAAGAATATAATAACAACTTATGTGTAGCGATTAGTAAAAATTTAGACTTATCAATTGAAGAAGAACTAAAGTTTATAAGCGGTAAAGAAATAAAATTTTTTTACTCACAAAAAGAAAGCATAATAAATGCAATAAGTACCTATTATTGTAAACATAGTGTTGAGAAGGCAATAAAAACTATAGAAATTGAAAATAACTTGTATATTAATGAAGAGAGAAATGAGTTTATACAAGAGGAAAGGCTACAGGAATTTCCAGTAGTTAAACTTACCAACTCTATAATAAATAGTGCTATATGTAGGAATGCAAGTGACATACATTTGGAACCATTTCAAAACCATTCTTTAATAAGATTTAGAATAGACGGAATTATTATTGAATTTAAATCTATCTCTAAAAATATATATACACTCATTTGTGCCAGACTGAAAATAATGGCTTCTATGAATATTGCAGAAAAAAGGATTCCGCAAGACGGAAAGATAAAATACTCTTATGAAAATAAAAATTATGATCTTAGAGCATCAACTATAACTACTATATATGGAGAAAAGATTGTTATAAGAATCTTGTGTAATTCTGAAAGAATGAAAACTTTAGATTCACTAGGATTTTATCAAAAAGATGTAGAGTCCATAAAATCTATGGTTTTTAATCCTCATGGAATTGTTCTTGTAACCGGTGCTACCGGCAGTGGAAAAACTACCACTTTATATTCTATGATTAATACTTTAAATAGGAAGGAAAAGAATATTACAAGTATAGAAGACCCAGTAGAATATACTTTAGAAAATGTTAATCAGGTTAATGTTAATAGCAAAATAGGATTTAACTTTTCAGAAGGGTTAAGAAGCATATTAAGACAAGATCCTGATGTAATAATGGTAGGAGAAATAAGGGATGAAGAAACTGCGGAAATAGCTATGAGAGCTGCAGTAACTGGGCATTTAGTTATAAGTACACTTCATACTAATGATGCAGCAGAGGCTATAATAAGGCTTAAAGATATGGGAGTACCATCCTATTTTATTAATGATGCTCTAGTTGGAATTATAGCTCAAAGGTTAGTAAGGAAGATATGCCCTTATTGTAAAGAAGCATACTGTGCGTCGGAGGATGAAAGTAAAGACTTAAAACTGGAGTTGAATTATAAACTATATAAAGGTAATGGGTGCTGCAAGTGCAGTAATACTGGATATAAAGGAAGAACCGTGGTTTATGAAATAATAAATATGAAAGAAACCAAAAAAAATATTGTTAAAGTTATAGAAACAGCAGAAGAATTGAGAAAATACAATCTGAAAAAAGATATAAGTTCTATAAGAGATAATTGTGCAAGTCTTGTTAAAAGTGGAGTAACCACTTATGAAGAATTTATTAGGATAAATTTATAAAACTACTAACTGCTAGTAAGTTGATAAATTTGTTTAACCAAACATCAGATGTAAGTTCTAATTTATAATTATGGAAAGGGTGAAAAGAATATTTAAATATACTGCAATTAATCTAAAAGGTGAAAAGATAAAAGGAGAGTATTATGACATCAATATAAAAGATCTTAATCTTAGATTGAGAGATAAAGGATATTTTTTATTAGATTTCAATATTAGAAAAAAAAACTTTAAAGATTTTTTTTCTAGAAAGGCCACCCTACAAGATTTAAGTATCTTATGTAATGGATTAAGTACTATGATTAGTTCAGGAATTTCTATTTCTCAAGCTCTAAGTATTATAGAAGATTTAAATGATAAAAAACAAATTAAAGAAAGCTTATATGAAATCAAAAAAAGTGTGGCTAAAGGCGAAACAATATACTTAAGCATGAAAAGATGTTCTCATATATATCCAATATTTATGATTGAAATGATTAAAGTTGGTGAGGAAAGTGGAAGAATAGACAAAGTATTGAAAAAATTATCAGAATATTATGAAAAATACAATAACATATCTATGAAAATAAAAACTGCAATAATATATCCTTTGCTAGTATTTATTACTTCAATTTTTATAGTTATATTTCTAATGATGAAAATAATTCCTCAATTTATAGAGATTTTAAAGTGTAGTGGAGGAGAAATTCCACTTATAACCAAAATGGTTCTGCTATTTTATACCTTTCTAAAAACAAATTTTATTCCAATTAACATAATTTTATTTTCCCTTATTTTTATTATATATAGCTATAGTAAAACATTAGTTGGAAAAGCCTATTTAGATGGTCTAAAAATAAAAATTCCTTTATTGAATAAATTCTATAACAAACTAATAATGTCCAGATTTGCAACTTCGATGGGCATTCTAATATCTTCCGGAGTTACTATTCTAAAAGCTTTAGAAATAACAAAAAATATACTTGCAAATAAAGTTGTGGAAAGAAAAATTATTAATTCAATAGAAGATATAAAAAAGGGAGAAAGTATTTACTATTCTTTTAAAAAGCAAAATTTAGGTGATAACTTATTTTTATCTTTAATAAAAACAGGAGAAGAGAGTGGGGATTTAGATAATATGTTATTAAAAGCTGGAGAAATATTTGAAAATGATGTGGCAGAAAACTTAAAGAAAATAGTAGCTTTTATAGAACCTATAACGATTTTGTTTTTAGCTCTTTTTATAGGAACATTCGTAATTGCCGCGCTTATGCCCGTATTTAGTATTATGGATTCAATTGGTTAAGTGAGACTTATCCCATCCTAAGGAGGAACAATATGTTTATAAAAAAATCAGTTCCCAAGAAAAAGGGATTTACATTAATAGAACTTATGATTGTAATATCTATCTTATTAGTTTTAATAGGTTTTATGATTCCTAAGTTTTCTGCTTATCTGGATAAGGCAAAAAAAATAAAGGCTATGAATACCGCAAAGCAAATTCAGACAGCGGCTATGGCAAGTTATGGAGATAATAATGGCAAGTTTGTTAAGGATGATGTTGAAAATAATATAATCACGTTAACCACAGTAGTTTCAACGGACATTGTTAGCACAAGTGTAACTGGAGCGGGAGCGCAGGCTTTAGAAATTAACTATAATAGTGATGGAAAAAACTATATTATAAATATTGATGCTGCAGCTAATACATACACGCTAAGGTAAAATAATAATAACCTCAACTCCCTAAAGAAGAAAAATAGGGGTGCTTAGTATTAAAAATATGTTTAAGGTTAAATGTAAAAGTAAAGGGTTTACTCTTTTAGAATTAATATTAGTTTTAGGAATGATATCTATATTTTTTAGCTTCAGTTTAATAAATATAGGAGGATATCGAAAGTTAAATAATAAAATAGATGTGGAATTATTCAGCAATAGCTTACTAAATTATATTAATAATTCAAAGGAGTATTGCCGGGACAACGGAATAAGTGGATACATATATTTTGACTCAGAAAGAAATTTGATAACTTTAAATTGTGGTATAAAACAAATTAGTAGTTTACCTCTGCCAGATGGTTTTAGTTTAAAAGAGGTTATTCTAGATAATAAAATAAAAATTACTAAAACAGGAACAACGGGAAGTTCATGTACTATTAAATTTAAAGATAGAGAAGGGGAGTCACATGATATAACTATGTGTGTGGGAACGGAGTATGTACAAATTAAATAAGAGAAAAGGATTTACTTTAATTGAAGTACTATGTAGTATTACACTATTTTCAGTTCTATTCATGATAACTCTAACAATGGAACTAAAGGTATTAAAAGTAGAAAAATACAATAAACAAATAAATAATTATTCCTCAATTATGGAACAAATCAAAAATACGATGATTTATAATTCTACATACGATGAAATAGAAAAACTTAACTTAGAGCATAAGTACTATATGTCTGAAGAAAATATTGATTTTGATAAACTTGAAGAAAAAGGTGTTATAAATATGTTTGTTGAAACAAAACCATTAAAAAATCCATATCTAGTAATTAGTATAGAGGATGGCAATGTTCTAAAAGTAAATTTAAAACTTTATGCAAATATCATTAATAATACTAAGGTTATGGAGTGTGAGTTTTATAAAGGAAAATACAAAAAATAAAAAAATTGTAAAAAAAGGTTTTACATTAATAGAACTTTTAGTAGCCGCATCAATAGTGGGAATTATAGTTTCTTCTCAAATATTGATACTTTGCAAATATATGAAAATTCATAGATATGAGATAATGCAAAGCCGAGAATCTTTTTATGTTAATCAAGCTTTTATGATAATTGAATATCAAGTTAATACTGCTAAATATGTAAGTGTGAAAAATAACATAATTACACTAAAAAGCTATGAACGTCCTGCATATGATTATATTAGAATGGATAAGGATCCAGATATTATTATCTCATATAATTCCATGTACTCTTCAAATACTAATAATATATTAAAAAGTATTAAAGATTTTAAAGTACAGCAAGAGGATCAGCTGTTGTATATATCTATTGAGACAAAGGATGGTAATGTATATAAAAGATGTTTAGGATTAGAAAGAGTAAAAATAAAGGATACACTTTGATTTACGTGTTAATTATAAGCAGTTTATGTCTTTCTATAGTATTTGGGTGCTATAAAATGGAGTTTTTGAGAAGAGAAAATAGTATAAAAATGAACAAAAATGCGCTAAAAGTGGATAAATTGCAAAAATATAAAGAATATCTTTTTACTGAATTGGATGAGCATATTTATGCAAATATTAATACTGTTACTGAGGAAGAGGTAAAAAACTACTTCAGTTCCATAGATGAATTTTCCTTAACATATGATCAATGTTGTATAAAATATAATAAAGATAAAAATTATTTTTTACTGCAATATTATATTGATAATAAATTTTGTAAGGAGGAATTTTATCAATATAAAGTCAATGATAGTTCTACTTTTTATGGATGTATAGATTATTCCTATGTAAAAGGGGTGTTAAAGTGATAAAAAGAACTGGTATATTAGAAATTGGCGAGCAATATTTATTATACAAAAATTTGTTTGAAAAAGGGCTTATTGGCAAGATAAACAATAAGAAGATAGATAGGATTGAAATTAAAGCAAAATATCTTGAAGACATTAAAGCTGATTTGAAAAATAAAAGTCTTTTTTTAGTTATTCATGGTGAGGAGGTATATGTAAAATATATGACTTTACCAAAAGTAAAAAAAGAAAAACTTTATCTCCTTATTAAAAATGAATTAAATTATAGATTTAAAAAAATAGATAATATAATGTTTACTTATGAAGTGTTTAAGGATAATGGAACTAATCTAGAATTAATTGTATTTTGTTTGAACTGGAATAAATCAGATTTAGTTAAAGAATGTGTGAAAAAGGGTGGAAAAATAAAGGGAATATATCCAGTACAGTTTCATGTTTTAAATAACTATAGAAGAAAGATTAAGGAGAAAAATTATATTTTTATATTTTTCATAGAAAACAATTTATATTTTTTAGGATGTCGTGATGATAAAATAATTGGAAATAGCTTGTGTAAAAAGTATGATAGGGAAAAGTTTATGGATGAAATGGAAAAATTCAAAATAAAGTGTTGTAATATGAACAATTTCGCAGACTTTTCTAGTATATTCTTCTTAGGTTTTCCAGATAAAGATTTGATAGAAACTCTATCAGAGGAATATGATTGTACGGATTTAGGGGATATTGATAAAGAGGATATAGAAAAATTTTAGATTGATATATTATTTCAGATGCATAAAGTAAGATTGTGGGGGAGAAAGTTATCATAGAAAGAATATATTTTTTACCGGAGTGGTATTTAGAAGGCAAAATGAATAAGAGTCGAAAAGTTATGAAATTTTGTATAGGTGTACTAATTATTATAAATTTAATTTTTCTAGATATTCTAATATTGAAGCGAAGTAAGGTGAAGCTTTTAGATGACAACATTAATCAGAAAATTACAGCACAAAAAAATAGGTATTCAAATAAAAATAAAGAAAAATATGGAAATGATAAGACTTTAGCTACTTTTTTTGTTTTTATTAAGAGCATACCACCGAATATTAATTTTAAAAATATATATATTGAAAATAGGGATATAAACATTGAGGTGAACTCTGAATCATTTGATTATATAAATTTTGTTAATGAACTTGAAAAGAAAAATGAGTTTATTGTAAAAAGTTTAGTTCCTCAAAATGAACAGGGTAATAAAAATTTTAAAGCTAATTTAGAGCTAAGATAAAGGATGTAAGTATGCATAGTAATAAAAAGTATAGTGTAGTTATTTTTTTCTTTATATTTTCTTTAGTATTTTTAATATTTGAAAATTATAGAGTTGGAAAAATAGTAAGTGAAAAACAGAAGAAAATAAGTCAAATAGAAGAGAAGATAGAAGATAAATATATACCCATTAAAAAATTTGGTTATAGCGATATTATTAATGCTTTTGGCAACCAAGAAGGAATAATAACAAAATTTACTCAGAAGAAAGAAGGTAATACTGCTACAGTAGAAGTTGATGTGTTAGGGGATATATCTTCAGTTGAAAAAATATTGAAAAACATAGAAAGCAAAGAAAATTTTCAAGATATACAAAATATTAAAATAGAAAAGTGTGAAGATAATAAGATAATTACAAGGCTGAATATGAATTTTATTAAGAATAAGTAATATTAATATTTGCAAATAATCACAAGTTTTGATAAAATAACATTGTTCATCTAGAATTGTAGTAATATAGCATAGTTTTTCGCCTAAAATATAACAATTTTCATTTGGATTTATTTTTAAAGAGTATAGAGAATAATTCTATTAAAAAACGTAAAAAATAGCCTTAAGTACTATTGTTTATGTAAATATTGGGGGAAAATGGAAATGTTTAAGAAAAGAATAATGAAATTAAGAGAGTTGATGATTAAAAAGGAAATTGATGGAGTATTTTTAGTTGGAGATGCCAATAGAAACTATTTAAGTGGATTTACTGGAGACGAAAGCTTTTCAGTAATAACATCTAATAAAGCATTTTTCATTACAGATTCTAGATTTACAGAACAGGCTAAGCAACAGATTAAAGACTATGAAGTTGTGGAATATAGCAAGAATACTACATTTGGAGATTTTCTGGCAGATTTAGTTAATAAAAATGGCATAAAAAAACTTGGATTTGAAGAAGACGTACTTTCATTTAGTAGTTACAGCTTATACAAAAGTAAAGTTAGTTGTGAAATGGTTCCGCTGGAAGGAATGGTTGAAGAAATAAGAATAATAAAGGATGAAAGTGAATTAGAGATTTTAAGAAAAGCTGCTGAAATCGCTGATAAGGCTTTTAATCATATTATTAAGTTTATAAAACCAGGAATGACAGAGAAAGAAATAGGATTAGAGCTTGAGTTCTTCATGAAGAAATCAGGAGCTACAGCGCTATCTTTCCCTTCTATAGTTGCATCTGGAGTTAGATCAAGTTTACCTCATGGTATAGCTACTGAAAAGGTAGTAAATAAAGGTGAATTTTTAACTCTTGATTACGGATGCGTTTATGAAGGATATTGTTCGGATATGACAAGAACTCTTGTTATAGGAGAACCTACAGAAAAAATGCTTGAAATTTATAATGTTGTATTAGAGGCACAAGAAAGAGCATTGAAAGCTTTTAAACCAGGTATACCGGCTATTCAAGTTGATAAAGTTGCAAGAGACTATATTGCTGGAAAAGGATATGGAAATTATTTTGGACACAGCCTTGGTCATGGAGTTGGAAGACAGATTCATGAAGCACCAATTGTTGGGTACAGAAACACTAAAGAACTAAAAGCTGGTATGTTAGTCACAGATGAACCAGGAATTTATATACCAGGTTTTGGCGGAGTAAGAATAGAAGACTTACTTTTAATAAAAGAAGATGGTATAGAAATTTTATCGAAATCACCAAAGCAAATGATATGCATTAATTAAGAGTATATGATTACCTGTAAGGGTTATAATATAAATGAATAATAGATTTTTGGAGGGATACATAAATGATATCAGCAGGAGAAATAAGAAAAGGAACTACTTTTGAAGATAATGGACAAGTGTATACTGTAATAGAGTTTCTTCATGTTAAACCAGGTAAGGGAGCTGCTTTCGTTAGAACAAAACTTAGAAACGTTATAACAGGAGGAGTTACGGATACAACTTTTAACCCAACAGCAAAGCTTCAAGAGGCTGTTATAGAAAGAAAAGAAATGCAGTATTTATATTCAGATGGTGAATTATATTACTTCATGGATCAAGAAACTTTTGAACAAATTCCTTTAAATTACGATAAAGTTGAAGGTGCTATAAAATTCTTAAAGGAAAATACCTTTGCTGTAATAAAATTCTTTAAAAATGAAGCATTCTCAGTAGAAGCTCCAAACTTTGTAGAATTACTAATAACTCAAACAGATCCAGGAGTTAAAGGAAATACTGCAACAAATGTTTTAAAACCAGCTACACTTGAAACAGGAGCAGTTGTAGGGGTTCCTATATTCGTAAATGAAGGCGAGACTATAAGAGTAGACACAAGAACTGGCGAATATATGGAAAGAGTTTAAGGAATACTAATGGCAAAATAAAGTTAAGGATGTGGTTTAATGAATTCTATTATCTCAAAAGTCTCCTATCTTAGTGGTTTGGTAGATGGATTAGGCATCGATAAAGATACTAAGGAAGGAAAAGTCTTAATAGAAGTTGTCAATGTACTTAAAGATATGGCACAGGAAATTTCCCACATATCCGATTCGCAAAAAGATATGGAAGAATACATTGATGCTATAGACGAAGATTTGTCAGAATTACAAGGTGGTATATATGAAGATGAGTATGAACCTTATGAAGATGAAGGAGATAACTTCATTCAGTTAAAGTGTCCTAATTGTAGTGATGAGGTATATGTTGATAAGGATTTATTGGGCCAAAGAGATGAAATAACATGTCCAAATTGCCATAATAAAATGCCACTTGAAAACTGCCGTTGTGAATGCGGTGATTAATAAAGAGATACCATACTAATGGATAAAACCGTTAGTATGGTATTTTTTTTATCCAATTATTCTATTATAGAAAAAATATTTACCTAAATTTGCATTTAAATGGAATATTTTTTGAGAAATGAAAATAGAAATTAATATACAGAAAGGAGATGAGAAAAATAGATACAAAAGAAATTCTTAATATCTTACCACAGAATGTTAAGTCTGCTCTTGAAAATGTAATGGATTTGAATGAACTTCAAGAAATAAGAATAAGAGTGGATAAGCCTCTAATCTCCCAGGTGGGCAATAGAGAGATTATAAATCAGTATATACCACGATCTGAAGATATAAAAACGATTATTCAAAGAATGAGTAATTATTCTATCTATGCATTCGAAGAAGAGATAAAACAAGGATATATCACAATAAAAGGAGGGCATAGAGTAGGAATATGTGGAAGATGCATTATAGAAAAAAGTGAAGTAAAAACAATAAAAAATATTGCATCAATTAATATTAGAATCTGCAGGGAGGTTTTATCCTGTGCTGACTCTATTATGAAGTTTATTTTAAAAAATAATGAAGTAATAAATACAATAATAATTTCGCCCCCGAAATGTGGGAAAACCACGTTAATTAGAGATATAACAAGAAATATTTCCGAGGGTATGGGAAAAGAAAATTTTAAGGGTAAAAAGGTCTGTGTAATTGATGAAAGAAGTGAAATTGGAGCTTGTTTTAATGGTGTACCTCAACTTCATGTTGGAATTAGAACAGATATTTTAGATGGTTGTCCTAAAAGTGAAGGCATAATGATGGCAATTAGAAGTATGTCTCCAGATGTTATTGTATGTGATGAAATAGGAACAAATAAGGATATGAACAGCATTCTGACAGCCTTGAATTCTGGTGTAAGTTTAATCACTACAATACATGGATACGACATAGAAGATTTATATAGTAGACCTGTTTTTAAGGAAATTATTGAAAATAAGGTATTTAAAAGAGCTATTATATTAAGTAATAGAAAAGGTGCGGGGACCGTAGAATATATATATGATCTTACGAATAAGTCCATTGTATGGAGGGGATAAAATGCTAAAAATTTTAGGTTGCATTATGATTTTAAGTGCCTCCACGGGGATCGGATTCACTTACGGAGAAAGGTTTAAAAAAAGAACTAAACAATTAAATGAGATTCAAAGATGTATTCATCAGCTTCAAAATGAAATTGTATATACACATACTCCACTTCCTGAAGCTATTTTGGATGTTTCAAAAAAGAGTATTAGTCCTATAAAGAACATATTTGAACAAGTCTCATCTCTTCTATTTTTTAATGAGGTAGACAACGTCTACGAAGCTTTTAAAAATGTGATAGATGAGCAAAAGGGTAGCTTAAATCTAAAAAAAGAAGACATAAACATAATATTTGATCTTGCTAAAACTCTTGGAGAATCGGATATAGGCGGTCAGCAAAGAATGTTTTCCTTATCCTTAGAAAATTTAAAAAAACAGCTAAAAAGTTCGGAAGATTTGATGAGTAAAAATGTTAAGATGTATAGATATCTTGGATTTTCATTAGGAGCGATGTTAGTTATAATCTTAGTTTAAAATACGTATAATGTTAAAAAAGGGGGTACTTAAAATGTTGGATATAAGTTTAATATTTAAAATTGCAGGAGTAGGAATCATTGTAATAATTATAAATAAGGTTTTAGAAGCTAGCGGCAAGGCAGACTATGCTGTAGTAACAAATTTAGCCGGTATTTTAATAGTACTAATGATGGTAATAAATTTAGTGAACAAGCTATTTACATCGGTGAGAACAATGTTTCAACTTTAGGAGGATGCTATGGAAATAATAAAAATAGTCGCTTTTGCCTTCATGGCACTGTTTATAGTTTTAGTTTTTAAAGGTCGAAGAGATGATCTAGCAGTTTATATAAGTATAGCAGTAGGCATAGTTATATTTTTATTTATGATAACTAAAATTACAGTGGTATTGCAATTTATTCAGCAGTTGGCGACAAAGGCTAATATAGATTTTATTTATTTAACCACTGTTTTTAAAATACTTGCAATTGCCTATTTAGCATCCTTTTGCAGTGAAATATGTAAGGATGCGGGACAAGGCGGTTTAGGGGCTAAGGTTGAGTTTGCAGGAAAAATTCTTATCTTAGGCCTAGCGATTCCAATACTTATGGCTGTGTTGCAGTCAATTCTAAAGATTATGTAGGTGTTAATATGAAAAAAATTATATTTGTTTTACTTATGATTCTTATAACATCTTTCAATGTACAAGCCAAAGACAATAATAATGTTCTAAATCCTACTGAAGATAAAGTAGCAAGCGAACAAATAAATGATTTTTATGATTATATATCAAATAACAAATCAAAATATGAATTACTTAAGGATATAGATGCCAAAACTTATGTAAAGGATTTTATGAAAACAGGAGATGGAAAAGTATCAACTAAAAAGTTAATCAATGCTGTAGGACTATATGCAATTAAGGAACTAGCAGCTTCGTTAAAATTACTAGCACTTTTAGTTGTGATTGCACTTATATGCTCACTGCTTACCAACTTGCAGAAGGCATTTAGCAATGAGAGCTTGTCTAATATAGCATACTTTGCTTGCTACTCTCTTTTAATAATAATAATGGCTAAAAGTTTTTATATAGGGGTAGATACAGCTAGGTCTACTATAAAAGAAATGACGGATTTTATGACAGCTTTAGTACCTATTTTAATAATGCTTATAGCTAGTGTAGGTGGATTTGTAGAGGCAGCAGTTATGGATCCTATAGTTATAGGAGCTATAACTATAAGTGCAAAGATATTTATGGATGTAATAATTCCAATAATATGCATGGCTTTTGTACTTCAATTTGTAAATAATATGTCATCGGAATATAAAATAGATAAACTAACAAAACTTTTAAATCAGATAGCTCTGTGGATGCAGGGAATAATAATGACAGTATTTATAGGTATTATTACCATAAGAGGAATTACTGCAAAAACTATTGATCAAGTAACTGCAAAAACTGCTAAATTTGCAGTAGATAACTTTGTGCCAATAGTAGGAAAAAGCCTATCAGATGCTATATCAACAGTGGCTGGATATTCTATTTTATTAAAAAATGCTTTGAGTAGCTTTGGGCTTATAGTAATTATAGTTATAATGCTATTTCCAATAATTAAGCTTTTTATTATGTCACTTTTATACAAGCTTACTGCAGCCTTAATAGAACCTATAAGTGATGGAAGGTTGGTTAATTGTATAAATTCAGCAGGAGACTCAATTGTACTTGTAGCATCTTGCTTGATATGTGTTTCAGTTATGTTTTTCTTAATGATAGCTATCATTGCTTCTGCAGGAAAAGCAATGATAGGGGGCTAAAAAACAGATGGAAGAGGGTGATAAACATTGCTACAAACGCTTAGAGAATGGCTTATAAGTATTTGTACAGCTGTATTTTTTATCACAGCAGTGGAGATAGTACTTCCAGATAACAGCATGAAAAAATATGCTAAGTTCGTATTAGGCTTAATTCTGATTACAGTTTTCATAAATCCAATAATAAAAATATTTGATAGGAATTTTGATATAAACACATACACAACTAGTGTGGTTGAAAATTTTGATAAAAACAAAACTGAAAGTGAATTCAAGCAGTACAAAGAAAAAAGCTTAAATTCTACTCTGGAAGTATTTAAATTAAATCTACAAACTAGTTGTGAAAAAAAGTTAAAAGAAAAATACCCAGATAGTAATTACAAAGTTCAAGCAGATGCCTCCTATGATAGTGAAAATAACAAACTTGTTATAAAAGATATTAAGGTTGGCGTTAAAGAAGGAAGCATTGAAAAGATTAAAAAGATCCAAATAGGTGGCGATGCTAAATCAGTTAACAGTATTGATAATATGGATAATGAAAAAAGCATGGATATTAAAAAGTATTTAAGTAATGAATTAAATATTTCTAAAGACGTAATTCAGATATATAAGTTATAAAGGTGCAGTTTTATCCAACGAATTTGAGTTTTACAATTTTAACATCACATGTGAAGTTAGAAAAAAAGATAAAAAGGAGAGAAAAATAATGGATTTTAAAAAGTGGTTAGAAAAGCTTAAAAAAAGTGATGGAGACAAAAACGATTTAAGTAAAAAAGTTATGCCTAACTTGTTAATTGTACTTTTAGCTGGGGTCTTAATTGTTATGATGATGAGTTCTTACAAAGCTGCAAGTTTACCTGGTGTTCAAACTTTGAACTCTAATGGAGGTAGTAATAAAGGTAACAGTAAAGAAGATGGAACTACATCTACATCTGCAGACAAAATTTCTATAGATTATGAAACTGCAGTACAAGATAAACTGAAAGAAACTTTAGAAAAAATTGATGGAGTTGGCAAAGTTGATGTTATGGTAAGTTTTGAAAGTGGAGAAGAACAGGTACCGGCTGTTAATATCAATGATTCTAATAGTACTACGGAGGAAAAAGACACCCAGGGTGGAACTAGAAATACTACACAGAAGAACAATGGCAGCACTGTAGTTATTACAAATGAGGGAGATAAATCTGAGCCTCTTATAGTTAAAAAATATAAGCCAAAAGTTTCAGGTGTTTGTGTTGTAGCAGAAGGGGCTGAGGATAAAGTTACAGAGCTTAGAATATCAAAAGCTGTAATAAACTTATTCAACATTACAGAAAATAAAGTTAATGTTTATCCTATGAAAAAATAGTATATAAATACTTATTTAAGCATATAATTTTTTAGAAAGGTAGATAGGGGGAATAAAAAATGAATAAAAAACAAGCTGTGATTATTGGGACTCTTTTAGTTCTTATTGTTTGTGCGGGGGTACTTGCAACAAAGTTAAATAGTCCACTATATGTAAATGGTGGAGATAGTGGAAAGACAAACAGCGCAGTATCTTTTAATAGTAGTGACAAGAAAAGTAGCCAATCTCAATTCTTTGATGAAACTAAATTAACTCGTGATCAGAAAAATGCTACTACATTACAAACATTAAAGACTCTGATTGATGACAAGAATGTTTCTAAAGAAAATAGGGACGAGGCTGCTAAACAGTACACTCAATTAGCTATGAATACTAACTATGAATCAAAAATAGAAGCTACTTTAAAGGGAAAAGGCTATGAAGATGTGATTTGTTCTATAGAAGATAATAAGGCAAGAGTAATAGTTAAAGGTAAAGATAAGTTAACAGATAAGGACACAAGAGAGATTAAAAATGTAGTTTTGGGAATAGCTAAGATACAGGAAGTGGAAATTACAACTAAGCAGTAAAATGAATTGAATAATTTTGTTAACATAAATATTAAGTCTTTCATATTTTAAGATAGAACAGCTATTTTAGAATAGGAGGGCTTAATATTTTTTATCCGATGACTACCCGCTCTAATACTCCCATCTTCTTCAAAGTGGGAGTAAAGAGCGGCTACGTCCCTGGATTCGTTCAACTAAGAATCAGGTGGGGTTGAAACCCCATCTGATTCAAGTTTCAC
>Ga0183101_1000304_pt1 | contig 86173 bp, 88 predicted proteins | sample Biomet3_FD_127790 | JGI IMG/M metagenome (GOLD analysis project Ga0183101, IMG submission 127790) | Microbial communities from bioreactor (seeded with sewage sludge) at LBNL, California, USA - Biofuel metagenome 3 | ecosystem: Engineered > Bioreactor > Anaerobic > Unclassified ... | reverse complement strand
CAGAGAAGTTAAGCCTGATCACGCCGATGGTACTGCGTAACAGTGGGAGAGTAGGTAGCTGCCGTTTTATCTAAGAGTCCTGTTCATGAAGTATGAATGGGACTCTTTTTTGTATATACCCTGCATGGTGTATAACTTCAAGGTGTGTATCCATGGGCGGTAATATCTATTGCATCTACTTTTATATTTATCTTTGTCAAGGTAATTCTCCTCTCCCGGAATAAAGTGAGCTTTTCTTATTATCATAAATAAAGTGTATTAGCTTATGCATTTCTTAGAAATGCTATATAACCTAGCTTCTTCAGTTAAGCTGGAATAACTTTGAATGGTTTTTTTTGTTTTTAGTGAGTCTTATAAACTCTATTACTCATATTTTCTGATTCCTTTGCTGTATTCGTTTATATATTTGATACTGGAATTTAATATTACATTATAAGTAAACCAATTGATCTTAATTTCATGTGAAAACCAAAATTAATTTCTTTTATATGCAGTATTATCCAATTAGTTTCATTTTAGTATAAAAAAGATATATAACTTTAAATACATGCTATATGATAAAACGAACATTGATATTCAGCTTGTTTGTATGGATAGGCCTATTATCTACCTATGCTCAAACGGAAGCACAAGTTGTAAATTATCCCCAATTTGAGAAAGGGTATGTATACCTTAAAAATGGTGAGATAATTAAAGGTAAATACATTTATTCTGTCAATCTTGATAAAATAAGAGTCGTGTCTGGAAATGTTTCAAAGGTAATAGATGTATCGGATATTGAAATGATTTCTAAATCGAAAAAAGTGACGAATGAAGATAAAATGGAAAAAGGCTTATCAAATTTTGTTCCTTCGGCTAAGAAATTTTTTAATTTAACAGAAATGGGGTTACTTATTGGAAACTCTGATAATAAGAAAGATGCTCCACTTGTTTTTCGTACTTCTTTTGATTATAACATTAATAAAAATGTTGCGGCTGGCTTAGGTCTTGGAATTGATTTTCTGAATGAAACGTATATGCCTGTAACTGCTAATGTTATTTATAAATTCAGAAATGAAAAGTATTCTCCTTATATTATGCTTCAGGGGGGATATGAAATCCCGATTGATGATTCTCAATTAGCATATAATGATATTGTTCCTAATAGTGTTATTAATTACAATACTTACTATTATTCCGTAAATAAGAAACTTGATCCTAAAGGTGGATTTTTATTTAGTCCGTCGATGGGATTACTTGTTCATCTGAATTCTCAGTTCGGATTGAATATGTCTGTCGGATATCAGTATCACAGGCAGCATTATACATCGTCTGATAATTACAAGCTTGATATAGATTACAACCGTTTGTTAGTAAAACTAGGTATCACTATTTATTAAATCTAATGATATGAAAACCAAATACTATATATTACTTTTATTGTCTATGCTCTCCTTAACTGCATGCATGGATAAATATACTGAGACTTCAACTGTAAACTCTCCCATATATATGAGTTATGAGACTTTAAGAAGTGCAGTAAAATCAACTTCACCTCAAACTTTGGCAAATCCAGGAAAAATATATTTTAAAGACAATTATTTATTTGTTGTAGAAAAGCTCAGAGGAATACATATTCTTGATCTCACTACTCCGGCAAATCCAAAGAATATCGGTTTTATAGAGGTTCCCGGATGTATTGACTTAGCAATAAAGAACAATATTTTGTTTGCTGATAGTTATGTTGATCTGGTTGCAATTGATGTTTCGGATATTAGCAAAATTAAAGAAGTAAACAGAGTAAAGAATGCTTTAGCTTATACTGTTCCTCAGATAAATGACAAATATCGGGTGAAAGAAGTGGATAAAGAGAAAGGAGTTGTTATAGGCTGGGAATTGGTAACAGAAAAGCGTGAACTTGAATATAATGAGACTCCTAATTATCCGATGTGGGATGCTTACTATACGTCAAATAGTTATGCTGAACTGAATGCTGCTGCAGGTGGTATTTCGGGGAGTGGCTTTGGAAAAGGAGGTTCTATGGCACGCTTCGGATTGTATGATAAATATTTGTATGTCGTTGATAACAGTCAACTAACAATGTTTGATGTGGGAACTCCTGGTTCTCCGGTAAATATTGGAAAGCAAACAGTGGGATGGAGTATAGAAACGATGTTTATTTATGATGATCATCTCTTTTTTGGGACTACAAATGGAATGTTAGTTTATAGTCTTAATGTTCCAACAGTTCCGGCTTATGTCAGTATGTTCTCTCATGCAACAAGCTGCGATCCTGTTGTTATTCAGAACGGATACGCATACATCACTCTTCGCGGAGGACAAACTTGTCATGGAGATATAAACCGTTTGGATGTCGTTAAGCTTTCGTCCGATTATAAAACCAATCAATTGGTGGGTTCATTTAATATGACCAAACCTTATGGAGTGGGTATTGAAGGAAATACTTTGTTTGTTTGCGATGGAGAGGCAGGACTTAAAATATATAATGCTGCTGATAAGACAAAGATTACTGATAATTTGATTGCTGCTTTCCCAGGAATCAAGACTTATGATGTGATTCCTGTTAACGGATACTTATTTATGATAGGAGAAGGCGGCTTTTATTTATATGATTATTCAAATATAAATGATATCAAGCAGATTAGTAAAATTCCTGTAACACCATTCTATGCCGACTGATAATGTTCTGAATAGATAGGATTTGCATATATGATTCTAATAAGCTCCCTTTGTTTAGTAATACCCCGATTACTAAGCGAAGGGAACTTGGTATTTAAATATGCATAAACGAATTTATTTGCAGACCGACAAACCTTTAATTGGATACAATTTCTTCTACTAGCTTGAAAACAGCTGTTACAGATTCAGCATTTGCCGGTAATAAATTCGATTTTTGACTATAGATTCTTTTTGCCCGTTCAATAGCAAGATCCTGTCGAGACCTTTTTGTTGCAGAATCTTTGGATTGTAATATTTCAAATAAATGTTCAGTAACAATTTTACTACCTTTACCGGCGTAACTTGCACCAAATATCTTGATATGTTTGTTGATTATTTCATTGTATTCATTTCTGTGTAGCAGCCCACCGTGATGATCTACAAAATGCAATATAAGCCAATATTCAAAGGCTTGATTTGAATAAGCGCAGAAAAAGTTATGTTCGTTTGCCATTGAGATGGCCTGACTAAACATTTTGTTTGTGAAATCGTCTTTATCAAACACACACCACACTTCATCCGGCTTATCTCCATCAGATTTTGAAGAGTAAATCTCAATGGCCTTATGGACCAAAGAGACCGTATTGTAACCAAGACCCACAGTTTCAATAGCTACATTAGGCCTTCTGAATTGGTTGAAATAAGACGTCTCAGTATTTTTACCCTCACATACTATAAGAAACTTCTTTAATGTAGATCGGGTGGGAGCTTTTCTTATTAAATCGGGTGTTTCACCTCTTCTCCGTCTAAGCGATGTTTGCGGTTCGTGCTGATCGTTGTCAAGAGAAATGTGTTTTATTCCATCTCTAATCTCTATTTTCATTATCTTCTTCTTTTTTAGAGGTGAATGATTTATTCATGTTTTTCAGATAAGGAACCGCTCCAAATCTTCCTTCCAGATATTTTTTCTGCAGATTTGCTCCCGGTCTCAACATGAAATCGGCAGCAGACGTTAGAGATGCTTCTCCGTATCTGTTTTTTGATACGAAATAAATCTGGTCTTTTCTGAAAAGATCACTCGATAATAAATTAGTATTTTGCGTATTGAATATCAATTGTGCATTATGTGGATTTGTTTCTTCTGAATGAAATAACTTAAGAAGAGCAACGATAAGATCGTGATGCAAACCGGAATCAAGTTCGTCAATCATTAATATTTTGCCTCTGTCCAGTGTATCGAGAATAGGTGCAGTTAATGAAAGAAAATGAATAGTGCCGTTCGATTCATCTTCGAGCATGAAAGGAGTTTCATCCACCCTTAATTTATTCTCGTCGTATACGGTATGAAGTGTCTGAATTTCATCTCTGTTTATAGGATGGCGCACAAAATCATTAATGCTAAAATCGGCATCTTTCATCAGACGAACAATCTTTTGCTTCATCGGTGTAGATAATTTGTCAAGCGTATAGCTTTGCACATTGCTGCCATCGGCAGAGAGCAAATTTACATGATGAAACCATTTCAGTATTTTCTGAGAAAGCTGATCGTTAAACTGAGCCAGCACGGTTAGCAGAAGGCTATCTTCACGTATCATGTCTTCTTCTACCAGACTTTTAACTCGTTTCAGCTCAGAAGAATCATATTCAATGACTTTCCCTTCACGATAGAATAGTTCTTTTTCTTTCTTTTCTTTTTTGTACAGCCATTCTGCCAAAATATTCTTTTTGGTCAGTTCGAATCCGTACCGATATTGTATTTCATCTAGAATAAATACAACTTCGAAGAAGCTTGGGCTTTCTTTAGATTCTGTACTTAGTCTGAAGTTATCTATGCTATACCCTCTGTCTACAGCATTATTGGTAGATCTTTCAACCATTAAGCGCATAAACTGGAAAGCATTTAGCAGCTTTGTTTTTCCACTGGCATTTGGACCGTAAATTACAACAGATTTAAGAAGATTAATATTATCTGTCTTGATAACATTATCTACATTATCCTTAATATGATTGGATGCGACCAAACTTAATTTAGTCTCATCTTTAAAGCATTTGAAGTTTTCAAAATGAAATTGTACTAACATAATTTTAGGTATTAGTTCTACAAATATAATAATTGTAGGATACATTCAGGTTTATAAACTACCATTTATTTTTCATTGGTCAATAGTTTTATTTTATTCATGAATAAATTAAAATCATTGGCGAATAGATTGAAATTATTGACCAATGAATTTTAGCTTTTTTTCCAACACATATTCTGTCAGTGTTAAATAAAGGAAAATAAGATTATATATATAATAACCTTCAGGCCGAAGCAGCCAAAATTCAAACAATTGCTCTTTCTGGTTTGTTTTTTAATATATGAGATGGATGAACGTTTAATGAAATTATTGAACCATTTATTTAAAAAATTAGATTATGAAAGATTCGAGCAAATCAAAAGAAGAAGTAGCTGAAATCATTAAAAGAATAATGAAGAAACTAGAGAAACATGAAATCACTATTGAAGAAGCTAAAAGACTTTCAAAGAAAGCTAAAGAAGAAATTGATAAAAATGTTGATGAATTGGAGTCTTTAATTTCAAAAGCTATAGATGCTTATAAAAAAGAGTGCGATGAACGCATGAATGAGTTTGATGAGCCTTGTAAAAATGCTACTATCATAGGGCAAAAATATGTTCATCTATATAATAAAGAGCGATTGCTTGCAAAATATGATATGTTTTCCGGTGAAGTTATTCTTTCATAAAGTGAAACTAATTCTTTGATGAGTGTTTATGAAAAAGCAAAGCCGACCCTAACAAAGAGTCGGCTTTATTAATATATTGAAATTTCTATTATCTACTTGTGCCTATCCAAGTCAGTTTATGCCAAACTCCTTCCAACACTCCATACCGATGATCTTTTTGCCAGTATTTACAGAATGTCCATTGAATAATCATAAGCATTAAGCCTATTAAAAGAGAATAAGTAGCTCCTGTATATTGGTATAAACCTAATCCAAATCCATAATAAATGCACGAACCTAAAATAGATTGCATAACGTAATTACTCATACTCATACGACCTAAAACTGAAAATTTATCAAGCGCATTTCTTAAATTAGTATTTTCGTACAGTAATACAAATCCTGAAACAAGGAAAACAAGGAAGGCAAAGTTGGTCCATGATTTTGTAATTAACTCCAAAGATCTAAATACTGCTGTATTAGTAATTGATTGGCTTGTTACACTTTTACTCACGAAGTATAACGGTATAAATAGTATCAATGAATATATTAATGCTTTTGTCCAGAATTTATTGTTCTCGGGAGATTTAACGAATTTCTGTGTTCTTCCCAATAACATACCAAACATAAACAATGCCGGAGTCTGAAATACACGTCCAGCTTCCCATGTCCACAAATAAACGGCTGTTTTACCATTCGTTAAGTTCCCGTAAATGGTATCTATAAACGAATTTTTTGGAATATATTCACCCATTTTACCAAAATACTCCCAGGATGCCGGGTTTGGAATTGCTTGTTGTGGATGGATAATAGCTGATAATACTTTTATCCATTCATATGGTTGTAGAATAAGTATAACTGCAATAAAAAGAACTGTTTTGGTATTTAACTTTGCTACCGGAATAAGAGTGAAACCTAAAATGGCATATATCGTCAATATATCGCCTTGATAGAAGCTTGAATTAATCATACCGAATCCGTATAGTAATACTAGTCGCCATGCAAAACGTGCACGAAAATCTTTTCCTTTTAATTCCTGATTATGTTGTTGGATATAAAAAGTAAGACCAAACAACAAGGCAAATATTCCGTAAGCTTTTCCCGCAAAAAGAAAGAACATTGTATCCCAAATAGTTTTATCGAGACTCACTAACCATGCCGGTAAACCTGTGGGTAAAAAGTAATAATCAAAATGCTCAAGATTGTGTAACAATAATATTGCTACAATAGCAAAACCGCGTAAAGCATCAACGCTTTGAATTCGTGGAGATTTAAGGGATGTCATAAGTGTTTGTGTGTTTTTAAATTGTAAATTAATAGTGCGCAATTTACAAAAAGATGTTGAATGGACAACTAATTTTTACTTGCAAATTCGCATAATATTAAAAAGTAGCTTTTGTGTTTTAGTATAGACTCTCGTTTTTTTTGAATTCTTTTAATTTGTTTTTAATTTAATTATGAAATAACATCCTATTCCCTTGCATCATAAGTCTAATTCAAGTATTTTCGTGACTTAAATTTATGTATAAAAACGGAATTATATGAGTGGTTTTTTTGGCAGTATTTCAAAAGTTGATTGTGTAGCCGACGTATTTTATGGCACAGATTATCATTCTCATTTAGGGACGAAAAGGGCTGGTTTAGCTTTTTTGTCTAAGGAAAAAGGTATTCAAAGAGCTATCCATAGTCTTGAAGACGGATATTTCAGAAATAAATTTGAAAATGATATTAAGAACTTTTCCGGCAACAGTGGAATTGGTGTAATTAGCGATACCGAGGCGCAACCTATTGTGGTAAATTCACATTTGGGACGATTTGCTGTGGTTACAGTATGTAAAATAGTAAATTACGATGAACTGGAAAAATATTTTCTGGATAAACATCATACCTTTTCCGAGACTAGTCAAGGTACAGTGAATCCTACAGAATTAGTGGCTATGCTCATTGCAGAAGGGGATAATTTTCTATCGGGAATCGAGAATGTTTATAAACGAGTGAAAGGATCTTGCTCAATGTTAGTTCTAACGGAAGAAGGTATTCTGGCAGCTCGTGATAAACTGGGCCGTACACCAATTATTCTAGGGAAAAAAGAAAATGCTTATGCAGCTGCATTCGAAACTTGTTCTTTCTCAAATCTTGGATATGAAATTGATAAATTTATGGGACCTGGCGAGGTTGTTCGTATTACTGCTGATGGATATGAGCAACTACGCAAACCAAATGAAAAAATGCAGGTTTGCGCCTTCCTTTGGGTTTATTATGGATACCCACCTTCATTCTACGAAGGAATAAATGTAGATGAATGCAGATACCGTTGTGGCGCTGCACTTGCAGAGAATGACGATGTTAAAGCTGATTTTGTAGCAGGTATTCCCGATTCAGGTATTGGTCATGCAATGGGATATAGCCATAAAACAGGAATTCCTCTTAAACGTCCGTACTCAAAATATACACCTACATGGCCTCGTAGCTTTATGCCTCAAAGCCAGAATATGCGTGAATTAGTCGCAAAGATGAAACTGATTCCAAATAAATCAATTATTTATGGAAAAAGCGGAGTGTTCCTTGACGACTCTATTGTGCGTGGTACACAATTAAAAGATAATGTACACGATTTACATGAAGCTGGAATTAAAGAGGTTAATATGAGAATTGCTTGTCCTCCATTAACTTATCCTTGCGAGTTCCTTAATTTTAGTCGTTCACGCTCAAGTCTTGAATTGGCTACTCATAAAGCAATAAAGAAACTAGAAGGCAAGGAGGGCGTTGCTTTTAAAGAATATTCGGATAGTAATAGCGAAAAATACAAAGCTATGGTCGATGTAATAAGAGAGGAACTTGGACTAACAACACTTACTTTCCAAACACTGGACGATTTGGTGAAAGCAATTGGACTTCCAAAAGAAAGGTTATGTACGCATTGTTTTGATGGTTCTAGTTACTTTGAATAGTTATTTAAAAAGTAAGAGAAGTCTGTTTCTTTGTAGACTTCTCTTATTTTTCTTCTATTATATTTGAAAAATAGTTCCAACCCTCAGCATTGGAATAATCATCGTATGTGCCATTCGGAATATAAAGCCTGCACATGGATGCATCTATTCCTTTAAATGTATCAGTTCCGCTTACTTTAGGAGAAACAGAACTATTACAGTATATTTTTTGTAATCCGCTACAACCAGTAAAAGCATACTCACCTATAAAAGAAACATTGCTTGGTATAATAAATGAAGTCAATCCATAACATCCGGTAAATCCATAATTCCCGATTGATGTAATGCCGTTTGGTATTGATATTGACTTCAGACCAAAGCATCCTGCAAAAGCAAAATCTCCAATGGCTGTAACATTATTCGGTACGATAAATGTAGTCAGGTTGAAACATCCAGAAAAAGCTCCATTACAGATTGAATTTATATTGTTTGGTATAACCAGTTTCGTTAGTTTGAATAGCTCTGCAAACATATAATCTGTAATCGAACTATCTTTTGTCAGAAAGTCATTGAAATATTTATCGCCACCTTCAACAATATTAGCATTAGCCAAATCAAGTTTAGTTAGCATGCCTTCAGTCTTAATGCTTTTTAGACTCCCGCCTCCGGCCATTTCACGAATAAAAGTAATATCTGTACCATTCAGATTGCCCGACAATGTGAGATCGGTAATTGAATATTTATTTTTTGACTTTATCAGGGTAGACAATGTTCCTGCTTTCTCTACATGAATAAATACTTGAGAATCATCTTGCGCACGGAATTTGAAGCTTAAAAACAAGCAGATAGTTATTAGTAATGAAATTGTAATTACTAATAATTGCCTAAAAGTTGAACTTGGTTTCATAATCAATCAACAGCTAAGGATTAATATTGAAAAACGTGTGCATTTTATATAACAATTAATACTATTATTTGTTTTTAATGTATATTCCATGCTTTTTATATGGCTGTGATTTATTATTAACCTAAAAAAAGATATAAACATGCAAAACTTTAAATTAATCGATGAAATAGTGCAGGAATTAAAACAGAACTATCCTGCATTGTCCGACTATGAGTTATTGTCTATTGCTATCCAAAAGCAACGCAATGACATATTGATTGCAGGCTTAAGTGTTTGTCAGGATAATGGTTATCCATCTGGCATAGAATCAATAGCTGCCCAATTAGGACTAAAAGCCAGATATAGAGATAATGATGATTTGAGTGAACTTAATCTGGATATTCTTGACTAAATATAATTGTAATATAAATGAGATTTAGATTTCTGTCTTTATAACAATTATGCACTGAATATATGTTTTTAATGGAGTGTTAGTTTTAAATAAAAGTATCGCACTTATATAAAAGTATTAATCTTTAAAATTTGAGTACAAGATGAGAAATGATAGTTCTGTTGCAACCTTGCTCTTTATTGTAATAGCAGTAATAGGAGCACTTTTGGCATTTGCTGTAGATAGTGAATTCAAGTCCGGAATAAGTCAGACTATATTGGTTCTGTTTTTCTTTGCTGCCGTGTTTACAGCATGGTCAACAAAAGTTGCAACTCAGTGGAACAGAGCTGTTGTATTGCGTCTTGGTAAATTTCAGTCATTAAGAGGGCCTGGGATATTTTTTATTATTCCTATTATAGATTCTATACCTTACTGGATTGATATCCGTGTTATCAGTACAGCGTTTAAAGCAGAAAAGACATTGACCAAAGATACTGTTCCGGTTGATGTAGATGCTGTGCTTTTCTGGAAAGTAGTTGATCCTAAAAAAGCAGCTTTGGATGTAGCTGAATATAATAGTGCAATAGCCTGGGCTTCACAAACAGCACTTCGGGATGTTATTGGTAAAACAATGCTTGCTGATATGTTGGAAGGGCGTGATAAAATTAGTGCCATATTACAAACTATTATTGATGAAAGAACTGAGCCTTGGGGTATTAATGTCATCTCTGTTGAAGTTAAGGATGTACTTATCCCGCAAGGATTAGAAGCTGCCATGTCTATGCAGGCACAAGCAGAACGAGAACGCCAGGCCAGAGTTATCTTAGGCGATTCTGAACGCCAGATTGCAGATAAGTTTGTTGAAGCAGCTAATACTTATGCCGATAATCCAGATGCATTCCATCTTCGTGCAATGAATATGCTATACGAAGGGTTGAAAACAAATGCAACCATTGTTGTAGTGCCTAGTACGGCTGTAGAGAGTATGGGACTTGGCGGTTTAGCTGGAACTGTAGCTTTAGCAGATGTCGTTAAAAAGGAAAAGGCAAAGCCGAAATATACCCCACGATCAGATGATTGATTATAATGAAAGAGTAATTGTTTAAATTAGAATAAAGAGTGAATATGGAAATTTTTTCTTATTTAAAACGTTATGTTTTTCTAGAATATATAGTTAAAAAGATTCTTTTGGCAACGGATATATCTATTTATCGATATATTTGTCAGGAGAATCTTTTAATATTTGTTTAATATAAAAGTTTAGAGTATGAGAAAACTGAATTTTGGATATAATGCAATTGCTGTTGTTTGTTTGTCATTTATGATTGGTGGTTGTAGTAATATGGCCAAAACAAGCAGGTATACAGAAATCTATAAACAGAATGTTGCTTCAACAAATGTTTCTGGATTAGGTGAATATGCTCAGGATAAGGCGGCTGAGAGAAAAATAGATATGTCGCAGTTTAAAGCAACAGAATTGGATATCCCTTATGCTTTTGGTGGTAGAACAAATCCTGCTCAACGCTTAGATATTATATATCCGTCAGTAGGAGAGGCTCCATATAAAGTAATAATAGTGTTTCATGGTGGTGGATGGGCATATGGTAATAAAGATTCAGAAACGATATCTTCTATTATGCTAGCTACTACTCAAGGTTATGCAGTTGTATCTGTAAATTATCGTCTTTCTAATCAGGCTGTTTGGCCAGCACCACTTTTTGATGCAAAAGCAGCTGTACGCTTTATTCGTGCAAATGCCGAGAAGTATAAATTAGATGCTACAAATATTGTTGTTTGGGGGAACTCTGCAGGCGGCCATCTTGCTGAAATGTTAGGTGCTACAAATGGAATACCTCAATATGAAGACCTGGCAATGGGTAGTGCAAAGTCTTCATCAGATGTGCAAGGAATTGTTTCTTGGTATGGAGTAGCTGATATGAGTGATTTTCCTACGTTAAAGGAACCTGCAAATCAGGAAATGGGATTTAATACTCAGATACCTGAATATAAAGAAAAAGCTCAAAAAGCAAGCCCGCTTTATCTTGTAACAAAGAATTTTCCTCCAATCCTTCTTGTGCATGGAACGAATGATCAGGTTGTTCCTTATCGTCAATCTGTTAAATTGCTAGAAGCTATAAAAAATGCATGTAATGATGATCGTGCTTCACTGAAAACATTTGATGGAGCAGGACATGGAGATGCAGTTATTAAAACCTGGGACAATGTAATGGATAATTTGAATTTTGTTGATAAGGTATTATGGCCTTATGGAGTAAATCCTTTCAGAAATGATAATAAAATTGATATAAAGGTTTTATAATACAATAATAAATCCGTTTTTGGATATTACATCCTCATGCTTTCACTCAATAAAGCATGAGGATTTCTTTTTTATAGAAAAATAATGAAAGAATTTGAATTGTAACTTATTCTTTATTGTTTGTAGAGAATAACAATAATTCCTCAATTTTTTATTGTATACATACTATATGTTTTTAGAATAAAGAATCATTTTGTTATATTTATCTATAAAAACATGCAGATATATTTATTAAATATTTATCTTTACTTGTATATAATACGTATAATCTTATTTGGTTAAACGTTAATATTCTGTAATTTATAGTACTATGTATAACAAAGTACCTTGCGATTACATATATTTGTATCGTCAAATAAAAGTAAGACTATGAATGCAGACAATGTTAAATCGCAAATGCGCAAAGGGATGCTGGAATATTGCATCTTATTATTGGTGCATAAGGAGCCTGCCTATGCTTCTGATATTATTCAGAAACTGAAAGAGGCAAAGCTGATAGTGGTAGAGGGAACACTTTATCCGTTGCTCACTCGGCTGAAAAATGATGATTTGCTTGAATATGAATGGGTGGAGTCTACTCAAGGGCCACCACGTAAATATTATAAGCTAACTTCTAAAGGAGAAGTTTTTTTAGGTGAACTTGAAACAGCCTGGAAAGAACTAAATGAAACTGTAAATCATATAACATTAAACGAATCGATAATAGAATGAAAAAAACATTGACTGTGAATTTAGGAGGCACGGTTTTCCACATTGATGAAGACGCGTACCATTTGTTGGATAAATATCTGGCTAATCTTAAAGTGCATTTTCGTAAAGAAGTTGGGGCTGAAGAGATTGTGAAAGATATGGAGCTTAGAATCTCGGAGCTTTTTACTGAAAAAGTAAATTCAGGCGTTCAGGTAATCACTGTAGAATATGTTGAGGAAGTTATTAAACGTATGGGGAAACCTGAAGAACTTTCCGATGAAGAAGTGAAAGAAGAAAAGGTTTCAGGCGAACCTCGTCAGGAGCCATATTCAAGTGGTGAATCTGATCAGACCCGCCGTCGTTTCTATCGTAATCCTGATGATAAGATATTAGGTGGTTTAGCCTCTGGTTTAGCAGCATATATGGGATGGGATCCTACTTTGGTTCGATTACTTCTAATCGTATTGGTATTCTTTGGAGTAGGAGTTGTTATTCCTATATATATAGTATGCTGGATTGTAGTTCCTGAGGCACATACTGCAGCAGAAAAACTAGCCATGAGAGGAGAGAAGGTTACAGTTGAGAATATTGGCAAAACAGTAACTGATGGATTTGAAAAAGTTGCTGGAGGAGTAAATGATTATGTGAATTCAGGCAAACCGCGTACGGCTTTACAAAAGTTAGGAGATGCATTTGTGCAAGTTGTAGGAGTCTTTATTAAGGTATTGCTTGTATTGCTGGCAATTGTATTCTGTCCCGTACTATTTGTTTTGATTATAGTTCTTTTCGCTCTTATAATAGCAGCTTTTTCAATAGTTTTGGGTGGTGGTGCTGCTTTTATAAGTTGGCTTCCTTTTATTAATGATTGGAATTTAATTTCAACCTCACCGGTTAATATTGTTTTGGCATGCATTACAGGTATAGCATTAGTCGGTATTCCTTTAGCTGGATTAGTTTTTTCAATCTTCCGTAAATTGCTCGATTGGAAACCTATGTCTCCAACTGTAAAAACCATATTGGTTATACTTTGGGTTATAAGTTTGATTGCATCCATTATATTATTCCCGATTATTGGCATTCCATATTGGAATCATCACATTTACACAATCACGATTTAATTAGAGTAGTACGTTAAATAATAGTATAGCAGGCAGCTATTTTTGATTTAGTAATCATTAATAGTTGCCTGCTTAGTTTATATAATATGTGTTATTTTTCTGATTTTATGATTCTTATTGGAATGTTGTGCACGATAATAAAAATGAAAATTGTGTTTTCTGAACTAAAAAATCGCTAAAAAAAGCAGTGTGTAACATTTTGTTCTTATCTTTGTGATTATGTAAAAGAGTTCTTAAAACAAAGAATAGTAACTAAATAAATTATAAAATATATAGCTTATGTCACAGATAATAGGGCATATCTCACAAGTAATTGGTCCGGTAGTGGATGTATTCTTTGAGAGTACGGGTGAAAAGGTTAAATTGCCTAGCATCCATGATGCCATGGAAATTAAGCGTAAGAATGGAAAAACGCTTATCGTTGAAGTTCAGCAACATATTGGTGAGAATACAGTTCGTACAGTAGCTATGGATAGTACTGACGGATTGCAAAGAGGATTAGAAGTTATTGCTTTGGGAACCCCAATTACAATGCCTATCGGTGATCAGGTAAAAGGACGCTTGATGAATGTGATAGGAGAGGCTGTTGATGGTATGGAAGAATTGGATAAGAGTGGTTCGTATCCTATTCACCGCGAACCTCCTAAATTTGATGAATTAACAACATCAAGAGAAGTACTATACACAGGTATTAAGGTAATCGACCTATTGGAACCTTATTCAAAAGGTGGTAAGATTGGTTTGTTCGGTGGTGCCGGTGTAGGAAAGACTGTATTGATTATGGAGTTAATCAATAATATCGCAAAAAAAGGAAATGGTTTCTCTGTATTTGCTGGTGTTGGAGAACGTACTCGTGAAGGTAACGATTTGCTTCGTGAAATGATTGAGTCTGGTGTTATCCGATATGGCGAAAAGTTCAAGGAATCAATGGCTGAAGGAAATTGGGATTTATCTTTAGTTGATAAAGATGAAATGGCAAAATCTCAGGCTACATTGGTATATGGACAGATGAATGAACCTCCAGGTGCACGTTCTTCTGTTGCTCTTTCCGGTCTATCTGTAGCAGAATCTTTCCGTGATTCAGGTGCTTCTGATGGAGTACAAAAAGATATCTTGTTATTTATTGATAATATTTTCCGTTTTACTCAGGCTGGTTCTGAGGTGTCTGCATTGTTAGGACGTATGCCATCTGCTGTAGGATACCAACCAACATTGGCTACTGAAATGGGTGCTATGCAGGAACGTATTACTTCAACAAAGAATGGTTCAATTACTTCTGTTCAGGCTGTTTATGTACCTGCAGATGACTTGACCGACCCTGCTCCGGCAACAACATTCTCTCACTTGGATGCAACTACCGTACTTAGCCGTAAGATTACAGAGTTGGGTATCTATCCGGCTGTAGATCCATTGGAATCTACTTCGCGTATTCTTGATCCATTAGTTGTAGGTCAGGAACATTACGACACTGCTCAACGAGTAAAACAGATTCTGCAACGTAATAAGGAACTTCAGGATATTATTGCCATTCTAGGTATGGAAGAATTGTCTGATGAAGACCGATTAACAGTAAATCGTGCCCGTCGTGTACAACGTTTCTTATCTCAACCATTTACTGTGGCTGAACAGTTTACCGGAGTACAAGGCGTTATGGTTTCTATCGAAGATACTATTAAAGGATTCAAGATGATTATGGATGGTGAAGTTGACTATCTTCCAGAACCAGCATTCCTGAATGTAGGTACAATTGAAGAAGCTATTGAGAAAGGTAAGAAACTTTTGGCTCAGGCTAAATAATTGCCATGTCAGAACTTGGCAAACTAGTATATAAGAATTTATGAAATTAGAAATATTATCGCCGGAACGGACACTTTACAAAGGTGATGTAGATGTTGTAACTTTACCAGGAACTCTTGGTAGATTTACAATTCTGCAGGACCATGCCCCGATGATTTCTTCTTTAAAAGAGGGAATAATAAGGATAAAACCTTATGAAGGGGAAGAGGTGGAACTTTCCATAAAAGGAGGATTTGTAGAAGTCAAACGGAATGAAGTATCCGTTTGCGTAGAATAGAAATAGAACGCACAAACCTTTAAATCTTAATCTTATGAAAGTATTGCGGAAAAGATTCCTTGTAGTATTAACTGTAGTAATGGGAATTGCAACAATTATAGGCGCTGTAGTGACTTATTTTGTATTTCCAAGAGAGCTTTTTCTATGGTATTTCGGCATACCGTTGTTTTACTATTTAGTAGGATTGGGCTTTGGAGAAGTATTAAGAAGAATAAATAGAGAGTCAAACGAAAGGCTCTTAAATATCTACTTAATGGTTAAGATTGCAAAGATTATTATTACTATTTTTTTCATGGCGCTTTCCATGATGTTAGTAGATAATAGGTACGATAAAGAGTTTGTGGTTACTATCGGAATATTCTATATGGTTTACCTGATATTGGAATCCAAGTTCTATTTTGATTTTGAAAAGAGTTTAAAAAGAAAAAAGACGAATGAAAAGCTTAAAGTATAATATAAGGAGATATACATGGTTGTTGCTATTAATGTTTATACCCGTGTTGTCAATCTCTGCCAATGAGTCAAAAGGTGAAGGCGGAGTAGATGTGAAAGAAATTGTATTCGGTCACATCGGCGATTCTTACGAATGGCACATCACTACATGGGGAGAAACTCATATATCTATTCCGTTACCTGTTATTGTAATGGGGAATAACGGTCAATGGCACATGTTTTTTTCTTCTGAATTCCATCATTCTCCAACAGGCGAACATGAAGGCTTTTATATAGCTAAAGAAGGACAATATAAAGGTAAAATTGTAGAAAAAGACGCTACTGGTACTGAAATCAGACCTATAGACTTGTCTATTACCAAAACAGCTTTTGCTATTATTTTAAACAGTGTTCTTCTTTGTATAGTAATACTTAGTGTGGCTCGTTGGTCAAAAAGGAGTTCAAATCAAGCTCCTAAAGGATTTATCGGTTTTATGGAAATGTTTATCATGGATATAAACGATAATGTGATAAAGGCTTGTATTGGAAAGGGATATGAACGTTATGCACCATATTTGCTTACAGTATTTTTCTTTATATTCTTTAATAACATAATGGGGTTGATACCTATATTCCCGGGAGGAGCAAATGTTACCGGTAATATTGCAATAACACTTACATTAGCTTGTTGCACATTACTGGCTGTTAATCTTTTTGGTACTAAAGAATATTGGAAAGAAATATTTTGGCCAGATGTTCCATTAGCATTGAAGCCTATTATGATTCCTATCGAAATAGTAGGTATATTAACAAAGCCATTTGCTTTGATGATTCGTCTCTTTGCTAATATGATGGCAGGCCACTCAGTTATTCTCAGTCTAGTATGTTTGGTATTCATTACAGCTGTGATGGGACCAGTTCTTAATGGCTCTATGACTGTTTTATCTGTCTTTTTTGGAATCTTTATGAATATCCTTGAACTTTTGGTTGCATATATCCAGGCATATGTATTTACTATGCTTTCTGCAGTATTTATTGGATTATCTCAGGTTCATGGTCATCACGCAAAATAAAAACAAATATAAATTTAATATAAACCATTAAAAATAAAAAATTATGTTAGGAACAGTATTATTACAGGCAGCAGCTGCCGGTTTGGGATTAGGTAAATTAGGTGCAGCAATTGGTGCAGGTATTGCAGCAGTAGGAGCTGGTATTGGTATTGGTAAAATTGGTAGCTCAGCTATGGAAGCTATTGCTCGCCAACCTGAATCTGCCGGTGATATTCGTATGAATATGATTATTATTGCTGCCTTGGTTGAAGGTGTTGCATTATTCGCAGTTGTTGTTTGTTTCTTAGCTCTATAATAATATGTCATTATTACAACCTGAATTTGGACTTCTATTCTGGATGCTCCTCTCTTTCGTGGTGGTATTTATCATCCTTGCTAAGTTTGGTTTTCCTATTATCACTAAGATGGTGGAAGACCGCAAGCAATTTATTGATAAATCACTAGAGGCTGCAAAAACTGCTAATGAACAATTGGCGGGAATTAAAGCAGATGGAGAAGCAATGCTGGCTGAAGCTCGTGAAGAACAGGTGAAAATCTTGAATGATGCAGCTGCTATCCGCGATAAAATTATCAGCGAAGCAAAAGTCACTGCTCAATTAGAAGCCAAAAAACAATTGGACGAAGTAAGACTTCAGATACAGGCAGAGAAAGAAGAAGCTATCCGTGATGTACGTCGCCAGATAGCTGTTTTATCTGTAGATATTGCTGAAAAAGTAATACGTACTAGTCTGAAGAAAGACAAAGAGCAGATGGATATGATTGATCGTTTGTTGGATGAAGTGACAGTATCAAAATCATAAGCAATGAATATAGGTATTATTCCCATGCGTTATGCTAAAGCGTTATTTGCTTTTGCACAGGACAAAGGTTTAGAAGAAAAAGTATATGCTGAAATGAGCACATTGTCTCAAAGCTTTGCTGAGCACTCTTCTCTTAAAACCGTGCTTGATAATCCTGTGTTGAAAAACAAAGATAAGCATAAGCTGATATGCACTGCGGCCGGTACTCAGGTGAGCGATGTCTATGCTCGTTTCATTGAATTGGTTTTGCATCATAAAAGAGAAAAGCACCTGCAATCCATTGCTTTGATGTATCAGGATTTATACCGTAAAGCTAAAAAAATCTCTATCGGATCATTGGTCACAGCATCTCCTTTGAGTGCTGAAACAGAAGATCGGATGAAGGAAATGCTGATGAAAGATAAAGAAGGAACTCTGGAATTTAAAACTGCAGTCGATCCTGAAATTCTTGGAGGATTTATCTTTGGTATTGATACCTATCGTTTGGATGCTAGTGTGGCAACACAACTTAAACGGGTGAAGACTCAGTTTATGGATAAGAATAGAAAAAGTATATAAATAAAGAATTATGTCCGAAAATATAAAAGCAAGTGAAGTTTCCGAAGTGTTGCGTATGCAACTTGAAGGAATTGATACCAGCCTTCAGTTCGATGAAGTGGGGACAGTACTTCAAGTAAGTGACGGTGTTGTCCGCATTTATGGCCTGAGGAATGCTGAAGCTAACGAGCTGCTGGAGTTCGACAATGGCATTAAAGCCGTTGTAATGAACCTCGAGGAGGATAATGTAGGAGCTGTATTACTTGGTCCTACAGATCAGATTAAAGAAGGATATATAGTAAAACGTACAGGAAGAATTGCTTCTATCAATGTTGGTGAAGGAATGCTTGGACGTGTAATCAATCCGCTGGGAGAGCCACTTGATGGTAAAGGGGAAATTGCTGGTGAACGCTTTGAAATGCCATTGGAACGTAAAGCTCCGGGGGTAATTTTCCGTCAACCTGTAAATCAGCCTTTGCAAACAGGTTTGAAAGCTGTTGATGCTATGATTCCTATCGGTCGCGGCCAACGTGAGCTAATCATTGGCGACCGTCAGACTGGTAAGACCTCTATTGCGATTGATACTATTATCAACCAAAGAAGTAATTTTGAAGCCGGAGACCCTGTATATTGTATCTATGTTGCCATAGGACAGAAGGGATCTACTGTTGCTACTATCGTAAATACACTGAAAGAAAAAGGTGCGCTGGATTATACTATTGTAGTATCTGCAACAGCATCCGATCCTGCCGCTTTACAATATTTTGCACCGTTTGCAGGTGCTGCTATCGGTGAGTATTTCCGTGATAGCGGACGTCACGCATTGGTAGTATATGATGACTTGTCTAAACAGGCAGTTGCATATCGTGAGGTATCTTTGATTCTTAAGCGTCCTTCCGGACGTGAAGCATATCCTGGTGATATCTTCTATTTGCACTCTCGTTTGCTGGAACGTTCTGCTAAGATTATCAATCAGCAGGAAGTTGCTAGTCAGATGAATGACCTTCCTGAAAGTATGAAAGGTAAAGTAAAAGGTGGTGGTTCCTTAACTGCTCTTCCAATTATTGAAACTCAGGCTGGTGACGTTGCTGCATATATCCCAACCAACGTAATTTCTATTACAGATGGTCAAATATTCCTTGATACAGACTTGTTCAATCAAGGTAACCGTCCGGCTATCAATGTAGGTATTTCTGTATCTCGTGTTGGTGGTAATGCGCAGATCAAGGCAATGAAGAAAGTTGCCGGTACATTGAAAATTGACCAGGCTCAGTTCCGCGAACTGGAAGCATTTACCAAATTTGGTGGAGATATGGACCCTGTAACCGCTTTGACTATTAATAAAGGTCAGAAGAATACCCGATTACTGGTTCAGCCTCAGTACACTCCAATGCCGGTTGAGCAACAAATTGCAATCTTGTATTGTGGTACACACGGTTTGCTTAAGTCTGTTAAACTGGATAAAGTTCATGAGTTTGAGAAGAATTTCTTATTAGATCTTCAGAACAATCACCAGGAAGATGTACTTGATGTACTGAAAAAAGGTATTATCAACGATGAAGTATCTGCAATTATAGAAAAAGTTGCAGAATCTATTGCGAAGGTCTATAGTAAATAGGAGGAAATATGGCATCACTAAAAGAAGTAAAAGGAAGAATAGCGTCGGTAAACAGTACCAGAAAAATTACGTCTGCCATGAAAATGGTAGCTTCTGCTAAGTTGCACCGTGCGCAGAGTTCAATTTCGAATATGCTTCCTTACGAGACGAAGCTGCATGCCATGCTAACGGCTTTCCTCTCAAATGAAGCCGATATTCGATCACCTTATATGGAAGTGCGCCCGGTAAAACGGGTGGCAATTGTTGCGTTCTCGTCCAATTCATCTCTTTGCGGGGCATACAATGCAAATGTTGCCCGTCAGTTAAACCTGATGGTTGATGGATATGCATCTCAGATTGGCAAGGAAAATGTTCTGATTTTTGCTATAGGTAAGAAAATAGCTCATGCAGCCAAAAATGAAGGACTGAATATACAGGATGTGCTTTTGGAAGTTGCAGATAAACCATCTTACCAGGGAACTTCTGATTTGGCTAATAAACTGATGAAGATGTATGCTGATAAGGAAATTGATAAAGTAGAATTGCTTTATCATCACTTTAAAAATACAGCTTCACAAATACTTACCCGTGAGGATTATCTTCCTGTAAGTTTGCCGGAACCTGAAGAAGCTCCTGTAGATCATAATTGGGCGTTGGATTATATATTTGAACCTTCAAAAGCTGATTTGCTTAAAACTTTGGTACCGCAGGTTCTTGGTTTAAGAATGTATACTGCATTACTTGATTCAAATACATCAGAGCATGCGGCACGAACAATGGCAATGCAGATTGCTACAGATAATGCGAATGATCTGATTCAGGATTTGACGGTGTTATATAACAAATCCCGTCAGCAGGCCATTACAAACGAATTGCTTGATATTATCGGTGGTACAATGAAATAGATATTTAGATAAACTTTATAGAAAAAGGCTAGGTTATTAACCTAGCCTTTTTCTGTTTTCAATAAAATCTCTATCTCATAATATTAAAATTCAAAATTGATCTAGCAATCTAACACTTGCTGTTTAACTCGCTATAAATAAATAAGATAGATCTGCTAGATTAATATAATTTGATCTAGCAGTAATCTAGCAGTCTAGCGCTTAATCAATTCCAACGACTTTACTACGTCTTTCTAGTTGGGCAACATCGCGCCATTTATTGTCCATCTTGCCTAGTCGTTCTTTGATTCCTATAGTTCTGAATCCGTGGTTATGGTGTAATTTCAAGCTACCTGTATTCTCGGGAAAGATTCCTGCTTGAAGGGTCCAAATGCCATTTGCTTCTGATTCTTTTATCAGCGCTTCCATTAATTTATTACCGATACCTTTGCCTCTGAAGGCTGAATCAACATAGACACTAACCTCAGCCACTCCTGCATATACACATCTGCTTGATACGTTTGACAATGCTGTCCAGCCTACTATTTTGCCATCGATGGTTGCTACGAGTCGACAGTCTTGTCTGTGTGCCTTGTCCCAGGAATCCCAATCGGGAGCTTCTGTTTGGAATGTTGCATTTTTTGTGGCAATGCCCGATTCATATATACGGGCTACATCGTTCCATGATTTTTCTGTCATGGTTTCAATTTTAATTTCGTTCATAGATATATATATGTATTTAAGTAGTGCTTTATTTATTGCTTTTCATTTTGCTCTCTTGCCTTAATGCAAACTTAACAAGAAGAATTAGAACGGGTACTTCAATAAGTGGACCAATAACCGCAGCGAAGGCTACTCCTGAATTGATACCAAATATGGCGATGGCTACTGCTATAGCAAGTTCGAAGTTATTACCTGTGGCTGTGAAGGCAACCGACGTTGTTTTCTCATAATCAGCTCCCGATTTTTTTGTGATCCAGAATGAGAAAAAGAACATTATTGCAAAGTAAGCCATCAATGGCAGAGCTATGAGCAATACATCGAAAGGTAGCTTAACGATATATTCACCTTTATATGAGAACATAACGATAATGGTAAACAATAGAGCTATTAGCGTTAGCGGACTTATTCTGGGAATAAATTTGGTATAGTACCATTGTTCGCTTTTTGCACGGATAAGGATATATCTGGAGAGGAATCCGGCTATAAATGGTATTCCAAGATAGATGAAAACGCTATGAGCGATCTCTCCAATTGTGATGTTCTCAACGGCATTTGTGGTTGGTAAACCAAACCATCCAGGAAGTACAGCAATGAAGATATAGGCATAGAACGAGAAGAATAACACCTGGAATATACTGTTAAGTGCCACTAGTCCTGCTGCATATTCCTAACTTCCTTTTGCCAAATGGTTCCATACCAGCACCATTGCTATGCAACGTGCAAGACCAATCATTATGATACCATACATGTATTCGGGATAGTTTTGAAGAAAGATTATTCCCAGAATAAACATTAATATGGGGCCTACTATCCAGTTAAGCAATAATGATATGGAAAGTATTTTCCTGTTAGAAAATACTTTGCCTAGTTCTTCGTATTTAACTTTGGCCAATGGTGGATACATCATAACAATGAGACCGATGGCTAAAGGTATATTGGTGGTTCCCGATTCAAACCGTTGCCAGAAATCTGTGATTCCGGGATTGATATATCCTATGAATACTCCGATGAACATCGCAAGGAATATCCACAGTGTAAGGTATCGGTCAAGAAACTTAAGTTTTGTTTTCATATTAGAAACTTGAATTCAATAAATCTCGTTGATATAAAACTGATAAAAACCTCTTTTTATCTCATCACGCACACGGATAAATTCACTCCATATAAATTCATCAGTTCCTGTAGCATGTGAAGGATCATCAAACCCGATATGGATTCTTTGATTTACTTTCCCTGTAAATGTTGGGCAGCTTTCATTGGCTCCTCCACATACTGTGATTACATAATCCCATTCTTCATTCAGGTAGCGATCCACATTTTTAGGGTAATGGTTGCTGATGTCAATACCGGCTTCGGCCATTACTTTGACTGCTTTTGAATTTACTCTTGGTGCCGGTTCAGTTCCGGCGGAATGTACATCCAGCGATTTATCGAACGACTGAAGCCATCCGTGAGCCATCTGACTACGGCAACTGTTGCCGGTACAAAGAATTAATATTTTCATAAACGTTTAAAATATCAGATTAAACAAATATCCTACAATCATTATTCCTGTAGCTACAACTCCTACAAATGTAAGTATCAGCGGCAACTTCAGTACTTTTTTAAGAATAATCATCTCTGGTAGTGAAAGACCTACAACAGCCATCATAAATGCCAGTGAGGTGCCCAGTGCAGCTCCTTTTTCAATGAGAACAGATACAATAGGAATAATACCTGCAGCATTCGAATAAAGAGGCACTCCAATAAGGACTGACAAAGGAACGCTGAACCAGGCTGATTTTCCCATTAGTGAAACCATGAAATCTTCGGGCACATAGCCATGAGCTCCGGCACCTACCGCAATTCCTATGATAACATAGATCCAGACTTTTCCAACAATCTCTTTCACAGAATCAAATCCGAAACGGATGCGGTCAGAGAAAGTAAGACCATTCTCCTCATCTCCTGTGTTACCCATCTTTGTTTGATAAACCCAATCCTGAACCCAATGTTCTAGTTTTAGTTTGCCGATAATCCATCCGGCTGTGATGGCAATAATAAGTCCGGTGATCACATATATTAGAGCTGTTTTCCAACCAAACAAACCCAGCAGCAGAATTACGGCAACTTCATTAATCATGGGAGCGGCAATCAGGAATGAGAAGGTAACGCCTAATGGCACTCCAGATTCTACAAATCCAAGAAACAGTGGAATGGCAGAACATGAACAGAAAGGGGTAACAATGCCCAGCATGGAAGCAAGTACATTACCCGCAAAGGTGGATTTACCTTCGAGCATCTTCCGGGTACGCTCTGCCGAAAAGTAAGTACGGATTATGCCTACGATAAAGATTATCAGCGCAAGCAACATCAGCACCTTAGGAACTTCAAAAATAAAGAACCGTATGGCTTCCGTGAGGTGATCTCCTTTCTGCATTCCTATAACAGAATCAACAATCCAGTCGCTGATTGGTTGAAGGTAATGGTATATTAGGTACCACATAGGCAGAATAGCAATAAAACCAATCATATTTTTGCGATTCATTTTGATTATTTCTGTTGAAATACTACTTAAAATGTTCTGTTTCATATTTCTGTTTTCTAGTTAAGGAAGTAAATAGTTGCATAGTAAAAACCTGCAAGAATAAATGTAACGGCAATAATACGCCTGAACCATAGTTCAAAGACCTTTATCCTATTATACAGCTTACCTACATTACCTACAGCAAATGCCAGAAGCCACGCAAAGATGATAACCGGAAGTCCGGTGGCAATAGCAAACAACACTGGCAGATACAATCCGCTTGCACTGGTAATAGTTATAGGAATAAGCATAGCGAAGTAAAGTACTCCGCTATATGGGCAGAAAGCCAAAGCAAAGATCATTCCCAATAGGAGTGAACTCAAGTAACTTCCTTTGTTCTTTTCTCCAATCTTTTCGGTCAATCTGGAGAATCCGGGGAAATTGATCTTTATTATGCCTAGCATAAACAGTCCGATGATAATGAGTAACGGTCCGAGAACCTTTTCGCCCCATCCCTGGAAAATCATGGATACGTTCATCTGATTAGCTCCCAGATAAAGCACTACCGCAAGAAGTGTATAGCTTACCGCTCTTCCAAGGGTGTAGATAAGTCCGTTAAGAAAGACCTTTTTACTGTTCTCAATATCCTTGCTGATAAAACCGATAGCTGTTATGTTAGTAGCAAGAGGGCAGGGGCTGATGGCGGTCATCAGTCCCAGTATGATTGCTGTAAGAAAGGAGTACTGCGAGTTATCGAGAATACTTTGAAGGAACTCCATCTTAGAAACTTATTTAGAACCCAGTAAAGGGTCAATGGTTGATTTTATTTTTTGCTTTAACTTGTCGGGAGTGTTGCGGGCATACATAAATCCTTCAGAAGTGAGGTCTGTTCTTTTTTTACCGCTAATAACCAAAAGACTCTGGCCGGAAGCCTGACATTTCTCTGCAATAGATTCACTACTCTTTTCATCAAGATTGATGCTCTTGAATGTAATCATCCCTTTTTTGAATTGTTCCGGATACAGAATACTAAGATCTTTTTTAGATTCAGACTCTACGGTCATACAAGTAGGGCATCGGCGGGTGAAATGAAAGTAATAGACTTCGATTTTCTGTGCCGCTGTCTTTGTTGCCGCTGGCTTTTTATTGTTTTGTGCATTGCATACAAAGCTTCCCAATATCATCAACATTGCGAAGCCCATCATCATTATACGTTTCATTGCTATCTGTTTTTACTTGGTTAATACTTCTTTGATTTCTTGAGAAGAAGGGACGCGTCCTTTGATCATAACATTGCCATCGACCACCAAAGCGGGTGTTGCCATAACTCCGAATTTCATAATTTCTACAATATCTTCAACCTTAGAGATTGAAGCATCGATACCGTTTTGTTCAACAACTTCGCGTGTTAGTTTTTCAAGTGTTTTGCATTTAGAACAACCTGAACCAAGAATTTTAATTTCCATATTAATTATTTATTTAATGATTAATTATAATTCGTAAATCAACGAACAATGTGCGCAAAAAAATATTATCCGCAACAGTTTTTCTTTATATCTTTTTTAATAAAGAAGTCTCCCAAAAGCTTTTGAGCCTTAGCCCAGTTCTCTTTATCAATGCAGTATCTTACTTTAGGAGCTTCAATTTCACCTTGAATAAGTCCGGCATCTTTAAGTTCTTTCAGGTGTTGAGACACGGTTGCTTTTGCAATAGGCAATTCATCGTGAATATCTCCAAAGAAACAACTATCCTGCGATGCAAGAAAATCGAGTATCGCTATTCGTGCCGGATGTCCCATTGCTTTGGCAAAACGGGCAATCTGTTCTTGTTCTGCTGTATATTCTTTAACTTTTTCCATATATTGTTCGCAAATATACGAACAGTTTTAAATAAAACAAATAAGCTGTCTAAAAAATATTGCTCAATTTTAAAAATGAAGAAAGATTTATTTTTCAGTCTAAACCATACAATAAATAAAAATGAGAGCACCTTAATTATCTTTAGGTACTCTCATTCAAATTATAAAAGTCAATCTTTGTATTCTTTAGCAAATGATATCCTTTAGTTGAAGTATAAAGAGATTTATCTGCCGGTTGCCTGCAGATACTTGGTTTTTCTGACTAAGTAATCAACGCTTGCTTCTGTTTTCTGATCGCGGCTTTGCTGCATAAGAGTCTCGGCATCCAGCAAATCTTTCAGGGCAACTGTTCCGGCTTTGTAGAAGTCATTGTTTAACCTTAGGTTTTCTGTAGACGACTGAACCGATTTTTCTGCAAGTTGCACTTGTTTGTACGACTCTTCCAAATCGTTCCATAGTTGTTGCATCTGTATCATCAGCAGTTCACTTGAGTTTTGCTTTGTATTCTCTGCCATTTTTTCGTTCAGCTTTTGCTTTTTAATGGCGTGAGAACCGCCCCACCATCCGGATATAGGGACGGCTACTGTTGCATAGACCATACCAAAACTGCGTCCTTTATCCATTAAGTCGTGATACATATATCCCGCACCTACAGCTGCTGACGGCATATATTCTCCAATTTTCATTTTTGTCTGAAGGCGATTGGCTTCCACATTCTTATCCAGTAACTTGTATTCTGTGCGGTTACGCAATGCCTCGTCGTGGTTCACTTTATATTCCAGCGGAGAAACAAGTGACTTGAACTCGGTAGTGTCCATAACAAAGTCTTTCGATGCAATGCCCATATACTGGCAAAGAGCTAACTTTGATAGTGAAAGACCGTTTTCCAGTTTCAATTTAGTGCTGGCAATTTCATTCTGTTTCAATTCAACTTTCAAAACATCGTTTTTAGTCGTTGTTCCGGCATTATAAGCTGCTGTAACATCCTTATGAAGATTGTTGAGCATCTTTTCTACCATCTCAATGGTTTTCATTTTTTCCTGTAGGGAAACAATTTGCCAGTAGTACTGTTCGGCAGTAACCGAAACTTCATCTTCGGAAAGTTTCATCTGATATCCGCTTACCTCTGTGCCAAGCTTAGCCAGTTTGTTTCCATTCACGATTCTTCCGCCAACAAAGACCGGCTGTGTGGCAGTTACCCCGCCAACAACACCGTTTTTCATCATCGACATGCTCATGCCCATAATATCAATGGCTGCCATTCCCTTATTAGCATTGAATCCGCCGCCAATGGCACTTACGGTAGGGAAGTAGTTTGTAAATGCCTCTTTCTTTGTTTCGTTCGAAGCGCTTTGTTCCAATCGGGCATTCTTGATTTTTACATTGTTCTCCAAAGCCAGCTTCTTACATTGCTCCAGCGTAAGAACCTCCTGAGCGGAGATAGTTAATCCGCTTAAAAGGAAAAGACTTAAGAGTGCTATATTTCTCTTTTTCATTTGATTATATTATCTTGAAAATTAAACCTGAATAATTTTAATTTATTCACCAATGATTTTTATTTATTGACCAATAATTGTTGGTTTATTCCTCAATAAATAAAATCCATTGAGGAATAAATTTTTAGCATTACTCGGGCGAAACGATTCCTTTGTGGTTGCCTCTGAAAATAATCCAGTATGCAACAGGTAATACCGTTACAACCAATACCATTGATATCAATGTTCCGAAGCATATAACCGTTCCCATTGGTCCCCATAGCGGACTGTTGCTTATAATCATCGGGATTACGCCCATTGATGCTGCGGCAGATGTCAGGAAAATAGGGCGCATACGTCTTTTTCCTGCCTCAAGAGCTGCATCGTATACAGGAAGATTGTGCTTGTGTCTCAGTTCTTCTGCATAATCGAGCATGATAATTCCGTTTCTTACGAGGATACCCATCAAACTCACAATACCTAGAATACCTGTCATACTAACATCCTGTCCCATAATAAGCACACCAATTGCTGCTCCGAAGACCGTTAACGACATTGAGACAAGGATTAGCAATGCCAGATTTATCTTTCTGAAATGGAACAATAAGATGAAGAATATAATCACAATGGCAATAAGCAAAGCTCCTATAATTTGTGGAAGAGCTTCTCCATCCGATTCCTTCTGACCTCCCATGCTTAAAGTAACTCCTTTGGGAAGAGATACATTTTCAAGTTTCTTTTCTACTTTGGCAGTCATTGCGGTTGTGTTCATACCTCTTTTTACATCCGCATTGATGGAAAGAGTTCTCACTCCATTTCTGCGGACAATCTGTCCTTCGGTCCAGTCGGGAGTTATGTTAGCTATTTGGCGAAGAGGCACTGATACTCCCGGAACAATAGACTGTACATATTCATTGCCCAGATCTTCAAAGTTAGGATCTGTTTTCCTTTCGGCTTTGAGCTTAACCTGCATAGGATAATCTCCGTCCCACAAGGTGGTAAGTGGAATTCCAGAGCCGAAGCGCATAGCCATATTTGCTGCTACGAGAGATTTGCTAATACCAAGACGATTAGCTTCATCATTATTAATATGTATCATAGCACCCGGAGTCTGTTCTTCAAAATTAGGACGTACCAAAGACAAACCGTCCATATTTCTTAGTGTAAGCAGAACCTTTTCTCCGGCTTTATTCAAGTCTTTCAGGCTATCGCCGCTAAGTCTAACCTCGATAGGTGATCGTGCATCCGAATAATCCAGCTGTTTAAAGCGGATATATGTATTTGGGAAATAGTTCGAATACTTGTCTGTCAGTTCATCCAGCAACTCTACAGTAGCTTCCGGCGAAACGGTGTTTACAATATACTGAGCATAATTACTTCCAGGCATATTGGGAGCGTACGAAGTGTGAAAACGAGGAGATCCTTCACCAACAAACGAGGTAATAGAAACTATCCGCTTATCTTTTTTCATAATCCCTTCAAGCTGATTAACCACAGCGGCTGTTTGCTCTATAGCTGTTCCCTTAGGCAAATAGAATTCCACGGCAAACTGATTACGTTCGGCTATAGGCATTAGTCGTTGCGGTAATGTGCTGAACAATAAACATCCGGCAACGATGGTTACAACTCCAAAGCTTAATGTAACCCATGGATGCTTGAAACATTTATTGAGCAGTATTTCATACTTTTCCTGCATCAGATCTAGCAAATTCCTCTTCTTTTTCTTTTTCTCTTCTGCATGCTTTAATCCTTTGGTAATAAAGAAATATTGCATATAAGGAACCATCAGCATGGCTACCACTAAAGATATGCCTAGGATAATACTGATTGACCATGGGAATACCTTGAGGAAGTCATTATACATTCCGGTTGTGGTAACAAGGAACGGAAAGAATGTGATACTGATGGCCAACGTTGCAGAGAAGATGGACTTAAACAGCTTCATGGCACTCATAATGGAAGCATGCCAGCGAGACATTCCCTCATCCAGATGTTCCAGATAGCTATCTATAATCACTATCGAATTATCTACAATCATTCCCAACGTAACGATCAATGCAGCAAGAGTTACCGTATTTAGCTCAATCCCGAATGCATAAAACAATCCCAATGATATAAATATGGATATCGGAATGGTGGATGCAGCAACGGAAGCAACGCGCATAGGGAGCAGTGCCATAATAACAATGATAACAGCTCCAATAGCAATCATCAGTTCCTTAAGGAAATTGAATACAGAATCTCCAACTACTTTCGATTGATCGGCTATCCGGTACATGCTTACACTCTTAGGTAATTCCTTCTGATATGACTCTAATACTTCGTTTACATCTTTCCCAAACTGAACTATGTTATTACCTGTCCGCATCTCCATAGACAGCAGAATACATTTCTTTCCGTTATTCTTTATATAAGAATCAGGGTCGGGATATTCTCGAACCACACGAGCTACATCCTTCAACCGGATAACATGCCCTGTTGGATCAGAATAAATAATCTGCTCAGCTACATCTCTTTCCGTTCTATAAGTCTCGGAGATGTGTATCGGTGCCACAAAATTTTTATTATCAACGGCTCCGCTCATGCTGGTAAAGCCCTGCGAGAATAGATTAGCGGCAAGGGTAGTGGAGCTGATGCCGTAAGCAGCCAGCTTTTCCTGTTCTATGTAAATGCTGATTTGTTCTTTTTGCAATCCATAACTACGAAGATTGGATACTGCGTCAATACGGCGCAATCTGTTCTGCAATTCCTCCAGATACTTCTCCAGTTCACGGTAAGTCTTATCCTCAGACTCTAATGTAATGAGGATTGCCGATGTATCACCAAAGTCATCATTAGCCATCAAAGCAAGAACTCCGGATGGCAACTGAGATTTGAATCCTTCCAGTCCGTGTTTAAATTTAGACCAGAACTCATCCTTGTTCTTCACATCATCATTCAACTCTACATTAACGATAACCATTCCGTCTTTAGATACGGAATAAGTCTTTTTCTTCTTTACCTCTTTATAAGTGAAGATGAATTTCTCCAAAGGCTTAGCCAGTTGCTCCTCAACCTCGGCCGATGTGGCACCGGGATAAACACCGATAACCAATCCCTGACGGATAGTGAAAACGGGGAATTCCTGTTTGGGCATTACTGTAAGGGAATAAACCCCGAACATCACGAGCAACGACGCAATCAGAATAACGATTTGTCGGTGCCTCATGGCCAATTCTACTATATTTATTTTTCTTTTACTCATTTCACTGTAATTTTCATTCCTTCACTCACTTTCTGATTTCCTTCAATGATAACCTGATCGCCGGACGACAATCCACTGGTAACCACAACTCCCTGGTTGGTTAGTGCACCGGTTCCCACGATTTTTCTTGTGGCTTTGCCATTCTTTGCCAGCCAAACAAACCGTTCGCCAGAATCAAGAATCTGAATGGCACTGTTTGGAACAAGGATGCCACCTTTCTGTTGGTCGGGCGATGAAATATATACCTCGCATACCATTCCAGGCATTAGCTCTCGGTGAGGGTTATTGAGCTTAACTTTAACTTCGTATGTATGTGAAAGAGGGTTGGCTATTACTCCTTTTTCATCAATCTTGCCTTCAAACGATTTATGATCAAGCGCAGCAACATCAACCTGGGCTGTTGCTCCCTTCTTTACACGTGCAATCTCGTTTTCCGGAACAGAGACCTTTACGTTTACCTTATCTATAGTAACCAGTTTAATGGATTCAAATCCTGGAACAACGTTCATTCCCGGATCAATGGATTTTCTTGCAATTACACCGCTAAATGGAGCATACAGATTGCAATCTCTCAGATTCTTTTTTGCAATACTTTCTGCAGCCTCTGCTTGTTGCAATTTAGTTTGAATTTCTACGTACTTAATTTCCGGCAAACTACCACTTTCATGAAGCTGAGTTAGACGCTTGTATGCATCCTGAGCTTGTTTTAATGAAGAATGAGCCGCATTATAGGTATTCATTAATGTGGCTTTATTAAGAACAGCAAGCAATTGTCCTTTTGATACACTTTGTCCTTCAGTCACCAATACCTTTTCTACTGTACCCATTACTGAAAAGCTAAGAGACGAACCAGTGTTTTCCTCAACTGTTCCCACATAGTTATGTTCTCCTGTAGCAGTGGTCGTGGATACTGTTTCCACCTTTACCGGAATAGCTTCGTCAGCCGTAGCTTCTTCCTTTTTACCCTTACAACTAACAACCAAAAATAGCAACGCCAATGCGTATACTTGTTCTCTTTTTTTCATACCATATAATTTATTATACTATTGATTCTAAATCCGTTGCAAAGTTGAGGAGATAAGTTAATGCTTGAAAGTTCTGTATTCCCCCTTAATTGTTCTGTATGTCGCATTACGTGCCTTAATATCATATTTTTATTTTATATTTGTGCCAAAATGAGACATATGGAACAATTTTCAAAAAAAGGAATACTACGACTTGATCTTACAACTTTAGATAAAGTTCCCGAAGCGGATTATATAGAAAATGATTTTGCGATATTCAATAATATTGATAATGTACCTATTTTCGATTATCCAACAAGGTTAGATCTTGCCGTATTGGCTATTGTCACTAATGGTAATTCAAAGATTGGTATAAATCTGAAAGATTATTATCTGAAAAAAAACGATTTGGTTATTGTATTGCCTGATCAGATAATTCAGATATATGATAAGACAGATGACTTCTCCGGGATATTCTTTGTTCTTTCACGCTCATTTACAGATGAAATTACCGTGAATCTGGATAGAATTTTACCAATATTTTTCTATATAAAAGATAATTCATCCATTACATTAAACGATGAAGAAGTTGCTTCTGTAATAAAGTATCACTCTTTTTTATGGGAAAAAGTGCGAAATACAAATAATACATATCGAAAGGATATTGCTAAAAACATAATTCGTGCCTTAGTTTTCGAGATGTATAGTGTTTTTGAAACTCATATACCGGAAAAAAGATATAAATCCAGAAAAGAAGAACTTTTTGAATCGTTTCTACTGTCTGTCAGTATAAACTTTATTAAGGAACGAAGCGTGTCTTATTATGCTGACCAGCTATTCCTTACTCCAAAACATCTTTCGAGGGTGATAAAGGAGGTTAGCGGACGTTCGGCAGGAGAATGGATTGACGAACAGGTTGTTTTGGAAGCTAAAGCCAGATTAAAAACCTTGTCTCTGACTGTACAGGAAATATCAGATCAGCTTGGATTCCCTAACCAGTCATTCTTTGGTAAATATTTTAAGAGGCACGTAGGTATGTCGCCAAGCGATTATCGTAAGAAGTAATATAAATTGTTATTTGTATAGGATAAACAAAATACAATGCAATTTTATGGATGTCTTTGCGTCAATGTCGCTCTTTGTATTTTGGTTTCAGATCTCATGAACAATATCTCTACTTTATTGGGAGTCAATAGAGTAGGTGTGAAATAAAATTTCAAGCCAATCTTTTATGCAACAGAATTGTTATTTTAAGGATTTTTTTGTTTAAAATATACACTTGGCAGGATGCTTCATGCATGCAATTTTCCTATCTTTGCGGCCAAATTGATACTCTTAACAAAAAAATATATGAATAGAATTATTTTAAATGAAACTTCTTACTTCGGAGCCGGTTGCCGAAGTGTAATTGCTGTTGAGGCTGCACGTCGTGGTTTTAAAAAAGCTTTTTTTGTAACTGACAAAGATCTTATCAAGTTTGGTGTTGCCGCCGAAATTACAAAAGTACTTGAAAGCGCTAATATTCCTTATGAACTTTACAGCGATGTAAAAGCAAACCCAACTATTGCTAATGTGCAAAATGGTGTTGCTGCTTTCAAAGAATCGGGTGCCGATTTTATTATCGCTCTTGGTGGTGGCTCTTCTATTGATACAGCTAAGGGTATTGGTATTGTAGTTAATAATCCGGAATTTGCTGACATTAAGTCTTTGGAAGGTGTTGCTGATACAAAGAACAAAGCAGTTCCTACTTTTGCATTGCCTACAACTGCAGGAACTGCTGCTGAGGTAACCATCAATTATGTGATTATTGATGAGGATGCAAAAAAGAAAATGGTATGTGTAGATCCTAACGATATCCCTTCTGTTGCTATCGTTGACCCTGAATTGATGTATTCTATGCCTAAAGGTTTAACTGCTGCAACAGGTATGGACGCTTTGACTCACGCAATTGAAAGTTATATTACTCCAGGTGCATGGGCAATGAGCGATATGTTCGAAATCAAAGCAATAGAAATGATTGCTCAGAACTTGAAAGCTGCTGTTGATAATGGTAAGGATACTGTTGCTCGCGAAGCTATGTCTCAGGCACAATACATTGCAGGTATGGGATTCTCAAACGTAGGTTTGGGTATTGTTCACTCAATGGCTCACCCTCTAGGTGCATTCTATGATACTCCTCACGGTGTTGCTAATGCATTGTTATTGCCTTACGTTATGGAATACAACGCAGAATCTCCTGCTGCACCTAAATACAAAGATATTGCTAAGGCAATGGGGGTAAATGTAGATGGCATGACTTGCGAAGAAGGCGTGAAAGCTGCAGTTGAAGCTGTTAAAGCTTTATCTATTAGTATCAATATTCCTCAGAAACTTAATGAAATAGGAGTGAAGGAAGAAGATATTCCTGCTCTTGCTGTCGCTGCATTCAATGATGTTTGTACAGGAGGAAACCCACGTCCAACTTCAATTGAAGATATCGAAAAGATCTATCGTAAGGCTTTCTAATTGCTATAGATTCTTTCTAACAATATAAGATTTTTATTATTCAGCCTTTAAATGGTATTTATATACTGTTTAAAGGCTGTTTTCTCTACCTGCCTTTTTATTAAATAATTAATTTAGTTTTGCTGAATAATTCTATCTTTTATAATAAATGCGCTTTTATTACCTTTTGTTTTTAAATTATATCATTAATAATATCCTTAATTATATTATATTTGTACTGTTAATTAATAATAGTAAAGAGAAACAAATGGATTTAGTAAAAGTCGTTACAGGAATTATAACCTGTGGATTTCTTTGTAATTCGGCGTTGAGAGCACAGGATATTCGGTTGCAACCTCGTCCGCAAGACATGAAGGTGATAGGTAAGTCTTTAACTCTGCCTGAGCATGTGCAATTAATAGGAGCAGACAATGCCGATACTGATGCAGTTAATATTCTGAAGGATTTATTTGCCGGGAGAATGGCCAAAAAAGGTTTTAAGGTTATTATCGGTGAAAAAGGTAATAAGGCAGTGAAGAAATATGCACGCTTGGTTCCTCAAAAGCCGGAAGCTTATTACTTGAGCATTGATGATAAGAAACTTGTTTTGGTTGGCTCGGATGAACGCGGTACTTTCTATGGTATGCAGACAGTATCTCAGCTTCTCAAGGAAGGAAATCTTCCACAGATTAACATCACAGACTATCCGGATGTTCGTTACCGCGGAGTGGTTGAAGGGTTTTATGGTAAACCCTGGAGCTATGAAGACCGTGTAAGTCAGCTGAAGTTTTACGGAGCTAATAAATTAAATACATATATCTACGGTCCCAAGAATGATCCTTTTCATAGTTCGCCGAACTGGAGAAAGCCTTATCCACAGGAAGAGGCTGCACGGATGGCAGAACTTGTAAAATTGGCAAAGAGTAACAAGGTGGACTTTGTCTGGGCCATTCATCCGGGACAGGATATTCGTTGGAATGATGAAGACCGTGAATTGCTTTTACAGAAGTTTGGTCAGATGTATGATCTGGGCATACGTTCTTTTGCAGTGTTTTTTGATGATATTTCGGGTGAAGGAACAGACCCGTTGAAGCAGGCTGAATTGCTGAATTATATAGATGATCAGTTCGTTAAAGTTAAGAAGGACGTAACTCCATTGGTGATGTGTCCTACTGAATATAATAAGAGTTGGGCAAATCTGGAGAAAGGTTATCTTAGAACTTTAGGCGAAAAGCTGAATCCTTCTATTCAGATAATGTGGACCGGCGATCGTGTGGTGGCCGATATTCATCGTGATGGTATGGACTGGATTAACTCTCAGATTAAAAGACCGGCATATATATGGTGGAATTTCCCGGTAACGGATTATGTAAGAGATCATTTGCTGATGGGACCGGTTTATGGTAACGATACAGATATTGCTCAAACAATGTCGGGTTTTGTTGCAAACCCAATGGAGCATGCCGAAGCCTCGAAAGTTGCTATTTATGGTGTGGCAGATTATACCTGGAACATGGAGAAATATGATCCTAATGCCGCATGGCAAGGTTCACTTAAGGCAATTATGCCAACCAATTACGAAGCTTTGCGCGTTTTTGCTTCGCACAATTCAGATCTTGGAGCTAACGGTCATAAATACCGTCGGGAGGAATCTGTAATAATCAAACCCGTAACAGAAAGATTTCTGAGTGCTTTCCAATCTGAAGGCACATATCCGAAAGATGATTTCACTATGCTGGAACGTGAATTTAAAAGCATTGTTGTTGCATCCGATATTCTTTTGAGAAGTAAGGACAATGATTTCCTGATTAAAGATATTAATCCCTGGATAAAACAATTTGGATTGCTGGGACAAACCGGAGCAGCTGTTATGGATATGCTTCGCGATCTGGAAGCATCTGATAAAGAGAGCTTCAAACTTGATTATTCTCGCGTAAAAGAACTCAAAGAACAGATGTTTGAGCTTGATGCCACCAATAATATTAATCCATGGCAACCGGGGGTGAAGGTTGGATCATTGGTACTGACACCGTTTGTGAATAATCTATATGCTCAGGCAACTGAACGTTATAACAAACAATTTGGCGAGAATCTTGCAGTAGTCTATGATTATTGCCCTCATACTTTGCTAAGCAATATTTCTCAGGTGAAATCTTTGCCTTTGCAATTGAAGGAAAAAACAGTGAGTCTATCTCCTTCAAATGAAGTAATCAAAGCAGATAAAGATGCATTCATAACGATTCAACTATTGAAGGCAACGAAGCTTCGTTCGATAGAATTTAATGCCGGAAAAGCTGATCTCTTGCAATGGGGAGAGCTTCAGTTTACTACTGATGGTGAAAACTGGCAAGCTCTTGCTTGTGAACAGGATGGCGAACTGCTCAAGGCAACTATGGGCAAAGAGTCAGTAAAAGCCGTCCGCTTCCTTAATAAGAGCGGTGAGCCTCAGGAATTCTATTTGCGGAAATTCACGTTGGGACTATAACGGAAAGAAACAGTATGATTGAATAAACAATTGAAAGATTGTACCTATATTATATATGTAAAGGCTGTCAGGTAAAACACCGGGCAGCTTTTTTTATTTCTTCCGTTAAGTTCTCTAATTATGATGTACATCAAACGTATGCTTTGATATACATCTAACACATGCTTTGATGTATATCAAAATATGCATTCAATGTACATCTAAAGAGAAATGTTACTTTGAATAAATGTTAATTAGTCACCAGATATGTAATTTATCTCTTTTAGATTCTGCCATTATGCTTGCATTACTTCTTGATTCCCTCAATTTTGATTATTCAGATTTCGTTTTTTCTATTAAATTTATAATATGAGGGCTGTTATTATATATATTTGTAATATATAGTCGATATATATTCATTTTTTCATTATTTGTCATTCCCATTCGTTCTTTATTGTTAATTTTGCATTCTAAACGAATATATATGAAGACAGATATTGAAATAGCAAGAAGCGTTGAGCTAGACAAAATAAAGAAAGTAGCATGTAATGTGGGCATTCCTGTTGACGAGGTCGAGAATTATGGCCGTTACATTGCTAAAGTTCCTGTACATTTAATAAACGAAGATAAGGTAAAGAACAGTAATTTGATTCTTGTAACCGCTATTACTCCTACAAAAGCCGGTATTGGTAAAACAACCGTTTCAATAGGCCTTGCATTGGGATTAAATAAAATAGGCAAGAAAGCAATCGTGGCGTTACGCGAACCATCTCTTGGCCCATGTTTCGGTATGAAAGGTGGAGCAGCCGGTGGAGGATATGCGCAGGTGCTTCCAATGGAGAATATAAATCTACATTTTACGGGAGACTTTCATGCTATCACTTCGGCGCATAACATGATCACTGCTTTACTCGATAATTATCTTTATCAGAATCAGGCTTCGGGATTTGGACTAAAAGAAATTCTTTGGAAGCGAGTTCTTGATGTAAACGATCGTACTCTTCGGGATATAGTTACAGGTATTGGAGGAAAGGCAAACGGCATAACCCGTGAAGCCGGTTTTGATATTACTCCTGCTTCTGAGATTATGGCTATCCTTTGTCTGGCAAGAGATTTGAAAGATCTTCGTCGCCGTATTGAGAATATCCTCCTTGGATATACTTATGATGATAAACCTTTTACAGTGAAAGATCTTGGCGTAGCAGGTGCTATTACCGTACTTTTAAAAGATACAATTCATCCCAATCTGGTTCAGACTACAGAAAATACAGCAGCCTTTGTACATGGCGGTCCTTTTGCTAATATTGCTCATGGTTGTAACTCTATTGTTGCTACAAAAATGGCTATGTCTTTTGGCGATTATGTAATTACCGAAGCCGGCTTCGGTGCCGATCTTGGAGCTGAGAAGTTCTTCAATATCAAGTGCCGTAAATCCGGATTGCAACCAAAACTGACAGTAATTGTTGCCACTGCTCAGGGGTTGAAAATGCATGGTGGAGTGAGCCTCGATAAAATCAAAGAGCCTAATCTGAACGGGCTGTGTGAGGGATTAAAGAATCTGGATAAGCATATCAATAATATTCGCTCTTTTCATCAGAATGTAGTGGTTGCTTTTAATAAGTATAGCACAGACTCAGAAGAAGAAATAGCAATGGTACGTGAGTATTGTGAATGGGCAGGTGTGGGTTTTGCCGTAAACAACGCGTTTACCGACGGCGGTGAAGGTGCTGTTGAGCTGGCAGAACTTGTAGCTCGTACTATTCAGGAAAAACCTTCTGCACCACTTACCTTTACTTATAAGGATGAAGATTCAGTACCTGAAAAGATTGAGAAAGTTGCTAAGAATATTTATGGTGCAAAAATGGTAACTTTCAGCAGTCAGGCAAATAAGATGCTGAAGCTTATAAAAGACATGGGCATTTCAGATTATCCTATCTGTATTGCAAAAACTCAGTATTCTTTCTCTGCAGATGATAAAGCTTATGGAGTTGCCACTGATTTTGAATTGCACATCCGCGATATTGTTATAAATAATGGCGCAGAGATGATTGTTGCTATTGCCGGAGACATAATGCGTATGCCGGGCTTGCCAAAAGATCCTCAAGCAATACGGATAGATATTGTAAATGGCTTTATTGATGGATTGAGCTAACCAACATCAATTTCCGAATATAAAACAGCATAATGGGTGCAAATATTGAAGATTGGTCTTCATATATTTGCACCCATTAATTATTTAATACATGAAAATGAAAGGCAAGTTTATATGGATTCTTTCATTTTTAATTTCTTTAGGTGCTTTGGCTCAAAATAAGCCAGATACTTTTAAGGATTTTAAAAAGAAAGATGTTTCAAAATTCTGTAAGTCTCTTGTACCTATGGGACGAATTCTTGAAACGGAAGATTACTATGTGTGGTGCGTAGCTCCAATTTATGGACCGGATGGAAAGGTTCATGTATTTTATTCCCGTTGGCCGGCTAAATATGGAATGGGAGGGTGGATTCATAAATCGGAAATTGCTCATGCCGTGGCCGATCGTCCTGAAGGACCGTATACTTATTTGGAGACAGTACTTGCGCCTCGTCCCGGATATTGGGATGCCACTACTTGTCATAATCCTCATATCGAATACGTTGACGGCAAATATTGCCTTTTTTATATAGGTAATAGTAATGGAAAAACTAATACTAAGCGCATTGGATTAGCTACGGCTCCTACATTAAACGGCCCCTGGACCAGGAGTGATAAACCCCTGTTGGAAGCTGGCTCTGAAGGATCATGGGACGATCATTGTACGACAAATCCTGCATTTATCAAACATCCAAATGGAGAGTATTGGCTTTATTACAAATCCTGGAATAATGTAGATTATACTCAGGAGAAGAACGGTGTTAAAGGAAATCGTAAATATGGCCTGGCAATAGCAAAGAAGCTTGAAGGCCCTTATGTACGATACGAAGGAAATCCGCTGATTGACTTTTCTGTATACGGAAAAAATCAACAAGTGGAGGATGCTTTTATATGGTATCAGAAAGGTAAATTCAAAATGCTAATGCGAGATATGGGATTCTATAATCATACTGTCGGTCTTTATCTTGAATCGAAAGATGGGATTCATTGGGGAAAACCTCAGATTGGCTGGTACGGAGCGGATGCATATCTGCAAGAACCTCCTGCACCCAAACATCTTACCCGTTACGGAAGGTTTGAAAGACCACAGATATTATTCAAAAACGGTAAACCAGCCTATATGTTTAATGCAATGCAGGGAGGGAAGTATATGACTGCTTCTGGCTTTGTGTTTAAGATTAAGTAGAATCTTTATATTGCTTCTTAGTACAATATTTCCATTAAAGAATGTTTCGAGAAGATTCTGTTTTATCAGTAACATCATTGTTTAATCCCAAATAGGGAATTGCAGATTGCTTGATTATTATAGTCGCCCCTTGAAAAGTCAGAAATCAAAAATAAAGAGTTACTTTTAATCAGAAATATAATCACTTTTAAGGGACAACTATTTTATAATGACAAAAAAGAGGTTGGCCAAAAAGCAAAATTAAGTCTCTGAGAATTGAATATTTGAAAGCGGTTTCATAGCTATCCACAGAAAAGGAATAAAAAAAGGGTTGTTCAAAGTGAACAACCCTTTTTAATATAATTAGAAGCGGATAATCATTAATAAGCAAATAATGGATATTTAGCCATTGTTTTGTTTACTCTTTCGCGAACTGAAGTAATAACATCTTCATTTTCTACGTTAGAAAGAACTGTTTCAATCATTTCAGCAATTTCAATCATCAAGTCTTCCTTAGCACCACGAGTTGTGATAGCAGGAGTTCCTAAACGGATACCTGAAGTTTGGAAAGCAGAACGAGAATCGAATGGAACCATATTCTTGTTAACTGTGATATCTGCAGAAACCAAAGCTTTTTCTGCAACTTTACCAGTTAAATCAGGATATTTTTCACGTAAATCAACCAACATAGAGTGGTTATCTGTTCCACCAGAAATAATAGTGAAACCTCTGTCAATTAAAGCCTGTGCTAAAACAGCAGCATTCTTCTTTACTTGTTTTTGGTATTCTTTGTATTCTGGTTGCAAGCATTCTCCAAAAGCAACAGCTTTAGCAGCGATTACGTGTTCTAGCGGACCGCCCTGGATTCCTGGGAATACAGCAGAATCAAGTAATTGAGACATCATTTTGATTTCTCCCTTTGGAGTTTTCTTTCCCCATGGATTAGGGAAATCTTCGCCCATTAAAATAACACCACCACGAGGACCGCGAAGAGTCTTATGTGTAGTAGAAGTTACAATGTGAGCCCATTTTAATGGATTTTCCAATAAACCAGCAGCAATAAGACCAGCAGGGTGAGCCATGTCGATCATTAAGATAGCTCCGATTTTATCAGCAATCTGACGCATACGTTTGTAATCCCATTCACGAGAATATGCAGAACCACCACCAATAATCATCTTAGGTTTTTCACGAAGTGCTACTTCTTCCATCTGATCATAGTCTACGCGACCAGTTTCTTTGTTTACATTATATTCGCAAGGAGTATAAATTAAACCTGAAGTATTAACTAAAGAACCGTGAGAAAGGTGACCGCCGTGTGCCAGATTTAATCCCATAAACTTATCTCCAGGGTTCAATACAGCAAGGAATACGGCAGCATTAGCCTGAGCTCCTGAGTGTGGTTGAACATTTGCCCATTCAGCCCCAAAGATTTCTTTTAATCTGTCAATAGCCACTTGTTCGCTTTGGTCAACTACTTCACAACCGCCATAATAACGTTTGCCAGGATAGCCTTCTGCGTACTTATTTGTTAGGCAAGATCCCATTGCTTGCATAACCTGGTCACTAACAAAATTTTCTGATGCAATCAGCTCGATACCTTTGAGCTGTCTTTGATGCTCTTTTTCGATAATATCGAAAATTAAATCGTCTCTTTTCATTCTAAGTATGATGATAATAAGTGTTTTTACTCGAGATTCTTTATTAAGCGCACAAAATTAGCCAAAAAAAAGAGAAATTAAAAGTTTATAGCGATAAAAAAAAGAAGATTAAAAGATTACTCCTAGCGAAAAACTGAGTAAATTACTTCTTCTTTTGAAAATTATATTGGCTACTTCTTCTGTTCCATCAGAGTTTGATTCTATGTAAGTGACAGATTTAGAGATGTTTCTTAATCCTACTTCATATCTGAAATCAAAGAATATATTTGAAATATTCACTCCAACTCCGGCAACAGCATTCATGTTTACAGGATAAAGCTTCTCTTTAATCCCTTCCTGGTCGAAATTGGTAAACTCCAGTTTACTTTTACTGTTCAATATATATTTGAATTTTGGTCCAAAAAAGAATGCCATGCCGTAAGGTCCCTCTTTTATAAAATTGTATCCGTAAAGCAGTGGCATTTCAATAGTGTGGATGGTAGAATTTACACTGGCATAATCTGGTTCAATATCTGGATGTTGAGAACCTCTTTTATCAAAAGAAATCTCGGATTTACTCACATGATAAGAAAGTTCGGGCTCTATGAAATGCTTTTTCATGTTTATTCTAAGAAATATGGCTCCAAAATGCCCTACCTTATAATTATTCTGGACTTCATTGATTGTTATGTCTTTTATTTTAAACTCATCAATATAGTACATTGATGCATTAAAACCTCCTTTTATACCAAAGTTGACTTTATTTTCATGCGTATTTTTTACGTCTTCCTGTGCAAAGCAAGAAAAACTCCATCCTAAAACAAATAAAAATAAGGCTATTTTCTTCATGCTTATTTCTTTTTCTCGACGGACCAGCCGAATTTGCCTAAATTTTCTCCCAGATCAAAATAATTGCCGTGTACATAAACCAGGGGATTGCTTTTTGAAAACTCAAATTTACCAGTTTTATCATTCAAGTATTTCTCATCAGCCTTTACATTCACAACTTCGGATATAAACATATCGTGTGATCCCAGAGATATAATTTCCTTAACCCTGCATTCAATACAAAGAGGAGATTCTTCAATGATTGGAGCGCTAACAACGGAAGCTTTTCCTGGAGTAAGTTTCATTTCCGAGAACTTATTGAAATTCTTTCCGGAGCGAACTCCACACCAGTCGGTTGCAAAAGCCATGTCCTTTGTAGTTAGATTAATGACAAATTCCATGTTCTTCTTTAGTATGGGATAGGAGTGGCGTTCTGGACGAACAGAAATATAGCACATAGGTGGATTAGTACAAATAGTACCAACCCATGCTACTGTAATAATGTTATATTCACTTTCATCGCTGCCACAGCTAACCAATACTGCTGGTAACGGATAAATCATTGTTCCCGGTTTCCAGTCCTGCTTCATTATAATGTTCTACGTTGCAATAATACAATATCTTCTTTCTTCAGCTCTTTTTCGCAATAATGGCATTTGAAAACTCCATTTTCTTTATTTACCATTTTAAAAAGAGTTGGCATAGGTTCATTGTTGGTAATGCACTTTGGATTTGCACACTTTACAATACCTTTCAGCTCATCGGGCATATTAACTTCCTTCTTTTCAACTACTTCATAATTGCGGATTATGTTCAGTTTAACATGAGGTGCGACCACTGATATGCGGTTAACTTCTTCATCATCAAAGAACTTATCTGCTATTTTTATAATCCCTTTCTTTCCTAGCTTGTTACTATTCAGATTATAACCAATGGTGATCTTGCTATCCATCTGTTCTAGTCCTAATAATGAAACAACAGTAAATAGTTTATTTGTTGGTATATGATCTATTACAGTGCCGTTCTTCAGAGCTGCTACCTGTAGTGCTTGTCTTATTTCGCTCATTGAATTAAATGATTGATTAATAATAAAAAATTAATAAATGATGATACAGACTCTATTCTTTAATATCATCCAAAGTAATGCCAAGAACGTCGCATATAATAGCCTGACGGGCAAATAATCCGTTGCGGGCTTGTTGGAAATAATATGCTTTTTCATTGTCATCCACATCATAAGCAATCTCGTTTACTCTAGGAAGTGGGTGAAGAATACGAAGATTAGGACGTGTTTTTTCAAGCATTTTATTTCTTAAAATATATACGTTCTTCACACGTTCATACTCCATTAAGTCTGTAAATCGCTCACGCTGAACACGAGTCATATATAAAATGTCGGCATCTGCAATAATATCTTCAGTAAAATCTGTATGCTCTACATATTTAATGTTGTTCTCATTGCAATAAATTTTATATTCTTCAGGCATTTTCAATTCATCTGGAGCAATGAAATGGAAAGTAGGATTAAAGTGGCGCATAGCCATCAGTAAAGAGTGAACTGTACGCCCGTATTTTAAATCACCTACCAGGAATATATTCAGGTTTTCTAATGTTCCCTGAGTCTTTTGGATGGAGTAAAGATCCAACATTGTTTGGGAAGGATGCTGATTAGCTCCGTCACCTGCATTTATAATAGGTATAGGAGCAACTTCGCTTGCATATCTGGCAGCTCCTTCCAGATGATGACGCATTATTATCAGGTCGGCATAGTTGCTAACCATCATTATTGTGTCTTTTAGTGTTTCGCCTTTCGAAGAACTTGTAGTTGAAGCATCTGAAAATCCAATAACACGTCCTCCAAGTCTGTTTACAGCAGTTTCAAAACTCAATCTGGTACGAGTAGATGGCTCAAAAAAAAGGGTTGCTACAACTTTTCCATCCAGTATTTTTCGGTTTGGATTGTTCTCGAACTGCTTTGCCATCTCTAGAAGGTAGAGGATTTTCTCTTTTGAATGCTCGGCAATAGTCACTAAACTTCTATTTTCCATATTCTTATCTATTTATCATTGAATGTACAATACGGAGCGTAAAGGTAGAGAAAAAAATGATTATTGGAAAGTTCTTTTAATTAAAAGATTTATTATAATTTTGCGCTGAAACTTATATATTGAAAAAATGAATCAAGGCGAAGTAAAATGTACTCCGAGATCTATAAAAAGGCTTGTCCGATGGCTGTGGATAGCGTTCGGAACATTTGTGGTTTTATGTTCTGTTCTCTTTTGTTTTATTGCTTGGGGATGGATTGGTTATATGCCCGAAGTTGATGAATTAGAAAATCCTAATTATAAATTTGCTTCAGAAATTCTTTCGAGTGATGGAAAAACTCTTGGAACATGGTCTTTGAGTAAGGAAAATAGAGTCTATGTTGGCTATAAAGATATGTCGCACTCGTTGATAGATGCTTTAATTGCTACCGAAGATGTTCGTTTCGAAGAACATTCCGGTATTGATATCCGAGCATTGGGGCGTGCTATTGTAAAACGTGGAATCTTTTTGCAGAAAAATGCTGGTGGAGGTAGTACCATTACTCAGCAACTGTCCAAACAACTTTACTCTCCGGGTGCCGGAAACTTTATGGAACGTTTGTTTCAGAAACCTATTGAGTGGGTTATAGCAGTAAAGCTGGAACGTTACTATACAAAAGAAGAGCTTCTTACTATGTATTTTAATAAGTATGATTTTGGTAATAACGCTGTAGGTATTAAAACAGCTGCGAATACTTATTTCTCAAAAGATCCTGCAGATCTGACAATTGAAGAAGCTGCAACTTTGGTAGGTATGTGTAAGAACTCATCTCTATTCAATCCTGTGCGCCGCAGAGAACTTGTAGAGCAACGTAGAAATGTGGTGCTCGATCAGATGAGAAAAGCTGATTATATTACTGAGGAAGAAAGAGATTCTTTAATGCAAATCCCTTTAAGGCTTAAATTTCATCGTGTAGACCATAAAGAAGGTCTGGCAACTTACTTCCGTGAATATCTTCGAATAATAATGACGGCAAAAGAGCCTCACAGAGAAGATTATGCATCATGGCAAACTCAGAAGTTTTATGAAGACTCTTTAGCTTGGGAAAATAATCCTCTTTACGGATGGTGCTCTAAGAATAGAAAGAAAGATGGAACCAGCTATAATATTTATACGGATGGTTTAAAGATCTATACTACAATTGATTCTCATATGCAACAGTATGCTGAAGAAGCTGTAGAAGAACATGTTGGACATTATTTGCAACCACTTTTCTTTAAAGAAAAAAGAGGGAAAAGTACTGCTCCATTCACAAATCAGTTGACAAGGGAACAGGTGAAAGATATTATGATGCGCTCTGTGCGACAGTCGGAACGATATAACACAATGAGAAATGCAGGATATTCAGAAAGTGATATCCTTAAAGCATTTAAAACTCCGGAACAAATGTCTGTGTTTACCTGGCATGGAGTGAAAGATACTGTGATGACTCCTATGGATTCAATCAAATATTATAAATTCTTCCTGAGAGCCGGATTTATGTCGATGGATCCAACTTCAGGAGCGGTGAAAGCTTATGTTGGTGGACCGAATTATGCATTCTTCCAATATGACATGGCTGAAGTAGGACGTCGTCAGGTTGGATCAACAATTAAACCTTTCCTTTACGCACTTGCTATGGAAAATGGTTTCACTCCTTGCGATGTTACCCGTAATGTACCTCAAACTCTAATTACTGCTGCTGGAGAATCATGGACTCCACGTAATACTTCCAGCAAGAGATATGGAGAGATGGTTACTCTTAAATGGGGACTTGCAAATTCAAATAACTGGATTTCTGCTTATCTTATGAGTAGATTAAACGCTTCTTCTTTAGTACGTTTAATTCATCGTTTTGGAGTGAAGAACCGTAATATAGTAGCTAGTCCTTCTCTTTGTTTAGGACCTTGTGAAATATCTGTTGGAGAAATGGTAAGCGCTTATACCGCTTTTGTAAATAACGGACTTCGCTGTGAACCCATGTTAGTTACTAAAATAGAAGATAATGAAGGCAATGTGATAGCAACATTCCATCCGCAAATGGAGGAAGTAATTAGTGCATCCAGTGCATCTAAAATGTTGACTATGTTGCGTGCGGTTATTAATGAAGGTACAGGTATGAGAGTGCGTCGTTATACTAGTGCAGATGTAGGGGGTAAAACAGGAACAACTCAACGTAACTCAGATGGATGGTTCGTAGGGTTTACTCCAAAGCTTGTTACCGGATGTTGGGTAGGAGGTGAAGATCGTGATATTCACTTCGATACAATGTTCTATGGACAAGGAGCTGCAATGGCACTTCCTATTTGGGGTATTTTCATGAAAAAGGTATTTGCAGATAAGTCTTTAGGATATTCAGAATCGGATGTTTTCCCGTATTTAAACAATAATGTTTGCGGTAATGACTCTATTCCTGCAAACTCTCCGGGAGGTATTGATAGTATATTCTCTGAATAAGGATTAGTTCTAAATAACAGTTACAGGTTTCTGTGACAAAAAATAAATCGAGTAGGAAGAAAATGAAATAGTTTTCTTTCTATTCGATTACTTTTTTAGACATATATCTGAGATCCTTTTTTAATATTCAAATCTAAAAGGTCTGATTTTACTTTCTGATTTTTCTTTTTATAACCCAAAACGATTAAAAGAAAGTTGATTAAAGTTCGAACTCTTTTAATCCTTCAATAATAAAATCTTTCTTCATATCGTTTTCCTTCAGTACTAGATTATCATAGATCAGTAAATCAATATCCAACTTAATTATCCCATCTATTTTATCAGCAGGCAAACGACCGGCTTGAGATTCAATTTTCTTAAAGATATTTTTCACTTCATCAATTGATAATGTAGTAGAGCATTTAGCCAGTTGGTTTGTGAAATGAGCTGGGTTCAACATTCCAATGGGAATTGTATCTTGTTCTTTCCCTAAATATATATCCTGGAAATGAATGGATAATTCTTTTTGTGCTAGTTTGATATTAACATCTCTATTGGTGTTAGAACCAATGGATATAAGGCATCTATGTTGTTTCATAACTTTCATTTTGGAGACAAAATAACAGTAAAAAGAGTGTATTACCAAATAATTTTGTACTTTTGAAACTTTGAACAGATTTAAAAGGATATATCATAATGAAATATATTGGAATAATACCGGCAAGATATGCTTCTACTCGTTTCCCCGGTAAACCTTTGGCTATATTAGGCGGCAAAACAGTTATTCAAAGAGTATATGAACAAGTACGCGACTGTCTGGATGAGGCTTATGTTGCAACTGATGATGAAAGGATAGAACTGGCTGTAAAAGCTTTTGGCGGTAAAGTTGTTATGACGTCAGATCAGCATAAGAGTGGAACAGATCGTTGTTATGAAGCTTTCACTAAAGTTGGCGTAGGATTCGATGTTGTAGTTAATATTCAAGGAGATGAACCATTTATACAACCCTCTCAACTGGAATCTATAAAAGCTTGTTTTGATGATGCTTCTACTCACATTGCCACACTGGTTAAACCATTTTCATCTGATGATGAATTTCAGATTTTGGAGAATGTGAATTCGCCTAAAGTTGTGGTAAACAAGAACTGGAATGCTTTATATTTCAGTCGTTCAATTATTCCATTTACCAGAAATCACGATAAGACTGATTGGTTGAAACATCATACTTATTATAAGCATATTGGTTTATATGCTTATCGTGCAGACGTTTTGAAAGAAATCACCTCTTTGCCTCAATCATCACTTGAATTAGCTGAGTCTTTGGAACAACTTCGTTGGCTGGAAAATGGTTATACCATTAAAGTTGGTATTACAGATGTTGAAACCATTGGAATAGATACACCAGAGGATTTAATGAAAGCTGAATTATTTTTAAAGAAACAAAATGCTGAATAGAAAGATTCAACCAGAGATAAAAGCTATAGAACAGATATCTATTGCTGTTCCTCAGAGAAAAACAATGTCGAATGGTATACCTCTTAATGTTATTGAAGCAGGCAATCAGGATGTTGTAAGAGTCGATATACTTATTGGTGCAGGTAAATGGCATCAAACTCAGTTGTTGCAGACACTCTTTACAAACAGAATGTTAAGAGAAGGTACTAAGCGTTTTACCTCAGCTGAAATAGCAGAGAAGTTAGATTATTATGGAGCCTGGCTCGAGCTATCTACTTCTATGGAGTATTCTTACATAACATTGTACTCTCTGAATAAGTACTTTGCCAATACACTGGAAATTGTTGAGTCTATAGTAAAAGAACCGGTTTTTCCTGAGAAGGAACTCAGTACGGTTGTTGAAACCAACAAACACCAATTTCTTATTAATAGCACAAAAGTTGAATACCTGGCTCAAAAAAGCTTTGCAAGTTCAATCTTTGGTGAAGAACACCCTTGCGGTCGCTTTGCTATGGAGGCAGATTATGATAAAGTTACTTCTGATTGTCTTAAGGAATTCTATTATCAGTATTACCATTCGGGGAATTGTAGCATTTATATTTCAGGAAAGGTTACAGATGAAATATTAAATCTGTTAGAGAACAGCTTTGGTAAAGAGTCTTGGGGGAAGATTGAGAACAAAGTGCTTACATTGCCTGCAGAAATTAAAACAACCTCTTTAAAACGAGTTTTCACGGAACAGGATTCTGCGATGCAAAGCTCAATAAAAATGGGAAAGGTGATGATTCAAAGAACTCATCCGGATTATTATAAAATGAGAGTTCTGATCACAATCTTTGGAGGATATTTTGGCAGTAGACTTATGTCTAATATTCGTGAAGATAAAGGGTATACGTATGGTATCTCTTCGGGAATAGCTTCATATCCTGATGCCGGGGTTTTTGTTGTTTCCACTGAGGCTGCTAATGAGTATGCTGAAGATATTATTAAAGAGGTTTATAATGAAATGAAAACCTTGCAGACTGAATTAGTTCCCGCATCTGAACTAGAAATGGTTAGGAATTATATGTTGGGGGAAATGTGTCGCAGTTATGAAGGTCCATTCTCTTTATCTGATGCCTGGATGTTTATTCAGACTTCACATTTATCCGATTCTTATTTTGAAGAATCGCTAAAAGCTGTTCAAAATGTTACAGCTGAAGAACTTAGATCTTTGGCTCAAAGATATTTTAATCAGGAAAATATGATAGAAGTTGTTTCTGGCAAAAAACTTTAAAATTATAACAAAACCTAATAAATAGCATCTCTTCGTTGTATAATTATTATATTTGTCTGATGTAATTAAATAAAACACCTATCTACTATGCGTAAATATATATATATATCTTTCTTTTTTTTCTCTGTAGCTACAACTTCTCAGGCACAGGGAGTTGGTGGTTTTTTCTCTAAAATAAAGGAAGCTATAGCTCCTTCATCTGAAATAAAGATTGGCAATTTTACTTTTAAGGATGGTTCCGTTTATACTGGTGAACTTCAAAAAGGAAAGCCTAATGGAAAAGGTAAAACAGTCTTCAAGAATGGAGATGTATATGAAGGTGAGTATGTAAACGGAAGGCGTCAGGGATATGGCGTTTATTCTTTTGTTGATGGTGAAAAATATGAAGGACAATGGTTTCAGGATCAACAACACGGGAAAGGAACTTATTATTTTATGAATAATAACCGTTACGAAGGAATGTGGTATACCGATTATCAGCAAGGTGATGGAACTATGTACTACTATAATGGTGATGTATATACAGGAAACTGGGCAAATGATAAACGTGATGGTAAGGGAGTTTATACCTGGAAAAACGGAGCTAAATATGAAGGTGACTGGAAAGCTGACAAGAAAAACGGTAAAGGTACTTTAGTTTGGGAAGATAAATCAAAATATGAAGGCGACTGGAAAGATAATGTACGTTGGGGAACCGGGACTTATTATTACCCTACTGGCGATAAATATTCGGGTGATTGGGTAAATGATATTCAGGATGGCCATGGAACCTATTTTTTTCATAGCGGAGAAAAATATGAAGGTGATTATTTAAAAGGAGAACGTACTGGAAAAGGAGTATTTACCCTTGCAAATGGTGATAAGTACGAAGGTGATTTTAAAGAAGGTATGCAACACGGACAAGGAACTTTTACCTGGAGCAATGGAGCAGTATACACCGGACAGTGGCTCAATAATCAAAGAAACGGACGAGGTACGTATATTTGGGGTAATGGAGATAAGTATGAAGGCGACTGGAAAAATAACATCTACGATGGGCAAGGAGTACTAATATTAAAAGATGGTACTAAGTATAAAGGTGGATTTGTTAGAGGAATGCAAGAAGGATCGGGTGTGCAGGAAGATAAAGACGGGAACCGTTACGAAGGCTTCTTTAGACAAGGAAAAAAAGATGGTCCTTTTGTGGAATTCGATAAAGACGGAAATGTTCTAAGACGAGGATCTTATAAATTTGGTGTGATAGATAACGTAGAAAAGAAGTAAATTCTAAAAGAATAAAATAAGAAATGCCGATGTGAGGATAATCAACACATCGGCATTTTATTTTATAGATATATCTTATTTATCAGATAATATACTGTGAACTGATAGATTGGTTGTTGTATACTCTACGGATAGTGTTAGCAAACATATCAGCGATTGATAACTGTCTTACTTTTACACCTCCCTTAGTATATGGAATACTGTTTGTGAAAACCATTTCTGTAAGGGCTGAGCTTTGTACACGATCTGTTGCAGGACCAGACATTACACAGTGGCTGGCAATAGCACGAACAGAAAGAGCTCCGGCTTCTAACATAATATCGGCAGCTTTGGTAATAGTTCCGGCCGTATCTACAATGTCGTCAATCAGAATAACGTTCTTACCTTTTACATCACCAATAATCTGCATAGAGGCTACTTCGTTGGCTTTGATACGTGACTTGTTACACAATACCAGTGGCACACCTAAATATTTTGAGTAGGAGCTTGCTCTCTTAGAACCGCCAACATCTGGAGTTGCGATAACTAATTCGTCAAGATCTAAAGACTCAATGTAAGGTAAAAAGACTCCTGATGCATACAAGTGGTCAACTGGTACGTCAAAGAAACCTTGAATTTGATCTGCATGCAAATCCATAGTTATCAGACGGTCGATGCCGGCTACAGTTAACATGTCGGCTACTAGTTTTGCTCCGATTGCAACACGTGGTTTATCTTTTCTATCTTGGCGGGCCCATCCAAAATAAGGAATTACAGCAACAATGCTTTTTGCTGATGCACGTTTAGCTGCATCAATCATTAGCAATAGTTCCATTAAGTTGTCTGAGTTTGGGAAGGTAGATTGTACTAGAAAGAGATGTGAACCTCTAATGGATTCTTCGTAAGAAACAGAAAATTCCCCATCTGCAAAGTGGGTAATATTCATTTTTCCGAGAGGGCAGCCGAGGCTTTCACAAATTTTCTCTGCTAGGTATCTGGAATTGGTGCCAGAAAATACCATAAAAGGTGCTTTTTCGCTCATTTTGTAATTGAATTACCTTTGTATTAATTTGCTTGCAAAGGTATGAATTATCGGCGCAAAATAAAAGACTTATTGTATAAAATGTGTTCTCTTCTGGATAAAATTCCGAATAATTCCTTAGCTTTGCCTTTAAATATGCTTTGGAATATGCTAAAAATCAGAATGTTATTGCTATTAATTATTTTTTTATTTAATGTGGCATATTGCCCGGCTCAGATTTATAAATTAGGTGATCCCTCATTGCTAAATAGCTTAATGGAGAAGGATGACTTCTTTAAACCTTACTTAAACGATGCCGATAAATATGAAATTCAGATTATCTATACGCAGATTGATCGTGATAGCCAGCAACACCCTACCTTTACCCAATATAGTTATCAGTTAAACAGTAAACGATTCTTCAATCCCGCTAGTTTGGTTAAATGGCCTTTAATATTATTAGGAATGGAGAAGGTTAATAATCTGAATCGGGATTATGGGACTACCATTTATAATAAAGTAGAGTTTACTGGAAATCCAGACAGTATAGCAAATATAAAGACCGATTATCTGGCTCCCGATAAGACGCCCCGGTTGGCTAACTATATTAAGGAAATGATTCTGGTTAGTGATAATGATGCTTATAATCGTATGTATGACTTCTTAGGACAGGAATACATCAATAAGCGTTTGTTGGAAATGGGGTATGATTCTATTCGGGTTATGCTAAGGTTCGACAATAGTAATCGTGAGCAAAACAGAACAACTCCTTCGGTTCAGTTTTATAATGATAAAGATTCGCTTATCTATAAACAACCGGCTGCTACTAATCCTGTTCAGTTGTCGAATCCTTTAGGAGCAATTATAAAAGGTGGGAGAGACTATTCTTATTTTAATAACGTTCCTTTGCAGGATGTTAATGATATGATGCTTTATGTATTCTTCAGAGATGTTGCTCCAATTAATAAACGCTTTAATTTAACAGAAAAGGATTACGAGTTATTGTATAAATACACGGCAATGTATCCACGCGAAAGCGAGTTTCCTTTATTTAAGAAAAACAAGCGTAAATATCCGGTTCACCTCAAAAAGTACCTTTATTATGGAAAGAATTCCGTTTTGCCTGATTTACCGGGACTTAAAATTCACAATATGGTAGGGGAGTCTCACGGTACATTATCTGATGTGGCTTATTTTGTGAATACAAAAACCGGTATTGAATTTATGCTTTCGGCAGTTATTAATACTTGTGATGGGAAAATTACTCCGGCAAACTATCATTATAAAGATATCGGACAGCCTTTTCTCAGAAAACTAGGCCGTACTATATATGAATATGAAATGCAAAGACGTAAGCATTGACCAGTTTAAGTGAGTATTATTTCTATAATTTTCAGAAACAAACCTTATATTATGGTGTTTTATGAAATTACATACTTCTTCTTTTTAATAAATAGCGTATTTTTGCAGCATGAATATGAAACAAGAACTAATAGAACAAGCTCTTAAGAGTTTAAAGATAGAGCATCTGAACCCGATGCAGGAAGCCTCTCTAAGGGCAAATAGTCAGGGGAAGGACGTTATTTTACTGTCTCCAACCGGATCCGGAAAGACATTGGCGTATTTGCTTCCTTTACTACAAGAGTTAAAACCCGAAAATAATACGATACAGAGTCTGGTACTCGTGCCTTCTCGCGAACTAGCTTTGCAGATTGAAACGGTGTTTAAATCAATGAATACCGGATTTAAAACCTGTTGTTGTTATGGTGGACACCCTATCTCGGATGAAAAGAAGAGCATCCTTGGTAATCATCCTGCTATTATTATAGGTACTCCCGGACGTATCAATGACCATTTGAATAAGGGCAATTTTAATCCCGATACTATTCATACATTGGTGATTGATGAGTTTGATAAGTCTCTGGAGTATGGTTTTCAGGATGAGATGGCCGAGATTATTGCTCAATTGCCAGGATTAAAAAAACGCATACTTCTTTCGGCTACAGATGCAGAAGAAATTCCCGATTTTACAGGACTGAATGAAACTATAAAACTAGATTTCCTTGTTCCTGAAGATGACTCTGTTCGCCTGAAGATGATGAAAGTGCTTTCTCCCGATAAAGATAAGCTGGAAACTCTGTTCCGCCTGCTTTGTACAATGGGAAGCAGTTCCACTATTGTTTTCTGCAATCATCGTGATGCGGTAGAAAGAGTTAGCGAATATCTTTATTCAAAAGGACTTTATAATGAATATTTCCACGGAGGAATGGAACAACCCGATCGTGAGCGTGCATTATATAAGTTCCGAAACGGCAGTTGCCATGTGTTTGTCTCTACAGACCTGGCTTCACGCGGGTTGGATATTCCGGAAATTGAGAATATTATTCACTATCATATACCTATTAACGAGGATGCATTTATTCATCGTAATGGTAGAACCGCCCGCTGGGATGCAGAAGGAACTTCATATATAATTCTGAATGAAGATGAAACTCTTCCTGCTTATGTAACAGATGAACCCGAAGTCTTTGAATTACCGGCAAAAACAGCTCGTCCTGCACAGCCACTTTGGGTTACCTTATATATAGGTAAAGGGAAAAAAGATAAAGTCAACAAAATTGATATCGTTGGTTTCCTTTATAAGAAAGGTAAGCTGACGAAAGAAGATGTAGGGCAGATAGACGTAAAAGAGCATTTTGCCTTTGTTGCTATCCGTCGGTCTAAGCTGAATCAGACTCTTAACCTTATTCAGGGAGAGAAAATAAAGGGCATGAAAACCAAGATTGAAGAAGCTGATTAATTTTTCCTGAATCCTTTACTTTCCCTTATGCAAAACAAGAGGGTGTCCAAAAAGTGATATGTACCCCAAAAGTTAGGCAAAAAACTTTTGGGGTACATATTAAAAGTCTTTGGCACCCTCAATTTATTTGTATTCCTAATGAAGGCTGAAATCAATTATCCGATTCCACAAGGGGGTATTTAAACTTCTTAGGCACTTTCTTGTTTTGCATAGAAGAATGCAATCTTTTGTGCAGCGCTGAATTAGTTATTCCTTTTTATCTATTTCTTCCTTCTAAAGTAACGGTGCAGTATCCAGTTTGCTACGGTTACAATAACGCTGAACATTATTACGGTTCCTAAGCTGGTAACAGAGAAACTATCCATAAACCAGTCCACCATAACAAGTATACCCCCGTTAATTATCAGCAAGAATAGTAATATGGTAAGTAGGGTTGGAATAATTGAAAGAAGTTCAAGAGCCGGCTTCACAATAATGTTGAATATACCCAAAAGTATCGCCAGTAAAATACCAGTCCAGATGCTTCCAACTTCTATACCGGGCAAAAGTATAAGTACCAAATAGGTTACTATTACTGATGAAAAAAAGTTCATAGTCATTTTCATTGCTTGTCTCCTTTCTAATAAAAAAAACGAATATCTATAAGCAATTGTTCAACAGAATATCGATATTGCATTTTATTGCATGATATATAACAAAATGTTGTTTAACATATATCGCAACGAATAAATAGAAAGCAAAAAGGGGGATCAAAGCTTTATTTTTATATCAAATCGTTTGTTTCCCCGAAAAAAAACTGTAATTTCGCGGTGTCTTAAAATTATAGTTATTTTTATTGTATAATTAAAACAAACTTCAAATGAAAAAGCATAATTTCAATGCCGGACCATCAATTCTTCCACAATCAACAATAGAGAATACTGCGAAAGCTATTTTAGATTTCAACGGTTCTGGACTTTCTTTGATGGAAATTAGTCATCGCGCAAAAGATTTTCAACCAGTGGTTGACGAAGCTGTTGCGTTGTTCAAAGAACTTTTAAATATACCCGAAGGCTATTCGGTTCTTTTCCTTGGTGGCGGCGCAAGTTTGGAATTCTGTATGGTTCCTTTTAACTTCTTAGAAAAGAAAGCTGCTTATCTAAACACTGGTGTTTGGGCTAAGAAAGCAATGAAGGAAGCGAAAGCTTTTGGTGAAGTTGTAGAGGTAGCTTCTTCTGCAGATGCAAATTATACATTTGTTCCTAAAGATTACACAATTCCTGCTGATGCGGATTATTTCCATATTACAACGAATAATACTATTTATGGTACAGAAATCCGTACTGATATTGATTCTCCTGTTCCATTGATTGCTGACGCATCTTCTGATATTTTCTCTCGTCCAATGGATGTTTCAAAATATGTAATGATCTACGGTGGAGCTCAAAAGAATCTAGCTCCTGCTGGTCTTACTTTCGTTATTATTAAAAACGATGCTCTGGGTAAAGTTTCTCGTTATATTCCTACAATGCTTAATTACCAGACTCATATTGATAACGGTTCTATGTTCAATACTCCTCCTGTAGTGCCTATCTATGCTGCACTTCAAACTCTTCGCTGGATCAAAGAACAGGGTGGCGTAAAAGAAATGGAAAGAAGAGCTATTGAAAAAGCAGACTTGCTATATAATGAAATTGATCGTAACAAATTATTCGTTGGAACAGCTAATAAAGAAGACCGTTCATTAATGAATATCTGTTTCGTAATGAAAGACGAATATAAAGATATTGAAGCTGACTTCCAGAAATTTGCTACAGAAAAAGGTATGGTAGGTATCAAAGGTCACCGTTCAGTAGGCGGTTTCCGTGCTTCTTGTTATAATGCATTGCCAAAAGAAAGCGTAGAAGCTTTGGTTGCATGCATGCAAGAATTCGAAAAACAACATTAATTAAGAAACTATTCACCACAGGTTGCGCCGGTTTCATAGATTCTATAGTCTATGAAATCTGCGCAATCTGTGGTGAAACTTTTAAATACATAACACTATGAAAGTATTAATCGCAACAGACAAACCGTTTGCTAAAGTTGCTGTAGACGGTATTCGTAAAGAGATTGAAGCTGCAGGCTATGAACTGGCCTTATTAGAAAAGTACACAGAAAAGAAACAATTATTAGTTGCCGTTAAAGATGCTAACGCAATCATTATCCGTAGTGATATTATTGATGCTGAAGTTCTTGATGCTGCTAAGGATTTGAAGATTGTTGTTCGTGCAGGTGCAGGATATGACAATGTAGATATTGATGCCGCTACAGCTCATGGCGTATGTGTAATGAATACTCCGGGACAGAATTCAAATGCTGTAGCTGAGCTTGCTCTTGGCCTTATGGTATTTGCTGTTCGTAACTTCTATAACGGAACTTCGGGAACCGAACTTATGGGAAAGAAACTTGGTATCCACGCTTATGGTAACGTAGGACGTAATGTTGCTCGTGTTGCCAGAGGATTTGGCATGGAAATCTATGCTTACGATGCTTTCTGCCCAAAAGAAGTTATCGAGAAAGATGGTGCTAAAGCTGTAGATTCTGCAGAAGAATTATATGCTACTTGCGATGTTGTCTCTCTTCATATTCCTGCAACTGCAGAAACAAAGAACTCTATTAACTATGCTCTTCTTAATAAAATGCCTAAGGGTGCAATGCTTGTAAACACTGCCCGTAAGGAAGTTATTAATGAAGCAGAACTTATTAAGTTAATGGAAGACCGTGCCGACTTTAAATATGTAACAGATATTATGCCTTCTGCTCATGCAGAACTTGCAGAAAAGTTTGCTGCACGTTATTTCTCAACTCCTAAGAAGATGGGTGCTCAGACTGCTGAAGCTAATATCAATGCAGGTATTGCTGCTGCTCAGCAAATAGTAGGGTTCTTTAAGGATGGTTGCGAGAAATTCAGAGTAAACAAGTAACTGATTCTAAATACATACTACCATGCGCAGTAGGATATTTAAATATGAAATTATGATAGGCTATTCAATTGGTTTGCTTACTTTTTCATTAAGTAGCATATTTAGAAATAGTCTGTCTGATTTTGCCAAAGGATTTTGCGAGGGCTTTTCTCTTGTTACTATTCTTGCTGGTTCTATTTACATGTGCTGGTGTTTTATTAAGAAGAAAAACCCTTATAAGATTTAATTTATGGCAATAATAAAACCTTTTAAAGGCATTCGCCCACCACAAAATTTAGTTGAACAAGTAGCATCTCGTCCTTATGACGTTTTAAACTCGGAAGAGGCACGTCAGGAAGCTGCCGGCAATGAGAAATCATTGTATCACATCATAAAGCCGGAGATTGATTTCCCGGTAGGAACAGACGAACACGACGAAAAAGTTTATTTGAAAGCTGCTGAAAACTTCCAGATGTTCCAGGACAAAGGATGGTTGCTTCAGGATAATAAAGAGCAATACTATGTTTACGCTCAGACAATGAACGGAAAGACTCAGTATGGTCTTGTTGTTTGTGCTTCTGTAGCCGATTATATGAACGGATCTATAAAGAAGCATGAGTTGACTCGCCGCGATAAAGAAGAAGATAGAATGAAGCATGTTCGTGTGAACAATGCAAATATCGAACCTGTATTCTTTGCTTATCCTGATAATGATGTGTTGGATGCTATCGTAAAGAAGTATACTTCAAACAAACCTGTAAATGAATTTATTGCTCCGGGAGATGGCTTTGGCCACCAGTTCTGGATTATTGATGAAGATGCTGATATAGCTACAATTACTAAGCAATTCGAAGCAATGCCTGCTTTATACATAGCCGATGGTCACCACCGTTCTGCTGCTGCTGCATTGGTTGGTGCTGAGAAAGCTAAGCAGAATCCTAATCATAAAGGAGATGAAGAATATAACTACTTTATGGCAGTTTGCTTCCCTGCAAACCAACTTACTATTATCGATTACAACCGTGTGGTGAAAGATCTTAATGGCTTGTCTGCAGAGGCTTTCCTTGCTGCATTGGAAAAGAACTTCATTGTAGAAGAAAAGGGAGCAGAGATTTACAAGCCAAACGCTTTGCATAACTTCTCTGTTTATCTTGAAGGAAAATGGTATAGCCTTACAGCAAAACAAGGTACTTATAATGATAACGACCCAATTGGTGTGCTAGACGTAACAATCTCTTCTAACTTAATCCTGGACGAAATTCTTGGTATTAAAGATCTTCGTTCCGACAAACGTATCGACTTTGTTGGTGGTATCCGTGGGTTAGGAGAACTTAGTAAAAGAGTAGACAGCGGTGAGATGAAAGTTGCTCTTGCGCTTTATCCAGTTTCAATGAAACAACTGATGGATATTGCAGACAGTGGCAATATCATGCCTCCTAAAACAACATGGTTTGAACCTAAACTTCGTTCTGGATTAGTTATCCATAAACTTAGTTAAATTATAATTGCACCACAGATTGTGTGGATCATAACGTCTCTTGCGTAGAGATATAAAATTATGATACCAGATAATCTGTGGTGTTTTTTATTTCATTACTTTTGTGCATCATTCCTGATTTATGGCGATAGAAGATACATATAAAACAATAACAGAACTTTCGGAAGGCATTTATACGGAGAAGCGTAGTAAATTCATTGCTATCGCCATCCCTGTACGTAGTGTTGATGAAATAAAAGGTTATATTGAGCAATATCAGAAAAAGTATTATGATGCCCGCCACGTTTGTTATGCTTACATGCTAGGTCATGAAAGGAAAGACTTCCGTGCAAACGACAATGGAGAACCTTCGGGTACTGCAGGTAAACCTATTCTGGGGCAAATTAACTCCAACGAACTGACTGATATTCTGATTATTGTAGTTCGTTACTTCGGAGGAATAAAGCTAGGCACCAGCGGATTGATTGTTGCTTATAAAGCTGCCGCAGCAGAAGTCATTGCTAATGCCACAATTATTGAAAAAACTGTAGACGAAGATATTACTGTTTCTTTTGAATATCCGTTTATGAACGATATTATGCGGGTGGTAAAAGAAGAAGAACCGGAAATTCTTAGTCAGACTTTCGATATGGATTGTGTTATGACATTACGCATAAGGAAGTCTGCCATGCCTAAGATGAGGGCTAGGCTGGAAAAGGTGGAAACTGCCAGGATTATTGAAGAAGAAGATCAGGAAGAGGTCGATATTTAAAATATAGATTTGAATCATTTTAATAAGAACCAGTATGGAAAGAATAGAACCAAACAAACTTACAGAAAACTTTTTCGAGAATATAAGTAACGAATGGATGCTTATTACTGCAGGTGATAAGGAGAAATTTAATACCATGACTGCCAGTTGGGGTGGGATAGGCTTTCTTTGGAACAAACCAGTTGCGTTCATCTTTGTCCGTCCGGAGAGATACACATTTGAATTTCTTGAAAAAGGAGATTACTTCACTGTTTCTTTCTTAGGTATGGAGAATAAGGATATTCATAAAATCTGTGGTAAACAGTCTGGCCGCGATATTGATAAAGTGAAAGAAACCGGATTAGTTCCTCATTTCACAGAAATGGGTAATGTGTGTTTCGAACAATCACGAATCACTTTAGAATGCAAGAAGCTGTACTCAGACCAAATCAAGAAAGAAGGATTTGCCGATCCTGAATATATTGACAGATGGTACAATACTCATGGCAATTTCCACCAGATGTATGTTGCCGAGATTGTGAATGCCTGGGTCTAAATATTGGTAATGCTTGAGGATATAGTTATCTGTCTGTTATACTTCACAGATAACTATATTCTTTTTATAGAAGAATCTCGAATTTGCAATTGAGTAGGAATTACAACCTGCTTAATTTCCTCTCCATTTTTTAATTGATTGAGTAGTAAGTTACATGCAGCTTCCCCCATTTTATACGTCTGGTGAGTAACAGCTGTAAGGTTTGGCTCCACATAGCAGGCGTGCATTTCGTCAGTATATCCCACTAATGCTACATCTTCCGGAATTCTAAGTCCGCGTTGCTTAATTTCTTTCATAGCAGCAAACGCAAGTGTGTCGTTCATGGCTACAATAGCGTCGGGTGGATTAGGGAGACAGAGTAGTTTCTTTGTAGCCTCCATTCCTTCATCGTAAGTCATTTTTTCGCAGACCACCAGCTCTCTTTCGATTGGGATTCCTTTTTCTCTTAGCGCTTCCAGATAACCATGTTTCCGTTGTTTCACAATATCCAGATGATTGGAACCTCCAATGAATCCAATGCGTTTGGATCCGTTATTCAGTAAATGCAGGGTGACTTGCCGGGCTGATTCGCTGTTGTCGGCAACTACAGACGAGAACATGTCCGTTAGGCACACTCTGTCGAAAAGGATAATTGGAATATTGGCATTTGCCAGGTCTTCAAAATGGTTGAAGTTCTTTGTCTCCTGTGACAGACAGGCAATTATTCCTTCCACACGTATATTAATAAGATGATCCACACATTGCTTTTCACGCTCGTATTGCTCATACGAGGAAGTAATGATTGCGAAATATCCGTTCTGAGTAGCCACATCTTCTATTCCGCTGATAATGGAAGAGTAGAAATGAGTCACAATATCGGGCACAATAATGCCGATAATTCGTGGAGTATCTTTCAATAAACTAATGGCAAACGGGTTGGGACGATAGTTCATCTCTTTGGCTAAAGCCTTTACACGATCAATCATCTCCTGACTAATCTCAGAACTGCCTTTCAGTGCTCTCGATACCGTAGATATTGAAACGCCCAGCTCTTCTGCTAATTGCTTGAGTGATACGTGCTTCTTCTTGTTTGTTGAACTCATTACCGTGCTTATATTTGAATACCATTAATTAAATCAGGGTTCAAATTTACTAAATATTAGTTTTACGCAAAGCTTTGCGTTGCTTTTTAATAGCAAAGCTTATACACATCATCAATAAACATCTATTTTTGATTCAAAATAAACTTTATAAATTAAAACCATGGATTACAAGGAAATAGGAAAGACCGGAATGAAAGTTTCCAGTCTTAGTTTTGGAGCTTCGTCTCTAGGTGGTGTGTTTCACGATATTCGCGAAGCCGAAGGTATTAAAGCTGTATTTACAGCAGTAGAAAATGGATTGAATTTCATCGATGTTTCTCCTTATTACGGTCACTATAAAGCAGAAACTGTTTTAGGAAAAGCATTAAAGGATATGAACCGTGCCGACTATTACCTTTCTACAAAGGTGGGTCGTTATGGTGAGAACGGAGTAAATACATGGGATTATTCCGGAAAGAAAGCTACTGAAAGTGTTTACGAAAGTCTGGAACGTCTTCACATTGATTATATTGATTTGATCAACGTTCACGATATTGAATTTTCTGATATGAATCAGGTGATTAACGAAACACTTCCTGCTTTAGTAGAATTACGTGAAAAAGGTGTAGTAAAGCATGTAGGTATTACTGACCTTCAGCTGGAAAACCTGAAATGGGTTATCGACCGTGTACCTGAAGGAACAGTAGAAAGTGTTCTTAACTTCTGCCACTATTGCCTTAACGATGATAAACTGGCTGATTTCCTTGATTACTTTGAATCTAAGAACGTGGGTGTAATCAACGCTTCTCCGCTGTCAATGGGATTACTTTCTAAACGTGGCGTACCTGCATGGCATCCGGCTCCTGCTTCTTTGGTTGAAGCTTGTGCTAAGGCTGCTCAACATTGCGAATCAAAGAACTATCCAATCGAGAAGCTGGCTATTCAATACTCAGTAAGCAATCCTCGTATTGCAAGTACTTTGTTCAGTTCTGCTAATCCAGATAATGTTCTTAAGAATATTGAATTCGTTAATGAACCAATCGACTGGAAACTGGTAGAAGAAGTTCAGGATATTATTGGCGATCAGAAACGTGTAAGCTGGGCTAACTCTTAGTTTTTTGAGCTGATTATGGATTTTAAATTAGATTTTAAAATAATAGATGCTCACAGTCATCTGTGGCTGAAACAGGATACTGTGGTCAACGGATTGCCCATCTATACCATGGAAAACGGACGTTCATTCTTTATGGATGAAGTCCGTCAGATGGTTCCTCCGTTTATGATAGACGGTAAAAACAGTGCCGAGGTATTCCTTTCTAATATGGATTACGCTCAGGTGTCGGCTGCTGTAGTAACTCAGGAGTATATCGATGGTATACAAAACGATTACTTGCTGAAGGTGGCCCATAAGTATCCCGATCGTTTCTTTGTTTGCGGAATGTGTGAGTTTCGTCGCCCTGGATATTTTGCTCAGGCTCGGGAATTAATAGCTTCGGGTTTTAAAGCAATCAAGATTCCGGCACAAAGACTGCTACTGAAAGAGGGTAGAGTATACCTCAATTGTGAAGAGATGATGAAGATGTTTCACTATATGGAGGAACATGGAATTATCCTGTCTATAGATTTGGCCGACGGTGCAATACAAACCGGAGAGCTGGAAGAGGTGATAAAGGAATGCCCCAATCTGAAAATAGCTATCGGACACTTTGCAATGGTTACCATGCCCGACTGGTTGGAGCAGGTTAAACTTGCACGATATCCGAACGTAATGATTGAATCGGGTGGTATAACCTGGCTTTTCAATGATGAGTTCTATCCTTTCAATGGAGCAGTGAAGGCTATTAAGGAAGCGGCAGATCTTGTAGGAATGGAAAAATTAATGTGGGGATCAGATTATCCACGTACCATTACAGCCATCACTTATAAGATGTCTTATGACTTTGTTCTCAAATCGAACGAACTCTCTGCTCACGAAAAAGCTCTTTTCCTTGGAAATAATGCCGAGAAGTTTTATGGATTCAAGGAACTGATTGATTTGCCTTACATTAAAAATATGTCTGAATAGAAAAACACAATTAAGTAAATTATGAAATTAGATAAAAAAAATAGTGCGCTGCCTTTAGCCCTAATCTTTAGTTTATTCTTTCTTTGGGCTATCAGTAGTAATCTTTTGCCAACCATGATCCGTCAGCTGATGAAGACTTGCGAGTTGAGTACGTTTCAGGCTTCATTTACTGAAACAGCTTACTGGCTTGCTTACTTCATCTTCCCTATACCTATTGCTATGTTTATGAAAAAGTATAGCTATAAGTCGGGTATTATTCTGGGGCTTATGCTGGCTGCATTCGGAGGATTGCTTTTCTTCCCGGCTGCCATAATCAAGGAATATTGGGCATATCTTACCATTTTCTTTATTATCGCCACTGGTATGTGTTTTCTTGAGACAGCTGCCAATCCTTACGTTACAGCGTTGGGAAATCCGGCCACAGCTTCCAGACGATTGAACCTGGCTCAGTCATTCAACGGTTTGGGTGCTTTTATCTCTGCCATGTTTCTTAGTAAACTGGTGTTGAGTGGAAATCATTACACCCGCGAATCTCTTCCTACTGATTATGTAGGCGGATGGGAAGGTTATATTCAGACTGAGACTGATGCAATGAAATTGCCTTATCTTATTCTGGCTGCTGCACTGATTATTATTGCTGTTGTTTTCGTATTCTCTCACTTACCTAAAATTAAAGAAGGAAACAGTGTGGAAGGCGAAACAAAAACCGGTAAACTGATCGATTTTGGCGTTTTAAAGCGTTCGCATCTTCGTTGGGGAGTTATTGCTCAGTTCTTTTACAATGGCGGACAGACAGCTATTAATAGTCTGTTCCTTGTGTATTGCTGTACATACGCTGGAATACCGGAAGGACAAGCTACAACATTCTTCGGATTGTACATGTTGTGTTTCCTTAGCGGTAGATGGATTGGTACATTCCTGATGGCAAGATTCCGTCCGCAAAACATGCTTACCGTATATGCGCTTGTAAATGTATGCCTATGCGTAGTGATTATGTGCTACGGAGGAATGATTGGTCTTTATGCAATGTTGGCCATATCTTTCTTTATGTCAATTATTTACCCAACACAATTCTCATTGGCGCTTAAAGATTTAGGCTCAAACACAAAGAGTGGTTCAGCCTTTTTGGTAATGGCCATTGTTGGTAACGCTTGTTTGCCACAGTTTACAGCATACGTTATGCAGCTTAACTCAAACATATACCATGTTGCGTATGTTATTCCGTTAGTATGCTTCCTTTTCTGTGCTTATTACGGCTGGAAAGGATATAAAGTTATTGATTAAATAAGAGTTTTTTAAATTAAAATAGATTATGAAAGCGATTCAGATTACAGCCCCCGGAGAACTAAAGGTGGTGGAAGTGAACAAACCAGTCATGAAAGATGACGAGATCTTGATTAAAATTAAGTACGTAGGTTTCTGCGGTTCCGACTTAAATACTTTTTTAGGTAAGAACCCTATGGTTAAACTTCCTATTATCCCGGGTCATGAAGTGGGTGCGGTAATAGAAAGCATAGGTAAGGATGTTCCGGCCGGATTTGAAGTTGGAATGAGTGTAACTGTAAATCCTTACACAAACTGCGGCAAGTGTGCTTCTTGCCGTAACGGAAGAGTAAACGCCTGCGAACACAACGAAACATTTGGTGTGCAGCGTAATGGTGCAATGGGAGAGTATCTTGCCCTTCCATGGTCTAAAGTAATTCCTGCTGCAGAAACTACTCCAAGAGACTGCGCGCTTATTGAACCAATGAGCGTAGGTTTCCACGCAGTGTCTCGTGCTCAGGTAACAGACATCGATGTTGTGATGGTTATTGGCTGTGGAATGATTGGCATGGGTGCTATCGTGAGAGCTTCATTACGTGGAGCAACTGTTATTGCTGTTGACCTTGACGATGAAAAGCTTGCTTTGGCAAAACAAGTAGGTGCGGCTTACGGTATTAACTCAGGAACAGAAAATCTTCACGAACGTCTTTTGGAACTTACTGGTGGTCTTGGACCGGATGTAGTGATTGAAGCTGTAGGTAGTCCTTTTACTTACAGATGCGCTGTTGATGAAGTGGCATTTACTGGTCGTGTGGTTTGCATTGGTTACGCTAAGAGCGAAGTTTCTTTCCAGACAAAATACTTTGTTCAGAAGGAGCTTGATATCCGTGGCTCACGTAACGCTATGCCTGCCGACTTCCGCGCTGTGGCAAAATACCTGCAACAAGGAACTTGTCCTAAGGATGAACTTATTTCTAAGATTGTAACTCCTGAAAATGCACTGAGTGCAATGGAAGAATGGGCTGCAAACCCTGGAAAGGTATTCAGAATTCTTGTGGAATTTTAAATATTAAACTGTAAAAAGAGCCATCAGGAAGTTTGTCCTCGACGGCTCTTTTTATTACCATTTCTCGTAATGCACAATCTCTTTCAGTTGTTTTCTGGGTCTGTAATTAGGTGCTTCATCCGGATAACCTACCGTGAGTACGCAAACTACATATTTATCTTCCGGAATATTAAGTACCGGACGAAATTCTTCCTGAGTATACCAGGCCACCCAACACGTACCCAATCCTAATTCTACAGCCTGCAGAGCAATGTGTTCAATAGCAATGGATGCATCTCTGATAATCTGCTTAACTTCTTCTTGCGGACTATTTTCATTGATAGATAAATGACTTTCCTTTATCCGGCATCCTAAATCGGCTATACAGACAATGTGTACCGGAGCTGTAAGCATCCATTTCTGATTATGGGAGACTCTTGCTATCTTTTCCTTGTTTTCCTTGGAACGGACTACAATGAAATGACTCGGTTGAGTGTTACTCCCCGAAGGAGCAAGGCGAGCACTTTCCAGCAACTCATTTATTTTCTCCTTCTCAACCTCCTGATTCTTATATTTTCTGATGCTTCTTCGGGCATCAATAGCTTTTATAATCATGGAAGAACCTTTCTATTATTGATTATTACAATATATACATTTTGTATTGCAGTACTACCTTTTAAGATACAAAACTATTTGTACTTAATCCGGAAACTTTTCTTTCAGCAAATCTTCCAGCTTGATAAGCTCATCCCTATACTGAGCTGCTTCAAGGAACTCGAGCTTCTTGGCAGCCTCGCGCATTTGCTTTTTAACCTTTTCGATATTCTTTTCCAGTTGAAGCCTGTTCATGTACTGAACAATAGGATCGGCAGCAATGTTGGTACCGGTTGGTTCCACATATGCTTTTGGAACTTTGGTGAATTCTTTTCCTTCTCCACCACCAAATACCGACATCTTTAGTGCTTTCTTAATCTGTTGCGGAACAATTCCATTTGCTTCGTTGTAAGCCAGCTGCTTTTCACGGCGACGGTTTGTCTCGTCTATTGTTTTTCGCATACTGTCCGTAATCTTGTCGGCATACATAATTACACGTCCGTTTACGTTACGGGCAGCACGTCCGGCTGTCTGGGTAAGAGATCGGTGGGAGCGTAGGAAACCTTCCTTGTCGGCATCAAGAATAGCTACTAGCGAAACCTCAGGAAGGTCGAGTCCTTCACGCAGAAGGTTTACGCCGATAAGCACGTCGTATACACCAGTGCGGAGATCTTCCATAATCTTCACACGGTCCATTGTGTCTACATCACTGTGAATGTAGTTACATTTCACACCATTGCCCAGTAGGAAGTCCGTCAGTTCTTCTGCCATTCGTTTGGTTAGGGTAGTTACAAGAACACGCTCTTCCCGCTCAATGCGCAGCTGAATCTCTTCCATCAGGTCATCAATCTGATTCATACTTGGACGAACATCAATAATAGGATCAAGGAGTCCGGTCGGTCTGATAACCTGTTCCACCACGATTCCTTCGCTCTTAACCAGCTCATAATCGGCTGGAGTAGCACTTACATATATAACTTGTTTAGCCAGAGTTTCAAACTCTTCGAACTTCAGCGGACGGTTATCCATTGCTGCAGGAAGACGGAATCCATATTCCACCAGATTTATTTTACGGGCACGGTCGCCTCCATACATGGCTCTGATCTGAGGTACGCTCACGTGACTCTCGTCTATCACGATAAGGAAGTCGTCCGGAAAGAAATCCAGCAGACAGTAAGGACGAGTACCCGGTTCTCTGCCATCGAAATAACGGGAGTAATTCTCAATACCCGAACAATGCCCCAGTTCACGAATCATCTCCATATCGTAAGTTACACGCTCATAAATACGTTTGGCTTCGTAAGGCTTACCTTCCTTCTCAAAGAATGCCACTTGTTTGGTAAGGTCATCCTCAATCTCATGAATGGCCTTCATTGTGCTCTCTTTAGTTGTCATAAAGAGATTAGCCGGATATATCTTATAACTCTCGAAAGAAGTTATTCGTACGCCCGACAGCGGATCAATCTCATCTATGGAGTCAATCTCATCTCCCCAGAACGATATTCTCAATATACATTCCGAGTATGCAAGGAAAACATCAACTGTATCACCTTTCACCCTGAAGTTACCACGATTCAGATCCACATCGTTACGCGAATAGAGACTATCTACCAACTTGCGGAGAATAACATTCATACTATAAGTCCGTCCGCGCTCTATCTCGATTACATTTTCATAGAAGTCGGCAGGATTTCCCATACCGTAAATACAGGAAACAGAAGAGACAACCACTACATCTTTACGACCGGAAAGAAGGGCAGAAGTAGCAGCAAGTCGTAACTTGTCAATTTCATCATTGATAGCTAAATCCTTTTCTATATATGTGTCACTGCTGGGCAGATAAGCTTCCGGTTGGTAATAATCGTAGTAAGAAACGTAGTACTCAACGGCATTATGAGGGAAAAAACTCTTGAATTCACCGTAAAGCTGAGCCGCCAACGTTTTGTTATGACTCAAAATTAAAGTCGGCTTATTAATGTTCTTAATTACATTGGCAATTGTAAACGTTTTACCCGATCCCGTTACTCCAAGAAGAGTCTGAGCCGGAAGTCCGCTGTTGAGGCCTTCCGTAAGCTGAGCGATAGCTTCCGGTTGGTCACCCGTAGGCTGATAGTCTGATGTTAGTTCAAAGTCCATCGTATATTCTTCAATTAAAGACCGTAAAGTTACACAATTTGGTAAAGAAACATATGCATAAGGGCGTAATTTTAAAAATCAAAACCGGATATTGAAAAAACTCTTCCAATGGTTATTATTTCCTTGTACAAAACAATTAATTCTTTTGTACAGAAGAATGATTTGTTTTGTACAAAAGAAAACAATCTTTTGTACAAGATATTTTTGATATTCCTTTTTGTTTCTAAAAAACACAGTGAATCTTTGAAAAATGACTAATCGATAGAATCTCAATATTCATCGGTTTTGCTTAATAATCTAACTGTAAATAATAGTTTTTCCAATTTATTTTGTTACTTTGCGACAGATTATCACAAAAAGAGGTATAAAACTATAAAAAGCATAGCTAAGAAAGATGATTTGGAACGAGAGTATCGAATGCATGGATCGCGAAGGACTTCGCAAAATTCAGAGCATCAGATTGAAAAAAATGGTGGAATATGTATATCACAACACACCATTCTACCGTAAAAAAATGCAGGAATTGGGTCTTACTCCGGATGATATAAACGGAATAGAAGACATTACCAAACTTCCATTTACCACAAAAACAGATTTAAGAGACAATTATCCATTCGGACTTTGTGCCGTACCTATGTCACAAATCGTGAGAATTCACGGTTCATCCGGTACAACAGGTAAACCAACCGTTGTGGGATATACACGAAAGGATCTTTCTTTGTGGACCGAATGTCTTTCACGCTGCTTTACCGCTTACGGAGCCGATAACAAAGATATATTCCAGATAGCTTACGGCTACGGACTTTTTACCGGTGGGCTAGGAGCTCATTACGGTGCCGAGAACATTGGCGCTTCTGTTATTCCAATGTCCAGCGGAAATACCGATAAACAAATTCAGTTGATGCACGATTTCGGTACTACCGTGTTGTGCTGTACTCCGTCATACGCACTATTTATTGCCGATGCCATTAAGGACTCGGGTATTCCGAGAGAAGATTTCAAGCTCAAGGCAGGTGTGTTTGGTGCAGAACCATGGACTGAAAGTATGCGTAAGGAGATTGAAGAAAAACTGGCTATCAAGGCTTATGATATCTATGGATTGAGTGAAATATCCGGCCCTGGAGTAGGCTTTGAATGCGATCATCAGAATGGAACTCACCTTAACGAAGATCATTTCTTCCCTGAAATTGTAGATCCTCACACCTTGCAACCAGTAGAACCCGGTCAGCAGGGAGAATTGGTATTTACTCACTTAACCAAGGAAGGTATGCCGCTTCTACGTTACCGCACAAAAGACCTTACAGCCCTTCACTACGAGAAATGTGATTGTGGCCGTACATTGGTTCGCATGGACAGAATTCTTGGTAGAAGTGACGATATGCTTATTATTCGTGGGGTAAATGTTTTCCCAACTCAAATAGAATCTGTAATTTTGGAGCTGCCGGAATTTGAACCGCACTATCTGCTTACTGTAGATCGTGTGAACAATACCGATAGAATGGAGCTAAAAGTAGAGGCTCGTCCGGAGTTTTACTCTGATGAGATAAATAAGATGCTTGCATTGAAGAAGAAGATCACTTCACGTTTGCAGAGCGTTCTTGGGTTAGGAGTTGATGTTAAAATCGTTGAGCCACGAAGCATCGAAAGAAGTGTTGGTAAAGCAAAACGAGTAATTGATAACAGAAAGCTTTAATTAATCTGAATATTGATCTGATCATAATTATTATATTATAAATCAAAACGTTATGATAGCAAAACAATTGTCGATTTTTTTGGAAAACAAATTCGGCCGACTAACAGAGGTTACTGAAATTTTAGCAAAAGAAGGTATTAACCTTTCAGCTTTATGTATCGCCGAGAATGCAGATTTCGGCATTCTTCGTGGCATTGTTTCCGATCCGGACAAAGCATATAAGGTTTTAAAGGAAAATCATTTTGCCGTTAATATAACAGACGTAGTGGGCATCAACTGTCCTAACGTTCCCGGAGCGCTTGCCAAAGTACTTAACTATCTTTCTGAGGCAGGAGTGTTTATTGAATACATGTATTCCTTTGCAAACAACGACTCGGCTAATGTAATTATACGCCCCAGCGATATGGAAACCTGTATCAAGGTTTTGACAGAAAAAAAGGTCGAACTTTTAGCTGCAAGTGATTTGTACAGACTATAAAAAGAGAATTCTATATTTGTAATCATAATTTTTGTATTAAAAAACATTGAAAAATTGTGTATTATTCAAAGGGAATCAGTAACTTTGCGCATTATTTTGAATGAAATGAAAAGAAATATCATCCTTACAATACTTATAGCTGGAGCTCTATCATCTTGTGGAGAATATAACAAAATATTGAAAAGTACTGATTATGAGTACAAATACGAGGCAGCAAAGAATTACTTTGCCAATGGTAAGTACTCAAAATCTGCCACATTGCTGGAAGACATGCTTATTCAGCTAAAGGGAACTGATAAAGCTGAGGAATCTTTGTATATGCTTGCAATGAGTTATTATAATCAGGAGGATTATAGTACATCTTCTCATTATTTTACGACATATTACAATACATATCCAAAAGGTCAGTTTACTGAATTAGCTCGTTTCCATGCTGGAAAGTCATTGGGTCTGGATACTCCGGAACCTCGTTTGGACCAGTCTGGAACATACAAAGCAATTCAGGAATTGCAGATGTTTATGGAGTACTTCCCACAAAGCTCAAAGAAGCAGGAAGCTCAGGATATGATTTTTGCTTTGCAAGATAAGCTTGTGCAAAAAGAATATTTAGCTGCAAAGCTTTATTTTGATTTGGGAAATTATATGGGTAATAACTATCAGTCTTGTGTAATCACTGCACAAAATGCTTTAAAGGATTATCCGTATGCAAAGCTTCGTGAAGACCTTTCAATCTTAGTACTTCGATCTAAATATCAGATGGCAGTTCAAAGTATTCAAGAAAAGAAAGTAGAACGTTTTCGCGATGCAGTAGATGAATATTACGCATTCAAAAACGAATTCCCGGATAGTAAATACTCAAAAGAGGTAGAAAAGATATTTAAAGAATCAAGCAAAGAGTTTAAAGATTAATTACAAAATAGAATTATGGATTACAAAAAAACAAATGCTCCAACAAATACCATTACACGTGACATGATGGATCTGTGTTCCGATACTGGTAATGTTTATGAAACAGTTTCTATTATTGGGAAACGTGCCAATCAGATTGCTGTTGAAATTAAAGGCGATCTTTCTAAGAAATTGCAGGAGTTTGCTTCATATACAGATAATATGGAGGAAGTATTTGAAAATAGAGAGCAGATTGAAATCTCTCGCTATTATGAAAAATTGCCTAAGCCTGACTTAATTGCTGCTCAGGAATACCTTGAAGGAAAGGTTTATTACAGAAATCCATCAAAGGAAAAAGATAAATTGCAATAAAAAGTCTTCAGGTAGGCCGTTTCTTTACTGAGGCGGCCTTTCTTTTTTATATGTTAAACAACCGAATTTAAAATAATTATGATACAACGCATTCAAAGTATTTATTTATTGCTTGTAACAGCTCTGCTTACATCAAATATCTTCTTACCGATTGCTTCTTTTGTTGATAGTAAAGGAGTGACCTATCCGCTTACTCCGTTTCATGTTTCTTTTCCTGAAGCAGGGTTAAACTATACTCCATGGGGACAATTGGCGTTACTTATTCTGGGTGCTTTAATTGCATTTGCTTCTATCTTCCTATATAAGAATAGAAAACTTCAGATAAGAATGAGTGTTTTTAATCTGCTTATCATGGCTGGTTTTTATAGTGTAGTTCTCGTATCTGTTATATTCTTAAAGAATAGCAGTAAGGCTGAACTTAATCCGTCATTCGGTCTTTGTTTGCCGCTAATTGCTATGATTCTTAATTATCTTGCAATACGTGCTATCCGCAAAGATGATGAGATGGTAAGAGCTGCTGATAGAATCAGATAAATAGATCAGAAGATTTTGAATAATGAAAATCAAGGGGGTATAACTGTAGATTAAATCAGATGAATACTTTCTGGTTTGAATAAATTGAACTCTTTGAGTTCTGAATATATAATCAGTCTTTAATTATCGTTCCAGATTTTTGTGACAAAAGATACAAGAAAGGGGTTGTTCTGTAAAGTTAGAACAACCCCTTTCTTATGCCTTATCCTTTAGGTTTCTCTTCGCTCTAAGGAAAGCTTCTTTGTGCAACCTCTATCATACATCTTTTTCTTTTGATTTCTGTCAATCTTTGAAGTTGCTTTATACATTCAATTCTCAAAGAACTGAAATCTAATCTCTTTTATTTCTTTACTTCTTCGATAAGATTTAAAAACTCGTGCAACTTATATTGAAAGTCATATTGGGAATCTAATCTCTTTTAGTTCTTCGTCGTTAATATTGCTTCATGCAGCGGAAGCATTCCTTGAGCCTATCTTCTTACACCTTATTCTTGCTCCCTTTCATGCTTAGCAGGAAAACAGCGATCTTATTTCGTGAGATCAAACAAGTAAGTCAGTCTTACGGAGATAGTGTTGTGTGATGACTTATCGAAGTTGTTCACGTTAGAATTATCATTTTTGAATATATCACCCAGTCCGAAGTAATAACGTCCTTCCAGCAAGAAATGTCCTACTTTTGAATTTATATCAAAACCGGCTCCTCCTACAAGTCCATAATCTAACTTATTATCAGCCTTTTTGTTATATTGGTAATTAACCTTGTTTGGACGGTTGCTTGCATCCCAGTCGCTGCTGAAGTTCTCTTTTTCACTTAGCAAGAAAGCCACTTGTGGGCCCATATTGACAAAGAACTGCGTACCTTGTTCCTTTCCAAATCCCAGATGAGCAAGGAATGGCATTTCAATATAGTTCATGGTGCGGCTATAAGTGTTTGTGTTATCTTCAATCATTTCTTCCCAACCACGTTGAGAGAAGTTTAGTTCTACCTGAGTACCACAGGTAATCGCAAAGTACTTCTCTGAAAGATAACGCGCTGTTAATCCTCCTACGTAGGCCATATATCCCTTCTGTTTAATAGTGGGATTGAATGATATGCTATTGTTATTTACACCGGCGTTGAACCCAACAGATAAATTGTTTCTTTGAGCTCCCAACTGAGCTGATGCCGGAACTGATAAAGCCGCAAATAGTAGTGATATAATGTATTTATTCATGATCTTATTCGAAATCATATTTAATTAGTTCATTGTTCTTGGAGAAGTTTACGAAGAAAACCTTCTTATTGATAAATCCTCCCCAGTTATTTACACGTTGAAAATTAAAACCGGTTTGTATAGGATGGAAAGAATTTTGAGAAAGATGCTTTTCGAATCCTGTGCCATATTCAGACAGAGCATTCAGGAAGAAATATCCCAGATCAAATCCCAGCATTCCAAACTTTGGGTATGTGTTTATCATATCCTTGCTATACCATTTCCGGTATGAAGATATGAATTTAACCGTTTCTGGTAATAGATTGTTGGTATAAAACGAAGAATAAAAATAAGTATCCAGTTCGTAGAACTTTTCCAAATGGTCTTGCGTATATGTCTGCCATTCTGGGTAACCAAACAAATGGATAGATGTTGCAGGATTCTCTCTTGCCAACAACTGCAATTGTGGTAGTAATCTTATCAGAGTTACATTAGAGCCCGAAGTAGGAATAAATACATTCTCTTTCGTGTTACTTAATGCTGCGCTTAAAACAGCTGCATCATGCGAAGCCTTAAGTTCTTTAAAAGTAATGTTATTGCTTAAAAGCTCATGCTTGAATCCATTTATAAACTCCTTCTTTTCTCCGTTTTTGTCCTCTGCATCCAGGAATATAATATTAGGTGAAGTAAACTTGCGGATAAAGTGCTCGTATACCTCAGAATATAAATAAGACTGCGGAGTGTTGATCTGGAATACAGACGGATTATTAAAAACCTCATTATCTTTAGAGCTAAAAGGAATAACAAGCTTTATATTGTTCTCTTTAGCAAAGGCTGCCAATGGCTTTATCTGACTATTATATAACGGTCCGAAAATAATATTCATACCCTTTAATTCCTCTTTGGCAAGAATTGCATTGATAGAGGCAGGTGAATTGCCGGAATCGTATGTGTAGATATCCAGAGATGTTCCTTTTCTTTTTAAACTGTCTGCAGCCATAAGAAAACCTTCGTAAAACTCTACCATACGGGCCGATTCTGCTTTCTTACCAGCATCTAGCATGAATGATAAAATCACTGCAGCCTTTATTACAGAAAGCTTTTTGTCTCTGTTCTTTTTAGCGTTGAATAGCTCAGTATCGCTGGGAATTACTTTTGCTTCAACTTTAGGAGTAGGATAGGGAATACAAATAAATTCTCCCTTTTTCAGCCCTTTCTTTATTTCCGGATTAGCAGCAATCAATTCCTCCTGCGTAACGCCGTATTCCTGACTGATACTAAAGATTGTTTCCTTTCTTTTAACCTTATGCATATCCTTGCATTTTGGTTCTACGGCCGGACGAATAGCAGGCTGAGATTTAGTTGCTTTTACCTTCTCGCTATCTATTGTAGAATTAGCAGGCAACACAATAACCTGTCCCACTTTAAAGTTGTCAGCGCTTAATCCCGGATTCACGTCACAAATATCCTCAGCAGTTACATTATACTTCACAGTCAGCCCGTAAAGAGTTTCTCCGCTTTGTATTGTATGAAATTGTCTGGATTGTTTCTTTGTCTTGCTTTGAGGAATACGAAGTTTTTGCCCGGCAATCAGCTTCTCACTGCATCCGGGATTCAACTTGATAATGTCCACTGTGGCAACGTTATATGTGCTGGCAATTGAATAAAGGCTTTGTCCCTTTTCAATGGTATGAAGAAAAAATGAATTACTTTCCTGTGCTATTACCGTGTTCCAGGAAAAGCCCGTAAACAGCAAAGCTATGTATAGTGATTTAAGTGAATTCATGTATTTAAATATCATTTTTATTTTGTCCTTCAAAACGAAAAGCAAAGGTACAAAAATCTGTTATATTCACATTATATAATCAGTTAAGAAAATAATATTCCCTTTTTTAATTAAATATTTCAGTAGGAAACATTAATTTTGCAAATATCACGTTAGGTATATATCTGTAATGAGAAATGATATAATTGTTCCCATGAATTCAGAACATAGTAAAAAGAAGGATACTTTAGCCGCTAACAAGCTTTGCATGGTCTTGTTATGCTTTTCTTTATCTCTTTTTCTGCTTCCGTTAAATGGTCAGGCACAAGAGATTAAGGCAAGTCCTGTAGCCAAGCAATTGTCAGAAAATGGTACGGCTGCTGACGGTGAAACTATTGAACCAGGCGGCCAATTTACTGGTTCTGCACCCATGGAGGTAGAGTTTACATCCAATGTTGCAGATGCATCATCAACGTTGAGATATGAGTGGAAGTTTTCTGATAAGGCAGATTTCTCTTCCACACTTTTAAGTCGATATGATGAAGTGGTAACATATACATTTACTACTTCCGGAACATATTATATAAAGCTTTATATCACTGATACAGCGTCGAGCGTAACGTATGAGTCCGATGCTTTTACAGTGATAATCAGTGAATCTGAATTGAAAGTTCCTAACGCATTCTCGCCTAACGGAGACGGTGTGAATGATGTGTTTAAAGTAAAACATAAGTCATTGGTAAAATTCAATGCAGTTGTGTTTAACAGATGGGGACAAGAACTGTATAAATGGAATAATCCCGAAGAAGGGTGGGATGGAACATCCCATGGTAAAGCCGTGAAAGACGGAGTTTACTTCATTGTTGTAAATGCTGTTGGATCGGATGGAATTAAGTATAATCACAAAGGAGATATAAATATTCTGCGTGGTTTCAGTAGTGGTACTACAGGAACAACAGGAGAATAAATTAAAGATATGGCTGAAGAAAAAGATCAGGTAAGTGTGTACGGTGCGCGTGTGCACAATTTAAAGAATATAGATGTAAGTATACCTCGTAATAGCTTAACGGTTATTACAGGATTAAGCGGAAGCGGAAAGTCTTCATTAGCATTTGATACAATCTTTGCTGAAGGACAGCGTAGATACATTGAAACGTTTTCTACCTATGCCCGAAACTTTTTAGGAAATATGGAGCGTCCGGATGTAGATAAAATCACCGGACTGAGCCCTGTTATTTCCATCGAGCAAAAAACAACCAACAAGAATCCCCGTTCTACGGTAGGAACCACTACCGAAGTGTATGATTACCTGCGTTTGCTTTATGCAAGAGCCGGAGAAGCATACTCGTACCTTTCGGGAGAGAAGATGGTGAAATATACAGAAGAGCAGATTCTTGATCTGATACTTCATGATTATAAAGGAAAGAAAATCTATTTGCTGGCACCGCTTGTCAGATCCAGAAAAGGACATTACAAGGAACTTTTCGAGCAGATCAGGAAAAAGGGCTATCTTAATGTTCGTGTTGATGGCGATATCAGAGAAATTATGCACGGCATGAAGCTCGATCGTTATAAGAATCACGATATAGAAGTGGTTATCGACAAGATGATTGTTGGTGATAAAGACGATAAACGCCTGAAGCAGAGTGTTGCCACAGCCATGCACCAAGGTGATGGATTGCTGATGATACTCGATGCGCAGACACTAAGTGTGCGCCATTACAGTAAACGATTGATGTGCCCTGTTACCGGACTGGCATATCGTGAACCGGCTCCTCATAATTTCTCATTCAATTCCCCTCAGGGAGCTTGTCCTAAGTGTAAAGGCCTTGGAGTTATCAATCGGATTGATATAGATAAGATTATTCCAGATCGTAACCTTTCAATTCACGAAGGAGGTATCGTTCCACTTGGTAAGCATAGGAATATTATGATATTCTGGCAGATTATTTCTATTCTTGAGAGGTACGAAGCTAAACTGAAAACACCAATCAAAGATCTTCCCGATGATGCCATCGAAGAAATATTATACGGATCAGATGAAAGAGTAAGGCTCGATCACACTCTGATAGGCTCTTCCTCCGATTATTTTGTAACCTTCGAGGGAGTGATAAAGTACATTATGATGATGCAGGAAAAGGATGTGTCGGCTACTGCACAGAAGTGGGCCGAACAATTCTCTGTAACCACAGAATGTCCCGAGTGTAAAGGCGCAAAACTCAATAAAGAAGCACTGTACTACCGTATTCACGATAAGAATATTGATGAGTTGTCGTCTATGGACCTCTCCGAGCTTTATGAATGGCTCAGCAATGTAGATCAGTTCCTTAGCGACAAGCAAAGGATGATTGCAACAGAGATATTAAAAGAAATACGTACCCGACTGAAATTCCTGCTCGATGTAGGCTTGGAATATCTTTCGCTTAAACGAACCTCAGCAACATTATCAGGTGGTGAGAGCCAGCGAATTCGCCTTGCTACCCAGATTGGTTCTCAGTTGGTAAATGTACTATATATCCTTGATGAGCCTAGTATTGGATTGCATCAGCGAGATAATGAGAAGCTAATCAAGTCATTGATGGCTTTGCGAGACTCGGGTAACTCCGTTATTGTAGTAGAGCACGACAGAGACATGATGCTTGCTGCCGATTACGTGGTAGATATGGGTCCTAAGGCCGGAAGGCTGGGAGGTGAGGTTGTCTTTGCAGGAACTCCTGCCGAGATGCTTAAAACAAACACCCTGACTTCTATGTACCTCAATGGACTGAAGAGAATAGAAATCCCGGAAAAAAGGAGAGAAGGTAACGGACTTACCTTAACCCTGAAAGGAGCCAAAGGTAATAACCTGAAAGGGGTAGATGTTGATTTTCCTCTCGGAAAGCTTATTTGTGTAACCGGAGTATCGGGTAGTGGTAAATCATCATTGATAAACAATACACTTCAGCCAATTCTTTCGCAGAAATTCTATCATTCATTGCAAGATCCATTGCCATACGATGCAATAGAAGGACTTGAGAATATAGATAAGGTGGTAAATGTAGACCAATCACCACTGGGAAGAACGCCCCGTTCAAATCCGGCAACTTATACCGGAGTGTTCTCGGACATTCGTTCCCTGTTTGTAGGACTGCCCGAAGCTAAGATCAGAGGCTATAAAGCCGGACGATTCTCTTTCAATGTATCCGGCGGACGATGCGAAACCTGCTCGGGTAACGGATATAAAACCATAGAGATGAACTTCCTGCCCGATGTATATGTACCATGCGAAATATGTCACGGTAAACGATACAACAGAGAAACCCTCGAGGTTCGTTTCAAAGGAAAATCCATTGCCGATGTGCTCGATATGACCATCAGTCGTGCCGTAGAATTCTTCGAGAACGTTCCGCAGATTCTTAACAAGATAAAGGTGCTCGAGGAAGTGGGTCTAGGATACATACGCCTGGGACAACCTTCAACCACCCTTTCCGGTGGAGAAAGTCAGCGTGTGAAGCTTGCTACTGAGCTTGCCAAGAGAGATACCGGCAAAACACTTTATATACTCGATGAACCAACTACCGGACTCCATTTCGAGGATATCCGCGTACTGATGGGAGTACTTAATAAACTGGTCGATAAAGGAAATACAATCATTGTCATCGAGCACAACCTGGACGTTATCAAGATGGCCGATTACATTATTGATATGGGCCCAGAAGGCGGTAAAGGCGGCGGGCAGCTTCTTTGCTGTGGTACCCCCGAAGAGGTAGCCAAATGTGATAAAGGCTACACACCTAAGTTTTTGAAAAATGAATTAGAGTATGAGTACGAAAATAAATAAAACCAATGCAGCACGTCTGCTCGACAAAGCTAAAATAGCATACCAACTGATACCTTACGAAGTAGACGAAAGCGATTTAAGTGCCGTACATGTGGCAGCCGAGTTAGGAGAGAACGTAGATCAGGTTTTTAAAACATTAGTCCTGCACGGAGATAAAACCGGTCATTTTGTTTGTATCGTTCCTGGTGACAGAGAAGTAAACCTTAAACTGGCTGCAAAAGTATCCGGTAATAAGAGTTGCGACATGATTCCCATGAAGGAATTGCTTCCCACAACCGGATATATCCGTGGTGCATGTTCTCCGATAGGAATGAAGAAACATTTTCCTACCTACATTCATAACACCTGTCTGGATTTCCCGTACATATACGTTAGTGCCGGGCAGAGAGGATTGCAGTTAAAAGTCGATCCCAAAGAACTTATTAAAGAAGTGCGTGCAGAAGTCTGCATACTTTTTACCGAAGAAGAATAATTAATTTAATCATAAAAAACAATTTAAACAAAACCGATGAAAAAACTACTTTTACTTGCTGCCGTTCTTTGTGTGCAAGGCAATGTTATGGACATCAATGCCCAAACCAAAGGAACAAAAGTTAAACAAAAGAATAAAGCTACAGAGAAACAAGTTAAACTTGAAGTTGCTAAAACAGTAAAGCCAGTTGTTATTAAGAATCAGATGGATTCTCTTGCCTACACAATGGGTATGGCACAAACACAAGGTCTGAGAGATTATCTAACCGGTAAAATGGAGATGGACACAGCTTACTTCGACGACTTTATCCGCGGTCTTAAAGAAGTGGCAACATCAACCGATAAGAAACAAAACGCCTATCATTTAGGAATCCTTATTGGTCAGCAACTCAATAGCCAAATGCTGAAAGGCGTTAACGAAGAGATCTTTGGCAAAGAAACAACACAAAGCATAGACAAAGACCTGTACCTTGAAGGCTTCATTGCCGGAACAATGGGTAAAGGAGGCATTATAAGCGTAGATGCTGCACAGAAATATGTTCAGGAAAATATGGAGAAAATCAAAGACAAGAATCTTGAACAACAATACGGTGCAAATAAAGAAGCCGGAATTAAATTCCTTGCCGAAAACAAAACCAAAGAAGGCGTAGTAACTACAGCCAGCGGTTTGCAGTATAAGATTATAACCAAAGGAACAGGTGAGATTCCTACCGCCGATAGCAAAGTGAAAGTTCACTATAAAGGAACCTTGCTTGATGGAACAGAGTTCGACAGTTCATATAAACGTAACGAACCAGCTACATTCGGTGCCGGTCAGGTAATCAAAGGATGGACAGAAGCCCTAACACTTATGCCTGTTGGTTCAAAATGGGAACTTTATATTCCTTACGATCTTGCTTACGGTTCAAGAGATGCTGGTCCTATCAAGCCATTCTCAACCCTTATTTTTGAAGTAGAATTACTTGGTATCGAAAAATAATATTATCCATTAAATAAATTTATATGTTAAAAGGACATCCCAAAGGATTATTTGTTCTTGCCCTTGCAAACATGGGCGAGAGATTTGGTTACTACACCATGTTGGCTATCTTCGTACTCTTTATCCAGGCCAAGTTTGGTTTTGATAAGAATGCATCCAGCGAAATATTTTCTAATTTCTTAGCCTTGGTTTACTTCCTTCCGTTATTGGGAGGTATTGTAGCCGACCGCTTCCTTGGATATGGAAAAACAGTTATAGCAGGCGTTGTTGTTATGTTTGTTGGATATTTGCTGCTGGCTATGCCTACAGGAGTCGATACAGCTGCCAAGTATATGATGTACGGTGCTTTAGGACTGATTTCTATTGGTACCGGACTTTTTAAAGGCAATATACAAGCTTTGGTTGGTAATTTGTATGATGATCCTAAATATAACTCAAAGCGTGATATGGCTTTCAGTATATTTTATATGTGTATCAATATTGGTGCATTCTTTGCTCCTTCGGCTGCAGGTGCGGTATATAACTTCTTCCTGAAAAGAGCCGGACTCTTTTACGAAGCAAAGATCCCTGCATTGGCTCATCAGCTGACTAACGGAACAATTACTCCAGAAGGTTTGGCTAGCTTTAAACAACTGGCAGAGGCTCAAACTCCGGGTGCAAGTGCCAATCTTCAGGCTTTCGGAGCTAATTATATTGAAAAGCTTTCAGAAGGATATAACTACGGCTTCGGTGTAGCTTGTGTTTCTCTGGTAATCTCTATTCTTATATTTGCTTTATTCCGCAAATATTATAAAGCTGCCGATGTTACTGCACGTCAACAACAAAAAGCAGATGTTGCATCAGGACAAACAAATCATGTAGAAGAACTTTCGGGTGCCGAGACAAAGCAAAGACTGATAGCCTTGTGTCTTGTGTTTGCAGTAGTAATCTTCTTCTGGATGGCATTCCATCAGAACGGATTAACACTAACCTGGTTTGCCCGCGACTATACCAATAGTGCTGTTGGCGGACTAACAAGAATAGGCTTCGGCTTGCCTACCATGGTAATGATGATTGTTGCTTTCTATGGTATTCTTGGTTTTATTCAGGCAAAAAGCAATAATACAAAAGTAATATCGGCAATAGCATTCCTTATTGGAGCAGGCGGAGCATACGCCTACTATGTTGGTATGCCGGAGATATTAACCATTACTCCTGAAATCTTCCAGCAGTTCAACCCATTCTTCATCGTTATTCTTACTCCTGTATCAGTAGCATTCTTTTCTATGCTCAATAGTAAGGATAAAGAGCCATCGGCTCCGCGTAAGATTGGAATTGGTATGTTTATTGCAGCTTTTGCCTTTATAATGATGGCAATAGGTTCACTAGGCCTTCCTAATCCGGATGCAATAGCATCTACCGGTGGAGTAAGTGATGTTTTAGTTTCACCAAACATGCTTATTGGAACCTACTTCATGCTAACCATTGCCGAGTTGTTCCTTAGTCCGATGGGACTTAGCTTTGTTTCCCGTGTAGCTCCTCCCAAATATAAAGGTTTGATGCAGGGTGGATGGCTTGCAGCCACAGCTATAGGTAACAAATGTGTAGCAATCATTGGTTATTTATGGGGAATTGAATTATGGATTATGTGGGGTGTTCTTGTAGTGCTTTGTATAATCTCAGGTACATTCATTTTCTCTATTATGAAGAAACTGGAAGCCGTTTCAAAGTAAGAAACAGATCAAGTTCTGTATAAATAGCAATAGCCTTTCTTCATCCCGAAGAAAGGCTATTTTCATATAAAGATGCCTCAATCAGCATCCAGGTGTTAAGCAAATTATTTAGTACACAATATGTATTTTCCCATGTATAGTTTTGTTGTTGTATAACTCTGCCAACTGATTAATAAAATCAGTTTTAGCTTCTTCCGTCAGTTTATTTAGGCCCGTAATTATAGTTTCCAGTTGCATATCATTCCCTGCTGTAACAGCTTTTACTGAATACGAATCAAAAAAATCGGGGTCAGTATCTTTCATTACATAAATTCCTCTATAATTTCCGGTCTCAATTACTGCTGTATGGATTCCATCACACTGTTCGTGTGGTTTGGAACTTTTATGTTCAAATGTAATTTCTATAATCATATCGTTTGGAATATATTATTTCTATATAAAACAGATTAATGGATAAAAATACTGCTTATTAAAATATACAATTTGCATAAAATGTTCATTATTTTATATAAAATGTTTTCGATAACTATTAATCTTGTTTAATACCTTGTATAAATAAGAAACTAATGCAGTTTTCGTTTGTTTTTATTTAACTGAACAAATTAGAAAGGGTTTGCTTAATTTAAATCTGTGACGTATGAAAGCACTACTTTTAACCCTTATGTTTCTGATTTCAATGACTGCATTCTGTCAGCAAAAATCTAGTAGAGAAGTTGGCGTTACTGTCTTGAAGGATAGTTCTAATATTTTGAAAGATTGTTCTATTGTTGTATCCAAGGAAAACCTTATGCTCTCCCAATCAGTTATTGTAGATCATCATGCATTAGCGAAAAAGTACAAGTCTACATCCGGATATTATGCAATTGCAGCAGTTGCTTTCGGAGTAGCAGGCTATGGTTGTTATAAGTCTCTTTCTGATAAATTGTCTGAGACGGTAGCGGCTATTGGTACTGTTTGTTTTGGGGTAGCTATTGGTTGTACCATTGCAGCAGTTGTATATCATCACAAGGCAGGAAAAGAACTTAAATTATCAGTAAAAGGTGCAACTGCCTGCCTTGTTTATACTTTCTGATTGGGAATTCAATACTTTCTATTATAAAATAATGCAAGGAAATATCCCTGCCTTATTTTATTCCAAAATATTTTAATCAAATAGGTGTATTGTTTCTTGTTGAAAAATAGGAAATAATCTTTAAACCGAAAATATCCATCGTTTTAGAATTTATGTTAAAAAGGATTGATAACGGTATCCGCGTAAATTATAATTATCTATATTTAGAAAATTATAATTTATATCTATTATACTATGGAAAAATGTAGCGCACTAAAATTGTTACTTGCAACAATTAGTCTGTTTCTATCCTTAAGTTTGCAAGCGCAGGGAGCCTCTCCGGTCAAGATCTGTACAGATACAGCCGATACATTATCAACTCCAATACCGGCAAATGATAAGTCGCTAATTGCAGAGATAACCTTACCTGGTAACTTAAACGGAACAGATATGCAATGCATTCGCGAGATGGCAGGTGGAGTTCTCTTGAAAGATAATTCTGATGTTATAACCAAGGATAGCCTGGTGTCCTCTCAATCAATTATTATCGATCATGATGCTTTAGCAAAAAGATACAAGCGTAAATCTACAAATTACGGAATTGCAGCAGTAGTTTTTGGGGTAGGAGTTGTTGGCTGTTCTAAGTATATTTATGACCATTTTTCTTCTCATAGAGCCGTTAATGCATTAGCTATTGGTACTGTCTGTTTGGGAGCAACTATTGGATGTACCATTGCATCAATCGTATACCATCACAAGGCAGGAAAACAACTTAAATTATCAGTAAAAGGAACAACAGCCAGTCTGGTTTATACTTTCTGATTAGGGATTCAATATTTTCTATTATTTAATAATAGAGTGTTCCAATCATTCGACGTCAGATTTAGATGTAAGACTAGATAACTTTGCTAAGAATATTAAATAATTGTCACAACTCACCAGGTAGTTTCTTCCAGACTTCAACCTTATATAAAACGCCTGTTGAGGATTGCCCATGTATGCAATGTATTTACCAACCCCCTTATTACGGAAAAGGCCTGTATAACCCCATAATCCACCATTTCCAAACACTCTTATATCTGTAAAATCCTTATATTTTTGTGCAGTTTCAATTACAGCGATATTTGATAGCGGTATGTGCACTCTATGTATTAAACATCGTATCACAAGTTTATCGCTCGTTAGGAGCAAACTTCTTGGCATGAAATATAAACTTGCAATATAAGCTAATATGACTAGAAAAAATACTATCATTTTCATAATATCATGAGAATTCTTTTGCAAGAAAACATCATTCCCTAAAAAAATGAGGCAAGCAATGATACCAATAGATGTCAATATGGAAATAATCCAGACACCCTTACTGAAACTTATTTTAGAACTCATAAATTAATTATTTTAAAACCTGGAAATTTCTTTCAATACATATTATATTTAAAAATAACAATTGGATATTTTTCTTGAAAGGTTGTCTTAAGTATGATACATGCCACTGTTACATCAATAATTAGATACCTTTTTGTATTATATATCTTTTTTCGCTACAAGTGTAATAAAAATAGTTCAAATTAATAACTATATTGTTGTTTTTTAGCAATGGTGAGATAGCATTTTTTAGCGAAATAAACAAAAGCAAAATGGGCTATCACTTCTGGATAGCCCATTCGTTTTACTCCCACGTTTCATCGGCAGTGTTAAAACAGGGACATTCTTTCACACGCTCAAATGGATCAATAATGCCGTTATAATTCTTATCCGGACTCAAATCCCGATGACCTACTACTTTACTGCCGGGAAACTCTTTGAGTAACTTGCTTACCAGAGCGTGTAGTGCAATTTGCTGAGACAGAGTGCGAGTATCGGCTGGTTTGCCGTTGGTGTCCAGTCCGCCTTCGTAGCAGATGCCCAGAGACTTTGCGTTGTATCCGCGAGCATGCGCTCCAACTTCATCGTGACTCCGCATTGGCTCTACTTTGCCGTTCTTACGAATGTAGTAGTGATAGCCCCACGAGCTGAATCCTCTTACCTTGTGAGCCGAATTAATGTCTTGTGCGGTTATATCTCTATCCACTCTCGTTGCCGAGCAGTGAATTACAATTAAATTTATTTCTCTCATTTTGTTTTGCCGTTATTTTATTTAAAATGCCGTAATCTTCGTTTTAATTCCCCATTAATAGTGCTTTCTGAATCTCTAATTGCCGTAATTTGTATTCCGTTTCCGTTATTAAAATACTAATGCCGTAATTCCATTCCGGGAACCCTATAAACAAAGGCATTCTGAATCCTTAAATGCCGTAATTTGTATTTTGTTCCCGTAATTTATTTACGACTGCCGTAATCTTGATTCTGGAATCCCTATTAACAGGGCTTTCTGAATCTCTAATTGCCGTAATTTGTATTCCGTTTCCGTTAT
>Ga0183101_1000303_pt1 | contig 86304 bp, 70 predicted proteins | sample Biomet3_FD_127790 | JGI IMG/M metagenome (GOLD analysis project Ga0183101, IMG submission 127790) | Microbial communities from bioreactor (seeded with sewage sludge) at LBNL, California, USA - Biofuel metagenome 3 | ecosystem: Engineered > Bioreactor > Anaerobic > Unclassified ... | reverse complement strand
TATATTATATAAATTTCTCATATATGTAATAAATGTTCCAATACTTTCATAAATTGCTTTTGACAACTAATAATTTTTATTATATAGTATAACTAATTATATAGTAAGGATGGTGTATATGGATAATTTAGCCAGTATTTTTAGAGAAAAGAAATTAAAGCTTACTCCTCAACGTATTGCTGTTTATAAATTTTTACAATCTACAGATGAACATCCATCTGCTGAAACGATATATAAAGCACTTCAACCAGAGTATCCTACAATGAGTTTAGCAACAGTTTACAAAGCTTTAAAAACATTAGTTGAAGTAAATCTTATTCAAGAGCTTAACGTAGGTGAGGGTAACTTCAGATATGACGGTAACACATCTCCGCATCCTCATATACAATGTTTAAATTGTGGCAAAGTTGAGGATGTTCACGGTATTTGTTTTTCGGACTTAAATGACAAAGTTAAAACCTTTACTGATTATGAAGTTTTAGCAAATCAAATCTACTTTTATGGTATATGTAAGTCCTGTAAGCATAGTATCAAAGAAAACTAAACCTTTTACATTTTTAAAATAAACAGCAGTTACAAACATATGGTAACTGCTGCTTATTTCATGCTTCCTAAGTTATTTATCCGTATATCACCTATAAGATTCATCTATCACTTCTTCCCATTCTTTTTTACTCTCTTTACCAGAAAGCATTTCATCTATTTTAGAAGATATATTATTTTTTACTTTATCTGGTATATTATATACATAAGCCACACTGTCTTCCGTACTACTTGAAAGATGCTGTATAACTACGCCTTTAACACCCTTCTGTTTATCACCGTTTACCTTCTTATTTCCAGTTACAAATCCTTGTTCTGCAAGTTTTTTTTGTGTATCATCATTTAGTACAAATTTTATAAAATTACCTACCTCTTCACCATTCTTATTATTTACAGGAACACTAATAACAGAATTTGATATAACCGGTACATTAAATTTAACTGAAGAGTCACTCATATTTTCCCCTATTGATTTTATATTGTCATCTTTAAAATTGTTAGCATAGTAAGATGAACATATTATAAGGGGTACATCTCCCTTTTCAAATTTATTTATTGTACTTTCATTGCCAATTTCAAAAGTGTTTTTATTTATACTTCCAGATTTAATTAAATCATTTAAGATATCAAAAGCTTGTTGCATCTCACTTATAGTTTTATAAGAATTAGCTCCACTATCATATTTGCTTTCTAATTTTCTCATACTAACCCTATTGTTTACTATTATAGAAAATAACCCACTATTTATATCTAAGTCCTCTGAAATTACTACTGGTACCCGTTTAGACATTTCACCAAGTTTTTTTAATACATCTCTCATATCACTTATAGCCACAGGTGGTTTTAAATTCAACTTATCAAACGCACTTTTATTATATAGAATTTCCATTGTATATGGTATTAAATCTATTCCATAGTACTTATCCTCATACCTTCCGTAGGCTTTAACAACATTATAATATCTCTCATTTATTTTATTTTCATCATAGTAATTATCCATATCACTTAAAAGCCCTTTTCTACTTAGCTTTAACATATTGTTTCTTGACGTAATAACAATATCAGCTTCACTGCCTTTGCTTACATCTTCTTCTATCTTTCCACCTATAGCATTATTAAGGCTAACCTTAACTTTGGAATTGGCTTTTTTATATTCCTCTGTAACAGATTTTATTATATTTAAAGACTCTTTATCCTTAATATCTAAATATATGTTCAACTGCTTTTCTTTCGATGTCTCCTTGTTTGTGTTACCGCAAGCACTTATATTAATAATTAATATCGTTAATAAAAATATTATTATCATTTTCCTCTTATTAAACATATTTTCCTCCTTTCACTTCATTAGTTTGTCTATTTAATCATTCATTTTACTAACAAAAGTATTATAAATTTATTTTGCACATAATAATTAAATATATAATAGCTTCATATAATTAAATTGAGGTGAAATATATGAAGTTTAGGGTAATATTTCTAAAGAAAAAATATATCTATTTTTTATTTTTAACATTAGCATTATTTCTATTATTAATAATTTTAATGCTATCCAAAAAACCTTCTCCAACCTTTAGTAATATCAGTGATGATAAAACAATAAAAGCAGATTTTAATGGAGATGGAAAAGATGAACTAATGTCTGTAAAAAGAGATGGGGACAAGTATAGTATTGAAGTTAAAACTAAAGATAAAAGCTATGCTATTAAAACTGATAAAAATTCTCCGCCAATTGGTTCTCATTCTGCTTATTGGCCAATGAGAGTAACTCTTATGGATGTTTCTAGAGATAAAATTCCAGAAATATTTATTCAAGCTTCCAATAAGGATAGTTCTGTTCAACATTTTTTTATTTGGAATGATGGTAAATTTGAAAATATTTTTTCCAATTCAAATAACATTTTAGGGTTTATAGATTGTAAAAATAATAAAACCCCAAAAGTTATCTCTGGAAAATTACAGGATGATAATATATTATTGTCAAACTATATGTTTTTAAATTATAAATTTAAAAACTATAATTACGATAGTAATAACATATTTATGGGGAAAGACACTATTTGTACCTTTATTAAATTTATACAAGGTCTTCCTCACAATCAATCCTATAGTCCTAAAGACATATTTTCTCCAAACATACAAAATTCAAGTTTATCTGTGCTTGATAAATTAGCGGTTGAAAATAATACTTATGTGTTTCAAGATGGATTATTTGTAGAAAATAAATGTAATACTGATGGTGAAGTATCTGAAATACTTTGGACTTTAAACTTTAGAGGTGGTTCTAATACGGATAGTAGCATAGTAAAAAACTATACTTTAAATCTTTTATTAACTCCTGACACAGATAGTAAAGAAAATTACTATTTTAAGATTTATTCTATGTATTTAAAATAGACATAAAAAGGGACCGCTTTTAACGGTCCCAAGGGGGATGGGGGGTTATTGCACCAAATGAAAGTTTATTATCACTTGGTGCTTTAGGAGATTATATCTCCGAATTACATTTATTATATTACCCCATCCCGGAAATTTTATTCACTATAAAATAAAATTTCTAATATTTTTTAAACATTTCTTCAATTTCTTGTTTTATTTCATCTCTAAGATGGTCCGGTTCTATTACTTCAGCATTTTTACCAAAGCTCATTATCCAATTTTTTACATCATCAGTATCATCTATATAAACACTAAATAATACTGACCCATCCTCTAGACTTTTTATTTCCTGATTGGTATGCCATTTTGTATCTCTTATAAAGGAATCAACATCCTTATCAAACTTTATTGTAATTTTAGTTTTTTCTCCTTTAAACAATCCCCAATAATTCTCTAGATAATCTTTTAACTGAAATGTATGCGGCCTCATATATATTTCATCAGTTATTTTTAAGTTTTTGATTCTCGATACTTTAAAAGTCTCTACCTGTTCTTTCATATGACAATGGCCAATTATATACCATGCCCCTGATTTAAATATTAAATTATAGGGGTCTACCTTCCTTATAGTTAAACTATTCTTATTTATAGAAAAATAATTTAAACTTAAAGACCTACCTCTACTCATTGAATAATTAATCTTTGATATTTTATCTTCTAGGTTTTGCAAAGACCCAATTTCGTTTATTTTAAAATCCCCATTATCATTTAAACATTTTAATTCACTGTTATCATTTACACAAAAGCTCTTTATTTTAGATACAGCCCTTTGTAAATCCTTTTCCTGTATAAAACCATTTTCTTCTGTAAGTATTTGTGTAGCCATAAGCAGAGACTGTATTTCCTCTTCACTAAGCTTAGATGGTTTCATATAAAATTCTTGGTCTATATAGAAGCCACCATATCTGCCTTTTTTGGTGTGTACAGGTATATTAGCTTGATTTAAGCTACTTATATATCTATATATAGTCTTCTTGTCCACTTCTAAAGTTTCAGCTAATTCTGATGCAGTAGTAAGCCCTTTGTACTGCAATGTAATTATCATTTCAAGCAAATGAGATATCTTAGACATACTTTTTACCCCCGGTATAAATTTATACTAATCTCTATTTATATCGTCCTATTATATATATTTTTTAGTGCATTTTTATATAAACTTAAATATAAATTAATGGGTATATATATTTTTTCTGAGAATATATATATATTTTGTGTCAAATTCTATAAAAGTGAATAGTATATATTATAAACCAAATTAAAAAAACTTTGATTAACCTATGGATTAAAATTAATTAAAACAAAGGAAGTAAAGTAATAAGATTAAAATAAAACCACAGCCCAAAAAGGGGGGTTAGAATATGAGTCATAAACATTGTTGTTGCGAACATGAAAGTCATGAACACAAAGGTAATTTCTTATTACCGCTAGCAGCTTTAATAGGATTAATATTGCTATCTTTTGGTAGACGCAGAGGTACTATTTTTGCTGTAATAGTTATACTTGCTGTATTAATAGTTTGTGGATGCGGATTCAAAAACAAATGCTAATCTTAAGTTAAAACATTAATTAATCTGTACCCATAATACAAAGGTGAAGAATATATCTTATAAAACAACTGATAGCAAATAACTATTAAAAACATCAGTATAATATGTCAATAAAACAAAAGACATAAAGTGAAAAGATTAAAATAAAACCACAGCCCAGAAAGGGGGGTTAGAGTATGGAATTTTTTAATGGTAATGGCTTAATAGCTCTAGCAGCTATAATAGGATTGCTACTTTTAGGATTTAATAGAAGGAAAGGCGCTCGTTACGCTGTATTAATTACACTAGCTATATTGATAGTTTGCGGATGCGGATGCTAACAGATATTAACTATGACAAAATATTATTAAGGAGAGCTTAGCAGCTCTCCTTAATGTAAAGGAGTGATATAATGGGAAAGCATCACCATAAAAAAACTAATAATGGATCTAATGAATCCATTGTCTCCAATGTCTCCAAAAGCCCTGGTGGCTTAGGTAGCTTTGGCGGCTTTAATATAGGTGAACTGTTAAAAAATGTAGATTTAAATCAAGTTGTTTCATTACTTTCTTCATTTGTAGGTGCAAAAAACATGAATACAGACCAATTAAGTTCAATGATTCGTAATTTTGACTTTAATGATGTAAACCAAGAAGCTAATTCATCTAAAATAGATATGAATAAACTACAGTCTCAACTTTCACTTTTGGCAGACAGACTAGATGAAGTAGAAGGCGGAAAAAACAGTAATGTTCATGATGAGTTGTTAAATGCCGTGAAAAATCTCCAGGATGCACCTGGCGGTACTGATGGACTCTTAGACTTTATAAAATCAAACCTTAATGTTGCAGATGAAGACAATAACGATAGAAAAAGAAATAAATAATAATAAAATTAGTACGTATGATTATCCATGCAAATAGAGATATGTCAATTTTATATGGACATATCTTTATTATATAATTAAGTTTTTTCATAAATAAAATAGACGCACGTAATAGATATTATTATGTACGTCTATAATTATTTAAAATTTCATTGTTCCTAGTTTTTCTAATAATAATATTGTAGTAGTTACAAAATTAAATACAAAATGATTAAACACTGCATACCAATAACCTTTTTTATTAATTAAGTAACAATTATACAGACCTATCCATACTAACAATGGAAACGCCCTTAAGTTAAAGTGTATACATGCAAAAATTAAGCTACTTAATATAGCTGCAAAATATACTCCTACTCTTGGTCTAAAGGTCTTTTCGAACAATATCCATCTGAATACAAACTCCTCAAGCACTGGAGCAAATACTACAACTATAGGTATCATTATTAGGAACTTACCTAAAGGCATAGTTGTCATCCATGTGACTATTTCTTGTTGCTTTGCTTCAACTTTAAAATTAGAAAGTAAAATTGTTTCAAAAGCTGATATAAAAATAGTTATTAAATAAGAAATAAAGGCTAATCTTATCCCTATTATAATATTAAAACTTTTTAAGCTAAATTTAAACCTCTCATAATCCCCTCTAACCTTGCTGCTTATGCCCCTTCTACTATAGTTCATACTATAATATTCATTTCTAAAATTATCATACATATTTGTCGCAGACTTTAAATATTTTATATTAAATATTACAAGAATAAAGGGAAGCAGGTTTTGAGTAAAAAATGAAATTATAATATATAAGAATCCTATTAATACCAAAAGTGCTTTTCCTTTATGTCTTTCTCTCCAAAACTTTACAAATATTATAAATGGAGGTATATAAACAAACAATAATACAAGGGCATCTTTAATAATATCAATTTTAATCATTATATTTTCTCCCTGCTTATTTCTCCGATAACTAACCGCTAGCTTTCAGTCAAGGTTTGTTCTATAACTTCTAAAAGTCCCTCTTTTCCTAGTTTTTTAAGTGAAGAAAAAGTTAATAGTTGATCATTTGGCTGTAATCCTAACGCATCTTTTATTACCTTTAGACTTCTCTGAATTTCAGATTTTTTTAATTTATCAATTTTTGTAGCAACAACAATAGTATCATAGTTATAATACTTTATCCAATTATACATAATTATGTCATCTTCAGTTGGTGCACGCCTGCAATCTACAAGAAGCACTATCTTTTTCAGTTGATTTCTCTTAAGTAAATAGGTTTCAATTACTTTTCCCCAACTTTCTTTTTCCACCTTTGAAACTTTAGCATATCCATACCCCGGTAAATCAACAAAATAAAATTCATTATTTATTAAAAAGAAGTTTACTAGCTTGGTTTTACCAGGAGTACCACTAACTTTAACTAATTTCCTCCTATTGGTTAAAGTATTTATTAGAGAAGACTTCCCCACATTAGACCTTCCTACAAAAGCTATCTCCAGTCTATCGTCCGTAGGGTATTGGGATTGAAGTACTGCTGAGGTTGTAAATTCTGCTTGTTTTATTTCCATATATTCATCTCCGTATAATCTTTTTTCTTATAATTCTAGTCATTCTTTAATATAGCGTTTTCTAATACAACATCTATGTTATCTGCTATGATGTAATTCAACTTGCTTTTAATTGTCTTCGGTATTTTAAATAAGTCTTTTTCGTTATCTTTAGGTATTATTACAGTATCAATACCAGCTCTGTATGCAGCAAGACTTTTCTCTTTTAGTCCGCCTATAGGTAGAACTCTACCAGTTAAAGTTATTTCACCAGTCATAGCTACATTATGTCTTACTTTCTTTTCACTTAAAGCAGATACCATGGCAGTAATCATTGTAACACCTGCTGATGGTCCATCCTTTGGTACTGCTCCCTCTGGAACATGTATATGAAGATCTCTATTCTTGTAGAACTCTTTATCTATTCTATATTTATGTGCATTAGCTCTAACATAGCTATATCCTGCCTTTGCAGATTCTTTCATTACATCACCAAGTTGTCCTGTCAACTCTAATTTTCCTGTTCCTGGCATAACAGTCACTTCTATAGGAAGAGTGTCTCCACCATATCCAGTCCAAGCCATTCCCATTACAACTCCAACTTTATCTTCTTTATCCGCTTTATCATAAGTATACATCTCAGGACCAAGATAACTCTTAACTTTATTTACTGTAATAATAACATTTTCCTTATCTTTTTCTAACATTTCTGCTACTGCTTTTCGTATAACAGAAGATGTTTTTCTTTCAAGACTTCTGACCCCTGATTCTCTTGTATAATGGTCAATTATAGAATAGATAGCTGAGTCAGAAAATTTAATCTTATTTTCATCTATTTCATGTTCTTTTAGTTTTTTAGTTATTAAATGATCTTTGCATATATGAAATTTCTCCTCACTAGTATATCCTGAAACCTCTATAATTTCCATTCTATCAAGTAAAGGTCTTGGTATAGTTTCTAAACTATTAGCTGTAGTTATAAATAAAACATTAGATAAATCAAAATCAAGTTCAAGATAATGATCTCTATATGTATTATTTTGTTCAGAATCTAATATTTCTAAAAGTGCATCTGCAGGATTTCCTCTAAAGTCATTGCTCATTTTATCTATTTCATCTAGTAGAAATAGTGGATTCTTTGATTTAGCTTGTTTCATTCCATATATAATTCTTCCAGGTATAGCCCCAACATAGGTTTTTCTATGCCCTCTTATTTCAGCCTCATCTCTCACTCCACCTAAAGACATTCTTACAAATTTTCTATTTAAGGCATTTGCTATAGACTTTGCTATAGAAGTTTTACCTACTCCTGGAGGTCCAACGAGACAGAGTATAGGGCCTCTTAGCGAGTTGCTCATTTTTCTAACAGCTAAATATTCAATTATTCTATCCTTTACATCTTCAAGACCATAATGTTCTTTTTCTAGTACCTCTCTGGCAATCTTTATGTCTAAATTATCTTTTGTTTCAGCATTCCACGGTAAATCAAGAACCCAATCTAAATATGATTTTATCACTCCACCCTCTGCAGAGTAACTTCCACTATTTTTCAACCTATCTAATTCATATAAAGCTTTCTCTTTAACTAGTTTTGGAAGTTTAGATTTATTTATTTTATTTTTATACTTTGTTATCTCTTTTTTATCTTCATCCTCTTCTCCAAGTTCTTCCTGTATAGCTTTTAATTGCTCTCTTAAATAGTACTCTTTTTGAACCTTATCTATTTTATTTTTTACTTTTATCCCTATGTTTCTTTCTAATTTTAAGATATCAATTTCATTAGTCAATATTTCAAGAAGTTTTTGAATTCTTTCTTCTACATCATAAGCATCTAAAAGTTCCTGTTTATTTTCTTGCTTTAGCATTAAATAAGAACTCACTACATCAGCAAGTCTTCCTGGGCTATCCAAATCATCTAATGTAACTATCGTCTCTACAGGTATGCTTCCTGATAACTTTGTATATTGATCAAAGCTCTTTCTAACAGAACGAACAAGTGCTTCACATTTTTTACTTTCAGCACATTCTTTATCCCCTAGTACCTCAATTTTAACTTTAAAAAAAGGTTCTTTTTCAATATATTCTTCTAATCTTCCTCTGCTTTCACCTTCAACTAATACACGCACAGTATCTCCTGGTAATTTTAATATTTGTTTTATGTTGCAAATAGTACCTATATTAAAAATATCATCTTCATCAGGTTCTTCGATTTTAGCTTCCTTTTGTGCAGCTAAAAATATTTTTTGATCTGAAAGCATTGCTTCTTCCAGTGCAAGTATAGATTTCTCCCTACCTACATCAAAATGTAAAACCATGTATGGAAATATAGTAATGCCTCTTAAGGGAATCAGAGGAATAACTTTCATATCTTTATCCATATTTCTCCCCTCACTTTTAAAATTTAATATAACCTACGAATAAATTAATATATAGTTAGACTAATATATTATAACCATAAAATAGGTTTTTTTCAATTATTCTATTAAGCTTGCCTATTTTTTTTAAATAACCTAAAAATCAGATGAGATTCACCCCCCCATCTGATTCAAGTTTTATGTCATTGACTCTGCAGATAGGACATCTACATTTGTTTCCATTTGAACAGTTGAACTATCTTTATTTTCCGTTATTATAGAAATATCAAGTACTTCCTGAATACTTCTAACAGGAATAACTTTTATTCCTTCTAATTGCGAAAAACTATCCTGCCAATTTTCAATTGGTATTATTACAATCTTAGCACCTGCTTTTTTTGCAGCTTGAACCTTTGCATTTACTCCACCTATAGGCTTAACATCTCCATGTATAGATATCTCACCAGTCATTGCCACTTCATTGTTCACCGGTATGTTTTTTATAGCGCTATACATAGCTGTAGCTATGCTTATACCTGCTGAAGGACCATCTACAGGTGCACCTCCTGAAAAGTTTATATGTATATCATATTCATCACAATTCAAATTAAATACTTTTTCTGTTACAGTTATTACATTTTCTACTGAACATCTTGCAGTACTTTTTCTTCTCATCTTTCTATTTTGACTGCTTATCTCTTCCTCTTCTATTATACCTGTTATTCTTACATTTCCTTTTCTAAGAGTAACCTTCCTAGCTGTAGCTTCTACCTCCATTACAGCGCCCATATTGGCTCCATAAACTGCTAATCCATTTACATATCCCACTGATGGCATTTCTCTTATTTTCTTTTCAGGCCTTGGTGAATATTGACCATTTTCTATGACCCATTCTACATCACTTACTGTAATTTCCTTTCTAGATTCATCCAATGCTATTCCTGATGCAAGTTGAATTAAATTTACAACATCCCTTCCATTCTGTGAATATCTGCTTATCAAATCACATGCCTTTTCGCCTATAGTAAATCCTATTTTGTTAATTGAATTTTTAGCTATAACTTGGATTTCCTCAGGAAGGAGGGATCTAAAAAATATTTCTACACATCTTGATCTTAATGCTGGAGCAATTTCTTCTGGATTTCTTGTAGTAGCCCCAACCAATCTAAAATCTGCTGGAAGACCATTCTCAAAGATATCTTTTATATAAGTTGGCATATTATCATCAGATGAATTATAATAGGAACTATCCAAAAAAACCTTTCTATCTTCCAATACTTTTAATAACTTATTCATTTCAATAGGATGTAATTCTCCTATTTCGTCAATAAAGAGTATTCCTCCATGTGCTTTAGTAACAGCACCAGCCTTAGGTTGAGGTATACCAGCTACCCCTAATGATCCTGCCCCCTGATATATGGGATCATGTACTGATCCAATAAGAGGGTCTGCTATTCCCCTGTCATCAAATCTTATTGTAGTTGCATCAATCTCAATAAACTTTGAGTTTTCAATAAAAGGTGAGTATTCTTTTTTCTTTGCATATTCTAATACCAATCTAGCTGCTGCAGTTTTACCAACTCCAGGTGGTCCATATATTATAATATGTTGGGGATTAGCTCCACACAAAGCTGCTTGAAGAGCCTTTATTCCCTTTTCCTGGCCTATTATTTCATTAAAAGACGATGGTCTACTTTTTTCTGTAAGCGGTTCTGTTAGCTTTATTTCTCTTAATTTCCTAAGTTTTTCCATCTCTTTTTTATTTTCCCTATCTATGACTACCTTTCTAGATTGCTGGCTTTTTAACGCATTAAAAAAATAAGCTCCCATAACAATAGTAACTACCAATTCAATAATCATTAAAGAATACATCATTTTTCAAACATCCCTCCAAAATTCCCTATATTACCTGTGAAGTAATCTCTATATTAGTATGCTCATTTTTTATGGAGGATATTCCAATATTAATTGTGTATGGAGAATTGAGGATAAAAAAAGAGTACTGTTTTTCTCAGTACTCTTCATTTTCTATGCTGTTTCTGAACCTTTTCTATTTCTTGATTTTTTAACTTTTATTGGCGTTCTCTTTTCACCTTCTGCATTAATAAGTTCAGGTTGTTTTGTCTTAATAGTTTCTTGATTTATTATTACTTTAGCTATTTCTTCTCTTGATGGAATATCAAACATTACATCTTTCATGGTATCTTCTATGATTGCCCTTAGACCTCTTGCTCCTGTACTTCTTTTCATTGCTTCATCAGCAATTGATTCTAAAGCCTCATCAGTAAACTCAAGTTCAACATTATCTATTTCAAAAAGCTTTTTATACTGTTTAACAAGAGCATTTTTAGGTTCTTTTAAGATGCTAATCAATGCTTTTCTATCTAAAGCATCAAGAGTTACCACTATAGGAAGTCTTCCGACAAATTCAGGAATAAGACCAAATTTCAATAAATCGCCTGGCATTATACCCTGTAAAAGTGCTCCAACATCCTTTTCTTTTTTAGACTGAATTTCAGCTCCAAAACCTAATGTGCTTACTCTTGTTCTATTTTCAATAATTTTATCTATTCCATCAAAAGCACCACCACAAATAAATAATATGTTAGAAGTATTTATTTGTATAAATTCTTGATGAGGATGTTTCCTTCCTCCCTGAGGTGGTACGGATGCAACTGTACCTTCAAGTATCTTTAATAAGGCTTGCTGTACACCTTCTCCTGATACATCTCTAGTTATAGACGGATTTTCTGATTTTCTAGCTATTTTATCTATTTCATCTATATATACTATTCCTCTTTCAGCTCTTTCTATATCATAATCAGCATTCTGAATAAGCTTTAATAGTATATTTTCAACATCTTCTCCAACATAACCAGCTTCAGTTAAAGTAGTAGCATCAGCTATAGCAAATGGTACATTTAGAAATTTAGCTAGAGTCTGCGCTAAAAGAGTTTTTCCTGATCCTGTAGGTCCTAATAAAAGAATATTACTTTTCTGCAATTCAACATCATCATTATTAGCATTTGAGTTAATTCTTTTATAATGATTATAAACTGCTACTGATAATGATTTTTTCGCACCATCTTGACCAATTACATATTGATCAAGGTAACCTTTTATATCTATAGGCTTTGGAAGTGAACTCATATCTACCTGAACATCTTCTTCAAATTCATCACTTATTATCTCAGAACAAAGTTCTATACATTCATCACAAATATATACACCTGGTCCTGCTATTAATCTTCTAACCTGATCTTGAGTTTTGCCGCAGAATGAACATTTTAATTGTTTTTTTTCATCAATTTTGGCCATCTTTACACCTCACTAAAGGTTATTTCTTTTTTACAATTACTTCATCTATTAATCCGTAGTTTTTAGCTTCCTCTGCTGTCATGAAGTTATCTCTTTCTGTATCATTTTCAATCTTTTCTAGTGGCTGACCTGTTCTCTCACTTAGTATTGTATTTAAATTTTTCTTTATTTTAAGTATTCTTTCAGCATGAATTCCTATATCAGTTGCTTGACCTTGGAATCCACCTAGAGGTTGATGTATCATTATTTCAGCATTTGGAAGTGCGAATCTCTTTCCTTTTGCACCAGCTGTCAATAAGAATGAACCCATAGAAGCTGCCATTCCTATACATATAGTAGATACATCTGGCTTAATATATTGCATTGTATCATAAATTGCCATTCCTGATGTTATTGATCCTCCTGGGCTATTTATGTAAAGATATATATCTTTATCAGGGTCTTCCGCTTCTAAAAATAATAACTGAGCTACTACAAGACTAGCAGTAACATCGTTAACTTCCTCACTTAACATTACTATTCTATCCTTTAAAAGTCTAGAATAGATGTCATATGACCTTTCACCTCTATTAGTTTGTTCAACGACTACAGGCACTAAACTCATAATTCTCTCCTCCTTTTTAATCATCACATAAGTGATTTTACCCATTTGAAATTTATTTATATCAACCTATATAAGGATGAAAACCCATTATATTATGAATTTAAAATTAATTGCCAGAAAAACTCCTGGCAATTAACCTTTTTTTGTATTTTATGCTGTTGCTTTACTACCATCAACTAACATTTTTACTACTTTTTCATTAACTACATCTACTTTTAAGTAGTTCTTTTGAGATTGAAGAACCAATTTAGCTGTTTCTTCTAAATCCTTGCTTCCATATTGTTTTGCCATTTCTGTAGCTTTAACTAGAAGTTCTTCTTCTGTTGCATCTACATTTTCAACCTTAGCTATTTCTTCAATTACTAAATCTGTCTTCACTCTCTTATCTGCAGTTTCTTTCATGTATTCTCTAACTTTTTCTTCAGTGTTATTTGTGTATTGATAGTATGTTTGAAGATCTAATCCTTGATATTGTAATCTCATTTCTAAATCTTTAAGCATATTGTCTATTTCTTTATCTATCATAACACTTGGAATATCAACTTTAGCATTTGCGCAAACTGCTTCAAGAACTGCTTCTTCGTATTCTCTCTTTGCTCTTGATTCATTTACTTCTTGCATTTTCTTTTTTGAATCAGCTTTTAATTCATCTAAAGTATCAAATTCTGAAACTTCTTTAGCAAACTCATCATCCAATGCTGGTAATTCTTTTACTTTTATGTCATTAATTGTAACCTTGAATGTAGCTTCTTTACCATTTAAGTCTTCTCTACCATACTCTTCTGGGAAAGTTACATTAACATCTTTTGAATCACCTTTATTTAATCCTATTAATTGATCTTCAAAATTGCCGATGAAAGAACCTGAACCAATTTCTAATTCATAATTTGTTCCTTCTCCACCTTCAAAGGCTTTATCTTCAACAAATCCTTTAAAATCTATAACAGCAATATCTCCTTTTGCTACAGTTCCTTCTTCTTTTGTTTCAACTCTAGCATTTTTTTGTTGCATTGATTTTAATTCATTTTCTACTTCTTCGTCTTTAACTTCATATACAGGTTTAGTTACTTCTAATCCTTTATATTCTCCAAGTTGTACTTCTGGAACAACTATTACTGTTGCAGTATATACAAAATCTTTTCCTTCTCCAATTTGAACTATATCTATTTGTGGATAATCAACTGGCTTTATGTTATGTTCTTTTAAAACTTCTGGATATGTATCATCACAACAGAAATTTATAGCATCTTCATAAAATACTCCTTCTCCATAATGTTTCTTTATTATGTTCATTGGAGCCTTGCCTTTTCTGAATCCAGGTATATTAAATTGTTTAGCATTTTTTGTATATGCTTTTTTCATTGCTTCATTAAATTTTTCTACCTCTACTGTTACCTCTAATTTTACTACATTATTTTCTATCTTTTCCATTTTAGCGTTCATTATACTTTTCCTCCTAATCAACCGTGCTTATATTAACTTCATCATTATAACATATATTTAAAAGTATTAACATATGTTACTTAATCTTATATGATTTTTACATTATACCAAAATTTCATTGTGTATAAATGAAATTTTCTGTATTAATAATTATATAACAAATAACGTAAATTTTACAATTAATTTTTTATTTTTATTGTTGACTTATTAAAAATTTTTTTGCATCAGAAATTTGCTCTAATTCCGTATAATTATTACTGTAAACTTCTATAATTCCAACTTTATTATAACCTATTTCCTTTAATTTACAAAATATTTTTTTGTAATCTACCTCACCTTTACCTGGCAATAAACATACACTATCTTTATCTTTGTCATTTATATGAAAATTAACCATGTTTTTCCCCATAACATCTATGTATTTTTCAGGTTTTATACCAGCCTTATAGGCTTGTTTTATATCTAAAGTAAAATATACTGGATATTTACAATTTTCCTTTATCATACGCAAAAAATTAGTATTGGAGGACATACACCAAGATACATTTTCTTGTGCAAGCTTTATTCCCTCTTCTAAAGCAACATATGACAATTGGTTATATACCTCTACTATAAATTCATTTGTAATAAAACCTGAACCTTGATGCCTCATACCATGGAATGTATAGCAGTCAGCACCTAATACTTTAGCTGCTTTACATATCTTTTTAAAATATACAAACATATCATCTCTTCTTCTTTTGTAACTATCAAAAAGAAAAGGTTCAAATGAAGAAGAAAAACCATGAACAGAATGTATTCTAAAATTATGTTTGCTCTGTTCTTCCAAAAGCCCTTTTATAAAACCCTCTTCATATTCACTTGGACTATTTAGAAATATCTCTCCACTTTCAAACCCTAATTGTTTCATTAATCCTATACTATCTTCTGTTTTCACATTAGGATAAAAGCTAGCTGATGATAACCCTATTTCCATTAAAACCTCCAATAATTATATATAAATAAAAATATTATCTACTCACTAATACTACCATCTGACTTTAAGAAAACTGTTTTTCCATCCTCAATGACAGTCAGTCCCTTATCCGTTAACCCCTCTAGTTTTAATTCTTGACCCTGTATTTCCTGAACAATAACATTACTTTTTTCTCCTAAATTTTCAATCCACACATATTTAGTTGTTTTTCCGATCCAAGGTAATTGACTTATATATGCAATACTATTATCATCTATAAATCTTGGAGATGAACACCAAATGTAATTAGGCTGCGATGAAAGCTGAGCATTTTTTTCTATTACAGTTCCACTTGTTGAAGTATACTGGGGATTAGTTACATCTTCCTTATTTCCATTTATGTCCACTAAAATTATACTCTGAACTTTATCATCAAACAGGATTACCTTTTTTCTTGAAGGACTAATATTATATGATACATTACTATCAGTTGTTACGCCCTGTTTAAATGTTTTATCATTATTTTTAGTTTCATATAATACACTTACAGTTTTTCCATTACTTAATTGTATATCATAGGCCTCTGATTTTTTTGCTTTTTCCTGTTCAGTTGCTTCCACCTTTTTACTTTCCGTACTTTTTATATTATTCTTATCAGCAGTAATAATGTTTTTCGATTTACCCTCATACTTACTTAAATTTTTCACCATACCCTTCATAGATATAGTTACAAATACACCTACTATAACAACTATAAAAATTGTAAAAGTTATTCTTTTTTTTCTCTTCTTCATTTGTTTTTGATAGTCCCTACTAAATATACTTGGTTTTCCCACTACTAACTCCTCCTACTAAAATTCTTAATATTTATTTGAAAGCAACTATATATTCATTGCAAATTACTAATTCACTCATAATTCATTACTTATTATAACTCAAAAACAAAAAAATAATAATAATTTCAGTAAAGATTCTTTTATTTGTTAGGGCTTAAAAAACCCTATTCTTAATAATAATGAATAAAAAGGATCCCAAGTCTTAAGTTTAGACTTTAAGACTTGGGATGAAGTAAGAATTTCTAGATTATATTATTTAATATTTCTACTACCTGGTTTTATATACGGAGTTCCTTCTTTACAAAGAGGACAACTTTCTTTTTCATAACTTTTTACCTGAAGTTTAACTGCACTATACATAGGGTACTCAATCTCTACCCCCTCTGCTCTTCTATCAACTATACAGCAGATACCTACTACTTCCCCACCTAAAGACTTTATAATTTCTGCAACTTCAAGGAAAGATTTACCTGTAGTTATAACATCTTCTGATATTATAACCTTCTGTCCTTTTTCTATTTCAAAGCCTCTTCTTATTGTCATGTTGCCATCCTGTCTTTCAGCAAATATACCTGGTTTTCCTGTTTGTCGTGCTAATTCATAAGATACTACTACTCCCCCCATAGCTGGTCCAACTACCATATCGAAATCAACATCTTTAAGTTTGTCAGCAACTACCTTTAAAACCTTCGCTGCCTTATCTGGATACTGTAGAAGCTTAGCACACTGGCAATATCTATCACTATGTCTTCCTGATGAAAGTAGGAAATGCCCTTCCAATAATGCACCTACTTCTTTTAACGTATCTATAACCATCATATCTGTATTTTCCATATCTAATTCCTCCTTAGTGTTTTTTATATTATTCCTCTTATTTCATCTAAACTCTTTATATTCTCATTTTTCATATAATCCTCAATGCCATTTATAATATCCAAGCAAATATCTGGTTTAATAAAATTTGCTGTACCAACTTGAACTGCATATGCACCTGCCATTATAAATTCTATAGCATCCTGCCAAGAACATATTCCTCCTAAGCCTACTACTGGAATATTAACAGCCTTTGACACTTCATACACCATTCTAAGAGCTATAGGCTTTATTGCTGGGCCTGAAAGTCCAGCGGTAACATTATTAAATACAGGTTTTTTCCTTTTTATATCTATAGCCATTCCCTTAAAAGTATTTACTAAAGATAGTGCATCTGCTCCAGCCTCACAACATTTATATGCCATATCTACAATATCTTCCGCATTAGGTGACAGTTTAACCATAAGTGGTTTTTTACATACATTCCTTACTTCCTTTACTGCCTCATAAGCTACTTCAGACTTTATCCCTAATGCCATGCCTCCATGCTTTACATTTGGACATGATATATTTAACTCTAGCATATCTACATCTACATTGTTCAGCATTTCTACACCCTTTATATAATCCTCAATGGATCCACCGCCCAAATTAGCTATTATTGCAGTGTCGATTTTTTTCATTTCTGAAAGCTCGTATTTTATAAAATGATCAACTCCAGGATTTTGAAGTCCTACACTATTTAACATTCCGCCCCTTGTTTCAAAAACTCTTGTTCCGTCATTTCCTTCTTTAGGATTTAACGTAAGTCCTTTGGAGCATATTCCCCCAAGCTTTGATACTTCATAAAATTGGGCATATTCTTCACCAAATCCAAAAGTACCAGATGCAGCAATAACTGGATTCTTTAATTTTACACCACATATATTAACATCAAGCATTAGATATTATCCCCCTCAATTATTATGTCATCTCCTAAAAATACTGGCCCTTCTTTGCAAGTTCTTTTATTACCATTTTTAGTTTTACATGTACAAACAAGGCAAGCGCCTACACCACAAGCCATATGCTTTTCCATAGATACATATATTGGTACGTTTTTTTCTCTACACATTTTAACTACCTTTTCCATCATTATCTCAGGCCCGCAGCATAAAACTATATCATAAAGCTCAGGCTTGAATAATTCTGTTACATATCCCTTATGACCTACTCTTCCACTCTCAGTAGATACATTCACATTTTCTACGTAATCTTTAAATTGTTCTAGAGTATACGCTTCATCCCTAAATCCCGAATAAAGATCTATTTTGCAATTTTTTAAGCTCTCTGCCACATAAAACATAGGTGCAGTACCTATACCTCCTGCTACCAATGCTACTTTCCCTGTTATATTATCTATATCGAAACCATTTCCCAATGGTCCTGTAATTTCTATTTCATCATCAGTTTTAAGTTTACTTAGAATTTCAGTACCCTCTCTAACTAGTTGGTATAAGAAAACTATTCTTTCTTCATCTAAATGCTGTATACTTATAGGTCTACCTAAGAGAGGTTCTCTATTCCAAGCCTTAAGCATATAAAATTGTCCAGGCTTTCCTGCAAACTTACCTTTTATAGTTAATCTAAATACCCCATTTGCTATTTGAACATTTTCATAAACTTTTTCAGTGCTGTAATTTATCTTAACTCTCTCCATCAATCATTCTCCGTTCCTTAATATATCATTAACTATCCCTGTTTTCTAACTGCACTAAGTATATCCTCTTGCATTCGTATAGCTTCCTTTCTTGCATAATCGCCAAAATATTTTTCTCCATCTTCATGCTTTTGATATGCAAGGAGTATACCTCTTGAAGAGTTAACAACTCCACCATTTCCATCTTTTAAATAAAGGGCTACATCCTCAGCTGTTCCACCTTGAGCTCCATACCCTGGTATTAAGAAAAACATTTTATCTAAATCTTTTCTAAGTTTAATACCCTCATCTACGTGAGTACATCCAACTACTCCACCTATGGAACTGTATCCACAGTTTCCTAAATATTCATTCCCTAGTTGTTGTATTTTTTCCCCTACTTTAGAATAAACCTTTTTATTTTCAGCTGTATTTATATACTGTATATCCTCTGCGCCCTTATTTGAAGTTCTTACTAGAACAAATAATCCTTTTTCTTTGTTTTTTACATATGGTAAATAGGGCTCCAATCCATCTAATCCCATGTAAGGGCTTAATGTTACAAAATCACTTTCAAAATCTCCTTCAAAGTGTGCTTTTGCATACATCTCAGCAGTTTTGGATATATCTCCTCTTTTTATATCTGCAATTATTATTGATCCCTTTTCTCTTATATATTGCAGCGTTCTCTTATACGCACTAAGTCCTACTAATCCCAAAGCTTCATAATATGCTATTTGAACCTTATAACATGATGAAACATCTAATGTAGCATCAATTATTGTTTTATTGTATTCAACTAAAGCATCTTCTATTGATGTATGTCTATCTAAAACCATTTTAGGTATATATTCAATGCCAGTATCTAACCCTACACATACGTGTCCATTTTTCTCAATACTTTCATATAATTTATCTATAATCATTTTAATTTCCACTCCATTCTTTAATACCGTTTTCTATTCTATTACGTTAACTATTGTATATATCTATATTTAGAATTGAAGCCTCTATTTATTCTTCATTAAAAACAACATTTCCACCTTTTATTGTTTTTACTACTTCTCCATATACCTTCATGCCATTAAAAGGAGTGTTTTTTCCTTTTGATTTAAAATTCTCTGATAGTATTTCATACTCTTTACAGATATCTATAAGAACTAAATCCCCATCATATCCTATTTTAATTTGTCCCTTCTTAACCCCCATAATATATGCAGGGTTTTTGGACATTATTTCTGAAAGCTTATTTAAACTTATATGTTTCTCTTTTACTAACTTTGTATAGCATACCCCAAAAGCGGTTTCTATACCTGAAATCCCTGGAGCACCTTTTTTCTTATCTTCTTCAGTATGTGGTGCATGATCTGTGCTTATAGTATCTACCCAACCATCCTTTATAGCTTCTATTATAAAATCTACATCCTCTTTCGCTCTAATTGGAGGATTAACTCTATAATCATTATCTATAAGTGCTATATGGTGTGGTGCTACTTCACAGGTTACATTAATTCCCTTATTTTTAGCATTTATGACATATTCCATAGATTCCTTAGTACTTACATGGGCCATATGAGCTGCACATCCTGTAAATTCAGCTAATGCTATATTTCTCCATGTCATAGTATTTTCAGATAACCTTGTATCTATATCTGTGAGAGAATGTTCTTCGCAGTGACACATCACTACTCTTCCACTTTTCTTAGCCTTAATCATAGCCTGAATCATGACTTTACTATCCATAACATCTTTTCCGTCTTCTGATATCATTCTCACAGTGGAATCTAACTTATTTAAATGACTTATATCATTTCCATCAAAATTATTTGTAATAGAAACAACTTGATGTACATCTATAAGTCCTACTTCCTTAGTTCTATTTAAAACATAATTTACAGTGTCCATACTGCTACATACTGGATTTGTATTAGCCATAAGGTTTACCATTGTATACCCACCTTTAACAGCAGCATGACTTCCACTTTCTATATCTTCTTTATGAGTTAAGCCTGGATCTCTAAAGTGAACGTGTAAGTCTATAAAAGATGGCATAAGCGTAAGCCCTTTAGCATCTATACATTTACACTCTTTACTTAAGTCTTTGCCTATTTCACAAATTATACCTTTATTTATATAAATGTCACCAATAAAATCCTGTGACCAATCAACTATTCTTGCGCCCTTTATCAATAATTCCATATTTATATCATCCTTTCGTTTCAGTACTATTTAATTTGTATATCTGAAACTTTATATATTTCATCGCAATATTTACATCTATACGCTCCTGTTTTTTCATCAACAAGATAGAATGTATGCGATATATTTCTTTCTATGGATGTTATACATCTTGGATTATTACAATTTACTACATTTTCAACCTTATCAGGAAGTCTTAATTTCACTTTTCCTATTATAGTTTCATTTTGTATTTTATCTATTGTAATATTAGGATCTAAAAATCCTAACACTGCAAAGTCCAATTCTAGATTATTTTCTATTTTTATTATATCTTTCCTACCTAACTTATTGCTTTCTACATTCATTATAAGTGCAACTGAATAATCAACTTTATCAAGTCCCAAATAATTAAATATTTTTATCCCCTGTCCGGATTTTATATGATCAATTACAACTCCATTTTTAATACTGTTTATTGTTAACATTCTTCACCATTCTCCCTTCACCTAAAGCTATTTAACTCCTAAGAGTTTAGCAATTAACGCCATTCTTACATACATACCATATTTAACCTGTTTAAAGTAATATGCTCTTGGATCATTATCTATTGCATAAGATATCTCGTTAACTCTTGGCAATGGGTGAAGGACTATCATGTCCTTAGATGCCTTATTCATCTTTTCTTCATCTAATATATAACTATCTTTAAGTCTTATATAATCCTCTTCATTGAAAAATCTTTCTTTCTGAACTCTAGTCATATATAGTATATCCAATTCACCTATGACTTCATCTAATTTCTCTATTTCTCTAAAATATATTTGATCTTTTTCTAATTTTTTCTTTAAGTATTCTGGAATCTTTAATTCCTGTGGAGAGATTAATATAAATTTATTATTTTCATATCGTGACATAGCCTTTATTAGAGAATGAACAGTTCTCCCAAACTTTAAATCCCCGCATAAACCTATAGTTAAATTAGATAACTTACCTTTTGTAGTTTTAATAGTTAAAAGATCTGTAAGTGTTTGAGTAGGATGTTGATGTCCACCATCACCTGCATTAATAACTGGCACTGGAGAATACTCCGCAGCAACTTGAGGTGCACCTTCTTTTGGATGTCTCATAGCCATAATATCTGCATAGCAAGCTATTGTTTTTACAGTATCAGCTATGCTTTCACCTTTTGAAACTGAGCTGGAATTTGGCTCTGAAAACCCGATAACTTCACCTCCAAGTCTTAGCATTGCAGCTTCAAAACTAAGTCTTGTTCTTGTGCTCGGTTCATAGAATAATGTAGCTAGTAATTTACCACGACAGAGATTTGAAAACTCCTCTGGATTTGAGATAATTTGATTTGATAATTCGAAAATTTCCTCTAATTCTTCTATGGAAAAATCCATAGTATCTATTAAATTTCTTCCTTTTAACATGATTAACTCCTCCTTCTTAGCCTCTCTGTGCTAAATTTAAAGGTATAAAAAATGCCTTCCCTAAGGAAGGCATGAATATACTAAAACTCACAACAGGAACAACATATTCTTGCTACCTTCCCGGCCTCACAGGACCAATTTAAAGGTTACGTCTTAAACTTATTTTATTTTTATTGTTCTCATACTACCACGAATAATATATAAAGTCAATAACTCACTTAGTTCTCTTCGCCATTAATATATTCACATTATTCCAACTTTTTTTCTTATTATACCTATTTAGCAACTTCTACTGAATATCCTTTTTCTTTTAGTTTCTTTACTATTTTTTCACCATGTTCTTTTGATTGTGCTGTAACTACTAACTGTACATCTGCATAATCAAGTCCTTTTTCATTCCAGTTATCATTTTGTCTAACTGTAACAACATTTCCACCCATTTTTCCCACTTCAGTTATTAGAATCCCTAATGTACCTTCTTTATCTTGAAGTTCTACTATGAATTTTATTCTTCTCTTTTGAAGAACTAATTCTCTTTCTATTATCTTAGAAACTGTAGCTATATCTACATTTCCACCACTTACTATAGCCACTACATTCTTACCTTGTACTCCATCTACTTTTTCTGCCAATAGTGCAGCTATTGCTGAAGCTCCTGCGCCTTCTACTATTAACTTATTTCTTTCCATTAATGAGAACATACCATAAGCTATTTCATCTTCACTTACTGTAACAATTTCATCAACATATTTTTGTATATATTTGAAGCACTCAGTTCCTGGCGTACTAACAGATATACCATCTGCTAGTGATTTTGCACCTGGTAATGTTACTACTTCTCCTTTTTCCATAGAAGCTTTAGTTGATGCTACTATTTCTGGCTGAACTCCAATTATTCTAATTGAAGGTTTTATAGCTTTAGCTGCAGTTGCTATACCAGCTATTAATCCGCCTCCACCAATTGGAACTATAATTACATCCATTTCTGGCACATCTTCTAGTATTTCAAGACCTATTGTTCCCTGTCCTGCCATTACATCTAAATCATTAAAAGGATGTAAGAATGTTGCTCCAGTTTCTTTTTGTACTTCTACAGCTTTTGCATAACATTCATCGTATACTTGACCAGCTTGAATAACTTCTGCACCATATCCTTTTGTAGCATTTACTTTAGCTTGTGGTGCAGTTACTGGCATTACTATTGTAGCCTTTACTCCAAATGATGTTGCTGCATAAGCAACACCCTGTGCATGATTTCCTGCTGAAGAAGCTATAACGCCTTTCTTCTTTTCTTCTTCTGTTAAGTTAACTAATTTATTATAGGCTCCCCTTAATTTAAAAGCTCCAGTCTTTTGTTTATTTTCACATTTTAAATATAAATTACAACTGCATAATTTTGAGAAAGTGCTTGTATGAAACATTGGAGTTTTTCTTGATACTTCCTTAATGCTTTCTTGAGCTTTTTTAATTCTTTCTAAATTTAATTCCATAATTATTTCTCCCCAGTTTTCCTTATTATGTATTATTTTCAATATAGATAATTACTTTCATTTTTATTGTATTATGAATCACATTTAATTACTCTTAGTATCTTAGATCGCTTTATTTTAATAAACGTTTACACATATTGTATGCAATAAGTTTATTAAATTATACAATATGAAATACTTTTACTTTAAAAACAAAAAAACGTTGAAGAATATTAATTCTCCAACGACTTATATACTATTTTTTACAACACTCTAAACTTATATATTGGTGCGCCCAGCAGGATTCGAACCTGCGGCCTCTGGATTCGAAGTCCATCACTCTATCCAACTGAGCTATGGGCGCTCATAGGATACCAGTGCGTTTTACTTACTCCAGTTTAATTCAAATGTATGCTTCATCAAATACTATTAAAAACGCATATGGAGCGGGTGAAGGGAATCGAACCCTCGTAACTAGCTTGGAAGGCTAGCACTCTACCATTGAGTTACACCCGCATATTTGGAGCGGAAGATGGGATTCGAACCCACGACGTTCACCTTGGCAAGGTGACGCTCTACCACTGAGCCACTCCCGCATATATTAAATAACAAAATCAGAGATTTTGTTATACTTTAATCCTTTAAGCTCTTTTCAAAAGCCCATTTTTATAATTTTTAAATGGTGCAGGTGACAGGAATTGAACCTGCATGCCTAAGGCGCTAGATCCTAAGTCTAGTGCGTCTGCCAGTTCCGCCACACCTGCATATTTAATTGGTGGCTTACCGGGGAATCGAACCCCGGACAACATGATTAAAAGTCATGTGCTCTACCAACTGAGCTAGTAAACCATATGATGGCTGGGATAGCAGGATTTGAACCTACGAATACTAGAGTCAAAGTCTAGTGCCTTACCGCTTGGCGATATCCCAAAATATGGGGTGAACGATGGGACTTGAACCCACGACAACCAGAATCACAATCTGGCGCTCTACCAACTGAACTACGCCCACCATATATGGTGCGTCTTAAGGGATTCGAACCCCTGGCACACGCCTTAGAAGGGCGTTGCTCTATCCAACTGAGCTAAAAACGCATATTTGGAGCGGGTGAAGGGAATCGAACCCTCGTAACTAGCTTGGAAGGCTAGCACTCTACCATTGAGTTACACCCGCAGATATTAAACATCAAAATCTATGATTTTGTTAGGTTTTAATCCTCCTCAATATTGAGGAGTTTCCTTGGTCGGGGTGACAGGGATTGAACCTGCGACCTCATGGTCCCAAACCACGCGCGCTCCCAGCTGCGCCACACCCCGGAATTTTCATGTAATCTTTTGTCATATTTTATATTTTAAATGATGGTCGGGGTGACAGGGATTGAACCTGCGACCTCATGGTCCCAAACCACGCGCGCTCCCAGCTGCGCCACACCCCGGTATTCAGGAAAATTCCTGAACTCGTTTTGTCGTTGTTGTTAATTCCCTACGACATAGATTATTCTACACGATATATTCATATTCGTCAATACTTATTTAAAACTTTTTTTATTTTTTATCTATATACCCTTTATGCTTGGATTAATTTTATCATCTTCTATTTTAATAATAGCTACACTATTAAATCCATCCCTTGATAAAGCTGGGCTTCCGGGGTTTACAAACCATATTCCATCTTCATATGCTATTTTAGATATATGTGTATGTCCAAAAAGTACAATGTCTGCTTCTACTTCCAAAGCTTTATATCTTAACCTGGATAAATCATATTTGACATCATATCTATGACCATGAGTAATAAAGAATTTTTTTCCTGCTATAATCTCCATTCTCTCACCGGTCGCATCTACAGCAAAATCACAGTTACCTTTAACATTTATAATCGGCCCATTATAATATTTGGATATTTCTTTAATATCTTGAACATTATCCCCCAAATGAATAATTATATCTGATTTTTCTAACTTTTTTATAGCATTTTCAATAACCCATATATATCTATGTGTATCACTTATTACCCCTATTATCACTTTCTAACCCTCCATCATATGCTTCTTAATTTGTTCCTCCAGCTTCTCAAAGGCTTTTGCTCTGTGACTAATGATATTCTTTAATTCTGAATTCATCTCCGCAAAAGTCATCTTATATTCAGGCACATAAAATATTGGATCATATCCAAACCCATTTTTCCCCTTCTCTGTATCTAAAATTACTCCTTCTAATTCTCCTTCAACCTTTATGATATTATTACAATCTACTACTAGCACAACAGAACATACAAATCTAGCTTTTTTTTCCTTATCGTCTTTGTCTATTAGTAAACTTAACAACTTTTCATTATTCTTTTTATCATTACCATGTTCTCCTGCAAATCTAGCAGAATAGACTCCAGGTGCTCCTCCCAAGCAATCCACCATAAGTCCTGAGTCATCTGCTAGGACCATGCATTCAGGAATAATTTTATATATCTCAATAGCTTTTTTATACGCATTTTCTATAAATGTAGTGCCATCTTCCTCTACCTCTACATTTATTCCTGCTTCTTTAAGAGATACTACCTCTATAGGGTATTTAGATAGTATCTCTTTAATTTCTTTAATTTTCTTAGAATTATTACTTGCTACAATTAGCTTCTTCACTTTCTCTCACCTGTTCCAATCCATAAAGAATCCATTTTTAAACTTTCTTTTTGAGCTTGAATCATCTGTTTTATACCCTTTTCTCCTATAACTAATAATTCATTTAAATCATCTCTTGAAAAAGGACTTTCTTCCCCTGTTCCTTGTAATTCTATAAACTCACCTGAATCAGTCATGACTATATTCATATCAACCTTTGCATGAGAATCTTCTACATAGCATAAATCCAACATTTTTATATTATTTACAATACCAACACTTACCGCACTTACAAAGGATCTTATTGGATATACAGTAAATGGTGCGTGCTTATGCAATTTATTAACCGCATCTACTAATGCTACAAAAGCACCAGAAATAGATGCCGTTCTTGTTCCACCATCTGCTTGTATTACATCACAATCTATCCATATAGTCTTTTCACCAATAGCTTTCAAATCAACTACAGATCTTAGAGCTCTACCTATTAGCCTTTGTATCTCCATAGTTCTTCCATCCATTTTTCCTTTAGTTATGTCTCTAACTTTTCTCACCTGTGTAGCTCTTGGTATCATGTTATATTCGCAGGTTATCCAGCCTTCTCCCTTGCCCTTTAAAAATGGAGGCACTTTATCCTCTATTGATGCAGTACAAATTACCTTTGTCTCCCCTGTTTCTATTAAAACTGAGCCTTCAGCATATTTTGTATAATTTCTTGTTATTTTTATATGTCTAGTCTGATCATTTTTTCTACCATCAACTCTCATTTTATACCTCCTAGATATAATACATTGTAAATTTTCTTATTTTTCACTTAACTATTATACATCACTTAACTTTATTGTTCATGAAATTTTATATATTTAAGTAAGTTTTTCTTGTAAAACAAATAATTGATTTCTTTCAGGTGGAGCTATTTTTCTTTGCATTCCACTATTTACCAAGATACCTTTCCCTTTAATAATTTTACCTATTATTGAAGCTTTGATACCTTCTTTTTGCAGTATTTTTACTAATTCATCACCATTATTAGTTGTAATAAGCATACTTCCCGATGATATAAATAAAATTCTTCCTTTCTACAAAAATAAACTAGCACTATTTTATGACCTACATCATATTATTTATATAAGGATTAATTTATGGTGGTGTATGTATTTTGAAATATATCGGCCCTTTTTTAAGAATTAATAAATTAAAAAAAGAAAATATTAATAACCAACTCTTTTATCTAGCAAAAGAATCTTTAAATCAAATTGTACTATATTCCAAATGTGGAGTATATACCTCATTAAAAGAACTTAAAATAAAAAATATCTCCAACTTTGATATTAACACATTTAAAGACCTTTCTCCACTTTTATGTATATATAGAAAAGCTAGCCCTAAGCTTATAAATGTGGATAATAAGCTCACTTGGAACGAGGATAAATTTAAAAAAGAAATAAACATAGATAGTAATTCTTTAATGACATTGTGCTTACTTGAACTTTCAGATTACTATGAGGATTTTAAGGACATGGACACAAATAAATATAATTTAAGCGGAATTTATCGTTCATTATCTAAAAAACAATTAGAATTCTATGCTTCCTATTTTAGAAATCATGATGGTGTATTCATAGACAAAAAAATTCAAAATGATTTATACGAAGAGGATCTAAAATTTGAAGAAAAAGATAAAAAATTTAGTTATTCATCTCAAGCATTCCTTATGGCCGCATTTTATAAATGTTCTTACTTAATGGAAGGTGACGAAAAAGAAAGTTATAAAAATTTTTCCCTAGACATTCTTAATATGTTTATCGAATTTAAGGAAGAATTATATGAACTACCATCTGATGAACTCACTAAATTATGTCTAGGACTAAATATCTTTTACAAATATTCTGGAAGCGAAGAATGTAAACTTCTACTACTGGATTTATGTGAATTATTGTGTGCAGATGCCAATGATGCTATATTCTCTTTCTCAAATAAAGATATAGAGCGTAACTGTCTAAAATATACAAACTATATCTTACTTTATAAGAATACTGGTATCATTAAATTTAGAGATAAAGCGGAAGCATTAATTTCTAAACTTTTAGATTTGTATGATCCTGAAAAAGGAATTTTTATTAAAGATTCTGAAGGTAAAGATATTACTTTCTCTTGCTCTGAAATTATACTATATCTTCTAGTTTGTATTATTCATTCAGATATAAATGAAGATGAAAATAAAAGTAATGATATTATTATAGATATATTTAAACATCAGCTTATAGATTCCGGAATTATATTAAGCTGGCCTGAAGCACCTGATTTAAATAATATAGAAAGATATAGAAATTATTCTTTAAAGGCGGATGATTTAATTGAGGAACAAAATTTTAGAATGCCTTCAATACCTACTCCAGAAAGCTATGAATTAGCTCCTGTGTTTGCAAAACATATTACTTATAATAAAAAGAAAGAAACCTTTAAAGACCCTAAACTTTCTTTTGACAGTTATAAAAATATGTTAATATTTTTTTCCATTATACACATTTTAACTCCTGGTAAGTATTTGTTTAACGAAGTAAAACTTGACTCAGAAAAGGGATTAGAAAATGAATCCGAATCATAAAAATAAATTTTTAAGTTTATGGATATAATATAACCACAGTACAAGCACCTTGTAACAAATGAAAATCCAGCCCTGCTTGATAAGGAGGTATGTAAATTTATGATGGACATAAGTTGTTCTGAGAACTGCATACACAAAGAAAATGGTAAATGTACATTTAACCACGTTGCCCCACTTTCAAGTATCTTTAGTCTGGAAGCAGACTGTGCTTATTTTGTTCCTAATAAATCTATTAAGAAAACTCCCTCAAAATAGGGAGTTTTTTACTTAACATAAGCTTTATCTAGTTTTATGTTTCCTTTATTTGTTATATATATACCTTCTATATTGCTTTTTTTACAAATTATATTATTATTAAAATATAATGGAACCATCGGTGCATCTCCAATTAATATATTCTCTGCTTCTTTTAATAATTCTATTTTCTTAGTCTTATCATTTTCCATTTTAGCCTTTACTACTTTTTCATCAAATTGTATATTTTTATATCCGGAAAAATTAGTATCTGAACTAGACATCCAACCCTCTAAGAAGGATAAAGGATAATCATAGTTACCTTCATAATCAATTTTAGCTATATCATAATCATTTTTCTTTATTTCCTGGGTAAATTGTTCTATTTCATAACCCTGGCACTCTATTTTTACTTTTAGATTCTCATTTAAATTTTTTGCTATGCTTTCACATATTTTCTTATTTTCTACTGTATCTAAGTAAATTAATCTTAAAGTTTCTTTATTTTGTTCATACTCACTTTTTTTTATTAAATTCTGTGAGTTTTCTTTTTCTGAATTTTTCTGAAAAAATACTTTATTTATGAATTTACCATTCATACCATCACTAACATTAGATGGTATATAGGATAAGGCTATTTTCACTGTATCATTAAGTATTCCACTCGCTATGTTGCTCCTATCTATTCCTATAGAAATTGCGTTTCTAAAATTTATATCTTTTACTATGCCTTCTTTTTTTAAATTAAATACTAGTAAGCTAGAATCACTGGAAGATACTGTTTGTGCTTTTCCAGAGTTAACAAGACCTTTAAATTCGCTAATTGGAGGATTTGTGAATAAATCAATTTTATTGTTTTCAAAAGCTGCAAGTGCAGCCTCACTACCATCAATGCACGTAACTAAAATTTCATCGCTCTTTGTTGAATCTTTATTCCAATATTCATTATTTTTCTTTAAAGTTATATCATCATTATCTGAAAAATTATCTATAACAAAACTGCCAGAGTATACTATATCCTTATAATTTTTCTTCCACCCCTTCAAATCGTCATTCACTTTTCTTAAAGAGTATATAGGCTGAGAAAGTATATTTAAAAAGTAGTTACAAGGATAATTTAATCTTATTTCAAGATTTTTTTTATCTATTGCTCTAATTGCTACATTATTAAACTCACATTTTCCTTTCCTATAATCCTCTGCTCCAAATATATAATCCAGCTGTTCAGCATATCTATTATCTATGTCTTTACTTAAAATTTCCGAAAAAAATGTAGCAAAATCTTCTGCAGTAATGTCACTTCCATCGCTCCACTTTGCATTTTCCCTTATTTTAAAGGTATAACAAGTCTCATCTTTGCTTAAAGACCAGCTCTCAGCAAGCCCTGGGTTTATTTTTCCTTTTTCATCAGTACTAACAAGCCCTTCAAACAAATTAACCAACAAGTCTTGCTGCCTTATATTATAATTTTTAAGCATAATCAAATCTTCCGGTGCTTTTCCTAAATCATAAACAATATAGTTTTTTGATTTTTCAGCTTTGTTTCCTTGCACACTTTTTTCAACGCATCCACTAAAAAACATTATATTTAAAATTAATATACAACAAATAAACTTTCTCATAGTCGCCTCCCCTATCTCCCTTAATTAGTAAACTATTTAAATTATTAGCACTTATTTAAAAAAATAAACAAGTATTATTTTTTTAATGGAACTTATGTAAGATAAAGTCTATTGTTTTTTCCTTATAAACCTATATTGAATTGGTAACTTTTGTGATATAATATTTACGTATTTTGAAGAATTTTTAATTTAACATATATAAGACATCTTGAAAAAGTAACTAGTCAGTATGCTAGTATATTTTATTTCAGATGCCTAATCACTAAAGCAAACTTAATAAAATGGAGGAAATAAAAATGATACTTGCCATAGAAATATTAGGTATATTAACTATGTGTACTATAATATTTGTTTTAATATGGGGATTTATAACTCTCAATCAAATATTAAGTCAATTAAAATATAAAAATTACTTAATGGAAAAACTCACACAACATATGCATACTCTTACACAAAAATATAGTGAATTTCCAGAAAGTGATAATAATGAATAAACAGAAGGCAATTTTGATTAAGATTGCCTAACTATAAGTTCCTGGATTCATTGAACTAAGAATGAAAAATGCCCGTTAAATGTATAAATTACATTTAACGGGCATAGTTGTCTATGATTATAGACAAACCTCAACAGATTCAAGTTTTACTTAATAATTTCTAATATACCTTCATATATATGAAAAATATTGTGCCTACTGCAATTACCGCACAGGCTATAGGATATACTATATTTTTAAGATTAGCTTTTAAGTCAAACATTTTAGCAGCCCAAAAAATCATGGTAAAAAATATGGACCACTGAAGAGTATAGTAGCTATCAAAATATTTTACATATATAAATTGATATGTAGTAAGGAGTGTTAATATTAACGTAAAAATAGTTAATGAAACTCCTATCCATCCCAAGCAATTAATAGCCCTTCTCATTTTTTCCTTCACCTACTTAGTGCTTTGTTTTATACAACCAAAATCATTTTCATCATAAACCTTTTTTCAATTTTTGTAAATGTCTATTTTGTATGTACTATTTTATATAATGGTTAATCTCTTAAAATTTCTTCAAATTCTTCTTCATTTATTATTCTTACTCCCAATTCCAAAGCTTTATCCTGTTTTGAACCAGCTTCTTCCCCTGCTAAAAGGTAATCTGTCTTTTTACTTACACTTCCTGAGACTTTTGCTCCAAGTGATTCTAATTTTTCTTTTATTCCAGTCCTTGTATAATTTTTTAATGTTCCTGTCACGACTATAGTTTTTGCATTAAAATGATTTTCTGACACTTCTTCTTCCTCATAATGAGGCTTTACTCCTAATTCTAGAAGTTCATTTATACTACTTACTATCTTTTCCTCTTTAAAGAATTCTAGTATGCTCTTTGCGACAATACCACCTATATCCGGAACTCCTATAAGCTCTTCTTCTGTAGCCTTTTGTATGTTACTTAATGTTTTAAATCTTTTAACTAAATCTGTTGCTGTTTTTTTACCTACATTAGGAATACCTAGAGAATAAATAAAAGAGGATAAATCACAACTTTTGCTCTTTTCTATAGCATCTATAAGATTTTGTGCTTTCTTTTCTGCAAACTTATCTAAGTTTAATAAATCATTTTTTTGTATTCTATACAAATCAGCTATTGATTTTATTTGGAGCTTTTCAAATAATTGTTCCGCTGTTTTTTCACTAAAACCTGCTATATTCATAGCTTCTCTACTTCCAAAATGCACTATACTCTTAACCATTTGGGGCTTACAAGATAAGGTGTTATCACAAAAATAGTGAACGCCATCTTGTACAAGTTCGCTATCACAATAAGGACAATTTAACGGTGGTTCTATTTCTCCACTATTTTCTAAAGTCTGTTCAACTACCCCCATTATTTCAGGTATTACATCGTTAGACCGACGAACAAATACATCACAACCTATTCTAACTCCCTTTCTATTTATATCATCCATATTATTTAGAGTAGCTCTTTTCACTGTAACCCCTGCAAGCTCTACTGGATCTAATATAGCTGTAGGAGTTACTCTTCCACTCCTACCTACATTCCATTCCACATCTAAAAGCTTTGTAGTAGCCTCCTCAGCCTCAAACTTATATGCTATAGCCCACTTAGGAAACTTCACAGTATATCCCAGAACATCCCTAGTCTCAATATCATCAACTACAATTACAACACCGTCTATATCATAATCAAGACTACCTCTTACATTTTCAATATACTTCAACTCTGTTTCTATTTCTTCTATGTTTTCACATACCTTAATATAATCATCTTGAGGAAATCCCATTTCCTTAATAAATTCCATCATTTGTATATAGGTCTTAAAATCAGGTCCCTCATTATACCCTACATCATAAAAAAAGGCAGATAAATTTCTTTTTGCTGTTTCTTTTACATTTAAGTTTCTTAACGCTCCAGCAGCACCATTTCTTAAGTTTTTAAGGGGCGTTTCTGCCTTCTTATTGTATCTTTCAAAAGCAGTCCGTGTCATTATTGCTTCACCATGCACTTCTATAATATGATTATTATTTATTTTTAAAGGTAAAGTTTTTATTGTTTTTATTTGGGCTGTTATATCTTCTCCTACTGACCCTGTACCTCTGGTGGCGGCTTTAGCAAGCACACCACTTTCATCATAGGTACAGTTTACAGTAAGTCCATCAAACTTTTTAGTCAATACGTACTTAATTTTAGGAAGCTTATCTTCATGAGTTGAATTATATTCTTCCAAAGCCTTTCTATTTCGTATATCCCATTCTCTTATTCCTACAATATTCTGAGCTTTGTCAAGACTCCACAGCCTACCCTTATGAGTATATTTTCGGAACTCAGATAATATAACATCTCCAACCCTTTGTGTAGGTGAATAAGGCAATACTGTATTTGTTTCCTTTTCTAACTTAACTAGTTCATCATATTTTTTATCATATTCTTTATCAGAAATACTCGTACTATTCAATACATAATACTCATATGAATACCTATTTAATTCATCAACAAGCTCTCTGATTATTTTTAACTTATCATTATTTTCACTCATGCTTAGCCTCCCTATACTGCTTCCAGTGGAGCAACTCCATACATTAAATTTTTAATTCCCATTTTGTCAAAGGCTATAGTCAATCTTATATCACTACCACTTTTAGAAACACTTACAATTGTACCTATTCCAAATTTACTGTGTTTTACTTTTACTCCAGCCTTAACATTTTCAGCTTTTAAGGAATTACCACTGCTTTCCTTGTCATTACAATCAATTGCAGTATAGGCCATACTAGCTGCACTTGGTGTCGGCTTTATAGAGTTAAAGCTACTTCTAGCGACATTATCATTTATTCCTCTAGTTAAATTATTATTTACTCCACCATTATTGCTACCTCCAAAGCTACCAAAGCTACCAAAGCTTCTTCTTACAGCACCTTCATATTCTTTTAAATCCACAGATATTTCATTAATAAAATCTGATTGAGAATAGGAAACAGTTCTTCCAAAAACTCTTCTACTTTCTGCAGAAGTCATGTAAAGATGTTCTTTTGCTCTAGTTATTCCAACATAACAAAGTCTTCTTGACTCCTCCATTTCACTAAAGTCATTCAATGATTGACTTCCGGGGAAAATGCCATTCTCCATACCAACCATAAATACTACAGGGAATTCAAGCCCCTTAGCACTGTGTACTGTCATCATTACAACTGTATCTGCATCTTCATTAAAGTTATCTATATCTGACACTAAAGTAACCTTTTCTAAGAATGCAGACAATGATTTATCTTCTGATGAACTTTCAAATTCAGCAGCTGCTGATACAAGTTCTTTTAAGTTTTCAATTCTACTCATATCTTCTATATTCTTTGAGTTTTTAAGTTCTTCCAAATATCCCGTACTGTCTAATATTTCCCTTATTAAAGTAGAAACAGGAATCTGATCTCTATTTCTTATAAAGCTATTTATTAAGCTTACAAATTTTTTGATAGAAGATATACCTCTAGCAGGAAGATTTAATACTTGTTCTACATCTAACAAAACGCTATACATACATTCATCCATTGAATTTGCAAATTCCTGAACTTTTTGTACAGTAGCATCTCCTATACTTCTTTTGGGAACATTTATTATTCTTTTTAAACTTATATCATCAAGAGGATTGTTTATAAATTTCAAATACCCCATAATATCCTTAATTTCTTTTCTATCGTAGAATTTTAATCCTCCAATAATTCTATAGGGTATATTAGATTTCATAAATACATCTTCAAAAATACGTGACTGCGCATTAGTTCTATAAAGTACTGCAAAATCCTTAAAAGATTTATTTTTTTCTTGCATAATTCTTTTAATTTGAGAAGAAACATACATACCTTCATCAATATCTGAATAAGATCTGTATATTTTTATTTTTTGACCGCTATCACTCTCAGTTCTAAGAATTTTACTTTTTCTTTGAGCGTTATTTTTTATAACATCATTTGCAGCCTTTAATATATTGGCTTTAGATCTATAATTTTGTTCTAGTTTTATTACTTTAGCGTTAGGGTAGTCTTTTTCAAAATCTAAAATATTAGTTATATCTGCACCTCTCCATGCATATATACATTGATCGTCGTCCCCAACAACACAAATATTTTTGTGTGCTACTGCCAAAAGTCTAACCAATTCATATTGAGACTTATTAGTATCTTGGTACTCATCTACCATTATATATTGAAATTTTCTCTGATAAAACTCAAGTACATCAGGATTTTTCTTAAATAAGTCTACAGTTTTGTAAATCAAATCATCAAAATCTAATGCATTATTGCTTTTTAATTTTTTTTGATATAAAAGATAGGCATCAGCAATTTTATTTAATCTAAAATTATGTTCATTTTCTTTTTTAAACTTTTCTGGTGATATTAAATTATCTTTTTGTTCACCTATTTTATTTATTATTTCTCTATCTGTTATATCCTTATCATTTACATTTAATTCTTCCATACACTGTTTTATTAGAACCTTCTGATCATAGCTATCATATATTGCAAAATTTTTATTATATCCCAACTTATCTATTTCTCTTCTTAAAATTCTTACACAGCTTGAATGGAATGTAGAAACCCACATATAATCTACTTCATCACCAACTAGGCGTCTTATTCTCTCTCTCATTTCTTCTGCTGCTTTATTTGTAAAAGTTATAGCTAAAATTTTAGAAGGATATATTTCTAAATCCTCTATCATGTGTGCTATTCTATAAGTTAATACTCTTGTCTTACCTGAACCGGCTCCAGCCAAAATTAATAGCGGTCCGTTTATTGCTACAGCCGCCTCATACTGCTCTTTATTTAAAAGTTTTTTTAAATCCATAGTATTTCACTCCTTGGCTTTTTTACTTTTCCATGTTTAATATTATAACATTTTACCATGGCTTTAATCATTAAAAAACAAAAAAATGTGCTGATTTATCCACTGGTTATAAGTGGTATCAACACATAACATTTCAATTGCATCCTAAAAATTATTTTATTTTATTCCTTATCTTTTAATCTTTCTAACACTAATTTATATCCTTCACTACCATAATTTAGGCACCTATTTACTCTGCTTATTGTAGCAGTGCTTGCCCCAGTACCGGCTGCAATATCAAGATATGTTTTTTTATTCTTTAACATTTTTGCTACTTGAAGTCTTTGTTCTAATGCTTTTATTTCATTTATAGTGCAAATATCATCAAAGAATTTATAACACTCCTCTTTAGTTTTTAAAGATAGTATAGCCTCACATAAAAAATCCATTGCTTCACTTTGTAACTTGGATTTATATTCTTCCATGAGCTCAACTCCTCAATTTAATCTATGTATTTATTATTATCTTGTACTCTTTAATTTTATCACTTATGTCGGTATTAATCTATATAAAAATTTAATTCTATCCAGTATTAAAGCGTTAACGTAATAAAAAACAGCCCATTGGGGCACGGGCTGTTTATCAATAAACAAAAAGGGGGCTATTCCTTTTTTATTTATCCTTGCATGATTATTATATTAAAGATGATATGAAATTTCAAGTTTTTTTGCAAATTAAATTGTAAAAATTATATTAAATTGATTGTTTTTAATTCATATTTTATTAATTGACATATAATCTTGTATTATAATAAAATTTTACTAAATTCCTTTGAGAATTTCGACTTCTTTTTCTGATAATTCTCTATATGTTCCTTCTTCTAAATTCTCCCCATCTAGTTCAATAGGTCCAAATTTTATTCTTTGCAAATAAACTACATTTTTATCTCTACTAATAAACATTTTTTTAACTTGATGAAATTTTCCTTCTTGAATAGTAACATTGACCTTTGAACCATTTTCATCAGCGGTTAAAATCTCTAATTTAGCTGGTAAACACTTATATCCGTCATCTAAAACTATACCTTCTTCAAAAGCTTTAACGTCCTTGTTAGTTACAATTTTATCTATCTCAGCATAATACACCTTATCTACATGCCATTTCGGTGCTATAAGTCTATGATTTAATTCTCCATCATTTGTTATTAATAATAATCCAACTGTATCTTTGTCCAATCTACCAACTGGAAAAGGCTTAAATACCTGATGTTCTGGTTCTAATAAATCTATTACAGTTTCATCATAGTTATCAAAAGTTGCAGAAACAACTCCATCTGGCTTATTCATCAACAAATAGACAAACTTTTTGTAATTTATTAATTCACCGGATACTTTAATTTTACTCTTTTCCGGATCTATTTTCATAGCACTATCCTTAACTATTACATCGTCTACTTCTACTATCCTATCTTTTACAATAGCCTTTACTTCTTTTCTTGTTCCGTACCCAAGATTGGCCAAAACTTTATCTAATCTTTCCATTAAAAATCCTCCTACGCATCTTACTCTATTAAGTATTATAACCTTTAAGACAAAATAAAAACAGTCTAATTAAAGACTGTCTATTTTCCGTAATATTTCATAACCTTCTGCACATAGTCTCTCGTTTCATAAGGCAATTTAGAAATATCTCCTGTACCCCTTACGCCTCTATTTTGAAGCGTTCCTGGTCCTGCATTGTACGCTGCTAAAGCTAGTTCTTTAGTACTCCCATACATATCAAGTAATCCCTTTAGATACTTAGTGCCCCCATCAACATTTTGTTCTACATTATAGGCATCCGAAACTCCTAGCTCTCTAGCAGTACCAGGCATAAGTTGCATTAATCCCATGGCCCCTGCACCAGATGTAGAATTTGGATTAAAATCTGACTCTTGCTTTATAACAGCCATTATAAGAGTTTTATCTACTCCATATTTTCTAGAGGCTTTATCTACTGCATCATCTATACTTGTATTACCACTCTTTACATCACTGTTTACATCTTTATATATAGAACTTAATCTTTGCCCTGCACCATATCCAAGAGTGCTTAAGTCCTGTTCTCCTAATCCAAGCTTGGTTAAATCTATATTTCCATCACTATCAGTCATAGCTTTAGTTAAACTTTCCATAATAAGTGAAAAAGAATCTGAGTCTCCTACGGCTTGTTTAAAAATTTGAGTCATTAGCTGAAACTGCAAAAGTTTCTCAGCATTCTTGCTATTATCTACTTTCATTTTTTTCACCAACCTCTATATTCTTTACACTTATATGTTATCGTACCTTTTCTAAAAGACTTTAGGCATCTTCAAAAAAACACCTAGTCATATGCTAGTATATTTTATTTCAGATGCCTTAATATAATTCTATAAGTTATTCAGATATATGTATAGGTTAATTTATTCTATATTAAAAGTGAAAGTATCGTAATCTTCATAAGAATCTTTAGTATATTGACTCTTAGCTAATACTAGTATTTTATACTCATCTTTAGAAAATGGCATAAAGGTATAATAACTTTTTTTGCTATAATTTTGAACTAAATTCCACTCACCTTTCTCCATTAAGAAAAATTCATATACTATATCCTTTCCACCCTCACTTTGAACAGTAAAATTAATAGGCTCATTACAGAGAAAATTCACTTTATCACTGGTTATTTTAGTATTGGTTACTGGAAGTGTCTCATGAATTTCTATTCTAACTTCCTTCTTAGAATCAAAAGGCTTATCACTCTCAATACTTTTTGCAAAGATTTCAACAGTATAAGTTCCACTGCACTTAGGAGTAAATGCGTATCCCTTTTCATCAACAAAATCTGTCTCTTCAACCTTATGATTATTTATTTTCAATTCATATTTCATTAGAATATTTTTTGTGTTTTGTGTTACTACATTTAGTATGATTTTGTCTCCTACCATATAATATTCTCTTAATGGAAAAAGAACATAATCAATCTTAGCAGGAATGTAACTTAGTACTTTCATAATTATTACAGAGTGAGAATCGAATTCTCTACTGGAATACTTATCTTTTACCCTTATATCCAACTCGTATTCACCCTGTTCTTTAGGTATAAAATTTATCCAATTACATGAGCCATAATCAACCTTCTCTAGCTCTTTCCCATCTCTTCTTATTATAAAAGAGTATTTTAAATCAGTACCGCCTGAGGCATGAACAATAGCCTGTATCTTTTCATTTATTAAAATTTTATCTTTTTTATCAATTAATATATCATCTATCTTTACAGGTTCTTCACTTCGTTCATCAACAATAAAATCAAAAGACTCTGCAGCCTCATAAGTTCCTTCGAAGGATTTATCCTTAACCCACAGAGTTATTTTATATTTCCCAGGCATCTTACTTTTCCACACATAAGTATCATTTCTTATATATCCTGAGTCTTCTCTATAACTTCCATTAATAATATATCTATATACTACTTCTCTTCCCCCTATAACCTCAGCACTTAAATTAATCGGTGTTTGGATTAATTGTGGAGAACTTAAATCTGAAGTAAAATTTCTTATTAGCAATTCATTATATTTTTTCACTCTAAAATTTATTACTACTCTAGTATCAAAAACTTTAGTAGAATACATATCTTTTGCTAAACACAAAAGCTTGTACTCTCCATTTTTGGACTCTACATAATTAACAACTTTTTGAGTAGAATAATCTTGAACACACTGTGATTCACCATTAGAATTTATTTTTATAAATTTATATAATATCGTTCTTCCTTCTTTATATAAGGACTCAACCTTAAATATAAGCTCCGTATCTTCAATCAATTGAGAATTTAGACACTTAAAGTCAGTAATTTGTATTTGTGTTAGAGGTCTAACTTCAAATTCTATAGATTCAAAATCATCATAGTTATTCTTTGAATCTATATTTTTACATTCAACTAATATTTGCCCCTTGCCTTCTGATTTTGCAACCCAAGTCAAAGTATTGTCAGCTGAATAATCTTTTATAATCTCCCATTTATTTTTTACTCTAAGCCAATATCTAAACATAAGAGGAACTTTATTTGTGTCCACAAATAAATTGAGCTTTTCACCTAAATTTAGGTCATACTGATCTAGAGAAAGATTGTTTATTAGTTTTTCTTCAACCTTACCTATTATATAATCTATCCTTGATACATAGTCAAAGCTTCTATGCCCATCTTTTATTTTAGCTTGTACCATAATTATGTATTTGCCATCTTCTTTTGGAATCCATTCTACAGATTTTTCATCACTAAAATCTTTTAATGTAGTCCAGGTTCCATTAGATCCAATCATATATTTATATAATAAATCTTCTTCTAATGTATCTACTATACTTAGTACTATCTTTGAATTTTTTTCTTGTGGGCTTTCTAAATTACAAATTATAGCTAATTCATTCATATGTACTACACATCCTCTGTTTAAAATATCCTCTGAATTACATTATACTATAATCCCATATTTTGTAATAGGTTTTTATTAACATTTATATTATAATCTTATAATATAGTTATTATACACTTTAAAATATTGCGATAATTTTAATTGGAGGCCATTCTGATGAATATACTTAAAGCATTTCTCGAAAAATTTAATATACTAAAAATTTCTGTAGATGATTTTACTCAATTTAGACCTTATAATTTCCAGGTTCAAAATGGTAACTCACAATTATCTATAAAAAGTTATTCTATAGTAGAAAATGATATAATTCTAACTCTAAATGAAGAAGTAAATATAAAAAATATCTGTTTCCTTAATTATGAGTACTTATCTGAGAAAGTATGGTTTTTTCCTTTATTTTCTACAGAAGAATTTGACGATAAATTTTACCATGATTTAACCTTAGGTGCCATATATAATAAGGATTATACAATATTTAGAATATGGTCTCCTGCTGCATCTAATATCAACTTGATTCTTTATGATACAGCGGAAAGCTCTGATTCTGAAAATCTAAGACGATTTGTTATGAAGGAAAATAATGGTTTATGGTCTATTTTAATAAAAGGAGACTTACAAGGGGCTTACTATAACTATGAAGTTAATGTATACAACGATATAAGTGAAATAGTAGATCCTTATGTAAAAGCTGTAGGTATTAATGGTCTAAGAGGAGCAATAATAGATATAGGAAAAACTAATCCAGAAGGCTGGGAACATGATAAATCTCCTGAACTAAAAAATTATACAGATGCTATAATTTACGAAACAAGCATACGAGATATATCAACCCACCCCAATAGTGGTGTAAAGCATAAGGGTAAATTTTTAGCACTTACTGAAGAAAATACAGTATCAAATAAGAAAATATCTACTTGCTTAAATCATATAAAAGAATTAGGTGTTACACACATACAGTTTATGCCCATTTTTGATTTTAGCTACACCAGTGTTGACGAAAAAAATCCTTATAGCTATAACTGGGGTTATGATCCTCAAAATTATAATGTTCCAGAGGGAAGTTATTCAACAAGCCCATATGACCCCTCATATAGAATATTTGAATTGAAGAAAATGATTTTTTATATTCATAAAAACAACTTATCTATAAACATGGATGTAGTATATAATCACATTGTAGATGTCATAAGCATCAGCTTTAAGAAAGTTTTTCCTGGATACTACTTTAGATTTTTAGATAATACCAACTTATCAAACGGCAGCGGCTGTGGTAATGACACTGCTTCTGAGCATTCAATGATGCGGAAGTTTATTGTTGATTCTGTTATGTACTGGGCAAAAGAATATCATATTGATGGTTTTAGATTTGATTTAATGGGATTGCATGATATAGATACAATGAATTTAGTAAGAAAAAAGCTTGATGAACTTAAAAGACCTATAATGCTATATGGTGAAGGTTGGGATTTAAATACACCTTTGGCTAGAAATATAAAAGCAATTGATTCAAACTCGAAAAAACTACGGCCTATAGGTTTCTTTAATGATAAAATAAGGGACTGCGTAAAAGGTAGCGTATTTGACATTGAAGACAAGGGCTTTGCTACTGGAAAATTTTTTATGGAAGATATATTAAAAAAATGTATATCAAGTTACTTTTTACTTCCTTCTCAATCTATAAATTATGTATCCTGTCATGACAATTATACATTATGGGATAAGATAGACATAAGCTGTAAATATGAAAGCTTTGATGATAAAAAGCGAATTGTGAAACTATGTGCTTCAATTATACTTACCTCCCAAGGAATACCTTTTATATATTCAGGAGAAGAGTTTTGCAGAACTAAAAATGGAGATCATAATAGTTATAACAAACCTGATAATATAAATTGGTTGGATTGGGATAGAAAGTCTGATTTTATGGATGTCTTTTATTACTACCAAAAACTTATTCATATAAGAAAAAATCATCCTGCTTTTAGAATGATAAGAATTGAAGATATCCAAAATAATTTAACTTTTGTAGAAAATACACCCAATAATACTATTGAATTTACTATAAAAAATAATGCTAATGGTGATGCTTGGAAAGACATACTAGTACTTCTTAATGCTAATAAAGAAAATATAACCTTAGCTATCCCAGAAGGTCCATGGAATATAGCTCTAGATAGCAATTCATATATAAATAATGAAATAGTATTAGGATCAACTATAGTGATGAATAAAATTTCTTCTTGCATATTATTTAAGCTATAAAAATAAGAACCTATCAAAAGTATTATTCTTTGTTAGGTTCTATTTCTTTTTGCTTATTTATTAACTTTAACAAATTATTATATAGTCTTTCATCATCTTCTTTATTTCTTTTCTTAGGACTAAATGTTTTACCTCCACCTCGTCGAACCTTTGCTGATATATGCCTTTCAAATAAAAGCTTATCTATGTTATTATCATCATAAATATATCCTTTAGGACTTATGGCATAAGCCTTTTTTCCAAGTACCATAGCAGCCACCCCAAAATCCTGACTAATAACTATGTCTCCTTTTTTCGCTTCGTTAGCTACAGCCATGTCCACACTTTGAAACCCTTTATCCATATATTTAATAGTACTATAGTTGCTATTTAGTATGTGACTTATATCACAAAACATAATAACCTGTACATCATTTTCTTTAGCAGCTTTCTCTATAAAATCTTTACCTGGACATGCATCCGCATCCACTATTATCTTCATTTACTCTCATCTCCTTTTGATTTAACCTGACTAACTCGGCGTAAGTCTCCCACTTTATATGAAACTCCTCTTCCTAACGTCAGAGGAGTAAGCGATTCACAGAAAATCATAGATTTTAGTTCTCTGCTTAACTGGGAGTTCAACGCCGAGTAAGCCATGCATTCGCAGCTCTAAAATTCAGATGGGGTAAAAGAATCCCCATCTGAATTAAGATCTTGCTTCAATAAGGTTTTAACCGGTCAAATTGACCGGTTATTCACCTCTTATTTTAATCTTGCCTCTAATTCAGCCTTCATCGCTTCGAATCCTGGCTTTCCAAGAAGAGCAAACATATTCTTCTTGTATGCTTCTACTCCCGGTTGATCAAATGGATTTAATCCCATTAAGTATCCACTTAAGCCACAAGCTTTTTCAAAGAAATATGCTGTATAACCAAAGTAATATTCAGTTAACTCTGGTACATTTACAATGAAAGCTGGAACATCTCCATCACTATGAGCTAAAACTGTTCCTCTTAAAGCTTGGTGATTTACAAAGTCCATAGTTTTTTCTGCTAAGAAATTTAATCCATCTAAGTTATCTTCATTTTTTTCTATAGTTACATTTTTTCTAGGTGTTTCAACATTGATAAATGTTTCAAATAAGATTCTCATACCTTCTTGTATATATTGTCCCATAGAGTGTAGATCTGTTGAGAAATCTGCTGCTGCTGGGAATATTCCCTTATTGTCTTTTCCTTCACTTTCTCCAAATAATTGCTTCCACCATTCACCAAAATAATGTAAACAAGGCTCAAAGTTAACTAACATTTCTGTAGTTTTGCCTTTTCTATATAGTGCATTTCTTGCTGCAGCATATTTATAAGCATCATTATTATTAATATCAGGATTGCTATAAGCTTCTCTTGAATCTGCTGCACCCTTCATCATTTCTTCAATATCAATTCCTGATGCTGCTATTGGAAGAAGTCCTACTGGAGTGAACACAGTAAATCTTCCGCCTACATTGTCAGGAATTATAAAAGTTTCATAGCCTTCTGCATCTGCTAAAGTTCTTAAAGCACCTCTAGCTTTATCAGTTGTAGCATATATTCTTTCTTTTGCCCCTTCTTTTCCATATTTCTTTTCCATTAAATCTTTAAAAATTCTAAAAGCAATAGCTGGTTCTGTAGTAGTACCAGATTTTGATATAACGTTAACTGATATATCCATTCCGTCAATAGTTTCTAATAAGTCTGCCATATATGTAGAACTTATATTGTTTCCTACGAAAAATATAGCTGGGCCTTTTCTTTTATCTTTTGATAAGCTACCATAGAATGTATGAGTTAGCATTTCTATTGCAGCTCTAGCTCCTAAATATGATCCACCTATTCCTATAACTATAAGTGCATCTGAGTTACTTCTAATTTTTTCTGCAGACTTTTTTATTCTATCAAATTCTTCTTTATTATAGTTAACAGGTAAATCTACCCATCCTAAAAAATCATTTCCTGCACCAGTTCCTTCATGTAACATTTTATGTGCTTCGTTAACAAATGGCTGTAAATTAGTAATTTCATGCTCCTTTAAATAAGGCATAGCGTTACTTAAATCTAATGTTAAACTCTTTTTAGACATATTTTATATCCTCCGCATTTTATATTAAAATTAGCTCTAATTGAAATTTTATTCTATTAATTCATATAAATCAAGATATTAATATACAATTTTTATATAAATTAACAAATGAAACCATTTACATTGAGATTATTTTATATTTAATCTTTTACATTGACAGAATTATATCAACATTATTATTTACATATAATAATATTTTAAAACATAAAAAATAAATAAAAAGTGTTTATGATTTTACCTTTATTAAAAGTAAATCATAAACACTTTCTGTGTCATCTAATTATTCATTTTACTAGGTTGTATTTTATTCCCACTCAATAGTAGCTGGTGGTTTTGAAGTAACGTCATAAACAATTCTGTCAGTAAATCTATCACGTTAAACTACAGTTAAACTGTACCGTTAAACTAGGTATTTTAGATATTCCCGATTTTGTAACCTCCGAGGTACATCGAAAGTCACTTAACGATAAACTTATTGTACTGTGCTTATTGCTTTGTGTCCAGTATTTTCTACTCTTTATCTTAGTTTAAGTTTTATATCGTATATTTTCTAGACACAAGTTCAGCTATAAGAAACAGGGTGCTCCACCGTTGCTAGGGGGGTATCATCCTTTTATTATATTTGCTCCTACCACAATAATATCCACTTAATTACCTGTCTTATAGCCTCAACATACTATCTCACAACTATTTACAATAACCTAATCCTTCAATAAGTCCTTCCAGTCTACATATTTTTTCTTCTAACATAATTCTCTCATTTTTCATTCTTTAAATGTTTTTTTTATAAAGATATTCTTCTGACAACTAGGATGTTCTCCCTAACAGTCCCCCCCATAACTACCTTATTATTCATCTTGCTTCTCATTTTACTTTCCACCCTTCTTAAAATTTTTCTTCAGTAATAATGCATAAATATATTGCGAAAACTCCATTACAATCCATGAGTTTTACCATAATTTCTTTGAATCTTCTAACGCGTCTATGTGACCGTTATTTGTGATTACTTGTTTTGGTACCAGCACTTCCTTCTGTGAAAGTACGTTTCCTTGTTCACTTTTAAACGGAATGGCTTTTGGAAAAGAGTACGTATTTCTTCTCATAGGCGTATTGGTAACTGGGTCTTTCCACATATCAACACTATCTTTCTTGAGAACACCTTTATCAATTAAACTTTGCACTGATCTACTAATACTTGCTTGATAAGTGTTTAACATTTGTGACAATGTTTCTTGAGTAGGAAAGGCAAGTAAAGTGTCACTTTTTCTATATATTGCAATTGATAAGTAAGTTCCCATTTCAAAGGCTGATAATTCCGCTTCTCTCAATGCCGTATGTTCCAAGCCATCGATGTCAAATATACAATAATGGTTTTCTTTATCCTCTCCTTTTTCAACCTTTGTGTAGGTAAAAGCAGCTTCCAATGGAGTGTTTATTGTGTACTTATCTAAGCTATACTTACCTAACGCTTTTATTTCCACAATATTATTAGGATAAATCAACTTGTCTAAGTTAGGTTTGTACACTCTATTGTAGTCTACATCTAGTTCTAATTTTGCTATTAATAAAGCAGGGGTAAATGAGTAATAGAAGGTTTTTAAATCTACATACGCCCTCATATCTACATCTAATTTAACTAGTTCTAATACCGCTTTCCTCGTAATAATCATTCCATGTATACCTCCCCTGAGTTTTAGTTTTTACTTGAGAATTTCTCGCTCAATTAGGATGTATACGTAATATAAGATTTGTGACATAACTCTTTACATTTTTGTTAATATCATTTTTAAACTGATATATTCTAATTTAAGATTGTGGTCATATTTTACATGAAGAATTTGATTGTGTGCGAAATGTTACTAGCCATGATTATATTGGCAGGATTTTAGCTATCTCGTGGCAGGCTTGTAATCTACTAATCTATAAAACTTCTATATCTTCTTTTAATATTAATTACGGTATATACTGTAAATATTAATTTAAATACTTAATCTTTGTAAAAAAATTTAACTCTAAATTCTTCTACAATGTTTTAACTTTCTTCTACTATGTTTTAATCTTCTTGTACTATGTTACTATATCAATAGCGATAAGTTCCGCAGCGGTTTCATCATTCAGTATTTACTTAAAATACTACACTTTCGCTATATTGTATGGAATAAGTTATTACACTTTTGATATAGCACTACTTAAAATTTTTAACTGATATAGAAATTGAGGCAATGTAACCTTACATCATATTTCTAAACAATAATTGAAATGTGTCCTATAACTGGTTATAATATAAGTCAGTAAAATGTCCAAGAAGAGTCACAAACGGAATAGATGAGAGAGTGCCAAAATTTACACGGGTGCTCTCTCTTCTTGTTTTTAGAGAAAAAAATAGAAGGCAGCTACGCCTTCATCATCTCAACATATAACAATAATGTCAAGTTGTACTAGGATTACGCCTTAATTACACTTGTGACATAAGATAAAGAAATTCCGAAACAAGTGTTTAATATTATTATTATTCTATTACTTCATATCTTTCTTTAATCAGTGAATCTATAGCATTATCTATATCCTTACTTTTAACAAGAATGTAATCTGTATCATAGGTGGAGATAGCAAATATACTTATTCCTTTTTGTGCTAATATTGTACTAATTGAAGCAAGAATTCCTATTAGAGAAAAATCTAACGGTCCTTCAATCTTTAAAACTCTCCAGTCCTTTTCGCATTTTATATCATTCGGAATATTATCTTCAGAGCATACTATTGATAATTCATCTGATGTTTTTGTTATAGAGAAAAATTTACTATTTTCTGCCCATTCAGGAATCAATTCAGTTTTATTTAACCTGCAAACTCCATATTTTTCTTTTAATAGTTTCATTGTTAATATTTTTTCTACCATCTTTTATTTTCATCCTTTCTTTTTATAAGTACTACACTAATTCATTTTTGACATAATTCTAAAATGAGTAAAAATAAAAAAAGCCAATAGAAATATTATCAAAATATCTCCCAGGCTTTTATCCTTCCGTGTACACAATTAACTGTGCGTTTTCTCTCGGACCTGTCCAATTATAAACTGCGGAACCCTAGAAAACTATATAAACTTTTAAATAATTTTAGCATAAAACAATATTAAATTCAACTATATACTTTTACTTTATCCTCCATTTTTTTATTGTTATAACATAAATTAAACATATTATAACCTAACCCATATTAATTTAATAAATGTTTTTTCATTAGATGTATAGAAAAGTAAATACTTGTCCATAATATAAATGTACTTTGAAATAATCATTTAATACTCCCTTAAATTAAAGCCAAACCCCTATATAAGCCCATTGTGGGCTTTTTTTATTTATGTGAGACTTGACTGAGTTACTTAAAGTAATGCTATTAGACCTGAGAGTTATATTTTGATTTCTGTATTTTAGATAGGCTAGATTTTCCTTAAAACCTAGTAGTGTCGGGGTTTATGGGGAGTGTACAGGAAATGAGTTATAAACTATAATTGGTCTGATAATTCCTAGGTTATAATCGTATAGGGCAGAGGTAACACTTAAATAAGAGTAATAACAACTAAAAAAATACCGATAAAGTTTATACCAGTCTTTTGTATAACTCTACTTATAATTCGGCTTTCTTTAATAATCTTTGGAATTCACTTATTTCTAATAGCTTTTCTCCTAATAATTCCTTGAGTCTTTTATTTTCATTTTCCAATCTTTTATTTTCGTTTTCTAGTAATAACTCTTTTTCAGAAGGTTCTGTTCTATTTAGCAATCCTTTTGCTGCAAACTGAATTCTTATTGTAGACACAGAGGATGATGATATGCCGTACTTCTTACATATTTCAACGTTCCTTAATCCTTTATTCATATCATTTAGTATACTCATCTTCTGATCCTTACTATATCTTCGGCTTGTTGACATCTTATTTCCCCCAATTCTCATTATGTGTTTATAGAATTAATTTTTAAGTTACGGTACTTTTACTGATGATTTCGTAAAATATTACCGACAAACACTATAACTACATAATATACTGTTATTACAATCCTGTCTGCTGGGAAAATCGTATATTATTAAATTTTTTTAGCAACAAGTTTTTCTTCTTATACTCTCTTTATATTTACAAATCTGGTCACATTGCCCCAATAACTTTGTAATCTCTAAAACCGTATAGCCTTATACCCCTAATTACAAAGTCTTGGATTACATGGCAATTCTAATTATTCTCTTGCTTATATGCGGTCTTATTATATGTTACTAAATAGAAATTAATTAACTGGTTTTAAGCATAAAAATAAAGTCACCGTACTTCAAAGAATATGGTGGCTTTTTAACTTAATTAATCAATCTCTCTTAACCCTCTAACCTTATCATCACTATAAATAATCATTAGAAGTCCTGTTAATATTATGTATGTGTTTCTTATAAATATAGCAACAAATAAGAAGATAGTAGCAACTATTAAAGACAATTTATAAATATATAATTTATGAATTTTTTCGAAAGTTGTAAAATGACTCATATACGTTTAACAGATTGGTTTGTCGGGATTAGCTACCCACCCCACCCGTTCATGGGGATGATATATTAATTAATAGTTTAACATACGAAACTTTACTAAATAATCATTAATTTACTTTTCTATAGTTGATGATTCTTCTGCCATCGCTGCCTCAGGGTTAGGAGTTACTCTTTTATATACCCAATCCATATCAAAAGTACCATATTCTGAACTATCGTCAATACACATTTTAATAGCCTGTATTGCTGGAATTGTAGTATTACTAATATCCCAACTATGAACTAACCTATATGCTGACAGAGGTTTTCCTAGTGATGCTTTATAACTATATTTATGAGCTGATTCAAAATTTCTTTCCATTACGTATCTTCTAGCAGAACCAGGATTTATAGTATTGAAGGCCTCAATCTCATTAAATATTTTCTCATTTAACGTCCAAGCGGCATTTAAATCACCGTTTTTATCATATGTGTCATCTAAGTCATGAATAACAAAGTATTTTATATTGAAATGTCTTAAAACCTTTTGGAAGGACGGTATATTCATCTTAGAACCACAATTAACAACTAGTGGTACATTTTTTATGTCTAATACTCCTGTTTCAACCATGATATTTAGTATTTCCCTATACACTACTGACTCGGTATCTCCTTCAACTAATACCACATTATCAGAAAAAAACGCTTCACATACATAAGGGTTAAAGGAGTTTAACATTTTCATTCTTTCTTTTTCTTCGCCTTCAAATAAATTATATTTTACTTGATGTATGATAGAAGACATTTCATTACTGCTTGTACATCTTAAAATAGTTGTATGTTCCCTAGATAAATCAACTACTATAGGAGAATGAGTAGCTGCCATTATTTGAAACTCGGAGTTATCAGCCAATTTATATAAAGTATCAGCAAACATTCTAACAGATTGCGGATGTAAAAATAACTCAGGTTCTTCTATTAACAACATTTTTGTTTTATTCTTACTCTTTAACTCATCTATAATATCATTATCCCTTAACTTTTTTGTTTTACTAAGCTCACTAAATACATCACTTAGTCCCCTTAAGGTGTTAAATAGGAATTGACGTCTTATACCATGTCCATTGTTATTCATATCAATATCGAAATCAGAATCTTTATTAGTAATATTGATATCAGCGTTTATAAAGTTAGACACCTCTTTTGAAAACTCTTTTTTTTCGCCACCAAATAATGTCACCTTTAATTGAGAAAAGGTTTCCTCCATTAATTTAGTAAGTTTTGATTCTATTTTTTTAGTATATTCGTCATCTATAATATCTTGCCTTAACTTATCTAACTCATCACTAATTGTTTTGAACCTTGGCAACTCTTCTATTCTAGACATCACCTTTTCCTTAACCATCTTTTGAACATTTTCAAATATTATCTGTACTGAATCTAAACCTTTTAACCAAACTGGATCAGGACAAGCGTTTTGTAAAATAGTGTCAAATCCACCTGCTCCCCCTGCAACCCACTGATTAGTTTCTATATCGTAAGTATATTTATTACCCTTTTGCCCAATCTTATCCCATTCTTTTTTAAACCTAGCAATTTTAGTTTCAGGATTCATAGATTTAAGCATTGCCTGATGATTACTGTCTTCCTCATTCTCAGCTTTTATCCATCCCTCAATTATTATTTTATTTCTTACATCTTTTTTGTAAAAATCACATTCAGTTGACTCCATGCTACTTGAAACAAAATATTCATAGGCTTTTAGCACATTAGATTTGCCTACATTGTTTTGTCCGACTAAAAACACAATATTTATATTTTCTAAGTCAATTTCCACACCTGCTTTTTCTTGAGTTCCAGCAATAGACCTAAAATTTGTAATTAGTAATTTAACTAATTTCATATGTTTTCCTCCTAATTTTCACATTAAATACATAATAACACTAAAATACACATATATCCATATTATGATAAAAATTCATATAACATAATTTTATAAAAACGTAGTTAGTCTCATAATTTCTAATATTTGAGCCACATTTAAAGGCACATAAAATCAACCTTTCACATAGTCTCATAAATTAGCATTAAAATTATTAATCAAAGGATTTGTTAACGCCTATTTATACTACCTAAATATTTCAGCTACGATTTGTGTTATTACAAAACATAAACCTATGCCAAATTAAATAACATAGGTTCAAAAAATATTAATTTGATTTAATTAAAGCTTAGATTAAGTTATCTAGTTCAAGCTGGCTAACAACAAAGGTTATATGGTGATTTACCCCTACCTTTTTCCAAGTAGTCAGATTGCCATATCGTGTTGCATTGTTAGTTGAACGTGTAAAAATATAGTTATCTCCCCATGAGAAGTCTTGTCCCATGAAGTAGCCAGATGAAACTAGCATATTACAGAGTCTTGAGATATTCCTTCTATCTGCACCACCATTTTCCCATAATTCACCCTTTAAAATTAAGTATTCTTCATTAATTGTATAACGAATATTAAATGAGGGTTTCATGAATGCTTTATAATCAACATAATTAGGATTAGAAGTACAGTAGTCAGAATATACTATTTCTATATTAAATCTACTTTCTAAATTAGAAATATATTCTCTAAATAATCTCCATTCAAGCCTAGGAATCACTTCTAAAGTATTTCTTCTTATAGAACTAAGACTTTCAGGAAAAGAGGAAGATGAAACTATAATATTTCTAAATGAATTAATATTAGGTATTGAAGAAAAAAGGCTCTCCAATATGTTATTTTGATTAGATAAATTATTGTTTTCTATATATCCTAAATCAAATATTAGGTCTATATTATCTGAATCCAGTAAGTTTAAAATATTAGCTAGGCTATTCCTTAGATTTTGTATGTCATGTGGTGTGATACGTAAAGCAATTCCAGTATTAGATAAGTTACTAGCCTGCGTAATTATATCCAAAGTGTCATCTAACACCAAAACTGGTATAACATAATTAGGGTTAAGTTGTCTCAATATACGAAAATATACACCTTCATCATTACCGTAACACTCTGGTAACACATAAAAATAAAAATAACGATTATTCCAGCATTGTAAAGTTCTATTAAGGTTAGCTTCATTGAAATCAGGGGTAATTTCAATTAGTGGAATAATATTATTCTTTATCTCTTGTGAAAGTTCTTCTAAAGCTTCTTGTTCTCCTTTTTTCCAATGTAAGATAGGCACATATGTTGGAGTTGGTTTCATAAAATGTCTTCACCTCAAAAAATAATTAATACTAAATGTATATGAGGTAAGCGTTAATATATTCATCTATTGCTACATATCTACACATATATTACTTATATATTACTTAACAGTAAATTATTAAAACTCTTTCTTTACATATTACTTATAGTAAAAGAATTGATAAAGTTACAGTACAAATCTTCATCTAGTATTGTCCCAAATATCTCCGTATGAAACATAATACATTCAGTTGTTTATACGTCCTATAACTAGTTGTATAGTTCCATAACCTTTCGTCTTAAGTATAAAAATAGGCTTAGGCTTAAAATTAGTATGAGTAGAACGAATATTAATTTTAATGCCCATCTAACAGTCATTCTTAGTTATCCGTATTACTTATACGACAAGTCCCTAACGTGCCTCGTCGTGTGTCCTTATTCGTTTCCTCATAAGTCCACTTCTTTAAATTTATTCTTGTTCTATTTTGTTCTATTATTTTACTATTTTCCTTTAAGAGGAATACCTCCTAAGGCTAGTGTTTTCAATGGGTTGAGTTCTGTTTTGGGAAGTTATTTTTCCCGTTAGACTATGCAACATAAAAAATAAAAGAGTAGGATTAAGTCCTACCCGTAGATTAGATTTCGTTATTTAACCATTGTTTTAATAGGTTTCTCATACGTTTTGAAGGAATATAAATCTGTATTGGTTTGCCATCTCTTATTGCACTTCTATAAATCCATTGTAATAAATCTGATAAAGCTAGTAAGTCTTCATTAACAACTATATTGTGCTGCTTAAAAAAATGGCTCTCTATTGGGTTCATATAACGATTAAGACAAAAAGCTAATACTGTCTTATGCCTATATAAATTAGTCGCACGTAGATTAAAGGATGTATAGCAGCCAGGTTTATCCTCTTTTTCAACCTTACTATAACCTTTTCCTTTTAGTTTCTCTTTGTAGTCTTTGAAGGTCATCCACATGATTTCCTCTGACTTAGCTTTAGTTATGTGTTGAAAATAGTTATATAAGTTATTCTTTAATTGTTTTACTTTAGGCGCATTATATTTCTGCGAAAACCAACTTTTAGACAAAGATGTCTCTTTTTCACCAATACTGTTTAGCTTTTCATTATCACAAATATTTATCAGCAACTTAAATTTGCTCCTATCTTCTTTATATTTCCAATAGTCAACTAATCCATATCTGCCTTCTTCATTTATAACTGCTCTATACTCGTATTGAATATTATAGAAGTCATAGTAATAGCGTTGAATTTGTCCTTCAAATAAGTAGGTTAGTATATAGATTTTCTCAAAGGACTTAAATATCTCTGCAGGGAATAGCCATATAAAAGCAGCATTATTAATTAAGTATAGACTTCCACACTTCGCCATTTTCTTAATATCGTCATATCTTGTACTATTCATTTTTTCGTCTACCCAATCAATCTTGCCCTCTTCCTGTACTGTTACTACCTGAGAGTTTACCAATATCTTTAAATCATCTTGCTTAAGCGGTATTTGTTCTATTACTTGAAAAACTTCATCCATTATTAAAATATAATTATTCCACTCTAATAACTCTAGTAATTCTTCGTCAGCGTAACTGAACAAACTGTGCGTAGTTAATATGTCTTTTCCCTCACCTATTAACCTTTTAAAATGTTCATATTTCTTTCCCTTACCTTGCTTAGAGTCAGGAGTAACAAATTCTCTATTAGTTACACTCAGCTTAATACGTTCAATTTCTGATAAATATGGAGTTACATATATAAATTTCTGAACCTCTGGTGTTTCGTTCATAAGCTGTATAGCCCAGGAAGTTTTTCCACTTCCCATAATACTATCAACTATAGTTACCGTTGAATTAGATTTGATTGGATTTAACATTGAATAATTACCTCCTAAAAAATTTTTTCAAGAGGTATGTATAAGAGAAGTTACTCCTGTGACCTAAACCTATATACAAAATAAGAAGAACCAAGATTTACTCTCAGCCCTCCTATTAGCAAAATATTATATGTAAGTTTCTTAAATATAAATTCATTTTATTTAAAATTCTTTTTTTCTTCCTATTCCTATATGTGGAGCAATGTCGTCAATTACCTCTACTATATCACTCATACAAGCGTTGTAATATCTATTTAGTTGTTTATTACTACTGTGCCCTGTTATTCTCTTCAATATCAATGGATTTACATTTCTATTTACTGCGTTAGTTATAAATGTATGCCTAAACAAATGAAATGACGGTGTTTTATAAACTTTTCTTTCCTTAAAATAATTACTCATAGCCTTTTGCATAGTAGACCGTGCTAAAACCTCCCCATATACAGAACAGAAAAGAAAATCATCCCCCTCTCCTTCTCTTATCTTAAGCCATATTGTTAAAACCTCACATAATTCACTACTTATTGGCAAATAACGGGCCTTCTTATTTTTTGTATGTACAGTTGCTATTACTCTATCAACAAGATTTATACTTTTAACTCTTAATTGTTCTAACTCTTTTGCTCTTATTCCTGTTGTGGCAAATACCCATATCATGGCCCATGTACGATACGTAACAAAATCTTTCTTTGAAGGTCTTTTTAGTAATCTTGTTAATTCCTCAGGAGTATATATTTCTTTAAATGTTTCCTGCTCAATAACAACTGGAATTTTAAAATCTTCTATAAGTTCTTTCTTCATTCCGTATTTCAATATTGGCGAAATATTTCTTAGATAGCTATTAACACTTACGGGGGATAGATTTTGTTCCTGTAAATACACAACATATTCCTCAACACGTTCCTTGGTTATTTCATGGCATTGTACGTCTTCTCCCATAAACTTTAAGAAGTAGCTATGATGGTGAATATATGTCTTCAATGTCGCTTCTGCCTTACCTTGGATTTTACTTGACTTATAATACTCCTGAAAAATTTCGTTATACGGCCTACTCTCTTTAGTTGCGTTGAATACCCTCTTTCCTTTCGTAACTCCTTTTCTCAACTTCATAACCTCCTAGTTTTTCATGTAAAATTAACGTAAAAAGTGCCTTAGACATACCACAAATCTGCGGAATATCTAAGACACCTAGTAACGTCATAAACTACATATTAAACTACGGTTAAACTATGATAAATACTGACTTTAACGTCTCTAACTATTATTCCCACTCTATAGTTGCTGGTGGTTTACTAGTAACGTCATAAACAATTCTGTTTACTCCCTTAACTTCATTAACAATTCTTCTTGAAACCTTATCCAAAACTTCATAAGGTATTCTAGCCCAATCAGAAGTCATAGCATCTGAAGAAGTTACTGCTCTTAAAGCTATAGTATGACAATAAGTTCTTTCATCTCCCATAACTCCTACTGAACGTATATTAGGAAGACATGCAAAATACTGCCATATGCTTTCATCAAGTTCTGCATTAGCTATTTCTTCTCTAAAAATAGCATCTGCTTCTCTTGTTATTTCTAATTTTTCTTCAGTTATTTCACCAAGTACTCTTATTGCAAGTCCTGGTCCTGGGAATGGCTGTCTCCAAACTAATTTGTGAGGAATTCCAAGTTCTTCTCCCACAGCTCTAACTTCATCCTTAAATAACTCTCTTAAAGGTTCTATAAGTTTAAATTGAATGTCTTCTGGAAGTCCTCCAACATTGTGGTGACTCTTTATTGTAGCTGAAGTATCCGTACCACTTTCAACTACGTCAGGATATATTGTTCCTTGAACCAAAAAGCTTATTTCTCCAAGCTTATTAGATTCCGCTTCAAATACTCTAATAAATTCTTCACCTATTATTTTTCTCTTCTTTTCAGGATCTGACACTCCAGCAAGCTTTCCTAAAAATCTATCTTTAGCATTTACTCTTATCAAGTTCATGTCGAACTGCTCTCTAAATATTTTCTCAACCTGGTCTCCTTCATCTTTTCTAAGTAAACCATGATCTACAAATATACATGTTAACTGCTTACCAATAGCTTTATGAACAAGTACCGCAGCTACAGATGAATCAACCCCACCTGATAGTGCACAAATTACTTTTTTATCTCCTACTTGTTCCTTTATAGACTTAATCTGCTCCTCAGCAAAAGAGGACATAGACCAATCACCCTTTAATTCACAAACCTTAAATAAAAAGTTTGAAAGCATCTTCTTTCCAAAAAGCGTATGCTCAACTTCTGGATGGAACTGAACTCCGTATATCCTTCTTCCTGCATCTTCCATAGCTGCTACAGGGGTTTGGCTTGTTGTTCCAACTATTTTAAAGCCTTCCGGTGCTCTTTCTACATAATCTGTATGACTCATCCAACAGCTTTCAATTTCTTCTATTCCATCAAATAAAAAACAAGTGGTATCTAATTTTACTTCTGTTTTACCATATTCTCTTACCTCTGGACTCTTAACATTTCCTCCAAGAGTATGAGCTATAAGCTGCTGACCGTAACATATTCCAAGTACTGGTACACCTAATTCAAATAGTTCTTTATCTATTTTTGGAGCGCCTTCGCCATAAACACTGTTAGGACCTCCAGTAAAAATTATTCCTTTAGGATTCTTTGCTTTTATTTTATCTATTGAATATGTGTATGGTACTATTTCACAATACACATTATTTTCTCTAACTCTTCTTGCTATTAATTGGTTGTATTGTCCACCAAAATCAACTATTAAAACTAATTCTCTTTCCATTCTATCCTCCAAATTTTTTAATGAAAAATCGGATGACTTTTCCAATATAAAAAAAATCACCTCGACCTTTAACTGTTTATTTTAAATTTTTATTGTGCATTTACACTGTAATTTGGTGCTTCTTTAGTCATTGATATATCGTGTGGATGACTTTCTCTAAGTCCAGCTGATGTTTGAACTACAAAAGTAGCAGTCTTATAAAGATCCTCTAAAGTCCTTGCTCCAAGGTATCCCATTCCTGAACGTATTCCACCAAGAAGCTGGAATATTGTATCTGCTACATATCCTTTATAAGGTACTCTTCCTTCAACACCTTCTGGAACTAATTTTTTGTTTCCTTCTTGGAAATATCTATCTTTACTTCCGCAAGCCATCGCTGCTAAAGATCCCATTCCTCTATATACCTTATAGCTTCTACCTTGATATATTTCTGATTCACCTGGTGACTCTTCACAACCTGCTAACATTGAACCCATCATAGCAACCTTAGCTCCTGCTGCTAAAGCTTTTACTATATCTCCAGAATATTTTAAACCACCATCTGCAATTATTGAAACTCCATGTTTTTCTGCTTCTTCTACACAATCCATTACTGCTGTAAGCTGTGGTACACCTACGCCAGCTACAACTCTTGTAGTACAAATTGAACCAGGTCCTATACCAACTTTTACACAATCTGCTCCTGCAAGGATTAAATCTCTTGTAGCTTCAGCTGTAGCAACATTTCCTGCAATAACTTGTATATCAGGATATTTTTCTTTAATAGTTCTAACTGCATCTATAACTCCTTGTGAGTGTCCATGAGCTGTGTCTAAAGTTATAACATCTACTCCTACCTTAACCAAAGCATCTACACGTTCTAGCATATTTCCAGTGACCCCTACTGCAGCTCCACATAATAATCTTCCTCTTTCGTCTTTTGCACTGTTAGGGAATATCTTCACTTTTTCAATATCTTTAATAGTTATAAGTCCCTTTAGATTATTTTCCTTATCTACTAAAGGAAGTTTTTCTATCTTGTGATTTTTAAGTAATTCTTTTGCTTCTTCTATAGTAGTATCTTCTGGAGCTGTTATTAAATCTTTACTCGTCATAACTTCTGATATTTTTCTATCGTAGTTTGTTTCAAATACTATATCTCTATTTGTGATTATCCCAACTAATTTTCCATCAACTGTTATAGGTACTCCTGATATTCTATACTTACTCATAACTGCTTGAGCATCATTTATAGTATGATCTGGTGAAAGATAAAAAGGATTTGTAATTACTCCATTTTCTTGTCTTTTTACCCTATCAACTTCTATAGCCTGCTCTTCTATACTCATATTTTTATGTATGATACCTATTCCGCCCTCTCTAGCCATGGCTATAGCCATTTTTGACTGAGTAACAGTATCCATACCTGCGCTCATAAGAGGTATATTTAACTTTATCTTTTTAGTTAGGTTTGTAGCTAAAGTAACTTCTCTTGGTAAAACCTCTGATTTATTTGGAACTAAAAGAACGTCATCAAACGTATATGCTTGTTTTAAAATTCTTGCCATCAACACACACTCCCTTTAAAAATTAATTATTCATAAAAGCTCATTTTATTGAGTATTTTCTACATAAATAAAACAAAAAATTCGTCTATCTATATCTACCAATAGTGTTTTAATTTTCACAACTTAAAACAAAGAACCATACCCAATTACACTGTGTGTGAAATTAGTATGGCTGTACCACAATAACTTCACTCATAGTCAGGAATTTAAGGCTCCTGGTAGAAACTCCCTGCCATATTCAGGGGATATACGAGTTAAATTAAGAAATTATTCAGTTTATGACTTTTTTCTTCCTGTCAATTTGACTATTTACACTATTTTATTCAATTTTCACGGTTTTGTCAATGAATTTATTTATAATATTCCATACCACAATAGTATCTTATCTCCCAAAAATATTGTAAAAATTGCTGCTAATGCAATGAATGGACCGAAAGGTATGTAATCTTTTTTATTCTTCTTTTTCAATGCAATTAATATTAAACTAATGACAGCTCCAAAAACAAATGAAAAAAATATCATTACTATAGTAAGCTTAAACCCTAAAAACAAACCACTAAAAAGACATATTTCCGCATCACCCCAGCCCATACCTTTTGTTAGCAGTATAATTGTAGATATAATTCCTCCTCCAAGCAATCCTCCAAATATGTACTGCTTAAAATCGTGGTACAAGTAACCAGTTGCAACTATAAATAAAACTGCAAGTATATTTCCTGTAAGAGTTGTACTAAAATACACATCCGTAGTGTCAAGATCAATCATTCCTACAACAATTAGAACAGTTACAAATGTTATGTATTTTAAACATTCTAAAGTCAATCCATATTTGATGTAAATCATTAAATATAATATACCTGTTATAAATTCTATGATAGGATATCTTATAGATATTTTCTCTCCACAGTGTCTGCATTTTCCCTTTAGTAAAAATATATAGCTAAAAATAGGAATTAAGTCATACCACTTTATCCCGTTACTGCAATTAGTACAATGAGATGGCGGATAGGCTATAGATTCTTCTCTTGGGATTCTGTATATACAGACATTGAGAAAGCTTCCTATTATGAAGCCTAGTATTGTTATGAAAATAGTAATTAATGTTTCCATTTATCCTCCTAAGTCTACTGATTTTCTGATAATACAGAATTTGTAAATAACATTAATAAATCCTTATTCTCTTCACTTACAAATAACTTTTTAAATGCAAAATCTACTTTAGGATTTAATCTACACAACTTTCATCACTCCGTTTCTACATATTTTAAAGCCGAATCACCGATTTATATTCTACTAATAATTATATCCAAATTTTCTATAAACTTCATCACATTTTTGCTACTAATTTTAACTTCGCCCAATACTCATTTATCTCCTTAAAATGCAAAGGAAAACAGAAGTTTACTCTCCTGTTTTCCTTTGTATTTTATTTTCTAAAGGAATAAATTCTTCTTTTGACTCTTTATATTGTTTATATTGTTTAATCTCTTCTTCAGTTGGTTCGTCTTCCTCTATATATCCCCATCTTCTTTACAAACCTTTATTTTTCTTTTGCTTTAAATATTCATAAAAGTCCAACACTTCCGCTAACACTTGTGCATCATCTTCTTTATTTAATTTTTCTATTATTTCTTTAGCTAATGGACTCATTTAATCATTCCCTATTTAATTTATAAATAATAAATATTTTTATACTGAAGTTACTTTTTAAACCCAAACATCATGTTCACTATTTACTTCATTTATATTATATCATATAGAGTATGTTATCAATCATTCATACTCTCAGTAAAAAGAACTATAACTTTCCTATAGTTAACTTCGTGAAATGCGTATTTAAACTAAAAACTACAGAAACTTATCCTCTATAAATTTCTGTAGTTTCCCTCATGGCTTTCACCAAGTTTTTTTCTTTTTCTATATGAATTTTTCCAATTTTTATCCAATTTTTTTATCTTATCTCCGCATAAAGTGTTCCGTTTAGGCATTGTCTTGATTCCATTTTTTAGTATAAGGGTCTGACCCTGTTGTGAGGGCTTGCCCGAACTTGCTTGGGAATGGTTCCGAGGCCTTGGCTGAGCTTGCTATGATATTTTTTCCTTAAGCTCTATTATTTTTTCATAAGATAACTCCGTTACTTCCATTATTTCTTCTATATTTTTTCCTTTTCTTATCATATTCACTGCCACTTTTTCTATTCCTCTTTCTATTCCTCTTTCTATTCCTTTTTCTATTCCTTTTTCTATTCCTTCTTCTCTAGTTTTTTCAAAAGTTTCTTTTATTGTTTTTGAAATATTAGAAGTCATAACAACAACCTCCTCTTTTTTTGCTATCAAAATATCCTCTATTTTTTCTCCTAACTTATCTTTTATTTCATCACTTAAAGTTATTCTTAACCAGTGCCTTAGCATCATTTTTTGTTCTTCACTTAAGTTATTAAAACTTATAGCAATATCTTTTACTCTACTTATAAACTCTTCAATATCCACCTTCTGATCCAATAAAAATACTGCTGATGCTATATTCCCTAGCTGCATCAATTCTTCTTTTTCGTATTTATTTATGTCTATAAGTATGTATTCAAAATCAATTATGTTATTTCCAAATAGTTCACTTTTATTTATAACATTTTTAAACTTTTTCTCTACAGTCCACTTATACTCTCCATTATATAACACTAACGGCACTATTGCTGGTAGTTTAAATTCTTTGCTTTTTACTTCTGTTTGTTTAGTATTTTTTAAAACTTCTCTCCATATTTCTGACATATACAAAAATAGCCTTATTGGCATACTATAATCAACATAGGACTGAAATTCTAACAATATATAGAATATAACTTCTTTATTTTCTATTGTTGCTTTATATACTATATCTGATTCTAACTCTTCATAATCCGAGAGAATATATGACTTATTCACTAACTCAATATTATCTTTTGTAATTTCTTTTCCCCATGAACTTTTAATAAAACTTTGAATCATATCTACTAAGAGTTCTTTATTGGAGAATAAATCCTTATAGCTCTTATCATGTATATTATGTATTTCTTTTTTTATTTTCATTTTACTTTTCACCTATATTTTTTAATTATATAATCCTACTTACTTATATTATAACCAAATTACTAAACAACTGCACTAGATTTCATATTAACTTTTTATACTTATTAAAATATGTTTATCCGATGACTACCCGCTCTAATACTCCCATCTTCTTCAAAGTGGGAGTAAAGAGCGGCTACGTCCCTGGATTCGTTCAACTAAGAATCAGGTGGGGTTTGAAACCTGATCTGATTCAAGTTTCCACTTCATTGCAAAAAAACTACCAATCCATGCATTGGTAGTTTTTCTTATGGCTTTCGCCAAGTTTTTTTATTCTATTTTTTCCAATTTTTCTTTTCCTAAACCTAATTTTTACCGTCAATACTTCGCATCAAATGTCCCATTCTCGCATCGCTTCGCTTCCATTTTTTTTGTATAAGGGTCTGACCCTTTTGTGAAGGCTTGCCTCAACTCGCTAAATACCCCAAGGATTTCCTTGGGGTATTTATACTATTTCAAAGGTGGTAAATCTACTATATTAAAATCAAATACAAATGGATTCTTATCTTTATCTAAAGGCTGCTGTGAATTAATTAATATTGTATTATCTTTTACCCCATTTATTAATGCTGCGTTTCTATTTGCCTTCATTTTAAATACAAGTAAATAGTATTTATATCCTGTTGGTACTATATTTACATCCATAGGAATTGTGAACTCCTGTCCACTTGCAATTCCTTCTACAGTTGCGGTAATAGCACTTGTATTTATTTTTTTAAGTGTAAAGTTATTCTCATCTGTAACTTCATATAAATCAAATGCATTATTAACAATGTTTATATTATTACTGTCCCTCTTAATTTGTAATTTTACATCTTGACCATTAAATACTGTTTTTATACCTATACCAATGTTAACATTTAAGCTTCTTACTATATTAATATCTACATCCAACAATTTTCCATTTAAGAATATACCTTTTTTCACCACCGTAGAAGTTGTGTCTACTACTAAGTTTACTATATTTGATTTTTCACTTACGTTACCTGCCACATCACTTTGTGTTGCCGTTATTGTATGAGCCCCATTTGTTAATTCTGTTCCTGGTACTAAACTCCAGTTTCCATTACTGTCAACTACTGCTGTTCCTATTGATGTTGTTCCATCATATACAGTTACTGTCGCTCCTGCTTCTCCTGTTCCGCTGATGGTTGGTTTATTATTATTTGTATTTGTTCCATCTGCTGGAGATGTTATCACTGGTGGTGCTGGCACTATTGTTAAGTTTACTGTATTTGACTTGTCACTTTCATTCCCTGAGGCATCTTTTTGTGTTGCTGTTATTACATGTGCTCCTCTTGCTAAATCTGATGCTGGGGTTAAACTCCACTTTCCATCACTGCCTACTACTACTGTCCCTATTGATGTTGTGCCATCATATACAGTCACCGTCAATCCTGCTACTCCAGTTCCACTAATAGCTGGTTTAGTATCACTTGTTTTGTTTCCATTCTCTGGTGACGTTATTGCTGGTGCTCCTGGCACTATTGTTAAGTTTACTGTATTTGACTTGTCACTTTCATTCCCTGAGGCATCTTTTTGTGTCGCTGTTATTATATGTGCTCCTCTTGCTAAATCTGATGCTGGGGTTAAACTCCACTTTCCATCACTGCCTACTACTGCTGTCCCTATTGATGTTGTGCCATCATATACAGTCACCGTTAATCCTGATACTCCTGTTCCACTAATAGTTGGTTTAGTATCACTTGTTTTGGTTCCATTCTCTGGTGACGTTATTGCTGGTGCTGCTGGCACTATTGTTAAGTTTACTACATTTGACTTGTCACTTTCATTCCCTGAGGCATCTTTTTGTGTTGCTGTTATTATATGTGCTCCTCTTGCTAAATCTGATGCTGGGGTTAAACTCCACTTTCCATCACTGCCTACTACTACTGTCCCTATTGATGTTGTGCCATCATATACAGTCACCGTTAATCCTGATACTCCTGTTCCACTAATAGCTGGTTTAGTATCACTTGTTTTGGTTTCATTCTCTGGTGACGTTATTGCTGGTGGAAATAGAGGTTTCAACAATACCGCACTGCCTGGATTTCCTGCTAAATCAGTGGCCCAAACCGTTATATCCTTACCGTAAAAAACATCTGGTATTTGTACTCCTCTTACTTCAGTACCTATAGTATTTAAAATTACCACTTTTTCATTCGATGAAATAACACCATCTTTATTTACATCACATTCTAACCAAATTGAATTTACCAATTCATCTACAGTAACATCTATAATTTTATTTGTGTTATCCGTATAAATGGGCTGTACTTGTGGTGGAGTATTGTCTATCGGCACTCCGGATCCAATATTTCCTGATAAATCTCTTGCTTTAATTACTATATTTTTTCCAATGAAGTTATCCGAAACTTTTATATCTTTTAATTGTTTTATAGTATCTGTAGACACTGTTACTTTTTCATCAGAAGAAATTTTACCATCATTATTTAGATCACATTCTAACCATACTAAATTTACATTCTCACTAAAGGTAGCATCTATTTTCTTATTGCTATAAATGTAATTTGCAGTAATAGCAGGAGGCGTTGCATCTATTGTTTGATGTAATACCATATTACTAGTGTTGTTAAATTTATTTGTTAAATTTACTTCAATTACGTTGTCTCCATCTTTCAAGTTAACACCTAAGCATTTATACTCACCGTTACTACCTGTATTCTGGTTAGTAACAATAGTTTGACCATTCACTTTAAGAGAAGTAATAGTAACATTAGTCTCTGTGGTGAAAGTTATATCTCCAGGTCTTACCTTAGTATTTTGTTCAATATCACTTAATTGAACATTCGTTATTGTAATCAATGAAATGGTTTCATTAATATTGTTACCATTTTGATCTGTTGCTTTTATATACAAGCTATTGTTTCCTATTAAATCACTTTTATTTAAATCCATTTGTTTACTGGAACTTGTGGTAGTTAACCCTGATGTATCAGTCCGCAAACTATTATTTTTTTCAGTTCCACCTATATTAAAGCTTGTGATTCTATTAGAAGAACTAGTATTAGAAGTAATAGTCAACGTATATACATCTGTCTGTCCAGCCTTTGACACTAATGAAGCTGAAATATCTGCTGGTGCATTTGGAAAAATATTAATAGTAGTATCTGGAAAAGGATTTTTAGTTATAGAACCATTTATGTCTTTATAGGATATAAATGAAGTTTGACCACTACCTAACACATATTGTGCCGCTGTATTATTCGCCCCTGCTGATCCAGATAAGTTTTGAATTGAAAATCCTGTAACAGGTAGCGGCTCATAAAACTTTCCAGTTGAATCTAATTTATAGCTTATACTGCTTAAAACTCCTGTTACTTTCCAACTCTGATCTTGCTGCTGAACTTTAGTAAATCCATCTGGAAGTATTGCATTTTCAAGATTTATTCCCTTTGGGAAAGTTTCTTCAAACTGAACTCCACTTATAGTAAAGTCACTTTGTATTTGAGTAGCAATACTATCATAAACACTCTTCATATCTGTTTCAGACAAGGCTTTCTTATATTCTCCTCCTGCATGACCTGCAATTTGAGAAAGTTTACTAACATCTGAATCATTACTAAAAGCTATCATAATTGGTTTAATATTTAAAGTTGCATCATTTTTAATCATATCAGATACCTTAAATGCATAATTTAAAGAATAGCTATTATAATCATTATTACCCCCATTGACATATGGTTGATATTGAGCTTGTGTTTGGTTCAGATTATAATCAACATTACCATTATTATCCCATGGATTCTGCCCAACAATATAAGAACCTCCCCACCAATTAGTATCATATTGGTTATATAAAGTATTATAACTAAATGCTGTTGGCATACCATCTGTCATTAAAATAATATATTTTTTCTTATTATCATTCATATTTTTTAATAGGTAATATGCATTTCTCAATCCATCCCCTATATTTGTTCCACCATTAGGATTAAAAGTATCAGAATATAGTTTGTTATGCAAAGATGTATATCCACTGCTGCCCATATTAGCAACAGAACTTCCATTACTTAAATTTATACTATTAGAACTTGAATCAAAGCTTACTAAAGCAATATTAATATTACCGTTACCATCGAAATTTTTTATAAACACATCTGCCGTATCTTTTGCTATATCAATTTTACTTTTACTTCCATCCAATGTTTGATTCATGCTACCAGAAGTATCTATAACAAGTACAATATCGCTTCCCTTCTGATAAGAAGAATCCACATCCTCAACTGGTATTTTATCTGGTTGTATAGTATAGGTAACATTAAATGGTTGATTAGCTGTAATGCTAGGTTTATCCACAGTTTTACCAAGCTTTATTGAAGCAGTAACATTAGTAACACTGATATCATTTATCGGAAATAATAATTTCCCGTCTGTATTATCAATATCTTTATAAGTAATAGAAGAATTACTTATACCACCTACATCTTTACTTAAAGAATAAGTCCCATCCTTAGTAACTTTTACTTTTATTTGAAAATTCACTGAACTAGTAGAAGTATATCTGTTTGTACTGGATGAATATTGATAAGTTATACTTCCAAGATCTCCTGTTATAGTTTGTCCTGAAACAGTAAAACCTGCTGGCACTTCTTGTATTTGCATACCTGCTGGCAAAGTTTCTTGAAATTTTATAGAGTTTACTGGCAATTCACTTTGTATTTTGTTTGCCAACTGGTCATATACTGTATCAATATCCGTTGCTGTTTGTGCAAAAGAACAGGTTCCTTTTGCTTTTCCTGATATTTCTTGAAGCGTATTTTTTCCATAATCGCTCATAGTACAACCAATCATAAAAGAATTTATATTAGAGTTAGCTGGAATCATTTCTGCTATTTTATCTGCATAAGCTAATCCATTAGTATTATCATTTGATGAGTTTGTACTATATCCTGAACCTTCCTGACTATCTGTATAATAATTATAAACATACTTTCCTGTTGAATTATTCCAGGTACGACTTGTATAGCTATAGAAAGTTGGTTCTCCATCTGTAAACAATACAATATATTTTTTTGCGTTAGTATTTGTTGATTGTGTAAGCATATAATATGCCAACCTCAGACCATCACCACTATTAGTACCTCCATCTGGATAAAAACTATCTATACTATTTTTAAGTGTCCAAAAAGAAGTACTACTAACAAGCCCGTTACTTTGTTTATTAGCTTTATTTGAATATTGAATTAATCCTATTTTAGTTTTACTATCTGTACTAAACTTATCTATAAACCTTTTTGCCGCTGCTTTAGCTACATTAAGCCTACTGCTACTTCCTAGAGATTGATTCATACTACCTGAAGTATCCATAACCATTACAATTTCTTTATCTTGAGTGTCCGAAGGTGTTGCAGAAATATCATTAGGCTGGATACTATAGCTTAAAGTAATTTCATCACCTACTCTTGCCTGTGATTTATCTACCGTTTTAGTTAATGTTATAGGAGCTTTAGTTATGGTTTGAGCTTTTACTGGAATTGCTAGTACAAAAACTTGAGTTAAAACAAACATTAATAAAGTTAGGCAACTTATGATTTTGTTATTATTTTTTTTGCCTACATTCACTTTTCTCCCTCCTTTTTTTAATCATATTACACAAATATACATCTATATCAACATCCATTGAAGCAATATTTTAATTCAAATGGGGATTCTTTTACCCCATCTGAATTTTAGAGCTGCGAATGCATGACTTACTTGGCGTTGAACTCCCACTTGAAGAAGTGGGAGACTTACGCCAAGTTAGTCAGGTTAAATCACCAAATACTTATTTGCCAACTTTTTTATAAACATTAGAATAAGTTTGAATTATTCCTCCCTCATTCTGAAAAGAATATTTTATAGATTCATTTATATCTATACTACTTTTAATTTTGGTAAAATAAACATATAAAATGTTATCGCTCATTTCATTAGTACCTTTTACATATAAATTTACATCTATATCAGCATCCATTTGTAAAATCACTGTTCCATCACCAGAATTCATCTTGTTTGTAGCCTGCCAGCTGTCAATCAAGTTATTAGAACTGTCCTCAAGGTTTAACTGTATGTTACCATCTTTATTGATTATTTCAATATTATACTTTTCACTTTTCAATAATGCCTTAGGCTCTGATTTAGGATTTTCTATAGATGCAATTGAATTTTTATTTCTATTTATAACTTCCACTGTAGCTACTTCATTACTATTTTCACTGGTATTCTTCTGAATTATCATCTTTACATCATATTTAGTATTATCATATGTTTTTTTATAAGTTTGTAATATTAAAGAGGATACATACACTCCAAAAATAGTAATTAAAACAAGGCTTACTAATACAAATATCAAAGAAAAACCTTTTTTCTTTTTCAAGTTATACCTCCTTATTTTTCACCCTAGGGGTAATTCCTAAACTTCACCTCACTTGTTACGACATATGAATCAACTAAATGTTTTGAAAACTTAACTTGAACTTTAATTCCACTACATTCATCAAAATTTTTTCCTAAGGGTAGTGGCTGTACTTGTATGTCATCAATATCCTGAGCTACTTGCATATTTACATTGTCCTCTGTTTCACCATATTTAAGAGTTTTGCTATTAGAATCATATATAAAAATATAGTTATAGTTTTGTTCTGTTCCATCTGATGCCTGCTCTATTCTACGAAATCTTATATATTTTATACTTTTGACGGCACTATCACTTTTGCAAGATGTAAAACCAGTATCATTAGGATTAGTGCTGCTTTCACTTATTTCTTGGATTTCCGTCGCCTGCATAGCCTTATTAGTGAAATTTTCTAAAAAATAATTAGCTTCTCTCTGCAAATCATTTTTATTTTCCGTAGTATATAAAGACTTTAAATTATAATTAAGTAAAGGTGAAACCATTGCTAAAGTTATAAATAATATTAGCATAGTTACTATTATCTCAATTAAAGTAAATCCTTTTTTTATTTTAATTTTTTTCAAATTTAACACTTTATACCTCTTATTGTACATTATTAACTTAATCATTTTTCAATTTTCCAGTTTTTCATGACAATAAAATTTTTTCTTATAACATCCCCTTTAACATTATTACTTTCATTAATTTCCACATTTGTTTCAATACTTTCCGGTTCTGTATTTATTTCTGGAGTACCTGCAAATACGCCTTTAAAATATTCGTCATAATTATAAGCAATTAACTTTTTGATATAACTGTTATCATTTATAAATTCTTTTTTGTTATCATCTTTTACTTCCACATTTCCTGCTGCTATTATAACTCCTGTAAACTTAATATTTCCGCACATATATACATTTCCTTTAGTTATAATAATACCTCTTCCAATTCCATTGCCATCTAACTTTATTTGAGTTCCAACTTGTATGTTTGTTGGGTCCTTTCCAACTATTACACAATTTTTACTGTCATCACTATTTAAATATATAATATCATTATTTGAATTTTTAGTTACCACATCTCCTGTGGTATTTTTAATTTCATTAAAGGTAATTTGTGCTACATTAGGATCTGGTGAGTAGACCATCTTTCTTACCTTTCCCTGTGCATATGCATTATCTAAGTCTTTAGCATCACCCATTTCATAAACCATTCCAGCGAAATCTCTCTGTTTTTGAGCAATTTTCTTTTCATACGCAAGTTCTACATTATTTTTATTATAATTGAGTGGTTGATAGTTCCCATTATAAACATTCCCATTAGCAACTATAGAGCCTTTATGAATAATATTCTTATCTGCTCTTTCTCCTGGCTGTAAATCAATAGTCATAGGAAGTGTTATACCATTTCCTAGATTTAATTCACTACCTGCATCATTTATATGTTCCCGTACATAAATAGTAAAATAATCACTCAAATCCTGCCAAATGAACTCAGTATTGTCTTTAAATCTTGTAACAAGTTGAAAAGGATCTATATAATCAAAATTTACATTATCTTCACGATAGCCCCCATTCTTTCTAACTATAGGAATTAATTTTCCATTACCATCTTTTTTTAGAATCGGATTGCCCTTTTCATCTTTCTTTATAATTGAATCACCATTCTCATCTATTTTTATTTCACCGTTATCATCTGTTTCATATTCATATTCATATTTTATATTTCCATTGTCATCTGTTTCATATCTAGCCATATCACTATTTAAATCCTCAGTATATGCTCTATAATTTCCTTTTACAGCAACAGATTCGCCAGTTTGATAAAAAGGCTTATCACCATCATTGGTTTTTATATACGCAGTTCCCATCAATATTGCCTCATTATTTACAGTAAATGAAGAACCTTTTCCTATATCATCTGTATTTACTCTTATACAACTTGAAACTTTTTGCTCGTTGTTTCCTTTTACTTCTGGTATATCACTTATACCATAAAAATTTTCCATAACTACACTTGATAATTTTGCATCAAGTGCTAAATCATTATTTGTATATATACTATTATTTACATTAAGTTGTGCTCCATCTGCTCCTTCTCCTATCTCTACATTTCCACCAGCATAAATATTATTTGTTACAGTTACAGTGTTGCTAGGTTTTGAAACTTTGAAATTTTGGGATGTAGAAGCATTTCCTGTTAATGTTACAACCGAATTGTTGTTATTTATATTTATACCTCCATCATCTGCATTAGTTCCTTTAACATATATATCTCCAGTTACATTAAAAGCGCCTCCTATTTTAAGATCACCATCTATGCAAAAGGCTTTATTATTCCAGACAGATGTAATAGGTAATTTAAAATTATTAGTGGAGGTATAATAAGTGGCATTATAATCTGGTGTTAATATATCATAATCAACAGTAATGGTTTTTTGTACATTCTTTTCTGTAAAAGTAGACCTAAGATACAGTGGTAATACACATTGTTTCTTTCCTGTATTTCTATAATTTTGGACATCACTAAATTCAACAGCAATTTTATCATTTACGTTATCCTTATTATAAATTTCCACACTTGGTTTGTTTATATTGTTTTCTTGATCTTCATATTGAGATTTATAATTTTCATCACTTATAGGAATTATTCCAGTTGTTTTAGTGTTATCATCTTGTAACCATTCGTGTGTTATATTATTTATAACATATATCTTATAGGCATTCTTAAATCTCTCATTCTGCTGCCATTTTACATAGCTTTCCTTTACAGTTATTCCATCTTCCTCTATATACTTACTAGAACCATCTGGATTTATATATTTTTCAAGATCTATTGACTCTTTATTGCTGACTTTATTTGGATCACCAACCTCACAATTTTTAAGCCTATCTTTTTCTTGTTGAAGTATTCCACCTTCTCCATTTAAAGTATTCATATAGTTATCCACAGCTTGGTTTCCTGATTTAACACCATCATCAATAACTTTACCAATTACACCATAACTTACAGCTAAACCAGATTCGGAAAAATATTGATTCCTCTTTTCAGTAGTTTCAACAAATCTTTTTTTATAGGAGACAAGTGTTAAGGAAAGTATAGAAAATCCAAAAGTAGCTATTATAGCAAAGGTTACTAATACAAATATTAAGGAAGAACCCTTTTTCTTTTTCAAAACTATCCCTCCCTACTGCTGAACAGTTTTATAAGTGACCACCTGATTTATAGGCTTATCCCCACTTTGAGGATTAGTGTTTTGTCCATCTTTAAATAATCTTATAGTTATTTTATACACTCTTGTATCAGTATTACTATAAACATTGGTAGTATCACTTTTATTATAAATATTAGAGTAAATATTAACTTTTCCTTGTTGATTTGTTAATGAACAATTCACCACATCTTTATTAAAATCATCTGATAAAGTAGTGTCTTTAACTCTTGCAAAATATACTGACATATTGCCATCAATAATTTTATTATAGCAATCTACATCTAACTTTACACTTGAAGTATCATGTTCATTACACTCCACCTGTACAATTACATTTGCATTCTTATTAGTATCTGGAGTTTTATAAACTGTCCATGGACTTCCTGCAATAATATTATCGGAACTATCTTTTAAAATTATTTCTAAAACATTATCTATTCCGGTGGTACTACTATTGTTATCTTTACCATTATTTATCTCAAGTTTATACTCACTATTACTATTTAAATCATAAGTACCCTTAATACCATTTTTATCATCCACCTCTATATGTGCTACTATACCTACTTTACTGGTACTGGTATCCTTTATCATTTTGATTTTTGCATCATACTCAATTTGGTTATATCCATTATTAGTATTACTACTTGTAGTTGCTGTAGCTGTTGCCACATCTGCAAATTTATATTCAGTTAAAGGCTCTACTATGACATTTATAAAATATCCTTTAGGTACATCTGCATTTATAAATTCTTGAACCTGTCCCAACTTATTTTTATCTATATTATTCCTTTTAAACTCCTCTGCATATTTTTGTGCTATATACAAGGTTTTTTGTTTGTCCTCACCTGACTTATTAGTTTTAACACTAGAATTTATAATCATCATCATAGGTGTTAACACAAAAGTTAAAATAGTAAAAGCTATAAGTGTCTCTATAAGCGTTAATCCTTTCTTCTTTTTCTTTATATTAAACATTTTAATTCACCTTTTAATTTCTTGTTATTTGTACATTACCGCCTTGCCCTGAGATACTCACTCTTGGTTTTACATCATCATCTCTTTCAATATTTACATTTACTGTTTTATCTGTTTTGTTATAAATTTTTATACTAACGGCCGAAGTATCTGTAGAATCTGATCTTTTATTTGAATATATTTTAAAATCTATACCACTTTCTTTAGCAGTAAACTCCACGCCATCCCCATCATACTGAGCAGGATATTTATCTCTGCTAGTTTTATATTTATAATAATACTTGTTATCTTTTTTAGTTAAATATAATTCTACACTTTCTACTTGTGGATTATCAGCATAAACATATGTACTTTTAGTACTATCTTTTGCTCTTCCTAACATAACAGTTGGTAAATCTGAACTTACAGACCTTACAGACATTACAAAATCATAGATTGGTTCCTTTATACTTTTGCCTATATCCTCAATACTTGATGATATAATACTATTCCCTTCTCCTACCCCATCAAAAGGATTTCCCTTACCATAAGTATTGTTAAAATCCCACTTAAAAAAGTCCTTATCTTCATCTGAAATCTTAGGTATGGCATAAAGTTCTAATTGCATAGTTCCAGTAACTTGATCTGTTGCTCCCTGAGATATTTTTAAATTTGAAACAACAATTCTCTTACTGTAAGCTTCTGTACTTTTTATAAATTCCATTAGATTTTTATAAGTACCACTAAAATTTATACTTAAAGACATATTTTCTACAGAAGGCATATCTTTATTATTATTAGCTGTATTATTACTGCTACTCTTGTCATTATTATTACTTTTTTTAATTGGAATACCATTATATTCATCTACAATACTTTTTACGTTGCTTTCTTTATCATCTTTAACTTCTATTTGTGATTTTTGTACAGTCACAGCCTTTATATCAGAAAATGCAATAGAAAGTGCTTTTAAGTTATTTTCAGTTAACAATTTATCTATATCCACAATTAAATTTTCTTCCCTTATTTCTGAGAAAAGCCCTGAAGTCATACTGCTGGCTTTAGAGTAAATTATCTTTATATCTTCTTCTTTCTTCTTTTTTGAAGCAATCTTATTACGCATATCTTGTATCTTTTTATCATACTCTGATCTTTGATTTAAGATATCATTGAGTTTATTTCTTTGTGGAGAGAATACAAAGTTATAATATCCTTCTGTTACTAAAAGAAAACCTAGTACCGCCAAAAGTATTTTTCCTCTTTTACTTATCTTCATCTTCATCAGCATCCTTTAACGTACATTTTATAGAAAAAGTATATTTCAAAACATTAGTTCCTGTAGTATCGTTACCTACAACAGTACTTCCTGTAGCGTCAGTAATATTAGTAACCTGTACATTTTTAATATTATCTAAAGATTTTAGATTGTATTGAAGTTCTGCAGCGTTAACTCTGCTCTCTGCAGTACCTTGTATATCAATGCTTCCACCACTTCCATTCTCACCAACAGTAACAGAAAAACTTTTAAAAGATACTTTTTCTGGAAGAGCTGAGCATATTTTTCCCATCAAATTACTATTAACTATATCCTTCTTTTCAAGAGCACCGTTAACAATATATACTTGCCCGTAATATTTGTTCAGTATATTATATTTTTTATCAAGCTTATCTATCTCACTTAATTTATTCTTAGTTTGCGGAGATTCTAATTCCTTCTTTAAGGCTTCAACTTCCTTCTGAGAATTCTTTATCTGAATTGTATTCCAAACAAAACTAGATGTAAAAACTACCACTAAAAATATTACAACCACTGAAACGTATAATAGCTTGTTCTTTTCTTGTTTATTTTTCCCAACATAAGGCTCAAAAAAATTAAAATCTTGCTTAGTTTTTTTATCTTTTTTGGGTAAATTAATTTTTGTATTACTAAGTTTTTTCAACTTATTCAACAGTTCATCTTTTTTCATAAGTTTACCCCCAACCTAAAGTCTTATTAATGCGCCTATCCCATTTAAAAAACAATCCATACTTTCCTTTACTAAATCTTTTCCTAATACTACATTACTCATAGAATTAATATTTGATACCTGAATATTTATCATATTTTCCATGTAACCTGCAAGACCTTTTAACCGTGATGTCCCGCCATGTATAAATATTCTGTCTATTTTATTTCCAACTTTTTTATTGTTGTAAAATTGAAGAACTCTTCCTATTTCATCAATCCAACTATCCGTAGTTTCCCTTATTACTGCATTGAGTTCTTCCATATGGGCTATTCCCTTTTCACCTAGCAAATCACAAAATTCTTTCTTTCTTTTTTCCGCTTCATCTAAATTAATATCAAAACTTCTAGCTAGGTTTCTGTCTATAACATTCCCACCGGAAGATATAATTCTATTAAAGACCATCTTTCCATCACAAAATATATTTATGTTTATTTTTTCTGCACCCATGTCTATAACTGCAGTAGTTTGTTCTTTTATAAATATTTCTCCATTTATATCAAAGTTATTTTTAAATAGTTTACTTACCGCATTAAAATTTACATCTAATGCCTCCGGCTTTAATTGCAACTCTTCTGCTAGTTTAAGGTATTGTTCAGCCATACGTTTAGGATATGTAACTGTTAAAGCATTTAATTTCTTTACAATGCCTTCAGAAGATTGATCCTCTATATGTTCTAAGACATTATATTGAACTATATAATCTTCCATAATTATAGGAAGATACTGTTGAATTTCAAATTGCACTACAGTATCAAGTTCTTCTTCCTCAACATCTGGTACTAACACTTCTCTGCTTATAATGTCAGTACTATTTGTTGTAAAAATAACATCCTTTGTTTTAATTGCACTAATAGTCAATATTTCGTTTATTGCCTCTGCTAGTTTTATTTTATCTGTTATATTACCATCCTCTATGCAGTGAAGAGGAGTTTCTGTCATTATTAATTTATCTATGTAAATCTTATTTTTATTGTATTTTCCATATGCTATTTTTATGTTTTGGCTTCCTGTGTCTATTGATAGGAATTTTTTCTTAAACATTGATTGACCTCCTAGATTAGAATTATTCTATAAAGGTTTTTTTACACTGAAAACACAAAACACAAGTAAATTCATATAATATTTTATATTTTATATTTAATGTCCTAAATTTAGTGTTTTCAGTGTTTAAACAATCTAATTTTCATATCATTATTGTTTGTATATAATACTATAAAATTGAACTAAATCAGTACTTTTCTATAATACCTTTATTAGTTTATTAATAAGCATTAGCTTCAGGATATATCTCTTTTGTCGAGCTATCAGCATCAGTTTCAGCTGTACCCACATATACAGATATATTTTTATCACTTATCTTTACTATAAAGTGTTTCTTAGTAGCACCTGTATTGTCATATTTCGGTTCAGGATTAGTCTGCAGTTCGCTATATACTTTTCCTTCAGTAGTACTGCTTGCATTACCACTAGTAACAATAAATTTATCATTCGATGTTGGAATCGTATCTTCAGTCATTAATTTTGATACTGTATCATAAATCATTTTAGCATTAGCAATGTCTGTCTTTTTCTTTGCATTTTCCTGTGTACCCATAAGCTTTGGAATAGCTAATGCTGCTAGTATTGCTATAATAGCAACTACTATGATAAGTTCGATAAGTGTAAAACCTTTCTTCTTTTTAACTTTCATTGTTAAATTCTCTGTCATTTTAAAATTCCTCCTTTAATTTGTTTAAATTTTATTTTATGTTATTATACATATCAAACATAGGTAGTAACATTGATATAACCATAAACCCTATAACTACACCCATAAACAAAATCATAAGTGGTTCTAGTATGGAAGTAAATTGTTGAATTGCAGTATCCAGTTCATCATCATAAAAATCTGCAGTTTTATCTAGTATTTCATCTAGAGAACCAGATTCCTCTCCTATCTTAATCATTGAACAAAGCATAGGTGGAAAAAAGCCTGCTTTTGTTAAGGGTTCTGAAAGTACACCCCCTTTCATCATCTGCTCTCTTACCTCCATTACTTTGCTTTCGATTATTTTATTTCCAAGTACTTTTGATACAACTTGAAGTGCTTGGATTAGATTTACTCCACTAGCAAGAACTGTAGATAAAGTCCTTGTAAATCTGGATACTATAATTTTTTCATTTATATTTTTTAGTATAGGAAGCGTTAACTTCACCCTACTTAAAAAAACCTGTCCATTTTCTGTTTTAAAATAATAATTTAATATAAAAGCTATACCAAATACTATAATAATAAATAAGTACCAGAAGGTTTTTAGAAAGCTACTTGCTCCTAAAAGCATTTTTGTTGGAAGTGGAAGTACTACTCCATTATCCTTAAACATACCAACAAAGATAGGCATTACAAAGGTCAACATACCAATAACTACTCCTATGGAGATTATACCCAATATTGTAGGGTATACCATAGCCCCTTTAACCTTGTTATTTATTTTGCTTTCTTTTTCGTAGTGTTCTGCCATTCTGCTCATTATTGTATCGAGAGTACCACTGACTTCACCAGAGTTAACCATATTTATGAATAAATCCGGAAATATGTTTCCCTGTTTTTTTAATGCCTCTGAGAAAGTTAGTCCTTTTCTTACATGCTCATCTACAGATATTACACTATTTTTTAATTTTTTATTTGTAATCTGCTGTCCAAGTATACTTAAACACATACTTATGGTGGCTCCTGCATTTAACATGGTGTAAAACTGTCTGCAGAAAATAGCTATATCCTTTGTTTTTACTCTTACAAATAAGTTAGAATCTATGTTTGTACCTTCAACAACTTCTTCAATTTTCAAAGGATAATAATTGTTGCTTCTCATCATTACTAATACATCTTCTTTTGTATTAGCAGTATAAACACTCTCAATTTTTTCTCCACTTTTACTCATTGCTTTGTATTTAAAACTAGGCATATTATGAATGCACCTGCTTTCTTAATATGAAAATTTTTAGCTATTCGTTTAGAAAAGCTACTTTTACAAGTTCATCTATGGTAGTTATACCTTTAAGTACAAGTTCTTTACATGCCATATTTAGAGTTGTCATGCCACCTTCTACGGATAAATCCTTTATAACATCACTATTGGCTTTGCTGGCAATAAGCTCTCTATGTTTTCTAGTTAATTCCATAATCTCATAAACGCCTGTTCTACCAGAATAACCTGTATTTTTGCAATATCCACAACCTTTGCCCTTATGCAAAATTAACTTTTCTTCTTTTTTAAAGCCCATTATTTTTTTTTCAGATTCATTAGCTTGGTATTCTACTTTACAATAAGGACATACTTTTCTTACCAGTCTTTGAGATATTACCCCACAGACTGAGGTAGCTACTAGATAAGGTTGTATCCCCATATCCATAAGTCTTACGATAGAAGATGGAGCATCATTAGTATGAATTGTGCTTAAAACCAAATGTCCCGTTATAGCGGCTCTTACAGCTATTTCAGCAGTTTCACTGTCTCTTATCTCACCTATCATCACTATATCGGGGTCTTGTCTTAATATTGAACGAAGACCGCTGGCGAAGGTGAGTCCTGCCTTAGCATTAACGTTAACTTGATTTATTCCTGGAAGCATATATTCTACTGGATCTTCTACAGTAACTATATTGCACTCCACTTTGTTTAAATCATTTAAAATAGTATATAAAGTAGTAGATTTACCACTACCTGTAGGCCCTGTAACAAGAACAATGCCGTGAGGATTTTTAATTATTCTGTCTAGTTGTTCATTTTCATTCTGTGTCATACCAAGTTTTTCTCTACCTATAGTATAACTATCCCTATTTAATATTCTTATAACTATTTTTTCTCCAAATACAGTAGGGAGTATTGATATTCTCAAGTCTATTTCTTTGCCCCCTGCTTTTGTAATAATTCTTCCATCCTGAGGAGTTCTTTTTTCTGCTATATTAAGATTAGCTAAAATTTTTATTCTAGTAACCAGTGCTGCGTGAGTATCTTTAGGAATTTTTAATGCCTGCTGCAGTTCACCGTCTACTCTGTACCTTATTCTCACATATTCTTCAAAAGGTTCTATGTGTATGTCACTGGCTTTTACTTCAACACCACTTTTAATTATATGATCTACCATTTTTACAGCTGGAGCATTTTTTATGTCCTCAAATTCTATTTCATGCTGCTGATTTAACTTTGCTTCCTGTTTTTTCTCTTTAGACAATTCTTCAGCAGCTTTTTGAACGTATTGATCCGAATAATATCTTTCTATAGCTCTATTTATTTCTTCTCTAGTGGCAATAAGTACCTGAACATCATAGCCTGCTGCAATTTTCACATCATCTATAGCAAATATATTTAAAGGATCCCACATTGCAACAAGTATTTTATCTTCCAAAAAAGCTACTGGTATTAGAGTATGTTTCGATGCTAAATTTGCCGGTATGCTCATTACAGCTTTTTTATCCACATTTATCATATCTAATTTTACTCTTTTAATTTTTAATTGTTGTTCAAGCACACCAATAATTTCATTTTCTGAAACAATTCCTTGATTTACTAATATTTCTCCCAGCCGCTTTCCTTGCTCCCTTTGTTTTTTTAGAGCTTCCGAAAGCTGATCTGTAGTTATTTTTCCTTCTTCTACTAACATATCTCCTAATCTTTTTTTCGTAGCTTCATTCATTTTATATTCCCTCTTTAATATCTTAATTAGTTTTAAGAACTTTCTTGTAAACTACTATTAACACTGGAAAAATTCCTGGTTATTCCTAAGATAGCCCAATAAACTGGAGCTACCCCCACTACACTAATATTGAAGAATGCCTGTAGCAAATAACCTAATATACTGCAAAATACAGGAATTATAAGTATATTGTTTTTTATACTATTCTTTGCCTTAAAAGTTATCCCTCCAATAAATATTAAATAACATATAAGTGAAGGTATTCCCATAGTAACAGCTATTTGTAAATACTCATTATGAGCTTTGTCAATCTTTTCTACGTTAACACTTTTAACATGACCTTTTTCATCCTTTTGTATATGGATAAATCCGCTGCCTGGTGTTACTACATCTTCAGTGAATTTTTCCATAAACACTATACCAAAGGTATCTGGACCACTGCCTATAAGTGGTCTATCTTTAAGTAGTTGAATGCCTCTTTGCCATATGAAAAATCTATTTGATTTTGCATTGTCTTTATCTTTTGAATCAGTTAAAATAGACCATGCTTCATTTTTTATACTTAACATCCTATTAATAGTTTGATTGTTATTTAGAAAATTAAATAACACAGTAATGCAGAAGAATATTAAAATCAATTTTGCCAATCTGCTAGCTTTTAACTTATACTTATGAAGAAAATAAGCTAATAGACAAATATAAAATACAAAAGCCACCCACGAACTTCTAGTATAAGCACATAACATACATAAATATAATGTACAGGATAAAAATAGATATACATGTCTATTGGTATATACAAATGCAAAAATACTTATAGGCATAATAAGGGTTATATAACTTCCCATAAAGTTTCTATTACCTATTGTAGCAATAGCTCCTGTATGTCCTAAAACTTTTTGTAAAGGTTCTATGCCATAGTATTGAAACATTCCATATATAGATATTATGAAAGCTGATATTACTAAATATTTTAAATGTCCATAGGAAAACTTATAATATTTAGAACAAATAAAGTATATAAGTATATAACAACATATAGCTGCAAGACCTTCTTCTCTATTTGGTGCTCCCACTAACGATTGATGTATATCCACGGAAAATAGGGTAGATATTACTACTAGCGCAAAATATACAGCTAGAGCATATTCTCCTAAATCTGTCTTAAATTCTTTACTTTTCACTTTCAAAAAGTAATATACAATTAAAACACCGCTTATCACATATACAAACAGAATTTTCGGGTGACTATATAAGTCTGCTGAGAATGGATTTATAACTAATGGAACGAGGCAAATTATTAATAGCGTATATAAATTAAATGCTCTAGTATCAGTCATAATACGTTTATTTCCTCCTCTATTATATCAATATCTAGGTCTTTCTTATTATTACTACTATATACTTTATTAAATGTAAACTTATTGCACATTTAATAAATGTACTTAAAAATAATTCCAAAGAAAATAATCATATTGACTCCTTATTTTAGTTGAAACAAAACCCCATACTCATAAATATCTCTATGAATACAGGGTCGGTTGCATCATTCACTCCATACACACCATTGATGCCCAATTTTGGATATGTATTTCATAGTATCCCTAATTTACTTTTATTGTTATTTTAACATATTATCAAAATATACTCAACAAGCTTTTTTATAACCAAATGTTAACTTTTTTGTAATATTTATATTTTATAACATTCTTCTTACAAAACTCTGACAAAAACAAAAAAACTGTATATTAAACAGTTTTTAAAGTTAATAGAATTTCATTAACCAACCTATTACTTATTTTACACCTTGTCTGATTATACTAGATATTGGTGGATATAAGTCATAAGAAATGATGTCAGAGTTAATAACTATTCCGTTCTCATATGTATCTCGTTTTACTTTTACCTTATGGCCATAGTATCCATTCTGTACAACAGAAACTTGTCCTTCAGGTATGTCAGTGTCATCAATAGTTTTGGTATCTGATTGTATCGTTTCATATACATCACTTGCAATAGCATATTTTCTTTTTGTTAAACTTGAATTTGAATAAATGTTAACATATAAATTCTTTTTTTCTGTATATGCATCTATATATATTGGATATTTCAATGTATTTTTAAACTTAAAATCAATATCATTCCAATCAACAATAGCATCTAAACCTAATTGTACATATGCAAATGGCATGGTGTTATGCACTCTCTCAACTGGTTTTATTCCAGATTTCAGTATAGCATTGTATAAAGTGGAAGATACTTGAGATATACCCCCATTGAATCCTGATTCACTTTTATTACCTACAATAATTGGTAAATCAATAAAGCCCCTATCCTTTGTTCTTTCTCCTACACAATCATTAAAGCTAAAAGTTTCATCAGGCATTAGTGTCTTGCCATTAATTAAACTTGTGGATAATTCAATGTTGTGAGCTCTTGCACTTGTTGATGACTCAAAACTTGTACTAAAAGATGTAATATTCGTATCTATACTAGAAAGTTTACTTGTTATAATAGGCGCTGTAATCTTTTCAACTGGAGCTTCTATTTTCACATTTTCACTATATTTATTACTTATTCTTTTCTTAATATTTTCTTCAAATTTTTCTTCTTGGATTTTGTCTCCTTTGATGTCGTCTTTAACTTTTATAGTGCCATCATTCATCTTCTGAACACTTGCATTTTGTGGTTCTTTATTAACGTCTTCTTCAACTCTATTTATAAACGCCTTAATGTAATTTTCATTATACTGAAATACTACATTATACTGATGTGTATCACTTTTTTTCAAAAGTTCACACTTTTTATATGGCATAAGTTTTTTTCCAAAGTTAAATGCTTCATCAAGTGCATTGGTAATATCATAATTTGTAATTAATTTTGAATTTTCCAAAACATAAACCTTATCATTAACCAATATATTGGTGTTATTCTTTAGTAATGGGTCAATATACTGTGATTGAATTAATTTTTTACCTTCTTCCTTGGTTTTACCGCTTAAGTCTATATTAGCTATTTTTACACCTGGATATACTAGGCTGTCCCACTTTTTACTTTCACTTTGTATTTTCCAGGTAAAACCACATAACATACCAATTGAACTAAGTAAAAATTGTAAAATTAAAATTTTTGCAGTACTAGTAATACGATATTTTCTTTTTCTCATAAAGTGTACCTCATAATTCTATAACAGCCCATGAAGTGAGACATTATTATATATCAATTGAACTGTATAAGAATTTATCAATGTAAAAAGAACAGTGTAGTTAATCAGCGTTCTTAAAGAAATCAATAATGCTACTTACTTTTTCTATTTCGTATTGTATTGTATAATTCTGTTCTTGTAACATAGCTTCTTTTATACATATTTGTTCTTTATAAGTATTGATTAGATTATTTAACTCTATTATTTGTTCATTATATTCTTTTATTGATTTATTAGTTGAAGTATGATACTCCTTTGTATATTTATTTAGTGCACTTAACCTTTTTTCACCATCAGAAAGAAGATTACGCAAATTTGTATTTGAAGCAGTGATAATATTCATTATTGATTGTTTTCTAACTTCATAAGGTAAATTTTCTGGAAGTGCATTAATAAAATTTCCTAACATAAAAACTGTATTAATGTTACTATTTTCCATACCATATGAATCATAGATTTCTTCAATAGGCATATTCCTCTCATATTTTGAATCTGATTTTACATCTTCTTGTTTTTTTTCATTAGTAATTTGAAAAGATTCAGTGTAACCTTCTTTAATATGCTTTTCACTGTTTTGTGGTTCAACTTTCTTTTCTATTATTTTATTATCTATTTTAGAATCATCATTTACTTCATCATTTACTTCATCATTTATTTCATTGTTTATTTCATCATTGACCTTTTCAACCAAATTAAATTTTTCAAACACAGCCATAAGTTTTGACATATTTTCCTCTCTCCTAATCATAAATCTTCTTAAATTTAAAATTTTATGTTTTTAGCATACTTTAAGTTATCATTAGTTTTAAGTCTAATTATAAGATACTATAGACAACCTCTTTTCCAAAAACTATTCCTACTATAAGCATAATAAAACATACTATCAAATAAGAAAATTTTTCCGTTATTTTATACTTTTTAATATATAAACTTTTTTTCAATAATTTGAGAATAACTTGACAAAAAAACAAAGATATAACAAAAGATATTAACTGAATGGTAAATAATCTCCACAGCATAAATAATCACATCCATTTATTCTTAACTTCATATTTAGCTAAAATATTTAATAATAAACATTTTCTCTCATTTATAGTTAATTATATACTATTATATTATCTAATTCAAGATTATGATTATTTACATATTATCACCTTATTTTAAAAAAATGTTGAAAATTATTCAATTAATCTTTACACTAAAAAAAGCGTTATGTCTTATATGTGACATAACGCTTTTCATTATTTACTTTACGGGACTAAGTATTAGTACATTCCGTCCATACCCATTCCTGGGCCACCTGGCATTGGAGCACTATTCTTTTCTGGAATATCAACTACTGCAGCTTCAGTAGTTAAGAATGTTGCTGCTACAGATGCAGCGTTTTGAAGTGCTGATCTTGTAACCTTAGTTGGGTCAACTATACCAACTTTTACCATGTTTACATACTTATCATGTAAAGCATCGTATCCCATTCCTGCTTCGCTGTTTCTAACTTTATCAATTATTACTGAACCTTCAACACCAGCATTTGTTGCTATTTGTCTTACTGGCTCTTCAAGTGCTTTTTTAATTATATCTATACCAACTTTGATGTCTATAACATCTGAAGTTAATTTTTCAACTTCTGAAATGGCACTAATATAAGCAGTTCCACCACCAGCAACGATTCCTTCTTCAACAGCTGCTTTTGTAGCTGCTAAAGCATCTTCTATTCTTAATTTTCTTTCTTTCAATTCTGTTTCAGTTGCAGCACCAACTTTAATTACAGCTACTCCACCTGCAAGCTTTGCAAGTCTTTCTTGTAATTTTTCTCTATCGAAATCTGAAGTAGTTTCTTCTACTTGTTTTCTTATTTGTGCTACTCTGTTATGGATGGCTTGTTTGTCGCCTTTTCCATTTACTATAGTAGTGTTTTCTTTTGAAACTTTAACAGATTCTGCTCTTCCAAGCATTTCTACTGTAGTTTCTTTTAAATCTCTTCCTAATTCTTCTGAAATTACTTCTCCACCAGTAAGTATAGCTATATCTTGAAGCATTTCTTTTCTTCTGTCACCAAATCCTGGAGCTTTTACTCCTATACAAGTAAATGTTCCTCTTAATTTGTTAACAACTAAAGTAGCTAATGCTTCTCCTTCTATATCTTCAGAGATTATTAATAGCTTTCTTCCTTGTTGAACTATTTGTTCAAGTACTGGTAGTATATCTTGAATGTTTGTTATTTTCTTATCTGTAATTAGGATGTAAGCATCATCTATTGAAGCTTCCATTTTTTCTGTATCAGTTACCATGTATGGACTTAAATATCCTCTATCGAACTGCATACCTTCAACTACATCTAGTTCAGTTCCCATAGATTTTGATTCTTCTACAGTAATAACGCCTTCATTGCCTACTTTTTCCATAGCATCTGCTATAAGCTGACCGATTTCTTCATCAGCAGCTGATATTGCAGCAACTCTTGCTATATCTTCTTTTCCTTCAACTGGTCTTGAAATCTTCTTGATTTCTTCAACAGCTTTTTCTACAGCTATTTTTATACCTTGTCTTATAAGCATTGGATTGCTACCAGCTGTAACATTCTTTAATCCTTCTCTTATTATAGCTTGTGCTAACAATGTAGCTGTAGTTGTTCCATCTCCTGCTACATCATTTGTTTTTGTAGCAACTTCTTTAACAAGCTGAGCTCCCATATTTTCATATGGATCTTCTAATTCTATTTCTCTTGCTATAGTAACACCATCATTTGTTATAAGTGGTGCACCAAATTTCTTATCAAGAACAACGTTTCTTCCTTTTGGTCCAAGTGTAATTTTAACAGTGTTAGCAAGTTTATCTACACCTGCTTGCATAGATCTTCTAGCTTCTTCACTAAATAAAATGCTTTTTGCCATTTTAAAAACCCTCCCTTTAAATCTTATCTTCTATTTTGATACTTACAATATTTCAGTTTAAATTATTCAATTACCGCTAATATATCATCCTGTCTTAATATATTGTATTCTACACCTTCAATTTTAATTTCATTTCCAGCATATTTTGAGAATAACACTCTATCCCCAACCTTAACTTCCATTCTTATTTCTTTTCCATCAACTACTCCGCCAGGACCTACTGCTACAATTTCAGCTTCCTGTGGTTTTTCTTTTGCTGTTCCTGGTAAAAGTATTCCGCTTTTTGTAGTCTCCTCAGCTTCGATTCTTTTAATAACAACTCTGTCTCCAAGTGGTCTTATGTTCATTTAAACCCCTCCTTAAAAATAGTAAAATTTATTTAAAATGATTTATTAGCTTATACTGTTAGCACTCGACCTGTTTGAGTGCTAATACAATTATTATAATAATGAATAGTTTTTATATTTTCAAACTCCAATTTCATACTTATTAAATTGTTTATTGCCAAATAGTCCGGTTTATAATAAAATTAGTAAATATATCTCCTTATTTCTATTGATTACATTAATATGCTATTTAAGCAGAAATTTTTCACATACAAAAGCGTACTTCTATATTATTATCTACTTATATGGATATAATACCAATAA